>ERZ773158.728-NODE-728-length-36645-cov-11.952501_pt1 | contig 36645 bp, 42 predicted proteins | sample MGYA00511918_ERZ773158 | MGnify/ENA primary metagenome ERZ773158 (study PRJEB29015, sample SAMEA2737876) | human gut metagenome | biome: human gut; feature: human-associated habitat; material: faeces | place: China | collected 2012 ...
TATTATAGATTATATGACCTTAAAAAATCTGTCCAGTTAATTGTAACCTATCCATGTTATTATATTGTCCCAGAAGATCATATGTAGATTTTCTACTCATATTCGTGGCAACCGATAAATCAGTCACACTCTTATCCAATTCTTTTATACTCTGTTTTGCATTTTTCGAAGCAAGATTAATACTTCTTAAAACTGCCAAGTATCCTGTCATCGCCAGTTTACCAGTAGAAAAAGTATCACTGATCGTATTTCTTAGTTTACCGAATGTTGTATTGGTATTGCTCGCAGATGCTTTAAGACGGTTCATCCCCTGTGTAGTCTGATTTATGCCATCCACATTGACATCCATATCTACTTTATATTTACCGTTCTGTATATCTTTTAGTTTTTTCTTTGCTTCTTCATCGCGCAAATTTACATCTATGTTTATCTTCTTTGCCATTTGTTCATCCTTTCCTAGCTAACATCATATCCACGTCTTTTCATACCTTTTTCTAATACCCGATCCACTCTGTCGGTTTTATCAATTTCTTCTTGTGTGTTATCCAAAAATGGACGTGGTTGTATAAAATTTCCTGTAAAATCATAGTAAAGATGACTCATTCCTCCATCACCTTCATTAATCAAATCTGCTAAATCATTTCCCCGATTATATGTCCCGTAACCATCATTAAATGGTGTGACATTATCAACTTCCAAACTCATATCTTTTACATATCCAACAACATTCCTTGGATCATCTATGCCACCAGTACCTCTACGATCATAAATCTTCGGACTGTATGTACTCAAAACATTCCTGTATACATGTTCCATTTCAATATCACGGACTTCCTCAAATACTTCCTTTGACAATGTATCTTCTATATCAGACCGCATATCCTTTAGTAACTTATCTATATCATCATAGGTATTTTTCATGACTCGACCTCGTATATATGATTACAGCCAATTCCAAGCTGAACCATTCTATCAAAGTATCTACTCACTCCTGTCAGATTGTCGATTGCTTTTAAAATTGCATCTGAGTTTACAAGTCTTTTAAAATCTCCAGCCATAATCTCACAACATTTTTTCTGGAAATCTGCATTATTCAAAAGATTAAGCACCACTGCTTTCTTCTCATCTTCTTCCAAGCTATCGTAATTCTCCGAAATAGTGTCCACGTTAATTCCGGCAGCTACAATATAGCTTCCAGATTCTAAACACTCTTTCAAATCCACTAAATACGCCTGCAAAAGCTGATAATATGCAATATATGTATCTATACTTTTCATTGTCTTTTCAAACGTTTTATCAGAGTTCATCATACTAAGTACATGCCGCATATCAGCAGTCTGCATTAAAAATGTTTTCTTCTCATCATCCAAGCAGCTAACCGCCTGAAATAAATCGTCATATGTATATTTGGTTTCTTCCATTCTAATATTCTTCTTTCCCAAGGAACTCTATGTCCTTGTATATTTTATAAATTTCTTGTATTTCGTAGTCAAAATTTGTACTGTCATCGTTTACAGCACACAAATAAACCGTTGTGTAGATTACCGCCACAACAGCATAAATAGAATCATCGTAATAGATTCTGTCACCGATATTTAGTTTCATAAATTTTCCTCTTGTTGGAATGTTCGATTGAATAATCAGAATAGGCATTGCGCCTAAGATAAGTTTGAATTAAATTTCATGAATTTATAAGATAGTCTTCCAGCTTTGAGAATAATGCTGGATATAAATTGATTTTATTGTTTTTGAATTTGCTGAGTATAGCACCGTCAATACACGTCACTTTAGCAATGTATGTCTGTTTTTCTCTTTCCAAACGTTCATTATATAATTCTCGTAACTCTTCCTGAGTCATTCGCTCACCCCTTTCTCCAATTTGTAAAACGTCAAATATTTTTGACAAAAAAAGAAAAGACACTTACCCGAAAGGTAAGTGCCCAATGCGGATTTAACATGATCCGCTCTACAAAACTTAAAAAGTCCAATGCTGAAATAACTTATCAGCTCAATAAATTACAATATTATTATACGTAAAGTCAAAAAAAATGTCAACATATATTTAATATTTTTTTTAATTTATCAATTATTAAACCATATGTTTTATTATTTAATTTTCCAACCCTATTACCAATTCTTGATTTATCCACAGTAGTAATATCTGCAATTTTAACTTTTGATGGATTTTTATCAAGTCCATGCCTATCAACACTTTCAAAATAATGATTATATATTTTATGATGAACATTTTTGTCAAATTTTTCATCCGTTTTGTAATCAGTTATTGGAAGAACAATTACCGTATCACTATACAAATTTCCTTTATCATTTTGAATAACCAATCCTAAATGTAAATCTTTAAATTCTTTTCCAACCGTTGAACCATAATCAATAACATATACATATTGATTCAGAATAGTTATCGGATGTTCTCCTTTATAATTTCTACGCTTTGCATTACAATCTGAAATCATATCATATTTACGCTGTGTATGTATCCATTCACTTACTTCTCTTGATTTCTCTTTATTTCCATTATCCATATCATAATAATACAATTCCAAATTTCTTTTTATTTGATCCATGTTTTATTCCATCTCCAAATCATCAGTATTAGATATTATTATATACTAATAATTGACAGAATACTACACTTTTCTTATTTTTTCCCGAACAGACCTAGTTTGAAATCAGTCTGTCCGGTCAATCATTGTAAATTGTTTTGAATACACTCGGTACTCTACCAATACACTGCTGTTTGAGGACAATGTATCAGTCATTTATAATAAAAACTACTATCCAATTTTCAAAAGGATTAGCAGTTGTTATTATCTGACAGGAACGCATTCCTGCCAATAGTATGATATTCAAAATATATAATAAACACCTCATAGAGATGTTATTATCGGAGTATGGCAGAGCTATCACACTCTGCCCTACTTTAGCGAAATAATAGTGAAATCCTATAGAGGTGATCTATAGGAAGTATTGGCTAAATTGATGTTAGAATTTGTACCAACGATAAATACCTTTCAAGCCTAACTGCATCAGGATCACACAAACATACCTTACCATTCTTAAAGCGAGATAATACATCCTGTGGTATATCTGTTTTCTGTGCAATGATCTTGGCAACAAGACCATTTTCTATTACATAAATCAGTTTATTTCTTAAATCAGTCTGGTTCATGTTACCTCCTCAATTTCGTTATATAGATTTTTGGAGAAAAATACTTTTTCTTCCTAAGTATGATTTATCCGTTTTTTATCATACAAGTGTATTTTTCTCCTTATTTTCCTTATGTTTTTGGCTATCTTGCACAATTATTTTCTACGTTTTTTGTTACTTTTTCTCTAAAATTATCATTAGCTAATGAATATAATTTCTGATATTTTACATCTTTCCGAAGTATTTTTAATCCATTTTCCGGCATTTCATTCATAGTAATACATAGATGTTTCTTATTATCCAATGAAAGATTTACAATTTTCTTTTCCCAAAACATAGATAAAATAGAATCCAAATGCTTTCTATCAATCTTTACCAGTTTACAAAGACTTGTCCTGTTTAACCGATTATTCTGACTTTGATACAACACGATGGTATCCGTGTTGCATTTCCGGCATATGTAAATTAGAGCTAATAACAATTTTCTTGCTTCTGTGCTGTGTTTTTCTTTTGTTGAAATTTGAAATTTAATCCATGAAATATCTTCTGAAAAGATATCTACAGAAATATCCTCGCCTTCTTCATTCTTAACTTCCAGTTCAGTAATCAGGAAATTTTTACTTCTATAATCTTGTAATTTATTGATGCTCTTAATGGCTTTATCTCTTCTACGTTTTAGCTTCTCAATGTGCGCTTCATCAAATTCAGCACAGTCATTGCCTTTACATCTTTCTATCAGCTGTTCCCCGAAACATCCCCACAGAACAGATTTGTCCTTACATTTTTTCATAAAACCTTTATCTGTATAATAAACTGTAAGCATAATATCTAACAGCGTTGACACATTTCCTTCAATCTCCAACAAATCTGCTTTTGTCCTATCATACAAAGCAATATACTTTCTGTCTTTCTCTGTGTCACCCACCAGGCAGAAATCTTCATCATAATAATTTGCATTGGAAATGTCAGCGAATTCTTCCTGTACATCAAGTAAGCAATCCTTTATTCTTTTATAGATTTTACTTTCTGTATCAGCTACACTTCTAAGCAAGATTTCAAATGAAAACGGTTTTGTTTCCTTGATATTTGTTCTCTTCTTGGCAATCTGTTCTTCCATATAATGACAAACGCTATTCATGGTACAATCAGTATCATCAAAGAGACTTTCTACATCGTCCCCCAATAATGCCACATTTGTATTGATTTCTTTCTCATTACTGCGTTTTTTTCTCTGTGCTCTGAGATATTTCATAAAATGTGGTTTTTTATGTTCCCTCAGTACTTCTCTTATTTCTTCTGGCATTTCCGCTTCTTCTCCGTGCTTAGCGTAGTCAATCGTAATAGAACCGACAATACTCATAATCTTGATATAATTTTGAATCTCTTCTGTCTGTTCCAATGACCACAACACAGAAATAGGATTTATTACCATTCCAATACTATTCTTATATCCTTTATAATCGCACTCTATAATGGTTTTTATATTTGAAACATCAACTTTACTATCCGCATTTTTGTCTTTACGTTTATCAATTTTAACATGATGAATGGTATTCGTATTATTCCTTCTAGCAGCTTCACAAATAACTCTATTGTCCGTTGTAAGAACGTGATCCCCATCAAAATCCGCTGAATTTAATTTTAATGCAATTGTATTGTCAGATACACTAAGGATAATTCCTGTTTTCTGATATCTGAACCATCTTTCCATTGTCTCGCTTGTCACTACCATAGCAGGGCAATGTTCATTTGCAATATGCGGAGAACGAATAATATCAATCCATGGTTCTTCAAATAAATTCCGATTCCAGTAATTAGAATAGACTTGACTTTCTTTCAATAGCCCTGTGACTTCTAATCCCAAAGCGTGCTGCATCAAAGCATATAAATCCGGTGTTAAAGTTTGATAATTACCACTTACAACAATTTTCCCAACATAAGCTCGTTCCTTGCCAGATTTCAAATCCTGTTTCACTTTTTTCTGGACAAAAGCATCATTGTATAAAGAATGGTTATAATGCATTGCCTTATAATATGATGGTAATTCATTCCACTCTTCATCCTTTTCGCTACGTATTCCTCGATATTTTAAAAATCCCTCTACACTACTACAAGCATCTACATAGTCTTTAACTGTTTGTTGGCACAAATCTTCTAATTCTTCATCTGTATATTTTGAAGTCTGTAACGGCTGATATGCCATAACGGTTGTTTTATTTAGTTCCTCATAAGCTTCATCATAAGAAGATATGTTAAAAGTCCTCTTATATCCATGTACTTCTTCTTTAAAATAATTCTTCCATGCTTCAATAGAATCATAGAGATTATAAAACTTGAATTGGCTCTTGGTGAGAATACAATCGATCTTGTCATTAAATAGATCCCACTCTTTACCATTTATATCCTTAATTGTCCTTACGTGAAATACTTCCGCAAATTCAGTAACTGGCATTGTATATAACTTACCCTTCAAACATGGAATACAACGAAACTGAAAGGATGCTGGTACATAATCAAGCCCCAGTTCCAGGCTCCACTGCTCTGCTTTTTCAGACGTAACCAGCCCCGCACCATCAAATAAATTTACAGGTAGCTCTACCTCTTGATCGCTCAATACCCGAAAGTCTCTTTTTATTTTCCCATCCTCATCTTCCGTATCTGTTTCCTCTACAACATCTACTATTGCATTCTGTAATACTTCCTTATCATCAATAACAACGATATTAGGCATTGATACTGGAATACTGTCGGTAGCTGCTAACCCCAAATACGAATTCCATTTTGACATATAATTATACTTTGTATTACGGCTAAGACCACATAGTAAAATGTCCATAGCTTTATCCCATACATCTACAGATACAAGCATTGCTTTTTGAGTTCTGCTATGACTGGAAGATACAATAATTCTCCTATATTCGCTTCCATTATATGTGACAATCATTCCTGTCTTTGTCATTATTTCCTTGTAAGTTGAATATGATCTGCCAACTTTCAGTGACAAAATATCCGGTATATAGTCTCTGTCTTTTATAGTCTGATTCCTTTCGGAAAGATGTTTGATAATACGGATTAGCTCTGATTCTGCCGTTAAAATCATATGATTATTTCTATCACGTTTGACTTTGTTTTCTACTGCCTTATCATACTTTTTCTGTTTTTCCTTATCCAATTTACACCGATATATCTTTTTATTTTCGTCATCCCTAATAACCGGTATAAACATATACTCACCATCACCATTAAGTTCAGTCATTTTTACTCTGTTAATATAAACTAATGGAGCTTTCTTTTTATTTGTGTCTTTATTTTTTATAGCAATCAACCTACCTTTCTTATCCTTCTACTTAATATATTCTCCACTTAAGAAGAAACTTTTTTGATTATTCTGTTGTTATCTGAACCATTATGGATAATTGCGTGAATAACGCATGAATAAGAATTACACAAGCATAGAAAACTTATGTAACGACCTGTGAAAAAATGATAAAAATACCAACCATCAAATATTGACGGCTGGTATCTTTATTACTTATCTTTCATAAAATTTTCCAACAATTGATAAATCATATTTCTATCATACATACTTTGTTTAATCACTATTCCACAATTACCTTCATCTTTTATCATTTCCTCTACAGCCATTAACATATCATCATCTTCTTCATCTAAAAATAATCTATCATTCAAAATTTGTGGAATAAACCTTCCTGCATGGATATAAATAGTCTCATATTCATCATACATAAAATACCCATCTTGATCTAGTTTTTCTTTCATTTGAGTAAAATATTTATTTACATATGCTTCCGCTATACTTTTATTCAACTCGTTAAAATCAATCATAAGACGGTCTCCCTTTCAGACTTTGATGAATAAATTATACACCTATAACAACTATATTTAAATATATATGTGTCTACTTTTTCAATGCTCAATATCATCAACCACCAATATTCAATTTTCAATGTACATTTACCACCTAATTTGAAAGTCTGGTTTCATCCGAATTTTCGACCTCTGAAATAACCTATTTACAAGGGTTTCAGCGATTTCAATTTTCAAAATTGAGCATTTTACTTCACAACAGACATAAAACTAGGCTTTTTGCTCATTTTTGCAATTTCTCCACTCTGATTATCAACCAACAGACCATTTTCTCTGTCGATCGTATATGTACCGATCCCATTATCTTCACAGAATTTTTCAGCCATACCAACACCTGTCTGCTGTTTGTACATTGCACTCATGCAGCTCATATAGAATACTGTGAAATTTCTCAAATCTCTGTTCTCATAATCCCACATTAAATCGAATACACCATCACGACCAACCGCATTATCCAATCCTTTTTTCCTTCAGAACATCCATCGTGAAAAAGTAATCCTTACAGCCCCATTTATCGCCATCATAGGTTTTATCTATCGGGAATATCTTAATCAGATTTTTCAGCTTGATACGACCTATAATACCAAACAGAACATCTATCATATTAAATCCTGCTTCTTTTATTGCAAATGGTGTATTGTAGCTTGAATCTAATCTCTGATTTTCTCTCTCAATATCTGCAACGCATTTTATATACTTCACACCGCATAAAGCAACTTTCATCAATTCATCTTGTGACCAATCATCTAAACTCTTGTACTTTTCAAACATACTGCTAACTGTGTTGTGATACTGTCTGTTCCACATATCATGTAACTTGATTGTTCTTGTAAGTCTGTTCAGTTCGGCTGTGTCTTTGTTTCCTATTGTTACTGTAAATTTATCCATATATTGTATATTCTCCTTCTTTTACACATACTGCTCATGTAATTTTACAATTTCTATATCCATTTCAGTTTCTGTTATTTCTCCACATTGGCACTTATCAACCACATCTTTCATTTTTTTCAAAATATCCCTATTATGATTTAACTTATTGACAACATCATCTGTAACATAATGCGTCAAATCTCCACTACCATCACCATAAGATGTTCCAAACAGAGTGTCCATCCAAAACATTGCATAATACCCATCTATGCTTCGCAGACTAAAATTTGACAAAATAAACATCTTTAATTTCAATTCATCATCTGTTTTGCAATCTTTTCTATGTTCCTTTTCTTGACAAGCATAATAGGCACGAATTTTCTTAATACCTAAATCTTTGCAAGCTCTTACTCTTTCATGTCCAGAAATAATTGTATTATCTCTTGCAATCATAATTGGCTCATATATACCATATTTATCAACCGAATTTAAAAATGAAATCCAGTCCTTGCCTGTTCTTTTGAAGAAATATTTATCATGTTGTGGTAATGGTTTTAAACAATCTACATCTATCTCAATATCTTCATAGTCTCTTACATAGTCGATAACGCTATCTGTTTTGGTATGATCAGATTCACCTTTAATTGCAGCTTTTAATTCTCTTGTTGACATTTCCTTTACATTATGTTCTGCAATAAAATTAGCTCTTTTATCTTCTGGCACATCCAATAATAATCCCAATTTTGTTACTTCCAAATTGGAAATCGCTTGCGAATTTGAACCAAATTCTTTTGCAATTCTCATATAAATATTTGCTGTTCTTTGTGAAAAATTAACTTTATCTCTTAGCCATGTTCCCCATTCTCCATGTGGTACTTTTTCTTTTGCTCTATTCAATTCATTACCAAGTTTAATGAGATTTTGTGCAGTCTCATTTTTAAGCCGAATTATTCTGTTTTCTATTGCTTTAAGTTCCAAATCATTGTTACATCTTACTTCATTATTCATATTTTATAGTCTCCTTCCACCTACGCTATCTTCTTATTCCTTGCACCATAAACCAATGCATCCGCTTTTCCTTCCACACAATCAGCAGTTACAACAACTTTCTTTGCACTACTCATATCTGGAACATCAAACATGACTTTCTGCATAGCCGATTCAATGATACTTCTAAGACCTCTCGCCCCTGTTTTCTTTTTAATAGCCAATTCAGCAATCTTTCTCAATGCTTCGTCCTCAAATTCCAGCTTAACACCATCCATTGATAATAACTCCTGGTACTGCTTTGTAATCGCATTCTTAGGCTCTGTGAGAATATGCACCAAATCTTCCTCTGATAGCGGATTCAATGCAGTTATAATAGGAAGTCTGCCTATTAACTCTGGCATAAGTCCATATTTCACAAGATCGTGCTGCTCAACCTTTGACAAATCGGCAACCGATTCCTTTTTATCGGAAACATTTGCACCAAATCCAATGCTATTATGTGTCTCTTCCTTGTCGATAATCTTATCAATGCCATCAAATGCACCACCACAAATAAATAGAATGTTAGATGTATCAATCTTAACCGTCTCTCCCTGTGGATGTTTCCTACTGCCTGTTACTGGCACTTCTGATATTGTACCCTCGATAATTTTAAGTAATGCTTGCTGAACTCCCTCACCAGATACATCACGAGTGATTGACATATTTTCGCCCTTACGACTAATCTTATCTATCTCATCAATATAGATGATTCCTCTTTGTGCTGCCTGAATGTCATAGTCTGCATTCTGTAAGAGTGTACGCAACATGGTTTCAACATCTTCGCCGACATATCCAGCCTCAGTTAAACAGGTAGCGTCAGCAATAGCAAATGGAACACCTAAGAATTTTGCTAAACTTTGTGCAATCAGTGTCTTACCACTCCCGGTTGAACCAATCATAAGGATATTGGACTTCTGTATCTCAACATCTGATTTTTTATTCTGTTTCAATCTCTTATAGTGGTTATATACCGCAACTGCAAGTATTCTCTTTGCTTCATCCTGTCCGATAACATACTGATCTAAATGTGCTTTTATCTGTGAAGGTGTAGCCAACTGCATATTATTTGTGATATTTTCCTCTTCCTCATCATTGAGTAAGTCATTTGCAATACTGATACAGCTATCACAGATGTAACCATATTTTCCTCTAATCAGCTTGTCTACTTCATCTTTTTTGCTTCCACACATACAACAATATTCGTTATTTTTATTTGCCATTATAAAATCTCCTTTATCAATATTCATACATATCTGCATACGCTTGTTGCTTTTTCTGTTCAATTTCAGATTTCATATCTTGATACAGTTCATACTGCTCACTTGATGGAATGTTTGAATTGTCAATCTGTTCCAATAATTTATAAAATTTTTCATATGCTTTTTCTATTGTTATCATAATATCTATTTTCCTTTATTCATACACAATTGCTTCTACAGGTGTACACTCTTTCATAAGTTCATCCCATGTAACTTCAACAAATTTACCACCCTTATAGTCATAATTAGCTTCATCCAAATAGACAAAAATGCAGCAGTCCTTTACACTTTCATCAATAATTTTTCCATCAATCGGAGTACATAGCTTATATGCCTTTTCCCATTTCATAGAACTTATCACTTCAAAGCTATGTGTTGTAATCCATATACCAAAAGGAACATCCAATAATCCGTGGTAATCTTTATCTGTATTGGAAAACGTTTCACCTACTCTGTAATATTTTTTCTCTGTAATTGCTTTACTCATATATATAATTCTCCTTCCATCAAGTGAAAAATTGTAAACTTATTATTCCGGTAAATAGTGAGTGTTTATTTCGGATGCCGCTAGGCAGCCGACATACTCTCTTTTTATCGAAAAGAATAATCAGCTTAATTCATATTTTGAGCCATTCAAGATACGCTCAAATTAAGTATCTATAAGATATATTCTCTCGTTGAAAGATTTGTGTAGCCATAGCGGAACAAATCTTTTTTGTGCTGTAAAGCACCCACTATTCAAGAAAGTAACATCCATTAGTAATAATTTCTCTTATCTGATCACATACTGCATTGGTAGGAATATTTTTATCCTTCACACTCTGCAATGCAGTTTTAATATCATCCAATGACATTCTGTATTCTTTCATAAGAACATCAATAAAAGGTTGTCTGTATTCTATCAGCTTATCCAGTTCCAACTTATGATTGTTATAATTGGATGTTCTGTACTGCTTTTCCTTATAAGCAAGGTCATTGATTTTCTTCTCATGCTTTGCTATGCAATTTAATATGTACTCTTTTGTAAGAGTATTTGTATTCAATTTATCTTCCATTTTTAATCTATAACTTCTATCCATGTCTTATCTCCTTAGTGGGTGTCTGCGTGGCAGCCACAAATGATGTTTGTTCCGTTCCTTGCGTCACTACACAAAATCATTGATTCTCGTATGATTTTTATGTATTTTCAAAAATTGGCACTTTATAATGCCATATAAAGGATTGTTTATATATCCCGTTTTAAAGTGCCAACTTTTTATAATCACTGATCAAATACAAATAATTCATCAATATCTGAATTACTTTCCAGAAATTCTTCCATTGAAAATGTTCTATCCTTATGACCTATCCTTATTAGTTCATCAGTCAAAATTCTCTGTGCATCTAAATATGTATCTGGTGGGTTCCACATTTTCTTTTTATGTGATTCAATTCTTGGAGTATCACCCCAATATTCTTCAAGCAAATTTTTCATCTGCTGTTGATATTCTGCTTTATTTTTTTCATACAGGTCTTTAGCATTTGAATTTAGATAATCGACTACTTTCTTATTTAATAATTCCTTTTGTAGCTTCATTTCCAATTCTGGTAATGCCTCTTTAACTCCATCAAATGTATAAATCACTTTTATCTGCTTAAAGTAGTGATTCCATCCGTACTGCTGATACAATAAATCATTCACTTGTTGATAAAAATCTGCTTGTTGGAATCTGATAAAGACTTGGAACATTTTTTCATATCCCATAACGTTATGTAAGATGTGTCTTTCGACTTCAAGAATTTGCTTTTTCTGAAGATCAGTAGCTTCAAAATACTGTTCTTTACCTCTTTTATCTTTTGTGACAATAACTGTCTGAATTTCATAAGTAATTAGTTTTCTATTTTTCAAACTATTTAATGCAGAAAAAAGAATCTGCTCTAATTTTTTATTACATCTTTGATAAAAGTGTCTAACTTCCCATGAGGTAATTCTATAATCGAGATTTTTTAATTTATTTTCTGGTGTTCTTCCATATTTATGACTTGCCATGCCTAACATTTCCCACCAATTGCGTTTCGTAAATGTTCTTGTATAGCCTTCCTGTTTTGATAGGTACTGTAATAAAATCACTTCTATACACTGCACATAAATTGAATTATTACCAAGTTTGCGCTTATCTTCTTTCGTTAATGGAGTATCGTATATATCTGAAATAATAAATTTCTGTCCTGACTTTTCCCATTCAAAGTAACGTGCAAAATCTTCTAGTTGATATTTCTTTGATTTACCGCTTTTAACTTCCTGCCCTAGCAATTCACATAGCATTTTATAGTTTTTAACAGTCATACCAATTTCAAGTTTTGATATATCAATACCACCTACAACATTTTGCGGTAGTAATAAGCTATCATCCTCTTCAAATCCTTTTATAAAATCCTTTTTCAATTCTTCAAGAGATTTAACCCATACATTTTTTAACTGTTCTTTATTCTGAATCTTTTTATTTTGGCTCAAAACATCGGCAATATTTATAGCAATAATCTTATCCAGTAAAGGATCTATGTTGCACGCATACTGTTTTAAGACACTTTCTTCTATATCCATATCCTTATATTTATCAGCATTCAGGATAATCTCTTTTGCATATGTGACTACTCTATTTGTATCTTCCTTCACTTCGTCAAGTGTTGGTAATTTTGTTATTCTTTCTGCTTCATCTGGTATAACAGATATATACTCTCTCCCATTTGAGACATAAAAGAATCTCTCTAATATTTTTGCTGTCTGATTTTTATTACATGGATTCAGATAATCCATATAGTCTGTTCTTTCTTCTGTAATAATAGTGCATTCCTCCAATCTTACTGTATAATTTCTTTACCTTTAACTAAATTTTCCCATACTCTATCTACAACTGACAGTACTTTATCGGAATATAAAGCAAGCTCAAAATCCGCTGAGTGTGCATAGCAGCCTAACAATTCAATATATTTATCATTTTCATAACCAGCAATCATATAAAACCCTGGCTCCCATTGTTCCGTTTTTCCTATGCCATATAAGCATTCTTTTACTGTTTGCTTATTAAAATCATCGTTGCTTGTATAAACTTTTACCATTCCTTCATTAACAAAATCTGGTTTCAATACATGAAATTTCATACTGTTAATCCTCCATATTCAAAATAAATTTTTTCAGACCATCAACACCAATATCATTAAAAGCAATCTCCAATAAATCATTCTCTGTCAGTTCGCCATCTCCTACCAAATCCTGTAAGATAAACTCTCCATCGTCCACTTCTTTTTCAAGTACATCTGCATTCAGTTCTTCATACTTTTTATAATATGTCTCCGAAAAAGCAATTCTGATTCTCTCTGACATTGACATATCGTATTTGTGAATCTGTAGTTCATCCAAAATATTTTCTACGTTATATCCCACAAAAGCGTATAATTCACTTTCGGAATTAAATACCTCTGCTTTGATAAAGTCGATATTTTCATTTATAACTGCTTTATATTCCTTCAAAGTATCAAACACAACATCCTTGCACCACTCGGCATACTGTGGATATTTCAGAATGCTCTTATATTTATTGAGCTTGTCTTTCCATAGCTGTTCCTTCTGCTTTTCTTCATTGATTCTGTCGTTCAGCCATTTTTCTACTTCATCCAATGTCATATAAACTGGCTGTTTATTATCATCTAATAGTGATGCTACCTTGTCTGTATATGTACCTTTGACAAAGAATCTTTCATTTACACCTTTTAATTTATAGCCATGCTTACCTAACTGTTGTCTTAATATGATTTCTCTCTGTTCCATATAAATGTACCTCTCTTTCAATTTAATGTAGGCACACCACCAATAATAGGTAATGTGCCTGTGATTTCGTCCAATATGTAATCAGCATCTTCACTGATAATTGTTTTAATAAAAAGGGGAATTATGTGCATCTACATTAGATGACATTGTAACCAACCTCATTCATTGGCAGACTTGCTACTCTCACCGCAAATATATCTCTGTTACTTATATATTCTCCACTCGGAGATTGATTTTTACTGATTTAATTCAGCGTCATAGGCTGTAACACTTCCGTCTTCATTAACAGAAAATCGTCTTTTTACATTTACTGCCTGTGATCTTCCGTCTTTACCTTCTCCAATTTCAAATTCAACAACATCATTCTGGTTTAAAGATTTGCGACCTTCCATCTGAATATTTGAATAATGTACGAATACATCATTTTTGTTTTCATCTGTGATAAATCCCCAACCTTTTGTTCCATCAAAAAATTTTACTGTACCTTTCATTTGTTAAATTCCTCGCTTTCGTTATTATTTCTTCTATATAAGGCAGGAATGAGAAAGTATCTCGTGACTTCCTTTATCAATCCGACTGAATGACCTCTAATATATTGTTCTCTCTTTATGCCGACAATCTTTCATTAAGATCTTCATACAACAGTTTTGTGGCAGTTTCCATATCCACACCATCACTAAGCTGTAAAGTCACATCTATATCGTCATAGCAGTAACAACTTGCTTTTCCGATCGCAATATGAATACTATCCTCGCTGATTTTCTCAAATGTGAAATCAATCGTATCTGCAAAAATACCTGAATTAGCATAGAACTCTAAATCTTCCTTGAATTTATCAACTGATATTGGCTCTTTTCCACGTTCATCGTAATTCACTACTGCACTTGTAACTGATACAAGATTATCTGCAATTACTTTCTGTAATCTGTTTCCTGTTGTTCTTCTCATAATGAATATTCTCCTTAATAAATCAGATTGATTGTTACCTGTGTTCCATCTGCCATTGTAATGTTAATATCAAGCACATTATCTGGATTATCTGCATTGACACAACCATCAATATCTTCTATTTCCTCTGTACTTAATGTTGTGGATGCAATAATATTTTCTCCATCTGCATACAGTAGAGATAAAATATCGCACTCTTCCTCATTATTTGCTTTGACATATTCCATGTGGTTAAAATAGTTGCTTGTGCCACATAGACCAACCATAACTTCTACATTACCAACAAATGCGTTAATATCAGCTAACTGGATGAGCTTTTCTACACACATTCCATTTACGATACCATTCTTTAGAATCTGTCTCGCTTCCTGTGATTTATCTGCTTTCTTCATCTGTATTACTTTTGATTTTCCCATATAGTAAAGTCCTTTCTTTGGTTCGTGAGGGTGGATTTCCACCACCCACACTATATTGTTCTCTGTTTAGTTGTGGTTAATTGCTGTTTTTCTTTGATACAAAGATTGAAATTTCTAAGAATGGCTGTCCATAAGGACGGATCAGAATGGTATCACATGATGAATTTTCTTTAATATAAATCTCATTACAGCTATCATCTACAAGTGGGAATGTCATTGAATCAATCTGCATTTCGTATGCTTCTTCCGTTTCTACCAAGCTACAATTTTTAATATTATTCAGCTTAACTTCCAGACCAAACGCATCATGGATATTTACAAGCATTACTTTGTGCGTATCATCATTCAGATAATCCATAAGTGAGAACACATCTGATTCATAAAATCTCCCTCTAACTTCTCTCTTGGCATTGGTATCTGTATGATAGACGCAAATACTAATTTTGCTTTCATCTTTCATATTGATTTCAATTAAGCAGGTGTCCATATTATCAAGCATTTTTCCTGTTACAGATTCAACATTGCTTTTCTCAATGCTAAAATGTGATGTACTGCATTTCTGCTTAAACTCATATACACCGCGAAATTCTTCAAATGCGTTAATGCTCATGGAAATAACTGTATTTCCGTCTTTGTGTACTGATAAATCAGAATACTCATAAGTATTTACCAACTCAAAATAATCTGTTGCTTTTGCATCCTTGTTGTTTAATACGTTTTCTACTGCTTTACTCATAAATTTTTACCTTCCTTTTATTAGGTGAGTAGGATTTTGAACCTACCCACCATGATTTTTATGTTTACTTACTAATTCTCTTTGCTCTTAACTTCTCTAACGCTGTCAATCCCTTTGGCTTATTTGCTGTAGATACTGTCTGCTCTACTGTCGGTGTGACAAAAATATCAATATTCTTTCCAGTTCTAACCTCCGTTGTAGCCTTTCGGGAATTTTTGATAATGTCCACTTCTTTCTGAATACTCTCTGTCATTGCGTCCACTCTACTGTATGGCATTGTCAGACCACTAAGGATAATCACATTTTCCTCTGATTCTGACAGATAGCCGTGAAACTCGGTTGGTGCTATTCCGATCTCTTTTCTAAGATTGGTCATATCAATTTTGCTTTCCTTTGCAGATACCGCTTCGGAGATACCCATTGTTGTAATGGTCTTATCTTCCCTCTTTGCAAAGATATTACTGTCACGATTCAGTACATCAATAATATTCGCTGTCGTTCCGTTGTTCTTATTGGCTCTTGTAATAATGGAAAATGATGGAGTTAAAATGCACGCTTCGATCTCGGCTAAATCCATGTTTCCATCCTGCGATTTATTATTGATGCAAAGAACGCTTGCAAATAATGAAGCAAATGTGCTGTTAATCTTCATCTTCTCGGTTGCGTTGTTGTCCAGAATATAGATGCTTCCCATTCGTGGCTTTAATTCCTCAATCTCATAAAATGTCTGTCTTGCATTATCTCTGATTTTTAAGGATTCATTGTCGGCTGGAAGTACCACAATCATTCCCACCTTGTAACCTTCATCAAGAAGAATCTCTGCTAACTGTGGTGCAATCGCTGAACCTGTTCCCCCACCTAATGAAGTTGCGATAAACACAATCGAATCTTTGATTATGTAACTCTGTAATTCCTCTAAAATGGTGTCAATGCTTTCTGCTAAGTCCTGTACTCCATTCTCCCGGTTACACGCTGCACCTTTTGAATTATTCATGTGAATCTTGTGTGATAACTTGACAGATGCTAAATCCTCTGTACTGGTGTTGATTCCTACAAATGATGTATTGGCTTTATTACCACCTAAATCATTCACACTTTCTTCAATCCTTGCCGTGATCGAACCCCCAGCCTGTCCACATCCAATAACTGTGATTTTCAATCTCTCGTTAATGTTCTTATTCATTCTCCGTGTCTCCTTCCACTTCTTTCATCCACTCAATACCTTCAGAAGTTATGTAATATGTGTTTGAATTGCTTTGTCTCAGCCCTGTGCTAACAAAACCTTTCTTTCTCAGTTCCTTAATTTTGTTATAAATAGTCCTATCGCTCCACTTCTCACCATCAGTTTCCATAGCTTCCATAATGTCTACCTGTGTTAGAGCATATAGCTGACTGTTGGCTTTGTTGGAGAAAAGGATATTCAAAATTGAATACATAATTCTCACTTTTGATTCCTCCTATCTGGAGAGTGACTTTGTAGCCACTCTCTAACCTGTTCTAATAACTAATACACTATTTAGTGTCGGTTTTCCCCTTTTTCTTTGCAGATTTCTTTCGTTGTGCCTTTCTTGCGTTATAGCGTTGTCTTTTCTCACGCTTTTTGTTTCTTTTATGTCTAATCCTTTGTTCTGTCTTAGAAATTTTAACTGGAACATAAGTAATTGTTTTATGTTGTTTTTCTTTTGCAATCAAATACTGTTCATATCCATTTACTAAAACATTCTTAGCATCCAATGCAATGGGAATCAATTCTTGTAATTCCTTATACAATTCTCTTGATTGTGTAAGAACATCATCCCTTACAATAAATCCACCTTCTCTTATGCGAACCTTATCAATATCAACTACCGGATATTTCTTTAACTTTTTAGGTTTCTTCTTCCATTTCAAAGTACCATCAATGGCATAAGTCGGTCTGTTTTCTCTAAAATTTCTGACCTCAAAAGATGGTTGATTGGCGGCAAACAATTCTTCTTTTACTTTCATCAAATTTTCTTCCATATAGTTTCCTCCGTATTCTGTTTTCAATGTGCTTTGTTTATGTGTTTCTTCTATATAAATGTGTTTGGGAAATAAGCAATTAGCAGACCGCTAATGCTTGACTAAAAGAATTTTCCATGATAATATTTGAAATAGTTATAAGCGTGTCAAGTTTACCAGACTTGTCGCATTACCATGAGCCTTTAGCATTGGATGTTACCAGCATCCAGATTATTGCTATCGGCTTTTTCTTTTATGTACCAATCACTTTTATATCATTCAAGGCTCTACGGATTGAAAAGTAATGTCCTATCTCTTACAAACCTTTGTACCTCTCTTGCTATGGTCTTACTATATCATCGTTTTGAGTATGTGTCAATAATCATTTTGATTATATTTCAAATAATTTTTCATATTACATATAATATAAACAATTTGATTATTTTGTGGTCTTATGATATTATACTGTAATGGAGGTACGAACATGGAAAAAGTACAAAAACCCAAAAAAACAATTAGCGATATAGTCCGTAAATTATTGAAGTCAAATGATATATCTGCCAAAACTGCTGCATTGTACTTAGATTGCACTGAACAATCCTTTAGAAACAAATTGTCACGTGATAGCTTTTCATTAAAGGATTTAATTATTTTATGCTATCTTTGTAATGCACGATTTATGATAGAATACTGTTCTTATAAAGATGATTATGATGTTGATTTTTTTAATCCATCAGATTATCTTTCAAAAAAGGATTATGAACGTATACAGAAAATTGAGCAACAAAACTTTACAAATAACTTTAGCAAAATGATAATCGAATTGTCAAAAATTATGCCAAAAGAAGAATTAGAAAATATGTCATCTAAGGAATTATTCAACTTAATGCTTGAATTATCTAAAAATGAACTGGAAATAAAGAAAGCTGAATATAATGATAAACAAACGAAAGATACCGAATGAAATCAGTCTTTCATTCAGTAGGCTACAAACCACTGTATGTTGTGTTCGTAGCATTGCGATAATGCTATATATTGTATTTTTTAAGTGATAAGCATACTATATCTGTCATATTTGTGGATCGTATGCTTATTTTTGTGCATTAGAAAAAGCCATAGCGTGAACTATGACCTTTTCCGTTTCAATCAATCAACATATTTAGAAAGTTTTCCTAAATACCAATTTTATTATACACTCAATTTGACTTATTTTCCATATGTAAATTTCAGACTTCTACTTTTCATTACATCACTTCACTAATATAATACACTTTTTAGATTGCGTTTTCCCCGTGTGTGAAAAAATTTCTATGCAAATACACTTTTTATTCCGGCTGCCTTTTGTAACTGTCCAATTCTGCTTAATACAATACAGCCTAATTCATTGAAGAAATACTTCTTTGTTCTTTTATAATCATGCAACGTATCTGTGTCGATTTCTGTATGTAAGTTTAAATCATCAGCATCGACAATATATGTACTAATAATTACTTTATTTGTTCGTGTGTCCATCTCCATACCCATTGATACTTCAAAATCAGAAGGATATAATACCTGCTGTGTTTCCGCAAAATGTTCAGCCAACATATTGTTGATTATATCCTCTAATCTAATCTGAATGTCAGAAGGTACAATAATATCTCCATCGAATAAAAATCCAACTATCGTATCGTTTATATCTGTATAGTTCTTATCACTCTGTAAATGTAAATCTGCAAATTTGTATTTTGGCTGTTCCATAATCTTAATACCTCTCATTCTTCCTAATTTTCTCTAGCTTTTCCTTCTTCTGATTTTTATATCTTACCTTTGCTCTTGGTTTATATTTGTTACAATGCTGGCAGTAATGAGCGTGATCCGCTTTTCTGCCTTTAGTACACAATCCTGCACATACATAGTATAAGCATGGTGTCTGTCTATCTGTTGCCATCGGCTGTGACCTCCTTATCTTCAATTTTAAAACTAATCGGCTATTCTATTAGGCATATTCTCCCATAAATAGTATTCTACTAACTTTACAGCTTCTCCACATTCCATCATTTTATCTGTAGCAGTTTCCCAATACCCCCGTTCATTCCAATAATTAGGTTTTTTATAAATATTATTATCAACCATATAGCTATATAATTTCTGGTGTAAATCATATAATATTGGATCAACACAAACTTCTGCATCATAAGACAACAATTCCCTCATTGTCCTATGTAAAATACTTTCCCCCTTTGCAACTTCCTTATTCCAGGAATCAGCTAACTTTTTTATACCTTCTTCAAGGTTTTCATATATCTCGCCATTATCACTTTTGTCAAAGAATGAGGTTTCATGTACAAACATTTTTTTTACAGAAAGACCACATTTTTTACACATTGCCTTTCCTGTTAAAGAGTTAATAAAACTCGAAAAGATTATCTTTGGTTTATATCCACAAGAACATGTATCAAATTTGCAGATACTATTTGCAGATACTGTAAAATCCAATGGAAGTTGTATAAACTTGTCATCTTCAAAATATTTCTTATTATCCATTGCAATCAGTATTATATTTGCGATGACAAAATAATCATAAAAAGGAGTATTTTTTGATATTGACCTGCCATTAGGATTTAAATAATTTTTTACCAGCATATGTATTGCATCTATATTTTCATTGCCTTTAATATAGTCAACATTTGCTGCAATTGAATATTACGGTGCGGCGGAGCCGCCAGTCCGGTGTGGCGAGAGCCACCTGTCCGGACTAACGGAGCCACTCCGTTCTCTGTAGTGATAAGTTACTTTGCCATTGCAGGATCTAATCCATATACCTCTCGCATAGAGAGATCTTTGGATGGATCAATGCTTTCAATATCGATTTTATATGAGTCATACGTTATACGATCCATAATGGCATCTGCCAGGGTACTTTCACCGCCACAGATTTGTTGGTACCATTCACTTTCGCGGAACTGCGAGCAAAAGATCGTGGATGATTTCTTGCGTCTTTTGTGTATCAGTTCAAAAAGGTTTCTGGCTTCAGCTTCCGTCAGTTTGAGGAGAAGCCACTCGTCAATGATCAGTACTACTGGCTTGGTGTACTTCTTCAGGACAGTTGAAAAAGTTCCGCTGTCTCTGGCAGCCTGTAAGTCCAGTAATAAATCAGGAAGCCGCACATACCGTACTGTGTAGTAGTGTTTGCAGGCCTCCATGCCAAAAGCACAGGCCATATAAGTTTTACCACTTCCGGTGGCACCTGTAATGAAGATGTTCCTGTATTCTGTAATGTATTCGCAAGTTGCCAGACGGCTGATCAGTGCTTTGTTCAGTTTCCGACCGGACTGGTAATCAATTGCTGCAATGCTGGCATCCGGCTGTTCGAACTCAGCCTGCCGGATCAGTCTTTTCAACCGGTTATTTTTGCGATTGCTGTACTCGATATCAACAAGCATACCGAAGCGGTCCTCGAACGGCACTTCCTTCATTGTAGGATCATCCATCTGGATACGGAATGCATCTGCCATAGCGGTCAGGCGCATTTCGATAAGTTTATCGATTGTACTTTGATTTGTCATGATCGTTTACCTCCATAGTATCTGGCACCTCTTGTGATGCCATGTGGCTTTTCAACAGTCTGAGATTCCTTTGATGCATTCGATATGTCATCTGGTGAGTCTTTCATTGCAGCCAATAGATTTTTGATACTTTTATAGCTGGGTTTAGCAGAATAAGAAAGTGCTTTGGCACAGACCTGTTCCAGTTTTTCAGGCGAATATTTCTCTGCCAGTTTTAACAATCCCATACAGCTTCTATAGGATTGTTGTTCAACCCTGCCGGAGGTAAGTATTGCATCGACAACCTTACTTGTGTTAATTCCAATCGAATCTGCCCATTTGCGGAACCTGTCGCCGTTCCATTCCAGATATTTCTGGTGTTCCTGCGGCATATGTTCCGTCACAGTGGAATACTGGCCGCTCCTTCCGTGAAGTCTCCTATGAGAGGCAATTCGATTGTGATTATAAAATATTTCAACCGTTGTATCTGTTATACGCACATCTACCTTATTTTTGATATACTGATAAGGCACGGAGTAGTACATCTTGTCTACTGCGATGTGATAGTTGAACTGGACAGTGGCTTGTTTCCACTCAGCCAGTTCAAAGGGTGTAGCAGGCAACGGAGCCAGTAACGGCATTTCTTCCCCAAGAAATAAACTGAGCCTGCTGCATTCCTTTTTCTGGAATTTACGAGCATTGTAGGCATTCAGTTTTTCCCGGATAGAATCATTTAATTCTGCAAGCGAGAAAAACTGTTCATTACGAAGGGCTGCAGTTATCCAAGTAGATATCTTTCCTACAGATCCTTCTACATTTGGTTTATCCTTGGGTTTCCGGACTCTGGCCGGAATGATGGCAAGATTATAGTGTTCTGCCATCTCATGGTAAGTTGTGTTTAATGACGTGGTATACCAGTCGCTCTTTTCATGATTCACTGCTGTTGTGCAGTTATCGGAGACAAGCATGGGTGTTACACCGCCAAAGAAATCGAACATCTGGACATGAGCTTTAATCCAGTTGCTTGTTTTCTCATTCATGTATGCTTTTACAAAAGCATACTGGCTGTAAGTCAGTACCCCTACAAAGATCCATGCCTCTGTGATCTCTCCGGTGTCCGGATCAAAGATGTGGGCGGGATCACCTGCCCAGTCAACTTCAATCTGTTCACCAGGCTTTCTCGGGATATGCATGGTAGCCCTGCGTTTCTCTTCATCCTTTTGGATGTAGTAGCAGAACTGGGAATACATGAGCGGCTCTTCGTTGCTCATACGGCACTCCTCACAGTATTCTACCCAGAGAAGCTTTTTGTTGACTCCATTTCGCAGAAGTTCTTTGCGAATGTAGTCAAAGTCAGGCATGCGTTTATTTGTTACTGACTTATCCTTTGGGAACATAAGCTCCTCAAGTGCGCTGTCGGTCATGTCAAAATCCAGCGGCCATGAAATATTTATTTCCGCTGCCTTTTTCAAAACCTTGGCGACTGTGTTCCTGGATACACCGCAGCTCTGTGCGATGTTCCGTTCGCTGAATCCTAAGCTCTGCAAGCGTAGGATTTCACGATACTTGGTCATAATTGTGACCTCCTTTACCTGTATTCACACCAATGGTGTGTATCAACAGTATAAAGGAAATATATGTAATAGAGCGTTTAAATGTGGCTCTGAATTACCGGAATATGTGGCTCTCATTCTCCGGAATGGTGGCTCCCAAAGTCCGGACAGGTGGCTCAGAGAGCTCCGGAATAATCAGAGTGAACTTATACAAATCAAAATTGAACATGTCGAAATAGGGTATTTTGACCTTTATACAAAAGGTGGAAAGTTGCGAAGGCTATACATACCCAAGATGTTGAGAAATGAAACACTTGAGTGGCTTAATGAAGCAAATCGTACTTCAGGGTACTTGTTCCTGAATCGTTATGGTGATAAAATTACTCCACGAGGAATATCACAACAGCTAAAAAATTATGCTGATAAATATGGGCTGGACAAAAAAGTTGTTTATCCGCATTCCTTCCGTCATCGCTATGCTAAGAATTTTCTTGAAAAATTCAATGATATAGCATTACTCGCTGATCTTATGGGACACGAAAGCATAGAAACTACACGTATATATCTTCGTCGTACAGCAAGTGAGCAACAAGCTTTAGTTGACAAAATAGTAACTTGGTAGAATTAAAGCCGCCCTCGTTTGAAGGCGGCTTTTTTATGATACGGAGGTCAAAATTGAATCTAGTTGTGCAAATACTGTTTCTATTGCTTCTACGATGCGATATTGTTCGCTAAGTGGCGGTAATGGAAACAGTAATTTATGCAAAGCGTTTGATGATAATCCTTGTATTCCAATACCTTTACCACCGATAAGTCCAGTTTGCTTGTATAAAAAGAATATATAATAGTAGAATTTTACTGAAATTGTTGTATATGGTCTCAAGCGGTGTATATGATTTTGAATGCGCATAGGGTAATCAAAACACCATATGGCAGATCTTCCTATGTCACCACCTTCACACACAAGCAAATCACCTTTCTTAACAGTACATTTCACGACCTCTGAATCTGTAAACACCATCTCTTTTAAATGGGTAAGTTCAAATCTGTCCCAATACATATTTGATGTTGTAATATATTGCATTTTCGTGCCTGACGTATTAGAAGAATTTAATGCTTTTCCAGTATTATGCTGGAATAGTTCGCCCAATCTAACCCATGACCATTTATGTGGAATATCAAATACTATTTCACTATCAATGCATTCGATTTTTTTTCCACATTGTTCATAATAAGAGTTATCATCACCTCGGAAGATGATAGATTCTTTCTTATCACGTTTGATTTTCCCCTGTTTTATCAGTTCTTCTTTCTCAGCACGGATGCGTTCCAATAGTACAGATGCTGGTTCATCATTCGGGTTCTGTGGTACGAGTTTTCCACGAATGGCAAGGTCGAGGATTTTAGACTTAGTGATATTTATAATATCAATTAGTTTTTCCGTTTCTTTATCAACCTGTTGGGTATAGGATAATATTTCTTTGGATTTGTGATATATTTGAGTTTGCTCATTAAATGGTGGTAACGGAAAGGTCATATTTAAAATAACATCTCTACTTAGGCCAGGAATCAAGCCGTTAGCTTTGGAAACGATTTTTGATAGAAAGGCTAACATAACAATTTCAAGATAATTTTTATACAATCCGTCGATGCACCTTAAAGCCATAATTTGACGAGCAATATGTGCATTTTCAATATTACACCATACCATTTTTCCGACACCAGAACCTTTACAAGTCAACAACAAATCATCAATTGTTGCATGCGTGGTAGGAGAATCAGTCCAGCGGTTAATAATAATACGACCATCTTCAAAATTACTTGCACCAGTAATGTAAGGTATACCAATTGAATTATCATTATATCGAGATGGTTCCAAATCTTGTCCTGAATATAGGATAATAATTTGAGACAACCTACACCACGCCCACCCTTCAGGCACTTCAAAAGGTATCTCATCTTCAATACATTTTATGCTACCGTCAGCGAACTTCTCATAATGTAAATTATCCTCACCTTTGAATATAATTGTATCATTCTTTATATCTTTGGCTTTGATTTTCCCATCCTTAACCATCCGCTGTTTTTCCGCACGGATACGTTCCAATAATACCGATGATGGTTCATCATTTGGATCCTGTGGCACTAACTTACCACGAATAGCCAAGTCAAGCACTTTCTCTCTTAATGCATTTGTCTCTATCACAGTTCAATACCTCCCAAAATCTCCTGTAGTTTGGAAATTGCCCCTGCAATAGCAGTAGCCTTATCCTCCATATCAGAAAGAAGTTCAGTAACTGTTCTATCATCTTTTTCTTCTAAATCTATCCATTTGAAATCAAGCTTTAATTGTTCACGTGAATAAACCTCTTCCGCTGTGAATTTTCTCCATCTTCCATTCGGATTTTCTTCTGAATATGTTTGTTTCCTATCTTTCATATGACCGGAACAATAACACTCCACGAAATCATCAAGATGTGCTCGTGTCATTGGCTTGGTTGCCATAGTGTGTTTAATACCTGTTCTATAGTCATATACCCAAATATCTTTTGTTTCTTTCCCTTTTTCAAAAAACAACACATTTGTCTTCACACCACCAGCGTAAAAAATACCAGTTGGCAGTCTAAGTATCGTATGCAGATTAAAGCCCTTCAACAGTCTTTCACGAACCTTCGCAGTTGCATTTCCATCAGTCAGAACATTATCTGGTAAAACAACCGCAACTCTTCCTTCAGGTTTTACAATAGACATAATATGCTGTAAAAAATTAACCTGATTATCTGAAGTCTTTATAAATTCGGGTCTGTTCGCATGTACCTCTACACTCCCTTGGGGTCTTACTCCAAACGGAGGATTTGCAAGGATTACATTAAACATAGTATCCGAAGTATCTAACAAAGAATCTTGACATACAATCGGGCTCTTAGTAGTTCCAATATCATGCAAGTACAAGTTCATTGATGCAAGTGTCACTACAAGTGGTGTATTATCCGCACCAAACAAGGCATGGTTTTTCAAGAAATTCTGTTTTGAAATCTCTTTACTTTGAGTCTTCATATGTTCAAATGCCGCCAGTAAGAAGCCGCCGGTACCACAGGCCGGATCTGCTACCGTTTCAGTAATTTTCGGATCTGTAACTTCCACCATAGCCTTTATCAATGCTCTAGGCGTAAAATATTGCCCTGCACCACTCTTTTTATCCTGACCATTCTTTTCAAGAATTGCTTCGTAAATAGCACCTTTCAAATCGCCTTCCATCATATACCAGTTTTCACTAGATACCATTTCTATTACTTTAGCAAGCAATACTGGACGGTCAATTTTATTTGACGCTTTAGTAAATATGGTTCCAATCAATCCATCATCCTTGGCTAATTCCTTAAGTATTTCCTCATATTTTTCTACCAAGTCTGTACCATTCAACTCCACAATATCCCTCCACTTATATCCTTCTGGAATAGAACTTCCAAGACCAAGATTTTCCTTTTCATCATCCATCTTCAAAAAAAGAATATATGTAAGTTGAGTTAAATAATCCGTGAATCCGACACCTGCTGCCGCAAGAACGTTTGCAATATCTCCAACCTTCTTTACTAATGCAGCTTCACTTTTTGTTTGTATATTATCTGCCATATCTTTATGCCACCTTTAATATAAATTTTGATAATGTTTGCATTTCATTAGACAACGACGGAATTCCAAAACTCATGACACCTTTACGCCACAAATCAGTATCCACAGCATTTAACTCTGCAATGGATATCGCTCCTTCATTGAGTATATACTCTGCAATCAGTTTCATAATCTCTTTTTGTTCTTCTGTCAACACACGCTGAGCTTGTCCACAATACAGACTAAATCGCTGTGCATATCCGTTTAATAGACTTGTTAATTTCGTATTTTTACGATACGCAAAACGAACTATCTGAATCAAGTTTGTAAGCATATTAACATTTGATTTTATATCTAATTCTTCAACGCTACTTTCTGTATCAAGTAATTTGTAATTTTTCCATATCTGATAAATACCATATTGCTTGCTTTCTGCTAACAAACGTTCCTGCAACTCACATAACATCGTGTGCGTAATTAATACATCCTCAGAGTTATAAATAATTCTAAGTGCTTCAATGCTATCTTTATTTTCTAATAAAAACTTTTCAAAATTATCAATGTAATCTCTAGCAGATTCTTTTGAAAAACCTGCGTATAACAACTCATCTGTATCTGGGGATACAATATGATATCCTTTCTGCATCTCAAGCAATTTCTTTCGTGCCTGGATATTGCTAATCAGACAATATATAATACCCATTCTCATAGAATTATCATGGGATGGGCTTATATACTCCACCATAATTCCTTCTGAAAAGGCTTTGTTTATATTATTTGCAATTGTTCTTGGAGCAAATCCATAAGATGTAATAAAGTAATCCAAATGATGCCCAAACAATGCATCATCCTCATATCTTCTATTGATGGTTGCGCAATAATCTCTAAGAAGCATCATATTCTCATCACTTACTTCATTATGCGCCAAATGTTCTAACAAATTTTCTAAGGATAATATCTTACGCGTGCCATCAGGTGTTTTTCCAGGTTTCGGAATGCATTTTTCATGTTCTGTTACACCAACTGCATCAACAATATAATAGCATTCTTTTGTATGTGCATTTGGCGTCACCTCTTTCAACTTATCCTCTTTAATTACTCTACATCCACGTCCCTTCATCTGTGTATAGAGCACATCTGATTGCACATCTTTCATAAAAAGAACAACTTCCAAAGGTCTAACATCTGTTCCGGTTGCTACTAATGTTACAGTAACAGCAATACGAAAATCTTTCTCAATACGAAAATCTCTTATCAATGCATTTGAATCACCAGATGAATAAGTTATTTTTTTCACATAATTTTCAGGAACTTCACCATTCTCAAATTCACTTCCGAACACTTTCTTCGCAACATTTACAATCTCTGTTGCATGATTATCATCCTTGGCAAAGATTAACGTTTTTGGAATATACTCCCATTTTACTTCTCGCTCTGGATATAATTCGGTATAGATTGCATTCTTATAAGCCGTCAAAACCGTTTTCATTTGATTTCTATTGATAACAGATCTATCAAGTTGAGTCGGTGCATATTCAATCGTATTCGTAACTGCATATGTTGTAGTTTCTGACTTTCCCTTAGGTGCTTCGATAATTTCCGTTCCCGCTTCAATCGTACCTCCATGCTCCGTAACTTCTGTTGTTATTCTATACACGCGAGAAGGAACATTTACACCATCTACAACAGAATCATCATATGTATACTTTTCAATAACATTATTATTAAAATAGCTATATGCCTCTGGAGTTGGTGTTGCTGTAAGTCCTAACACTTTTGCACCAGAAAAATAATCCAATACTGCCTTCCATTTGCCATAAATAGAACGATGGCACTCATCTACAACGATTAGCTGAAAATAATCTGAGGGAAGCTTTAAATCACTTCCTAATTGCACCACTTCTTCAAGTTCTTTTTCTTCTGCCCTTTTTGCATTTTCATCCTCTGTATCTTCATTATCATCACTTAATGCCTGACCGGTTAATACAGCAAATAATTTTTGTATCGTAGATATAACAATATCCCCTTTGATATCGGACTCTTTTCTAAGACGATTGATTTTGTACAATTCGCTTAAAGATTGTTGCTTTTCTGTCCTATCAAATAAATTAAATTCACTCTCTGTTTGTCTTGCAAGATTATTTCTATCTACCAAAAACAATACTCTTTTTGTAGCTGTATAATTCAGCATACGATAAGAGGCTAAACAAGCTAAATATGTCTTTCCCGAACCCGTTGCAAGAATTGCAAGATTCTTCTTATTTCCACTTTTTAATGACTTTTCAAGATTTATCTCAGCTTTATACTGACACTCTCTTAAACCTTGTTTTTCAAGCAATGGCAGTGCACCAAATTCCGATTTCTTACCAATTAGCTGTAACATCTTTTTAGGTGAGTGCATCTCTGTCAATTCTTCATACTCACTATCTGGCACAAGCATATTTTTGTAATAAATTTTATTACCATTCGCCATATAGACAAGAGGAATAAGATTGTCAAACCACAAGCCATACCAAGGTTGAGGGTTAACAGCATAATCCTCCGCCTGCTTTTTAACATTTTCCCCTAATGGATTATCTTCTTTTTTAGCTTCGACAACCGCAATAGCCTTATCCTCTATGAATAGTAAATAGTCACTCTCTATATTACCGCGCATAATAGCTTCTTTTACTACCAATGTACTATTGGGTACATACTCATTTCTTGATACAATCTCCCATCCTGCATTATTTAATTGCTTATCTATTTTTACACGTGCGCGTTCTTCCGGTTTCATAGACCTGCCATCCTTTCGTATAAGGTTCTGATAATAAAAAATTATCAGAAGTTCATATTCAAAAAAATCTGGTTTGATTATCAGTATAATACATTACAGCCCTTCAAAATACTTCTACCTCAACGTTGCCCCTATTTTACGTCTCTCAGTTAAAAGTATATCGTAGTTATCACTGTTACGTCATCAATCTTATACTCGACATCCACATCAAGATAATAATGTTTCTAGTGACGTTACAAGAGCATCCATACTTGATCTTTTGTGTTCATTCAGCACAGTATCAACTTCTTCAGAAATTTCATTTGCCACAACAAGTTTAACTCTTTTTTCCATAGCATCATTCCATAATTTCCCTTGTGATAAAAAGCAACCAGCAATCCTGTCAGACCACTTTTTATTTCCTCTAAATTCGGCTACATTAATATTCACACCAAATTCATTCAATATAGCATTTTCGTAAACAGCCTTATTATAGCAATCTTCTATCTCAGCATTAGGAGAACCATTGCATATGGCGTAAGTAACATTTCTAACATCAAGCAGTCCCTGCCTCTCAGCCTCGCTACCCGCATGTCTTCCCGCATCATCATTATCCAATAATACATGATATTTACATTGCAAATTTCTATAAAAAGATAATTTGTAAGGAAGATTTCCCGCCCCACCTATATAATCTATAATAAATGTTCCATTTTGAATTGCACGCTTTATTTTTGTACTCATACTTGGAAGTAATTTTTCCAATGCAATTTTGTCATCTTCTCCTTCAACGATTAAAGCATGCTCTGCATTTGTAAGATTATCAGATATATGAATTCCCAAAACATCTCTTATTTCTTTAATTTTCTTTACCGGTGTAGCTTTTCCATCATTAACGATAATATTTTCCTTCAAATTTGTTCTGTTAACAAATAACGGACTATGCGTTGTAAGTACAATTTGATGTGTTTGAGAAAGTGACATAATCGTATCATAAAGTTGACGTGCACTCTCTGGATGTAAGTGTGACTCAGGCTCTTCTATTGCCACCACAGAAACCCTATCAACACGAGCTGGAATATTTAATATAGCAAGTGCAGTTAAACTTTTTATTCCATCCCCCTTCTGCTGTATAGGTGTCGGAGTTCCGTCATCTATAATAATTTCTGTATTACGACGCATAGCAATACGCCGTCTTTCATTCTGAATATGTATCTGCACATTTCTGACAGTCGGTAAAAATTCTTGCAATGGTTCAATAATTTGATTTGAAATTCCATCTAAAATTCCTTGTTGCAATTCTTCAATTTTATTCATTGCATTAATATAATCCGGATTAGTATCTAATGTTTCTAACGACTTCTCTATAAGAGAATCTACAACACGCAGTGCATCATATTCTGTGCGGACAGCAGGAATAAAATTAAAATCTATTTTAAAACATACATATTCAATAATCTTCTTTTTATTATCTGCATCTGCAAAAGCTGCTGTTCCTCTTTTTGGAATATCTATTTTTGCAGCCGCTCCATTTGTCGAAACTCGTACAGGAATGCATCCACTAAGGCGTATACCTGTCATAGAGCGAATAGCCAAAATATCTTGTTCATCTAATTCAAAATTCAAGTCTATTGATGACCATCCATTGGGATTTTTTTCTTGTAAAGATATTGGATAATCTTTTTCCCACGAATAATGATTTTTTAAATATGGACGTACTGCTATTTGCAAAGAACGAGGATCTTTTGAATATATTTTCATAATATCCATTGCTAAAGTAAGTGCTCGAAGTATATTCGACTTACCTTCATTATTCTTACCTACCAACACAGTCATATTATTGGTCTTTATTTTGCGAGCCGTAGTAATACTTCTGTAATTTACAACTGAAAAATCAGATAATTTCATGCTATTCTCCTCCTAAGTTTTCCATCAACTCTACCACCACGTCACACGCATCCTCAAGCGCAATGTCTGTTGCATACTCAAAATCCTTCTGATAATTCTTCCACTGCTTCTGCATTACTTCGCTACTCTTAACCGTATCCATGATGCTACGGTACTCCTTAACCACAGTTGATGATCCACGCTTCTCTGTGGTAGCGTTCAGTGCAGCCCCTAACGCATCCGGCTCTATATTTGCATATTGCAGCTTGGCCAATATGTAAATATCGTAGTAATCTCTTGGTCTGGTATTCTGGTCGCCTCTAGATATGACTGTCTCCAGCTTTTCTGCCATAATAGTTTCCAAATTATACGCAAGCACCGAAATACTTCTATCCTCTAAGAGGAGTTTGAATTGATACTCTATCTCTTTGGGTGTAATCTTGTCCCCTGTCGTGATATCCAATTTCAACGGAACAGCCATTGGCGGATAATTTGCAGACAAAGAGACACGATACCCGGTATATACATCACCTTCTCGAATTTCTCCGATGCTACGAAAACTAAAAGTTACGTCATCTTCTAATTCTATTTTGCAAATCTCTTCAAACATTTCCCGTACAGTCTGTTCATTGACAGGCAAGCCTTTTATGGTTGCATCCATATCCATAGTCGCTCTGGTATCAAGTCCCACCATCGCTGCAATCAAGAAACCACCTTTTAAAATAAAATTCTGCTGATATTTTGAAATAGATATTCGTTCCAGCAATCTCTCCAACATAAAATTCTGCATTACAAGCTGTGCGGATATATGTTTTTCCTTTGCAAGATTCTTTATAATCGCTTTTAACTGCATTGCATTTTTCATAACAACACCTCCAGATATGCTCTGAGTTTTTTCTCTACCTTTAAGGTTTTTGCATACTCTGACAAAAGCGGAATATTTTTATCCGTTCTGGTCGCATAACGCTTAAACGCCTCCGTCACCACCTGAATATCCACATGACTATGTGGGCGTAAAATATCACAGAGCGTGCGCTCCACACTATAAGCCTTTACTGTATTTCCTCCTGGCGTAAGCACTTCTACCACTCCTAAATCATACAGCGCTTCCTTGCACTGCACACAGCGAATGTTTTCTTCTTTAGGTTTTGTCAAATTATAATTCGCCGGGAACGTCATGTAATACCTGTTCGGTGTTCTGTCGGTTAAATTCCAAAGAAACAATGCTGTTTCATGAGAATAGATTCCTCGTTTAAATCGACTCTGCAAATTAAAAATCTCATCATCCCAAACCTCCGGCAAAATATAAACACCTCTTGCTGACTTTTCAATCATTCCCTTGTCGACAAGGTATTTGATATTTCCACGAGAAATACCTGCTGCAACCACCATTGCAGTAGTAACCGTACCATTATTCTCTTTTGCCATCTTGATAATTTCTTCAGTTGCTCCCACAATAGTTCCCTTTCTTTTTGTTGACTTCTGTGCTTATAATTATATTTCCGCATGGCATAAAAGTCAACACGAATACTTCTTTTTCTCTGTCTTTATTACTTAAATTATATACTTAACTGCATGGTTCACCATGACCTATACCATAGTCCACGGAATGGGCATACTTGCCCCTTGGTGCCTTTCCTCATGGCATAACAAATTTCCCCTATATTCTGTAAGTTTCCGGCTATTTTTGCGAATATGACATAATAATTGAAAACTCTGTTTTAAAAGTTATGCCATACTCCAAATGCCCCAACGGCACTGCCGGTGGGCGTTTCACGGGTTATGCCGCCTCTTGGTGGCATAACTCCTTTAACCTGCACTATTTTCGACCCTACTTTTTGTGGCAGATTTCATTCCTTCAATTTCGCCCAAATTTGCGTTTTAGATTCTTATCGTCCAACTCTCCCTCTTTCTCCTTACAACGTCGCAAATCGCCACAAACACGCCCACAGGGGCAATTCAACAACCAGCAGTCACATTTCAATAAGTGTTGCAATTCCAGAAAAGAAAAAGATACAATACTTACCTGTACTGCATCTTCTTTCTGCTTAACATTTCTCCTACTTTTCCTGCATTTGATCCTCATTCTCGCATAATCTTCTTGCTACTAATTACTTGGTGTAAAATTGGTGTGGTTTTTCTTGATTAAACCTCACAAACCCTTGATAACACTGCGTTTTTGCCTGTGCAATCTTTTTGTGCCGTGGCAAATAAAAAGCACTTTAATTTTATCTTGCATATCTTCGTTTTTCCTTGTATATCCTTATTTTTCCTAGGTTTTATCGCACTTTCACGACATCTAACCCAATGGTCTTATCCTAGCATAAAATCGCATATTTTACCATATCTCGGTAAGTAAAATGAGTACAAATCTAGTGTACTGTATCATTGAAATTTAGTATATCTGCCACTTTAATTAAAAAGTGACAGATGATAGTGTCGGATACAGTGATATCAGTTTTTCTCGTGCATCCCCTGTTTGGAAATGCCACTGTATCTTAGCTGTATCCCTATTACGTTCCATTTCCCATGCTGATAACTCACATTTAAGTTTGTCAATGCCTCTCTTCTTTCATCTGCATCCATATATTCAAGCTCTGTTGCATCTAGTCCTGCCAAGGATAACTCATCTTCCAGTTCATCCACCTCACTTGTTTCCGTATCTTCATGACCGAAAACTACATCATCCATTACAGAATACTCATAAGCATTAAGTTTTCCATCTCCATCAAAGTCAAAATTCGAATCATATAATCTTCCATCTGTTCCTAACATATCCCTGTCCTCCTAATTATCGTAATGATTGAATCCACCAAACAAACCTCTGTCACTATGGCTTGTCTTATGTCCATTATTATCATATGTGTTGACACTTCCAAATAATCCAGGGCGGCTGTGTCCTACTTTGTGACCTCTATTATCGTAATGATTCATTGTACCAAATAATCCGGGGCGACTATATCCTTCTTTTTTCATATCAATCAGCTCCTTTCAAACAATTTTTACATGTTTTAAAGTTCTTTGTATTTACATTATACGCACACCATGTGTCCAATAAAAAGGACAACTATGAATTCAAACGATTCTTATTTCATGTGCTATCATAATTATAACAAGAACCATTTCTTATGTGTCGCATTTCAGGCGACAAAAAAAGGACGCAGGTTTTCTCCCAATGTCATTTAGATAAGGATTATACAAAGAACAGTGTATATAGAAATATGTACCCTGTTCTTTTTTTGTAAAATTATGTTAAGCACTTGACATGATAATCAAAATGTGCGGTCGCTCTAACTATCTTTTTTAAGATAGTTAGAACGACCCTTGTAATTAAGAAAATATCTTGATTGCAAGGAGAATTACACGATGAATTATTCTACAGAGGTAAAACAAAAATTACTATCAATTATTACAAAAATGGATTCTTACTATTGGCTATTTACAAAGCATCCAAAAACGGACTTTTCCCGTAAAAAGAAATGGTCATTTGAAGAGGTTATGAAGTTCATGCTTACAATGGAAGGCAAAGCATTAAGAGATGAACTGTTGGAATATTTTGAATTTGATAATACTACACCATCAAATTCTTCATTCAATCAGCGTAGAGCACAGATATTGCCTGAAGCATTTGAATTTTTATTCCAAGAATTTACAAAGTCTTTTACGGATAATGTTACATATAATGGTCTTAGACTGATTGCATGTGATGGCTCGGATTTGTGCATTGCACACAATCCCCAAGATGAAACAACCTATTTTCAAACTCTTCCTGACAGAAAAGGGTACAACCTATTGCATTTAAATGCTTTTTATGATTTATGCAGCCGCCAATACACAGATGCAATTATCCAGCCTTCACGCTTGGCGAATGAAAGACGTGCAATGTGTGAAATGATTGACCGATACAATGATACATCAGCTATTTTTATCGCAGACAGGGGTTATGAGAATTATAATATATTTGCCCATGTGGAACACAAAGGAATGTATTATTTAATTCGTGTCAAAGATATAACAAGTAATGGTATAACTTCAAAACTTACAATGCTTCCAGAGAGTGGGGAATTTGATGAATGGGTTAATGTTACGCTTACTAAAAAGCAGACAAATGAAGTAAAAGCAAATCCCAAAAAATACAGAGTTATTGATAAGAAAACGCCTTTTGATTATCTTGATCTGCATTTTAATAATTTTTACGAAATGAAAATGAGAGTGATACGTTTTCCAATACCTCAAGGTTCTTATGAATGCATTATTACAAATCTGCCACAAGATAAATTTAATTCTGATGAAATCAAACGGTTATATGCAAAACGTTGGGGAATAGAAACCTCTTTTCGAGAATTGAAATATGCCTTAGGACTAACACGTTTTCATTCAAAGAAACCAGAATATATTATGCAGGAAATATGGTCAAGAATGACTCTGTATAATTTCTGTGAAATTATAGCAACTAATGTTGTTATAAATGAGAAAAAAGGCTGTAAACATACATATCAGCTCAACTATACCCGAGCAATTCGGATTTGCTGTTACTTTCTATCGATTAAAAAAGAAAAAGCTCCACCCGATGTAGAATATCTAATCGGACATGAGCTTCTTCCTATACGTCCTGGGAGAACAGACCCTCGCAAAGTCAAGCCCCAGTCGGCGATAAGCTTTCTATATAGAGCAGCTTAAACAAATATTAGTATATACCATTTTTAAGGCAGATGAAAGCATCTGTCTGTTTGTTGTGCAAATTTATTATGTTAAAAGTGTTATAAGATAGAAATACAGCAGATAAACAAAATGTTTATCCGCTGTATAAGAATTTCTGACTATAAAGCAATCCTTATCTAAATGACATTGGGTTTTCTCCCACGCCCTCAAAACTATCTGGCTTTATCTTCTCTTACCTTCGGTGCTTCCTTTTATGCCACATCCTGCTTCACCTCATCCACACCTCTAGCCTCAAATGCGTCTGCATTATACTGATACTCCTGCGGCTCAGCGACCATCGGTGAATATACAATCTCTGCTTCTACTCGCTCAGCTTCTGCCCTCTCCGGCTCTGTCTGTTCCTGCTTCTTAATATTCTCCATATGCTTTTCCTTATCAAGCTTCACATTCATAGCCAGATTATCCAGCTTATCAATAGATGCATCCAAATGAAGTTCCATTGATACAAGCATCTTTTTCACTGCTTTCATAGGTGCAAGCACC
>ERZ773158.731-NODE-731-length-36535-cov-4.586595_pt1 | contig 36535 bp, 29 predicted proteins | sample MGYA00511918_ERZ773158 | MGnify/ENA primary metagenome ERZ773158 (study PRJEB29015, sample SAMEA2737876) | human gut metagenome | biome: human gut; feature: human-associated habitat; material: faeces | place: China | collected 2012 ...
AGAGCAAGCACCAGAGAAAGGAACTTCTTCATTGGGATTTCTCCTCCTTTTGAAATTTGCGGTGGTCCGCCGCGGCCTCCGGGCCCATTCGATGCCTCCGCCGGCGCTAGCCCTGCCGGCGCATTCGCCGAAGAGTCGCATCCGCCCCGGCGTCCCCGCTGAGGCAACTCTATCCAAACTTCTCTAAAAAGTCCACAGTTTCAGCCCGTTTTTAATCCAAACGAAAACTTATGGACGCAATACGTTTTGAATTTGTTATATTTTGTAACCTTGGTGCAGAGAATAAAAGAGGCGGCAAAGCCCTTCGCCGCCCCTCATTGAATCTGCTTCTGCCCAGGCTGCTTCGCCAGATAATACCGCTTTTCAAACTGCAGCAGCCGGCCGTCCTTCACCATCCGCCGCAGGATGCCCGCCGTCTTGCGCTTTCCGACGTGCAGGAGCTCCGCCACATCCTGGCAGTAGGCAAATCCCGACTCCTGCAGATAGGCTGAGATCACCTCCCACTGCTTTTCCTCCGGCACCACTGTTCCGGGGAGATAGTATTTCTTGCCCACCTGCTCCAGCTCCCGCCGGCGCTGCTGGCGCTCCTGCCGGGCCAGGGCCTCTTCCCGACTCATGGGTCGCCGGCGGGCCGCCGGGGCTTTTTTCTGCCGTACCATACTGCTTCCCTCCTCTCGGGGTCTGTGGATCTTGCCGCGCTCCGCAGCGGGCCGGCGCAGAGTGCTCAGAATCGTCCCTGGACGCCCAGATAGGCCAAGACGCAGCCCGCCAGCGTCACCAGGGAGAATACCGCCACCAGCTTCGCCTCACTCCAGCCGGAGAGCTCCAGGTGGTGGTGCAGGGGGGCCATCTTGAAGAACCGCTTGCCGTGGGTCAGCTTGAAGTAACCCACCTGGATAATATCGGACAGCGTCTCCAGAATGTAGATGATGCCTACGGGGATCAACACCAGGGGCATATCGAACACAAAGGCCAGGGCCGCCACCGCGCCGCCCAGAAACAGGCTGCCGGTGTCGCCCATGAAGCACTTGGCGGGGTGGTGGTTATACAGGGCGAAGAAGCCCACCAGGCTGCCGAAGAGGGCGCCGGAGAAAATGCCCAGGGCGGTCTTCTGCCACAGGATGGCCGCCAGCAGGAAGAAGAACATCACCACGGAGGTCACGCTGGAGGCCAGACCGTCGATACCGTCGGTGAGGTTCACGGCGTTGCAGAGCCCCACGAGCAGGATGAGACAGTAGATGATCTGGCGGAACAGGTGCCGGAGGATCCGAATCTGACGACGCTCTATGTGTATGATGAGGCGGCAGAGTCGTTCGGACTGCAGGACATGGGCTGGTTTGCGGATATCATGGCAAAGCGGTTCGGTGTGAGATTATATATGCTCAAGCATGTCGCGGCGACAAGGCTGGGCGATGATGTGTACCGAAAAATGGACATAGCGATCTGGGATACAGAGTCATCGTCCTATTATGTACAGGCGAAAGCGGAGGGGCGTCTGGAGGATATTCAGGTGTCGCATATGAAGAACGGAAAGGTAATCTCGATCGGTGTGCGGTCTGTGAATAAGAAGCTGTGCCGTAAGATCGTGAAATATATGAATTCTTCGGAGGCACAGATGGAGGCAACCTACGGTCCGAAGAAGATCTGCTGGTATTACCGGAAAGGAAAGGCGTATCTGACCGAGACGGGTGCGAGATGTATCGTCGATGCAGGCTGTAAGCTGGATGCCGGTCTGTCGGGACGCCGCAGCTTTTCGGAGGGACATTGCCCGATGTCATACCGTCTTGGTGAGATGTCGGACATTGATCCGAAGACCGGGGAGAGCTATGACGTTCTGGAAAAGACACGCCGCGTGGAGACGAAGGCGAAAAAGGGAGACCGGAATGCCGGTAAGGCTACGGCAGCTCCGAACCTTGCCGGGACTGCCAGAAATGACAAAAAGATCGGCAAGGATGTGTCCCAAATATTGGTCACATATAATATGAGAGGTTATCGTGCACTGGGAACGCGGACACTGGATGCATCACAGTTAAAGCAGGTGACCGAGTGGTTTGATGAGCTTAAGCTGACTAAACGTAAGAAGCCGGCGGAGGGGGATTCAGACTACACATCATGGCAGGATACGAAGGATAATTTCATTCACTACCGGTTAAAGGGTGGCAAATATAAGAATGTAATCTATTATCCGCAGACAGAGGTTGTACAGATTGATAAAAAGTGGTATAACAATTCTGTTTCCGTGGAACGGGCACCGGCAGACACTTTCGCTAAGGGTGTCGGCAGTGATGGAACTTCATTCTATATTTATGGAAAGAAGTACGATCTGCGGGAGCAGGATGCGAATGTAAAGGCAATCCTGTACTGCGAGGATGTGGGAGCCGATGTTGCAGTGATCTGCCGTTTGAAAAAGGGCGGCGATGCCGCATTTATCTATGACCGCGTGTATCGAAAGTTTATCGCCGAGCGGAAGGGCACACACTTTGTGCTGAGCAGCCGCGAGGACGGCAACATGCCGGAGGACGGCGTTTATGTGGATCCGAAGGGTGCTGTCAGAGATTATACCGGCGCGCTGTATGGAAAAAAGATTGAACTCAAAAAGGGAGAGAAGATCTGCAGTCTGTATCAGCCGGATGGCAAGACGGAGTGGTGGACGATGATCGCAGATATCAGAGCCAATGATGTCCGCAATATCGAGATCGAGAAAGTGTCCGCTCAAAAGACAACGCCCAAAAAGCAGTGACAGAATGACCAAACAGAACGACAAAATGAAATGAGAAAAAGAGGTAAGGAAAGTGCATACATTAAAAAAGTTTATTCCATATTATTCTCCATACAAAGCAGTGTTTTTCCTGGATCTGATCTGTGCGGCAATGATCAGCCTGATCGATCTGGCATATCCGCAGATTCTTCGGACAATGACAAAGACGATTTTTGCGGGGGAGTCCGCTGCGATATTAAAGGCACTTGTGCCGATCGGGCTGGCGATGCTTGCCATGTACATTGTACAGATGCTTTGCAAATATTACGTTAGTTATCAGGGTCATATGATGGGTGCCAATATGGAGCGCGATATGCGGCAGCAGCTTTTTGATCATTATGAGAAGCTTTCCTTTGCTTATTATGACCAGAACAATTCCGGACAGATGATGAGTAAGCTGGTGTCCGATCTGTTTGATATTTCCGAGATGGCACACCATGGACCGGAGAATCTTTTTATTTCACTGATTAAGATCATAGGCTCTTTTGTGTTTCTGTTTCTGATCAATGGACGGCTTGCTGTCCCACTTTTGGTACTCGTATTTTTCATGATCCTGTTTTCGTATGGACAGAACAAACGGATGCAGGCAACCTTTATGGATAACCGGCAAAAGATCGGTGATATCAACTCGAGCTTGCAGGACACATTGGCGGGAATCCGTGTTGTGCAGTCCTTTGCCAATGAAGAAATTGAGCGTGAGAAATTTTGCCACAGCAATGAAAATTTTTTGAAATCCAAGAACGCCAATTATCGCTGCATGGGGACGTTTATGAGCGGCAACCTGTTCTTTCAGGGGCTGATGTATCTGGTGACGCTTGTATTTGGCGGCTGGCTGATCGCGAAGGGTCAGATGGAGGTGGCAGATCTTGCCATGTATGCGCTCTATATCGGAATCTTTATCAGTCCGATCCAGATTCTTGTGGAGCTGACGGAAATGATGCAAAAGGGACTTTCCGGCTTCCGCCGTTTTCTGGCGGTCGTGGAGACGGAGCCGGACATTGTGGATGCACCGGATGCCACAGAGCTGACGGACGTGAAGGGCGAGGTGGAATACGACAATGTTTCCTTTCATTACAGCGATGATGACACGCTGGTGCTGGCAGATGTGTCCTTCCGTATTAAGGCTGGCAGATCGATTGCGCTGGTCGGACCGTCCGGAAGCGGTAAGACGACGATCTGTTCCCTGCTTCCGCGGTTTTATGATGTGACCGGCGGCACGATCCGAATTGATGGGAAGGATGTGCGCAGCCTGACGCTGGAGAGCCTTCGAAATCAGATCGGTCTGGTGCAGCAGGAAGTGTATCTGTTCTGCGGCACGATTCGGGAGAATATTGCGTATGGCAAGCCGGGGGCTTCGATGGAGGAGATCATTGACGCGGCAAAGAAAGCCAATATTCATGACTTCATTATGTCCCTGCCGGATGGATATGACAGTTATGTGGGAGAGCGTGGAACCCGTCTTTCGGGTGGACAGAAGCAGCGTATTTCGATTGCACGTGTTTTTCTGAAGAATCCGCCGATCCTGATCTTAGATGAGGCAACAAGTGCACTGGATAATGAAAGTGAGCGCTGGATACAGCACAGTCTGGAAGAGCTTGCGAAAAACAGAACGACCATCACTATTGCTCATCGCCTGTCAACCATAAGGAATGCAGACGAGATCTTAGTGGTGGCCGATACCGGTATTGCCGAGCGTGGTACTCATGACGAGTTGCTGGCGTTAAATGGAATCTATGCACATTATAATGAAATGGCGTAATCCGAATGTCAGAAAAACATAAAGTTTTCTTAAGAAAAACGAGCGGATTTCTTAAAGCTTATCTGTTATCTTGATAATGGGAAACAAAAGACGGATGGCGGGCGCTTGCCGGAACGGATCAAAGCGCCCTGCCGCTTAGAAAGGTGCGATCATTATGAAGAGAAGAGGTAACGTAAGAAGCAGCGAGAAAAAGGGAAACGGTAAGAAAGTGGTTGTCAGCATGATCCTGCTGATCGTGGTGGCATGTGTGGCGGTGTACGGGATTGCATTATATCATGGGACGCCGCATGGCAATGATTATATAGAGATGGAGAATGGAAACGCATCATGACGAAGATATTGTTGGTAGAGGATGACCGGGAGATTGTGAAAAACTTAAGCCTTTTTCTGAAGGAGGAGGGCTTTAGCGTGCAGGCGGTCTCCGGTCAGAAGGCTGCCATGGAGCAGATCGAGGAGCATGGTCAGGAGATAGATCTGGTACTTTTGGATGTGTCTCTTGAGGATGGCAATGGATTTGCGGTGTGTGCCGCGATCAAGGCAAACACAGAGATTCCGGTGATCTTTCTGACGGCATCCGGTGATGAGTACAGCACTGTGACGGGGCTTGATATGGGGGCAGATGATTATATCAGTAAGCCGTTTCGTCCGAGGGAACTGATCTCGCGCATGAAAGGGGTGCTGCGGCGGTGCGGCAGGACACAGTCGGTGCTGGAACTGGGCGATGTCCGGGTGGACACGCTGGGCGGCACTGTGACGAAAAACGGACAGGAGATCATTCTTTCGGCACTGGAATACCGGCTTTTGCTTGTGTTTATCAATAATAAGGGAATCGTTCTGACACGGAATAAACTGTTGGAGGAGATCTGGGATGCCGCCGGGGAGTATGTCAACGACAATACACTGACGGTTTATATCAAGCGGCTCCGCCAGAAGATCGAAGATGATCCGCAGGAGCCTGTGCTGATCCGCACGATCCGGGGCATGGGATACCGGGCAGACGCATAAATTAATGCGTTGGCATAGAACCGGAACACTGATATTATGGAATAAATTGCGACAAAATATTATGGCAGGACAGAACCGGACACGGTCGTTTGGCAGCAGTACAGAAGTGGGGATAATATATGAAGCTATTTCGAAATCCCGAGATCAAGAGGGAGATTCTTTACTATATAATTGTGTATCTGGCAGGAGCAGTGCTGGCATTCCGGCAGCTTGGCGGTAAGGGCGCAGGGATTGTCCTTCCGGCAGGCGCAGCAGCGCTGGTTCTGCATTTGTGTTTTACGGCGAAACGTTACCGGCGGATCGCACAGATGTCCGAAAAGATGGACAGTATTCTGCATGACGACGGAGAAACGCTGCTGCAGGATTGTCAGGAGGGCGAGCTTGCAGTGCTTCACACGCAGCTAAGCAAGCTGGTGCTCCGAATGCGGGAGCAGGCGGGCAATCTTCAGCAGGACAAGATCTTTCTGGCAGATGCGCTGGCAGATATTTCGCATCAGCTCAAGACGCCGCTGACCTCGCTGCAGCTTCTGGCAAGCTTTCTGCAGGAGGATGAAGTCAGCACTGAGCGCCGCCGTGAGATTGCGCGTGATATTGTGACATTGCTTGGCAGGATCGACTGGCTGGTGTATGCACTTCTGAAAATGTCGCGGCTGGACGCCGGAACATCCGGCATGAAGGAGGAGACGGTTTCGGTCGCAGAGCTTACGGAGCAGGCATATCAGCTTGTTGCGGTGTCCATGGATCTGCGGGATATCCGCTGGGATTGTCAGGTGGAGCCGGGGGTGTCCTTTACGGGCGATATGTCCTGGAGCGTGGAAGCGGTCGGTAATATTTTGAAAAACTGTATGGAATATTCCGAGCCGGGCGGGGCGATCCATGTGACAGGAACGGAGAATCCGCTGTATACGGAGCTTGTGATCCGGGACGAGGGCAAGGGGATTGCGCCGGAGGATCTGCCACACCTGTTTGAACGCTTTTACCGTGGCAAGCAGAACAGCACAGAGAGCGTGGGAATCGGCCTGTCACTGGCACAGAAGATCATCGTGCAGCAGAATGGCACGATACAGGTGAAGAATGCACCGGACCGGGGCGCGGTATTTACGATCCGTTTCTATAAAACAGTGGTATAAGAACGAAAGTGACGAAACTGTCACAATAAAGTCACCGCCCTGTCATCTCATTCCGTTATCATCTTATGATGTAAGATGCAAAGGGCAAAAGCAGATAGCAATGGAGCAATTTGTGACATCCGCTGCGATGAAAGCAGAACAGAAAGGAATGAGAAACGATGGAGATATTAAAGGTAGAACATCTGAAAAAGACATACGGAGAGGGAGAGAATGCGGTTCACGCATTGGACGATGTATCTTTTTCGGTAGAGAAGGGGGAATTTGTGGCGATCATCGGACCGTCCGGCTCCGGTAAATCAACCCTGTTGCACATTCTCGGTGCGGTCGATGTACCAACATCAGGAAAAGTATATATGGGCGGTCAGGACGTATTTGCACAGAATGAGGAGGAGCTGGCGGTGTTCCGGCGTCGTCAGGTGGGGCTGATCTATCAGTTCTATAATCTGATCCCGGTATTAAATGTACGTGAAAATATTACGCTGCCGATCCTGATGGATGGGCGCAAGGTCAATGAGAAACGTCTGCAGGACATGATTCACACGCTGCACCTCGAGGGAAGAGAAAAGCATCTTCCAAACCAGCTTTCCGGTGGTCAGCAGCAGAGAGTTTCCATTGGAAGAGCATTGATGAATGCACCGGCAGTTGTGCTTGCCGACGAACCGACCGGTAATCTGGACAGCCGCAACAGCCATGAGATCATGGGACTTTTGAAGGAGTCCAACAAGGCGTACGACCAGACGCTGATCATGATCACGCATGACGAAAGCATTGCCCTGCAGGCAGATCGTATCATTGCGATCGAGGACGGCAGGATCACAAGAGATGAGGTGATCCGGTCATGAATATATTCAATCAGTTTACATTTCGCACACTCCGCAAAAACAAGATCCGTACACTCGTAACAGTTGTCGGTATTGCACTTTCCGTGGCAATGTTTACCGCAGTGACATCATCGATCGCAAGCTTTCAGCAATATCTTCTGAATATGGAAGTTGTCAGAGAGGGTGCATGGGAAGGCAGAATGATGGCGACTGATCTGCAGAGTATTCAGAATATTACGGCAGATAAGCGGGTCAAAGGCTGGACGCAGATGGATAATCTGGGCTATGCAGAATTAAAGGACTGTACCAATGATGACAAACCGTATCTGATGATCGAGGCGGTTGATAAGGATTTTACCAAATACAGCCCGATCACGCTGTTAGAGGGAAGAATGCCGAAGGATTCTTCGGAGATCGTGATCTCCAAGCATCTGGAATACAATGGCGGCGTGACATATAAGATTGGCGATACATTAAAGCTTTCGGTTGGAACAAGATACAGCAAGGCGCTTTCGGGAGAAAAGTCAGAGGTACTGACGTCAAACGATCCGTACCGCCCGGGGGAAAACGTAAAAGAAAAGTCCTTAAAAACGTACACGGTGGTTGGCATCTGCGACCGCCCGGTGTCCGAGGATTATTCATCGGCGGGGTATACGGCATTTACAAGAAAGGACGACCAAAAGGCGGTTAACTATGATCTGTTTCTGACCTTCAACACGCCGGAACAGAGTTATGATATTATGACAAAATATGCTGCGACCGGTGTGTATAAAACGCATGAAGATCTGCTCTGCTTTGAGGGAAAAAGCACAAATAACAGTTTTAATGCCATTCTTTATTCGATGGGTGCGATTTTGATGGCAATCATTATGGTCGGTGCGATTTCGCTGATCTACAGCGCATTTTCAATTTCGCTCAGTGAGCGTACCAAGCAGATGGGACTTTTGAAATCCATTGGTGCCACGAAAAAGCAGATAAGGCACAGTGTGGTCTTTGAAGCATGTGTACTTTGTATGGTTGGCATTCCTCTGGGAATCGCGGCGGGACTTGGAGGGATCGGAATTACGCTTCATGGAATTTCAGGATTGCTACTTAAGCTCTGGTCGGGAGACACGCCGCTCCGGATCCATCTTGTTGTGACATGGCAGGCGATTGCGATTGCGGTTATTGTCAGCTTTATTACCGTGCTGATCTCAGCGATGATCCCGGCTGCAAAAGCGGTGCGCATTCCTGCGATTCAGGCGATCCGCCAGAGTGATGACATTAAGATCCGTGCGGGCAAGGTTAAAACCTCCGGGCTGACATATAAGCTGTTTGGCTTTTCGGGAATGCTTGCCAGCAAGAATTTCAAAAGAAACCGTAAGAAATATCGTACCACGGTATTTTCGCTTTTCATCAGTATTGTGCTTTTCGTGAGTGCGACCAGCTTCAGTGGTTATCTAAAGAAATCGTCCTCCATTGCGGACAGTCAGCAGGAAAGCTATGACATCGGCTGCTCCGTATCGGATAAGGCAGCGAACGGAAGGTCACCATCTGAGATTGCAGCCGGCATGGAGGCGATCGGTTCGGTCGACAGTGTCAGATACCTGAAGGAAAATTATAATCAGCAGATGGAGATTTCGCAGGAATGTCTGTCCGACGAATATCTTTCTTATGTAAAGAAGAATGATCCGGGGCGCATCAATGAAAAGAAGGGGACAGTGAGAATTCCGGTCAATCTGAGCTTTTTGCAGGATGATGTATTCCGTGAATATCTGCAGGAGAAAAATATGGATGCGGATGAGTACATGACTACCAATCCGATGAACGCGCTGGTGTGGGATTGTTTTGCTCTGCAAGACGAAAAGAAAATCTATTCCATGGAGATCCTGAAGAAGGATAATGTTGATGCGACACTTGCCATGGCAAAGGCAGTAAAGGGATATTATTTCAGCTGGCAGGATGGAGACAAATATATTTATAACAGCGATGACAGCGAAGAGAGCAAAATGATCCCGGTGGACAAGGCGACGATCACACATCCGATTCACATCGGTAAAAGAATGACGGCAAATGCGCCGGCAGGTGTAAGTATTTCCAAGTGGGATGAGGCAGTCAACGTGGTTCTTCCGTACAGTCTGGTGAAGGATGGGATCCTGCGCGGAGTAGTTGACTCGGAGGATGGATATACAAGATATATTCTTATGGCAAAGCAGCATGAGAAAGCAAGCACAGATCTTGCGGGATATTTTGAGGAGGAGCTGTCCGGCGTGGATGCAGGTACGATCGTTGATGCTGCGGCAAGCCGTGATTCCGATCAGGCGCTGATCCTTATTCTCGATATCTTTTCCTATGGGTTTATTGTGCTGATCTCTCTGATCGCGATCGCCAATGTATTTAACACGATATCGACGAATGTTATGCTGCGCCGTCAGGAATTTGCGATGCTAAAATCCGTGGGCATGACCGGAAAGGGCTTCCGCCGCATGATGAATTACGAATGCATTCTGTATGGTATAAAGGGACTTATATTCGGGCTTCCGGTGTCTCTGGCACTTAGTTTTCTGATGTACAAGTCAATGGTGGATGGCATTGATGTAAGCTTTATGTTTCCGTGGCAGGGAATGCTGATCTCCGCTTTCAGTGTGTTTGCAATTGTATTTATCACAATGCTTTATGCAATGCGTAAGGTCGGCAAAGAGAATACCATTGAGGCACTCCGCAATGAAAATCTGTAATTATAAAAATTGAGCCGTGTATTATTTCTGTAACGTAAAAGTAATGAAATCTTATGATTTTTGTTATGGCGGTTTCAGAAAATACACGGTATAATTAGGGAAACAAACGACATGTTCAAGGGGGGGGAAGTGCGCGCAATCCGGTAGAACGGATGATCTGCACGGTTGTTTTGTGCCGGCGGTTTTAAGCCGAGGCTCTGAGAAAGGAATGAAAGATTAATATGCAGAATATTATTGTGCTTGACGATGAGAAGGAGATTGCGGATCTCCTGGAGGTGTATCTGACGAATGAGGGTTATCAGGTGTTTAAGTTTTACCGGGCAGAGGGGGTGCTCGACTGCATCCGGGACAATGAGATCTCACTGGCGATCCTTGATGTAATGCTGCCGGATATCGACGGCTTTCAGCTTTGCCGCAAGATCCGGGAGAACTGGTATTTTCCGATCATCATGCTGACGGCGAAGGTCGAGGACGTGGACAAGATCACGGGACTGACCGTGGGGGCGGACGATTATATTACGAAGCCGTTCAATCCGATGGAGGTTGTTGCGAGAGTGAAGGGACAGCTCAGACGTTCCCAAACCTATAATCCGTCCATGAGCGGACAGGAAGAGGAGGAGTCCTACAACATCCGCGGGCTGGAGCTGGTGCCGAACATGCACACCTGCTATCTGTACGGCGAGAAGATCGACCTGCCGCCGATCGAGTATGACATTCTCGTTTATCTTTGCCGCCATCTGGGGAAAGTGGTTTCGGCAGAGGAGTTATTTGAGGCGGTCTGGGGAGAGAAATATCTCAACAGCAATAATACCGTCATGGCGCATATCGCAAGGATCCGCGAGAAGCTTCATGAGAATGCACGCGCACCGAAGTTTATCAAAACAGTCTGGGGCGTTGGATATAAGATGGATCGGTAAGGATCCGAAACAGGGAAAGGAATGTAAGAATTTATGGAGGGTGACGTTCGTCAAAAGGTTGCAAAGCAGCTTGTAAAAGGATATCTGGTACACATGCTGGTCTATATTGTGGCAGTGCTGGCACTTCTTGGAATCGCCTATTGGTGGTGCAACAGCCAGATCTGGTATTCGTGGGACGAACTTTACCCTCTTGTTCATTGGCTTCATATCAATGTGGTCGCTGTCTTTCTTGGAGTGATGCTGATCGGCTGCGTGGCGATCACCTGTGTTCATTTCTATCAGATGGCACGTATGCTGGAGCTTGTCACTACGGCTGTAGATGACCTGTATTCCAACCGGATTAACAGCGTAAAGCTTCCGGTTTCCCTGCAGGAGGTGGAGCGCAAGCTGAATGAGATCATGATAGGGATCCGTGACAGCCAGCAGGAGGCGAAGGATGCCGAGCAGCGCAAGAATGACATGATCATTTACATGGCACATGATCTGAAAACGCCGTTGACTTCCGTGATCGGTTATCTGACATTGTTAAAGGATGAACCGGAGATTTCACAGGAGCTTCGTCAGAAGTATCTTGATATTGCCTGGAATAAAGCGGGACGTCTGGAGGATCTTGTCAATGAATTCTTCGAGCTGACCCGTATGAATTTTGCACATATGAGCCTGAATTGTAGCATGGTCAATATGTCGATGATGGTGGAACAGTTTATGTATGAATTTAAGCCTCTTCTGGCGGAGAAGGGGATGGATTATCAGCTGGAGACAGAGCCGGAGATCATGGTGTACTGCGACATCGAGAAGATGCAGAGAGTTTTCGACAACCTGCTTAAGAATGCGATCAATTATGGTTATCCGGACAGCATGATCCATGTTTATCTGGAGAAGAATGGCGAGGAGGGCATGCGGTTGATTGTTCAGAATCATGGACAGACGATCCCTGCCGAGAAGCTGAGCTATCTGTTTGAACAGTTCTTCCGGCTGGACAGCTCCAGAGATTCCCAAACCGGCGGAACAGGGCTTGGTCTTGCAATCGCCAAGCAGATCGTGGAGCTGCACGGAGGTAAGATTTCCTGCGAAAGTTCCAATGAAACAATTGTATTTATCGTGGAAATATGATCGGAGGCACGCCTGACATATGGAAAACCAGACCGGAAAACAACTGAAATATGTACAGATCGTTGAGGAGCTGAAGGGGAAGGTATTGTCCGGGCAGATCCAGCCCGGGGACAAGCTTCCTTCGGAAAATGTTCTTGCTGCTCAGTATCATGTGAGCCGGCAGACCGTGCGCAAAGCGATCGCGATCCTGGAGAACGAGGGCTACGTTTATGCGGAGCACGGAAGAGGAACCTTCTGTACGGAGCTTGTGCGCCACCGGCATGAATCGGGGAACATTGCTGTAGTGACGACGTATTTATCTGATTATATTTTCCCGGAGGTGATCCGCGGGATCGACGATGTGCTGACGAGAGAGGGTTACAGTATTATCCTTAAGAATACGAGAAATTCGCGGACGCAGGAGATACGTTGTCTGCAGGAGCTTTTGCAGAAGGACATCGACGGCATTATTATTGAGCCGAGCAAGAGTCAGATATACTGCAGACATACCGGGCTGTTTGAGCAGCTTAAGCAGTTTCAGATTCCGTATGTGTTTATTCAGGGATGTTATGAGCAGATGAAGGATAGTCCGCAGGTGCTGATGGACGACTGTGCGGGTGGATTTCTGCTTACGAAGCACCTGATTGAGCAGGGACACCGGCAGATCGCCGGTGTGTTCAAGGCAGATGACATGCAGGGGCAGAACCGCCACAAGGGTTACGCCAGGGCGCTCGCCAAGGCGGGGATCGTATACGATCCGGACAAGGTTGTCTGGTTTTACACGGAGGACCGTGCACTGCACCCGTATGAGAAGCTCGGACAGATGGTGGCTGACGGAGTGCTGATGGATGGGGTTGTATGCTATAATGACCAGATCGCATTTGAGGTGATCCGTGCGCTGCAGCACGCAGGAGTGCAGGTGCCGGAGGATGTCTCGGTGTGTGGCTACGACAATTCGCCGATGGCGCATTCGGGGGAGCTGCGGCTGACAACGATCGCGCATCCGCAGGAACGTCTTGGCGCGATGGCAGCAGAGCTTTTGCTGCGGCTGATCGGCGGTGAGGAGCCGGGTGACGATAAGATTCTGGTGGAGCCGGAGCTTGTTATTGGCAATTCTACGATTTTAAGAAAAAACAACTTGTAAATACGAGTGTACAAGTTGTATCATGAGAATATAGAACAAACGGAGGAACAAGGCAGTGTGTCCGGGAGGGATGACCGCCTTGTTTATGTTATTCCGAAGGAGATCGTATCAGGGGATATCGGTGTAACTGTATATTTTGGGAAAGGCATGGTGAGTAAGATGAATGCAAAGGAAAGTATCTTAAACGGAAAAGCAGCACTTGGTATTGAGTTTGGATCCACCCGTATTAAGGCGGTGCTGATCGACGAGAACTGTGAGGCGCTGGCAGTTGGTTCCTATCATTGGGAGAATCAGCTTGTGGACGGTATCTGGACCTACAGTCTGGAGATGATACATACCGGTCTGCAGGCGTGCTATAAGGATCTGGCAGACAAGGTACGTGCACAGTATGATTTACCGCTTACGAAGCTGGCGGGCATCGGCATCAGCGCAATGATGCACGGCTATATGGCATTTAATAAGGAAGATGAGCTGTTGGTTCCATTCCGGACATGGCGTAATACCATGACGGAGGAGGCTGCGGCGAAGCTTACCGAGGAGTTTCAGGTCAATGTGCCGGAGCGCTACAGCATTTCACATCTGTATCAGGCAATCTTAAAGAACGAGGAGCATGTGAAGGACATTACGTTTTTCACAACGCTTGCCGGTTATATCCACTGGCAGCTCACCGGACAGAAGGTACTTGGCGTCGGTGATGCGTCCGGTATGTTCCCAATCGATTGTGCGACGAAGGATTATGACGAGGAGAAGCTTGCGAAGTTTGATAAGCTCATCGAGGGATATCATTTCCCGTGGACATTGCGTGAGATCCTGCCAAAGTCACTGACTGCGGGAGAGGAAGCAGGCGTGCTTACCGCGGCAGGCGCAAAGCTGCTCGATCCGACCGGTACACTGGAAGCGGGCATTCCGCTTTGTCCGCCGGAGGGCGATGCAGGTACCGGTATGGTCGCAACCAACAGTGTGAAGATACGCACAGGAAATGTTTCTGCGGGAACCTCAGTCTTTGCAATGATCGTTATGGAGAAGGAGCTTCAGAAGCTTCATACGGAGATCGATCTTGTGACAACACCGGCAGGCGATCTGGTGGCAATGGTGCACTGCAACAACTGTACCTCAGATATCAATGCGTGGGTCAACCTGTTCGGAGAATTTGCAGCGAAAATGGGTATGCCGGTGGTTGACAAAGGGAAATTATATGATCTGCTGTTTAAGGTTGCATTAGAGGGCGAGCCGGACTGCGGCGGACTTCTTTCTTATAACTACTTCTCCGGCGAGAGCATTACCGGCTTTGATGAGGGACGTCCGTTGTTTGTCCGTCATGCAGATGATAAGCTCAGCCTGGCGAACTTTATGCGCGCGCATCTGTTCACGGCGCTTGGTGCATTGAAGAACGGTCTTGACATTCTGCTCAAGGAGGAGAATGTGCCGGTTGATAAGATTTACGGGCATGGTGGCTTCTTTACCGTGCCGGGGGCCGGTCAGAAGATCATGGCAGCAGCGATGAATACGCCGGTTTCCGTGATGGATACGGCAAGCGAGGGCGGTGCCTGGGGCATTGCCGTGCTTGCTCAGTACATGGTAGACGGAGCAGACGAGGCGCTGGCAGATTATCTGGATCATCAGGTATTTGCCGGTCAGACAGGAACGACACTGGAGCCGGATCCGGCAGACGTTAAGGGCTTTGACGACTTCCTGATACGTTATAACAAGGGACTTGCGATCGAACGGGCTGCCGTAGAGAGCATATAGAGTGTATAAAGGCAGTGTATGTATATATAAAAAGTGCATGTATAAACATGAAAGTGAAGCAGAAAGGAGCAATTGCGATGTTAGAGGAATTAAAACAGCAGGTATACGAAGCAAACATGGAGCTTCCGAAGAGAGGACTTATTACATATACATGGGGCAATGTCAGCGGCATTGACCGTGAGACCAATTATTTTGTCATCAAGCCGAGCGGTGTTGATTATGATAAGCTGAGACCGGAGGATATGGTTGTGATGGATCTGAACGGCAATAAGATCGAGGGCGAATATAAACCGTCCTCCGACACTCCGACACATCTGGAGCTTTATCTGAGATATCCGGAGATCGGCGGTATTGTGCACACACACTCGCCGGAGGCAACCGCATGGGCGCAGGCGGGACGTTCCATTCCGCTGTACGGAACCACGCATGCAGACTACTTCTATGGAGAGATCCCTTGTGCCAGAAGCCTGACTCCGGAGGAGATTGACGAGGCATATGAGGCCAATACCGGTCTTGTCATCATTGAGACATTTGAGCTGGCGGGCTTAAATCCGATGTACACGCCGGGCATCCTCTGCAAGAACCACGGTCCGTTTACCTGGGGCAAGGATGCGGCAGAGGCGGTTCACAACGCAGTCGTGCTGGAGGAGGTTGCGAAGATGGCGACCAAGACCGAGCTGATCAATCCGAAGGTACAGCCGGCACCGGACAGCATCCGCGACAAGCATTTCTTCCGCAAGCATGGAGAGAATGCGTATTATGGACAGTGATCGGGAAAGTGAACGATACATGATATTTCAAAAACGAATAATGAATAAGATTTTATGGGTGTATGAAAATGCACCCATTTTTTGCTTTTGCATTATAGTTTCGGGGATTAAAGATAGCCAATTTTATATGGATTTGATACAATAAAACTAAAAAGAAAGGACTCGGGATCAGTAAGAAAGGGGGAGCATTTATGTACAAAGTATTTTTGATCGAGGACGAGATCGTGATACGGGAAGCGCTGGAACGGATGATTCCATGGAATGAATATGGTTTTGAACTGGTAGGAAAGGCAAAGGACGGAGAGATTGCGCTTCCTATGATACGTAAGACAAAACCGGACGTGCTGATTACAGATATTAAAATGCCGTTTATGGATGGTCTGACATTAAGCGGCATAGTGAAAAAGGAATTTCCGGATATTCGTATTGTGATCGTCAGTGGGTATGATGACTTTGAATATGCCAAAAAAGCGATTGCTCTCGGGGTGGACGACTATCTGTTGAAGCCGATCGCTAAGGCGGAGTTTGTCAATGTTCTTCAAAAAATTTATCAGGATTTTGAAGAAAAGGGGAAACAGCAGGATTACTATGAAAAATTCGAACAGGAATTTAAGAAATATGAGAATCATTCCAGACGTGATTTCTTTGAATTGCTTGTAACGAAGCATGTGGATCTGCAGGAGATTTACGAGAAGGCAGAAAAGCTTTCGTTTGATATTATGGCAGAAAGTTACAATATGGTGTTTTTCTCGTTGTCAGAGAGCAAAGACACAGATACGGTTGATCAGAGGTATTCGCAGAGAGTGGCAGATCTTCAGAAGCAGATTGATGATGCACTGCAAAAAGAAAAGGAGCTTTATGTGTTTCGCAATCAGACCTTCAGCTATGTGGTGCTTTTGATGGGAGATCATGAAAATATACAGGAAAGAACAAAACAGTGTGTAAAGCTGCTTCAGGATATTCTTGAAAATGATCAGAGCGGACTGGAGTGGATCGTGTGTGCATCAGAACCGGTGGAACGCCTAAGTCAGCTTCCGGAGTGTTATAAGAAGGGCATGCAGATATTTGCATATCGTTATTTGGGATATTCCCATGTCGTGTCGTCGGATATGGTTCCGGTGGGCGAGCATGAATCGGAGAACAGTGAGATCAAGGATCTGGTCAGCGTAGACAGTAATGTGGTGAATCCGGCGATATTCCAGAATTTCCTGTGCAATGCATTGGAGAATGAGGTGGAGGAGTTCGTGGACAATTATCTTCAGATGGTCGGAGAATCCGCACTGAAGTCGAAAATGTTCCGGCAATATATATTGTTGAACATTCATTTTTGTATTGTATCGTTTCTGCAGAAGCTGGGCTATGAAAAGGAAGCAGCAGACAACTCGCTGCTGGAGGCATCCGGAATGAGTCAGCCGTTAGATATTGACCGGATTGAGGGGAGTATCTCTGCATCGTTAAAGCAGGCGATACAGCTGCGCGAAGAAAAGAGCAAGGGAAAATATCAAAATGTTTTACAAAATGCAGTTCAATATATGGAAGAAAACTTTGCAGATGAAAATCTTACCTTAAATAAAGTGGCATGTGTGGCGAATGTCAGTGCAAATCATTTCAGTGCAATGTTCAGCCAGAAAATGGGACAGACCTTTATCGAATACCTGACCTCTCTGCGTATGCATCGGGCGAAGGAGCTTTTACGCTGTACCGACAAACGTTCCGGAGAGATTGCATTGGAGGTCGGTTATAAGGATTCGCACTATTTCAGTTTTCTTTTCAAAAAAACGCAGGGATGTACACCGAGTGAATATCGTAATCAGGGGGCGGTTTAGTGAAGAAGCATCGAAGAACATATGAAGAGTTAAATCTTGACAAGAAAATACAATATCTGATATGGACGCTGGCAATCCCGATGGTATTCTGTATTTTGCTGCCGGTGGTATCCATGTTTATTTCGATTGGAAATTATTCAACGATCACACACAATATGAATCTGAGCAGTGATTTCAGTTTGAATTTTAAGGAAAATATGGATCTGAAAATGTATCACTACTGCGTTGGAAGTGCAGAGCAGAAAACGCTTCCGATGAAGGATGTCAACAGGGCGATTCGTCTGGCGGAGGAACTGGAGCAGACAACGGTGCGTAAGGAAAGTAAACGTGCGATAGAGTTAGTGCTTCTTGACTGCAAAAATCTGAAAAAGAAAATGCGTGCGATAGAGGCAACGAAAGGGTACGATTCCAGACAGACGCAGCTTACGAATAATATTTATGTACTCACGGAGCTGGCGCAGAAAGCAATGGGAGATTACATATATTATGAAGCAGGATATCTGAAGCAGGTTGAGGATGATATGCTTGTGAGGATCCTGACAGTCGGTGTTTTGCTGGGCATTATTGTTGTCCTTGTGGTGGCATTTGTTCTTAAGAAGTCTTTCCGGCTCGCAAAAGAGATTACGGATCCGATTGCCAGTTTAAGTGAGAATGTACGTAAAGTGGGATATGGAGATTTCCGGATACAGTCCGTGGAGACAAATGTGATCGAAGTGAAAAACCTGAATCAGGGTGTCCAGAAAATGGCACGGCGTATTGAGACGCTTTTACTGAATGTTCAGGAAGAAGAACGGAAACAGCACATGATCCAGCTGGAACTCTTGCAGGCGCAGGTCAGCCCTCATTTCCTGTACAATACGCTTGATACGATCGTTTGGATGGTCGAAGCAGATATGCATGATGAGGCGATTGAAATGCTGACACATCTGTCTGTTTTTTTCCGGACCGTGCTGTCAAAGGGAGAAGACGTTATTTCTCTGCGGGATGAGGTGTTACATACCAGGAGCTACCTGGAGATCCAGCAGATCCGTTACAGTGATATTCTGGATTACAGCATTGACCTTCCGGAAGGGTTCTCAGATATCCGTCTGCCGAAAATGACGCTGCAGCCGATCGTAGAAAATGCATTGTATCACGGTGTTAAGGAAAAGCGCGGAAAGAGCAGCATCCGGATTTTCTTTGAGGATAACGGAGAAGATATTGTAATGCAGGTGAAAGATGATGGCATCGGTATGACACAGGAACGGCTGGCAGAGGTTCAGGAGGGGCTTCGCAAAAAGGAGGGTGTAGGCTTTGGTATGTCCGCCGTGGAGGAACGCCTGAAGCTCTATTATGGGGAAAAGTACGGTATTGACATAAGTTCAAAATATAATGAGGGGACAGTTGTGTGTATGCGTATTCCGAAAAATTTCAACTTTTCCAATAAAAAAATAAACTAAATGAAAAAGCAGATAAAATAGTAAACTTTTTGCATAAGTATCTTCATGGTAAATGAGCAAAAAATATCTATAATAATAATTGTAGATGACATACAAACTCAATAAAAACAGAGGAGGAAAATGATATGAGAATAAAGAAAATATTATGTTCTGCATTATTAGTATCCTGTATGGTATTTGCAATGACAGCATGTGGCTCCAAGAAAGCCGCCCAGACAGGGTCAGATGCCAAGAGTGGCAATATCACAGTTGGATTTTCGCAGGTAGGAGCTGAGTCGGATTGGCGTACCGCAAACTCAACATCCATGAAGGAAACCTTCAGTGAGAAAAACGGTTACACACTGATTTTTGACGATGCACAGCAGAAACAGGAAAATCAGATCAAAGCGATCCGAAATTTCATTCAGCAGGAAGTTGATTACATCGTATTGGCACCGGTAACAGAAACCGGATGGGACACCGTATTAAAAGAAGCAAAGGACGCCGGAATCCCTGTGATCATCGTTGATCGTATGGTTAAGGTTTCTGACGAAAGTCTCTACACAGCGTGGGTTGGTTCAAACTTCGAACTGGAAGGTAAGAAAGCAGCCGCATGGCTGAAAGCTTATCTGGACAAGACAGGACGCGGAGACGAACAGATCAACATTGTCGATATTCAGGGAACCATCGGAGCTTCTGCCCAGATCGGACGTACGAAGGGGCTTGAGGATGCCTGCAAGGAGAACAAAAACTGGAATCTTCTGGCAGAGGAAACCGGAGAGTTTACACAGTCCAAAGGACAGGAGGTTATGGAATCCCTGTTAAAGAAGCATAAGGACGATATTGACGTAGTATACTGCGAGAATGATAATGAAGCATTTGGAGCAATTGATGCGATCACTGCAGCCGGAAAGACAGTTGGAACAGGAAAGGACGATATCCTTGTAATGTCCTTCGATTCAACAAAGACCGGTCTGACGGATGTAAAGGATGGCAAGATCATTCTTGATACAGAGTGTAACCCACTTCACGGTCCTCGCGTAGAGGAGATCATCAAGGCTCTGGAAGCCGGAGAGACACCGGAAAAGCAGCAGTATGTTGATGAGGAAATCTTCGCAGCAGTCGAAGATGTAGACAGTGTTAAGGTTGAGGATCAGGACTATAGTGTTACAGTAGTGACAGACGATGTGATTAAAGGACGCGCTTATTAAAATCTTCATAATAATCTCATAAAAAGCAACGCTAAAAGTGTTTCAGAAATAGCGCAATATAGAAGCCGCCAAAACTGTATTGCGCTATTTTTGTACCCTTTTCCGCAGAAAGCAGGTGGAATGAAATGGCTCAGAACGAAATATTAACAATGAAAGGCATTACAAAAACTTTCCCTGGGGTTAAAGCTTTATCGAATGTGGATTTCAAATTGTGCAAAGGGGACATTCATGCTCTGATGGGAGAGAATGGAGCCGGGAAATCAACACTGATCAAAGTGCTGACAGGAATTTATCCCTTTGATGCCGGGGAAATCACAATGGATGGCAGACCGATGGTGAATCGATCGCCGCAGGACGCACAGAACAACGGGATCAGTACTGTATATCAGGAAGTCAATCTTTGTCCGAATCTTACCGTGGCAGAGAACCTGTTTATCGGAAGAGAACCAAGAAAGCTTGGTATGATCAACTGGAGCGAAATGAATGCAAGATCCAGAAAACTGCTGCAGTCGTTAGACATTGAGGTCACACCGACAACGCTCCTGGATGAGTGTTCTATCGCAATTCAACAGATGATCGCCATTGCAAGGGCAGTTGATATGGAATGTAAGGTTTTGATTCTGGATGAACCGACCTCTTCCCTGGATGAGGATGAGGTTGAGAAACTGTTTGTCCTGATGAAAAAGCTTAAGGCAAAAGGTGTTGGAATCATATTTGTAACACATTTCCTGGAACAGGTATATGAGGTCTGCGATAAGATCACGGTTCTTCGAAACGGAGAGCTTGTCGGTGAGTATGACGTGGAAAATCTTCCGAGAGTCCAGCTGGTTGCCAAAATGATGGGCAAGGATTTTGATGACCTGGCAGATATTAAGAGTGAGAGGATCGGCTCGGTCAAAGAAGGAGAATCCGTTATCGAAGCAAAGGGAATTTCTCATCATGGAACGATCAAACCGTTTGACATGATCTTTAACAAAGGAGAAGTGGTTGGTCTTACCGGTCTGCTTGGCTCCGGACGTTCCGAGATGGTACGTTCCATTTATGGAGCAGACAAGGCGGACTCCGGTGAAATCCGTGTATTTGGCAAAAAGGTAAAGATCAATACACCGTTAGATGCCATGAAAGCAGGAATGGCATATCTTCCGGAGGATCGCAAAAAGGATGGAATCCTGGCAGATCTTTCCGTAAGGGAGAATATTATTATTGCGCTTCAGGCAAAACGCGGCATGTTCCATCCGATGAAACGAAAGGAAATGGAGGATGCGGCAACAAACTTTATCAATTTACTGCAGATTAAAACGGCAAGTATGGAAACACCGATCAAGAGTCTGTCAGGAGGAAACCAGCAGAAGGTTATTCTGGGTAGATGGCTTTTGACCAATCCGAGATTCCTGATCCTGGATGAGCCGACCCGTGGTATTGATATTGGAACGAAGACGGAGATACAGAAGCTGGTGCTTCGGCTGGCTGACGAGGGTAAGTCAATAGCATTTATTTCTTCCGAGGTGGAAGAGATGCTTCGTACCTGCAGCAGAATGGCAGTTCTTCGTGACGGCAAAAAGGTTGGCGAGATAGAGGGCGATGATCTGACACAGGAGAAGATCATGGAGACCATAGCAGGAGGTGAAAAGTCCAATGAGTAACGAAAAGAAAAAATTTAATTGGAAAGCGGTTACACAGCATCATTTGTTTTTACCAATTGTCTGTCTGCTTGTTGTACTTTTAGTAAATGTGATCAAGACACCGGATTTCTTTGTAATATCCATGAAGGGCGGTGTCCTGTACGGGTATCTGGTCGATGTTGTCAATCGTGCCTCAGAGCTTGTGATCGTAGCGATCGGAATGACTCTGGTTACGGCGGCATCAGGAGGTCAGGATATCAGTGTTGGAGCAGTCATGGCGGTGGCGGCTTCGGTATGCTGCCAGATATTATCCGGAGGACAGGTGTCGACAGATACGCTGATGAACTCCATGGCATTAGCCATTATTGCAGCAATCATTGTTGCAGGTCTCTGCGGCGCATTTAATGGATTTCTTGTGGCGAATCTGGGAATCCAGCCAATGGTTGCAACGTTAATTCTGTATACGGCAGGAAGAGGAATCGCGCAGCTTGTTACAAAGGGACAGATCACATATGTCCGTGTCGATTCCTTTAAGGTAATGGGCGGTTACATTGGAAAATGTCCGATACCGACACCGATCTTTTTCGCCATTGCTGCAATCATACTGATCAATATTATATTGAAAAAGACAGCGCTTGGTCTTTACATTGAGAGTGTTGGAATCAACGGTTCCGCATCACGGCTGGTTGGTCTGAACTCCACGATGATCAAATTCCTGACTTATGTCATCTGTGGTGTACTTGCAGGTGTGGCAGGAATTGTTGCTTCCAGCCGGATCTATTCCGCTGACGCCAATAATATCGGATTGAATCTGGAGATGGACGCGATCCTTGCAGTTGCACTTGGAGGCAATGTTTTAAGTGGTGGTAAATTCAGCATCATGGGATCTGTCATCGGAGCTTATACGATCCAGGCGCTGACAACCACGCTTTACGCAATGGCAGTTTCTGCGGATCAGCTTCCGGTTTACAAGGCAATCGTTGTCATCATCATTGTTGTGATCCAGAGCCCGGTATTTCGCAGAAACATGGAAGCATGGAAGCAAAAAAGAGCTTTAAGGAATAAAGCGATGGAAGGTGGTCATTGATATGGAAAAGAAAAAATCAAAAAAGAAAATTAATAGCAGCACATTCCTGTTGATGATTACAATCGCATTATTTGCAGTAATGTATATTGCGGGAATGATAATATTCAACGACAAAGGCTTTGCAAAACCGCAGATGTTCATGAATCTCTTTATTTCCAATGCCGGTCTGATCGTGATCGGATGTGGTATGACACTTGTAATGATCACAGGCGGAATTGATATTTCTGTCGGCTCGGTCACTGCACTGGTGTGCATGTCTGCGGCTTATGCCATGGAAAATAAAGGAATGAGCGCCGTGGCAGCAGTTGTGATCTCTCTTCTGATCGGTACACTTTTCGGAATCGTTCAGGGTTATCTGGTAACATATCTGGAGATCCAGCCGTTTATCGTAACACTTGCCGGAATGTTCTTCGGGCGCGGGCTAACGGCAGTGATCAGTACAGACATGATCGCTATCCAGAATAAAACATTTTTGAAATGGGCAAACTACCGGATCAACCTTCCGTTTGGAACATATAACCGACGGGGAATCTTTATTCCGGCGTACATATATCCAACGGTGATCATAGCGCTGGCGGTAGTGATCCTGATCACGATCATGCTGAAGTTCACAAAGTTTGGCAGAAGTCTTTATGCCATCGGCGGCAATCAGCAAAGTGCTGTTATGATGGGCTTAAATGTAAAACGAACCAAGATGAAAGCATATGTGCTGGACGGCTTCTTAGCCGGTCTGGGCGGCTTCCTGTTTTGCTTAAACAGTTGTGCAGGCTTTGTAGAGCAGGCAAAGGGACTTGAGATGGATGCGATCGCTTCTGCTGTCATCGGTGGTACACTGTTAAGCGGTGGTGTTGGAACGGTAATCGGAACCCTGTTTGGTGTACTGATCAACGGTACTATTTCCAGTCTGATCACGACACAGGGAACACTGTCTAGCTGGTGGGTAAGAATTACATTATCTGCTCTGCTTTGCTTCTTCATTGTATTGCAGGCTGTGATCGCCGCAGTAAAAAGAAAGAAAAAGAAGAAATAAAACAAGAAACAACTAGAATGATAATATGCCAGAGAAACTGTCCTGCAAGCGGTGGATTGCTTGTGGGGCAGTTTTTACTCGTTTTAATTCGATCTAACTCGATTTCAACTCGTTTTTAACTCGATTTAATTCATTCTAATTCGATTTTAACTCGTTTTAACTCGATAAGTTGAATTAAATTAAAATTTTAACTCGACAAATCGAGTTAAAATGAGTTAAAATGAATTAAAATAAAAAATGAGGAGGAGTTACAATGCGGACAGTTCCTACAAGGGAAATGTTGGATGTGGAATTTAAAAGTGATGTGAAATGTTATTCGGATCATGATTTAATAGAAGAGATTGTTGGTATGGCGAATACCGTTGGAGGGATTTTGTATCTCGGTGTAGAGGATGATGGTACGATTACCGGCGTTCACAAAAAGCACAAGGATGCAATTGGAGTTACCGCTTTGATTGCTAACAGCACGGTTCCGCCAATTTCGGTCAGAGCGGAAATTATCACGGAGGAGGATCGGGACATTCTTAAGATCGAGATACCAAGAAGCCGTGGTGTGGTGTCCACGACTTCAGGCAAGATTTTGAGAAGAAGATTAAAGCTTGACGGAAGTCCGGAAGTAATTCCGATGTACCCGTATGAGATTCCGTTGAGATTGTCGGAATTGGGGATGCTTGATTATTCAGCCCAGCCTCTGCCGGGTGCAACACTAGAAGATTTTGATCCAAATCAGCGGGTCAGACTGAGGAAGATCATTCAGAGCAGACAGGGAGGAGAGAAAACGCTCCTCGCACTTCCTGACGATGAGCTGGATATTGCATTGCACTTTGTGACAGATGTTGCAGGGAAGTATGTTCCGACGGTCACGGGAATGCTTCTGATCGGTAAGGAAGATCGAATTGCAGAATTAATACCGACAGCGCGGGCTTGCTTTCAGGTGCTGGAAGGGACAGCCATCCGAATTAATGAGGATAGTACAAAATGTCTGCTGGAGCTCTTTGAAACATATGAAACGTATATAAAAGCATGGAATCCGGAAAGAGAAACGGAATATGGATTGTTTCGAATACCTATTCCTGAATTTGACTGGGCTGCGTTTCGTGAAGGATTAGTCAATGCATTTTGTCATAGGGACTATACGATGCTGGGGGCGGTAAGGGTTCTGATCGATGATGAAGGAATGACCATCAGCAACCCGGGCGGATTTATTGATGGTGTAAATCTGAAAAATCTTCTTACTGTCGAGCCGCATGGGCGTAATCCGGCACTTGCCGATGCGATGAAGAGGATCGGACTGGCAGAGAAAACAGGAAGAGGAATTGACAGAATTTTTGAGGGCTCTATTGTATATGGCAGACCATGGCCGGATTATTCAGAGTCTACAAGCCGGAATATCAAGTTATTTATTCAGAGAGCAAAAGCGGATCTGCCTTTTGCAAAATTCGTTGCGGATGAGCAAAACAGACAGGGAAGATCGTTGTCGATTTACACATTGATGATTCTTTCTGTTCTTTATAATGAAAAACGAAGCACGATAGACCGGATTGTTGAAATGACAAATTTAAGTGAGAATAAAGTCCGATCAGCGATGGAGATTATGGTGGAATACGGGCTTGTAGAGGCATCCGGCAGAGGAAAGAACCGCTCATATATTTTGGGAAAAAAGATTTATCGGGAAAACGATGAAGCGATTCAGTATGTGCGCCAGACGGATATTGACAGCATACGATATCCTGAGCTTGTGATGAAGCTTGCCCATACACAAAACGGAATTATATCAAAGCAGGATGTAACGGAACTGTTAAACGTAACACCAACGCAGGCATATACGATTATCAAAAAGCTGCAGAATGAGGGTAAGCTGGAGAGAATATGCAGCGGAAAGTATGCGAAATACCGAGTGGTATGAGGAAAAAGGAATAATCTTATTACCGCACATTTAAACAAGGGCAACGGATTTTGTTGCCCTTTGTTTGATTTTTAAGAAATATTAAAAATATTCCATTTAATTGAGACAAATTTTAAAAATCCTGAAGACTTTCTCTCCCGCCACTCGTTATATATAATGAGAGGGGGACAAAGGAGGTGATGAGACTTGACGGACAATTCCATACAGACAAAGCGGCTGGAAATCGCGCTGGAGCAATATGAGCGGCTGATCTTTTCAATCTGCTATCGTATGGTAGGTGATTATTTTGACGCACAGGATGTGACGCAGGAAACATTTCTTACATATTACAAAGTGCTGGAACGCTTCAATGGACAGAACGAGAAAGCATTTTTAACAAAGATCGCTACCAACAAATGTCTGGATTTCCTGAAGCAGAAGCGGCGAAAGGAAATGCCTTCCGAGGATGAGGTGCTGGAAAGCCGGGCCGGGACAGTTTCATCGCCGGAGGAACGATTTCTGGATGAAGAGATCAAAGGGGAACTACAACAGGCGTGCCGCGATCTGAAGCCGCCGTATGGACAGGTAGCGTATGAATTTTACTGCTGTGACCATACAGCGAGGGAGATTGCAGACATGCGGGGCGTGAAGCTGAAAACCGTGCAGACGCAGATCGGCAGGGCGAAGAAAATGCTTCAGAAGAAATTGAAACACCGGATAGCAGAACCATGAAAGGAGGCGCATTATGGCACATATTACGGAAGAACAGATCCGAAAATATTATCGGCATGAATTAGAGCAGGCGGATGAAATTGCATTGTTACATCATGTGGCACAGTGCGAATACTGTGCAGGAAAGCTGGCAGCAGGACTCCCGGAAAGTCAGGTGTTATCCGTGCCGCGGGGGCTTCGGACAGAGATTCTGGAACAGGCAGACAGGATTCCCGGAAGGCGTCAGAGGCAGCGGGAATATTACCGTTATTGCACCAGAGTGGCACTTGGCATGTGCATGGCACTGGGACTTATGGTGTCTGTGAATTTCATGGACAACAGTGCATGGCAGCGGGTGGCATCCTGGAAAAATGCTGTGACAGAGCTTTCGACACAACGAGAGCGGACGGCTTCCTCGGATGAGGCGGCAAGAAAGCAGCAATATGAAAAGGAGCAGTCCAAGAGGCTGCAGGAACAGAAGGAGAAGCAGCGAAAATATTTAGAGCAGCGAAAACAGGAAAGAACCGAACCGGACAGCCGCCGGGGTGCGGAAAAATGGTTTGATCAATTTAAATAAGGAGGCTTATTGTAATGAGAAAGAAAAAAAATCCGTTTTTAACGTTTTGTTTTGCATGTATCCCCGGAGCCGGACAGATGTTTCTGGGATTCTTTAAGCAGGGTGTCAGCCTGATGTCAACATTTATTGTTGTGGCGCTGCTGTCCAGCATGTTCTATGATATCCCAATCTATCTGTTTGATTTTGTGATCTGGTTTTACGCATTTTTTGATGCGATCAACAAAAATGCGATGACGGAAGAGGAATTTGCGGCACAGGAAGATAAGTTCATGTTTGTGGATGGTCTGGATGCTTTGCCGAAGCTGAATGCCGGCAAGAGAAGAAAAGGTCTTGCGGCAGTGCTGATCTGCCTTGGTGCATATCTTCTGTGCAACGATGCACTTTCCATCCTGACGCGGTTTGATATCTGGATTCCGTACGCGGTCAATGAAATGATCCGCAGAGATCTTCCGCAGCTTATCGCGGCATGTCTTGTGATCTGGTTCGGAATCCGTCTGATCCGCGGCAAAAAGGAAGATCTAACAGAGGATGAGAGGAAATATCTGGAAGGGAGAGATGAGAAATGAGACAGCGAAGGATAGGAACGGTAACACTGGGACTTACGCTTGTGGCATTTGGTGTCCTGTTTTTGGTACACATCTTTGGCGGTGTATTGGATTATATACTAATATTCCATTTTTGGCCGGCGATTCTGGTTGTGCTGGGCGTTGAAATATTATTTTACACACTCATATCTCCGACCGGAAATGAAAAATATGATTTTGGCGCATTTGTGATCCTGTTTCTGCTGACGGGCTTTACGATGTGCATGGCGGGAGCGGACTGGCTTCTGACTAACGTACCGGAGAACGTCTGGATTCACTGGTGAAATAAAACTTCCTGTAAAAGAATATTTTGCAGGAAGTTTTGCTTTTTTTGCAACCTTTTCGAAAAAAGCGTGTCTATATAAGTAGATGATGCAAGCGAGCAATCCGTAGCATCAGTTGATGCAAAAGACATCTTGTCCCGACATCAAACAGATTAATCAGAAAGGAATGATTATTATGCGGAAAAGACACGTTTTAGGAAAGACGGTGGCACTCGGAATGGTGCTTGCGGTGACAATGACGGGCTGTGGTGCGGCTTCGGATGTCGCAAGTGGGTGGTACAAGGAGGGCTGTTTCAAGGCGGAAAGGACAGCGGAGCCGACGGCGGGGAACGCTTCGACACAGCAGGGCGGCGTATCGGGGGAAGCGGCGTTACTGAGTGATGCGGAGGCGCAGGAATTGTATGTGGAGTATTGCCGGAAATCTCTGCGGCAGTTTCTGAAGCAGAGCTGGGGCGATAACCCGCAGCAGGCGGCGGTGTTGTATTCACCGGCAAATCTGTATCTTGTGCTTGGGATGCTGACGGAGATGAGCGACGGGCAGACAAGGAAGCAGATCCGTGATGCGATAGGCGGGATCTCGGTGAATGGAGATTTCCCGTCAGACATGAGCAAGGAGGAGGTGGACGCCGCACTTCGCAAGCAGGAGCAGGTGGTGATCCAGAAAGCTGCGCAGGTGCTGTATGCATCGGTCTCTTCTAAGAAATGCCGGCTGGCGGATTCGGTCTGGCTGAGCGACCGGTACGACTTCCGGACTCCGGTTTTAAAGGCACTGGAGAAGAACTACCGGGCATCATGTAATATCGGCACGATGGGCGAGTCTTCGTTTGACCGGCAGATCAAGGGCTGGGTTGACGAGCAGACCGGAGGAAAATTAAACGAACAGACCGCAAAGAGTATTCAGACAGACCAGAATATGGTGCTGATGCTTCTTTCGACGCTGAATTTTAAGGATCAGTGGGATGAGCCGATTTTTGATGAGAAGTATACGCACACGGGGACATTTTATGGACAGGGCACTTATACCTGCGGCAATACGACGGAGGAAGAAAAGATTGATCCGGAGAAATGTGAATTTATGAGCACAAATTTCACCGGAATGTTTATGGAGACGGAGAAATTCCGGGCGGTTTCACTGCCGCTGCGCAGTGCGAGGATGAATGTGATCCTTCCCAAGAAGGGGATTTCTGCAGAGGAGTTTTATAAGGAAGGAACGATCCGCAGGATAATCTCGCTGTGTGATCCGCAGTCTTCTGCCTGGAAGCAGGCGATGGTTGATCTGACAATGCCGAAGCTTAATTTTAAGTCCGAACTGAATCTGATCCCGATGCTTGAGGAGATGGGTGTTCATAATGTATTTTCGGAGGAAAAGGCAGACTTTTCTCCGCTGTTTCAGGATGGAGGGAAGAAGGATGTTTTTGTCTCGGATGCACAGCAGTTTGGTGCAATGCGGGTTGACGAGAAAGGATGTAGTGTGGCATCCTATACGCAGGTGGCGATGACCAAGTCGATGGCGTTGGCGGATATGAAAAAGGAGATGAAATGCAATCGTCCATTTCTGGTCGTAGTCAGCAATGAAAAGGGACTGCCGCTTTTTGTGGGGGCGGTCAACCGGATAGAATAAGCAGGGACAGGAGAAGTGTATGGAGGATCAGGAGATCGTACAATTGATCTGGGACAGACAGGAGCATGGTCTCAGAGAACTTTCAACTAAATATAACGGTTATTGTTACAGCGTATCGTACCGGATTGTTCACGATGCGGAGGATGCCAGAGAGTGCGTCAATGATACCTGGTTAAAGACATGGAATGCGATTCCGCCGGAGCGGCCGAGGGCATTGCGGGGCTTTCTGGCGAAGATCGTCCGTAATCTTTCTCTGAACAGATACCGTAACATGCACGCAGACCGAAGAGGAGGGGGCATTGTGAATCTGGCACTGGAGGAGCTGCAGGAATGTGTTTCTGACGGCAGAAGAGTCGAGGAGCGTATCGAGCTTCAGGAACTGACCGGGGCGATTGAAGCATTTCTGCGGCAGCAGACACAGAGAAACCGGTCAATCTTTCTGCAGAGATATTTCTATTTGATGCAGATACGGGAAATTGCGGAGAGGCACGACATGCGGGAGGGAACTGTGAAGTCGGTGCTTAGCCGTATGCGCAAAGAGCTTCGGACATGGCTTAGAAAGGAGGCGGTGTATCTGTGAGCAAACGGGGGACAACGGAGGCAGAAAAGCTGCTGGATGCGATCGGACAGCTTCCGGAGGATATGCTTGAGCAGGCACTTGAGACAGCGGAAAACGAGACGGAGACAAGGGCTTACCGCAGACAGAGAAGGCACAGACGGGAGATTATCGGCGGGCTTGCCGCTGCGGCAGTATTATGTGTGGTCGTTTTGGGGAAACACGACCGGGATTTTGTGCGGCAGCAGCAAAGTCTTGAAAAATCAGGTATATTACAGAGCGATTCCGGGAGTGCAGCGGATCAGCCGAAGAATACGAAGGACGCGGCAATCGAGGTATGGGCTTTGAATGAATATGCCGGTGTGAAAAGCAGTGAAAGCGGTAAAAGCAAGAGCAGTGCCGGAGAAACGCAGAAGCAGCTGTTCAGTGATAGTGCAGACATGCTTTTGGAAAACGGAGAGGACAAAGACGGCGATGCTGCCGGGGATACAGATACTGCTTTAAAGGGGGATAAAATAGAAGCAAAGAAAAGAACCGGACTTTGTGTGACCGGAACCGGATCCGGCAAGAAAAAGAAAGTACAATTTGCGCTGCAGTTTGGCGGACAGGATACGCAGGGGGAATACAGGCTGACTGCATCCGGAGCGACGTTACACATGGTGGAGGAAGGACAGACGAAAGTGAAAGCTGCGAAGTTTGTCCGGAAAGAAAACAAAATAACGGTCGTAATCTGTCCGTCCGGAACACAGCTTCGTTGTGTGATGAAAGCATCAGCAAAGGCGGAGATCAAGATTCTGTGTACGGACGCCGAAGGGAATAAGGTTTCTGATGGAAGACTGATGATCAGACGTACCGGTGGAAAATATGAGGCAGTGTTACAATAAAAAGGGGCAAAAGCAGATAGCAATTTGTATGTAAACATACAATTGCTATCTGCTTTTGTCCTTTCGCATCAGATGATATAGAACCACGTCTCCTCCGGGTCGACCGGTTCATTGACAGTCTTGTGTCCCTGATGATACTTTAATTCCTGATTCTTGATATTGACCTTGGTTCCAGCCGGGATCGATGTCGTAATGAAAACGTTACTGCCGATCACGCAGTTCTCACCGATAATACTGTCGCCGCCCAGAATAGATGCACCGGCGTAGATCGTTACATTGTCGCCGATCGTAGGGTGACGCTTCTTACCCTGCAGCTTCTGACCGCCGCGGGTGGAAAGAGCACCGAGGGTAACACCCTGATAAATCTTGACATTCTTGCCGATGGTGGTCGTCTCGCCGATAACGATGCCGGTTCCGTGATCAATGAAGAAATATTCGCCGATGGTTGCGCCCGGGTGGATATCAATACCGGTCGTGCTGTGAGCATACTCTGTCATGATACGCGGGATCAGAGGCACCTTAAGCTGGAACAGCTCGTGTGCGAGACGATTGATCGTGATCGCCTGCAGACCCGGATAAGAAAGAATAACCTCCTCCTTGGAGTAAGCAGCAGGATCGCCGTCAAAGGCTGCCTGCAGATCGGTTTCCAGAAGAGCGCGGATCTTTGGAAGTGTGTGGAAGAAAGCAACCGTCAGACGCTGTGCCTCCACATGGAGTTCGCAGTCGTCGGCGTTTTCGTAATCCGGAGAATATTTGAGCGCCAGCTCGATCTGCTTATTCAGACGAAACAGCGTATCCTCGATCAGTACACGGGTACTGTTCTCCATAATGTAGATCTTGTGGGAGGTGTCCCGGAAATAGCCCGGATACATGATCTTCATCAGATTGTCGATGATCTTGATGATCACAAAGCGGTCCGGCTGGGTGAACAGTTTCATTTTGTCGATGGAACGGTCATGCGTGTAATCGTTCAGAATGGTGTCGACAATATCATTTACATTATGTTCTATAATTTTATCCATGTTATTCAATCCTCGTTTCTGATTTATTATGATGTTGGGGGTAGAAGGGATTTTGACCCTTGCATCATACTTATATATGTTTATGCACTATGGTGTGATCGTATCCAGATCCTTCATCCACATTGCCACAGAAGCATCACTTGGCATGCGCCAGTCACCGCGTGGGGAGAGGGCAACACTTCCGACCTTCGGGCCATCCGGCAGACAGGAACGCTTAAACTGCTGGGAGAAGAATCTCCGGTAAAAGGTGCGCAGCCATTTGTAGATCGTGGCTCTGTCGTAGGCATCCCGGAAGGTGTAGCAGGCGAGACGGTAGATCTTCGAAGGTGTGTAGCCGAATCGCATCATATAGTACAGATAAAAGTCGTGCAGCTCGTAAGGTCCGACCAGATCTTCGGTCTTCTGGGAAATCTTGCCATCCTTCGGTGGCAGCAGCTCCGGGCTGACCGGTGTATCCAGAATATCCAACAGAACATCGCGAAGCTTGGAATCCTCGGTGGTCTCTGCATAATAAAGCACAAGATAACGCACTAACATTTTAGGTATTGAACAATTGACACCGTACATCGACATGTGGTCACCGTTGTAGGTTGCCCAGCCGAGTGCCAGCTCAGACATATCGCCGGTGCCGATCACCATGCCGCCGGACTGGTTGGCAACATTCATCAGGATCAGCGTGCGCTGGCGTGCCTGTGAGTTCTCGTAGGTAACATCGTGAACCTCCGGATCGTGTCCGATATCACGGAAATGAAGATTGACCGCTTCGTGGATCGGGATCTCCGTCAGGGTTGCGCCAAGCTTTCGGGTCAGCGTACAGGCATTGTTCATTGTGCGGTCGGTTGTGCCGAAGCAAGGCATTGTGATCGCCCGGATGCCGGAGCGGTCCAGACCGAGCAGATCAAATGCACGCACTGTGACAAGGAGTGCCAGTGTCGAGTCGAGTCCGCCGGAAATGCCGATCACAGCACTCTTACAATGTGTATGGGCGAGACGCTTTTTCAGTCCCATTGCCTGAATATTGAAGATCTCGTTGCAGCGGCGGTCGCGGTCTTCCTTGACACTTGGCACGAACGGTGTCCGCGAATAGAAGCGGGTCAGCGTTGTCTCCTCCGGCTGTCCGAACGAGAAGCTGCAAACCTCATAGCCTGCCTGTGCCGGCGGGGTGATCGTAAAGGTTCCCATGCGGCGTCGTTCACTTACCAGACGTCCAAGATCCAGTTCGGAGATGGTCATTTCATTATGGAAACGCTCCGACTGTGCGAGAATGCTGCCGTTCTCGGCGATCAGGTTGTGACCGGCGAAGACGAGATCCGTGGAGGATTCGCCCTCTCCGGCATCCGCGTAAATATATCCGCAGATAAGCCGCGCGGACTGATTGCTGACAAGCTGCCGGCGGTAGGCTTCCTTGCCTGTCGTCTCATCGCTGGCGGAAAGATTGGCGATCACGGTTGCCGATGCCATGGCATGATAGCAGGACGGCGGAATCGGCATCCAGAGATCTTCGCAGATATCAATGCCGAGAACAAAATCCGGAAGATCCTCTGCCGCAAATAACAGCTTTGCGCCGAATGGGATCTGATGACCGTGTGCGCCGAGTACCGGGATGTTGATGTGCTCGTTGTCCGCCGGTGCCGGTGCAAAGTGGCGTGCCTCGTAAAATTCCGAATAATTTGGGATGTGCTGCTTTGGCACGAGTCCGAGCAGTCTGCCGCGGAAAAGCACAGCGGCAACATTGTAGAGACGTGCGTGCAGGAGAAACGGAAGTCCGGCCACGATGACCATATCCATTGCTGCGGAGGCACTGCGGATCTGCTCCAGCCCTGCAAGACAACCGTCAAGAAGGATGTCTTGCAGGAACAGATCATTACAGGTATAGCCCGAGATACAAAGCTCCGGGAATACCAGAAGTTTCACATGTTCCTTTTGCGCCTGCTGCATACACGACAGGATATGCTCCGTATTGAAGGCGGTATTGCCTGCTTCGATATCCGGGGTGGCTGCGGCGACCTTGATAAATCCATCTTTCATGACGATGTCATCCTTTCTGATTTGTTTTATTCTTTCATTATACCCGAAAGCGGGGAAAAAGCAACATAACCAGCTCTTTGAGAGTGGTGGGATTTGTGTTACAATAATGGATGGAAATTATATGATGCAAGGGACAAAGGACGGTGCGATCCCAACATTATGATATATTTTATAAATATCGGCGAGTGGAGAGACTTTGTTTTATGAATAATATAGATATGCTGTATCGTATTTTCTATACGGTATTTTCGATGAGCTGCATGGCACTTGTGCTTCTGCCGGCGGTGCTTGTACTGCGGTTCCTGTTTCGCGGACTGTCAAAGAAGTTCCGGCTTGCGTTGTGGGCGATTCTGTTTTTCCGGGCGTTATGTCCGGTGGGAATGAGTAGCCCGGTATGTATTTACGGGGCGTGGAACAGACAGTTTCATACGCTTCTTCGTTCCCTTGGACTGACGATCACTCCGGACCGGGGACTTTTGACCGGATGGCGGTATGTATTTGAGGGCGAGGTGACGGCTTCGGTGGCGTACCGGGCATGCACGCTGATCTGGCTCGCGGGAGCAGTGCTGTTGCTGCTTGTGACAGCCGTAAAGCAGCTTGCGCTGGCCCGGAAGCTGCAACGCTCCTCCGAGCTTTTGTTTGACAACATATATCAGTCCGGGCAGATCGCATATCCGGTGCGTACCGGATTGTTTCACGGCAGAATTTATCTTCCGGAGGGACTGCTGGCAAAAGAAATGAAAGAGATCATTGCTTATCAGATGCTTCGTCAGAAACGGGGCGATGATCTGTGGCGCAGACTTGCATTTCTGGTCTGTTGTATCCATTGGTGGAATCCGGGAATCTGGTATGCGTATTATCTGTTGTGGAGGGATCAGAACCTCGCGTGCGATCAGGCATTTGCACGGCATTCGGGATCAGGGCAGCAGTTCCATTGCGCACAGGTTCTTGTGAATATGAAGCAGGAGAAACAGCAGAAGCTGTCATTATCCCTTGTGACAGGCTATGAGTCGGATCTGTTCCGACGGTCCGAGGGGCTTTTGTATGCACGGCGTAAACCGTTATGGCAGTCCGGTATCGCAGCGTTTATCCTGACGGTGCTGTTTTTTGCGGCATTTGGGCTGTCGGCATTTCGGGGGGGACAGACGGCGGGAGAGTCTGCGGAGGCATTGTTTGACAGCAATGCGGTCAAGCAGGTCAACAACCGTGTCATTGCGCGATGTGAAACGAAAACGGCGAGTGGCAGTGCGGTGACTCTTGAGCTTGTGGTCGAGAAGGGAACGCACAGGGCGAGCAGCGGATATCACGGAAGATGCCGGCTTCGTCTGCGGAACAGTCAGAAGGAAACACTTGCTGCACTAGAGCTTTCTGAGGTGTTTGCGGGCAGTGCCACACAGGATTTCAGAGATGATATTTCGCTGGAGACCGTCGATTATAATGAAGATGGACGCATGGAGGTTGCCGTTGGACAATGTTCTGCGAGAAAGGCGTCCGATGAGGCGGTAAGTGTGACGAACTCCGCTGTGGCAAGGCAGTTCAAGAAACAGAATACTTATGAATATTATGTGATTGATATCGGAGAGGACAAGCTGACGCCGGTCAGCCCGGAGATATATGTGTCCGATGTGACACCGCTGCAGGAGGGAAGCATGATCTTTTCCTATGTGCAGGGCGCGGGCGGCGTGATCACGGTGTCGGACGGAGAGGACACCTCCTATTATGTATGGAACCACAAGAAGAGCAGGTACGAGCTGAAGGATCTGACCGACGAACAGCTTGAGAAGCGCCGGGAGAAATATGGGACAGACAGTGCGCAGACGCAGCGGTATTTTCTGAAGGATGAAAACGAGAAGGAGATCATGGATGTGTCGGTCAGTGCGCAGAGCAACGGCGGGCTTTCGATCAACCGGATCCGGATCAATCCGAAGGGGCTGGATCAGCGTGCGGGAACGAAAACGATCACGAATGTGGAAGGCTATTATTATGATCTGCAGTGGGCGCAGTCCGACAGCGAGGAGCAGCGTTATGCACTGCTTAGCTACAATGGAACGGCAGGCAGAACCTTTGCCCTGTACGATGTGCAAAAGCAAAAGCTTTGTTATCGGCCTGCAGAGGGTAACGAGGCACTGCAGAAGGTTTTTAAGGAATATGGAGCGGACGATATTAAATTCGAGAAAAACGGAGCGGTTGTGTATTCTCTGATGGAGATTACCGGGGATGATGTTTTGAAGGTCAATTTTGCGGCGAGCGCAAAGGATGATATTTCCGTGAAGGGAACGTATCAGTACCGTTTATCCACCGGGAATGTAACCTCGCTGCAGTATAGT
>ERZ773158.748-NODE-748-length-36146-cov-5.257045_pt1 | contig 36146 bp, 28 predicted proteins | sample MGYA00511918_ERZ773158 | MGnify/ENA primary metagenome ERZ773158 (study PRJEB29015, sample SAMEA2737876) | human gut metagenome | biome: human gut; feature: human-associated habitat; material: faeces | place: China | collected 2012 ...
TAACCTATTCAGCTATAAACGAGCAAATCCGAAAAAATGCACAAAAACCGCGATTTCACTGTAGCCTTTGGGTTATAAAAAACGCGTTAAATTGCGATTCGCGACCGAACAGTTTTTTTCGATGTGCCTTGTGCAGTTTTCACTATTTGCTCATTTATAGTTGATGAATAGCACAGAAGTTACGTCGCTTGCCATGTCCGCACTTACTGCAGCTAATATATTTTCCAGAATAATTCAGATATTTTTCTTCCGTAGTTCCACAGTTTGGACACTGTGTTCCCGGTTTTACACGTTTTGCGCCTCCACATTTCATACATAGATAATAGTTTTTCTCATCACGAATCTTGCATTCTCTACTATCAATCACGTTCTGGCAACAACAACAATAATTGAGATATACATCATGGTCATGCGCATAGCTTTGATTTTCCATTGAATATTTCGGACAATTAAACACTGTCGCAGATAGTTTCGCAGGAACACGTTTTGCATATTTGAAATTTGCATGAAACCATTCCCCACAAGAGCACTTCATATGTGCTCGCATGTCAATCAAACGGTTGACATGTGCAGACACTCGATATGCATATTCTATTGGATTTTCAATATTTAGCTTGGATAAATTCGGTGTAAAACCAAGATTATGAATGAAATCAGCCAAATATTGATGAGCGTAATTATGCGATATTTGAAAACGCGTTCTGGTCAGATCTGAGTTTTTGAAATATCCACACTTATGACGGCTGTAAGCTCTATTAATACCTTCCGGGCAAAATATTGCATCTTCACTTTTCCAAATGCGTGCATCGCAAAAGTAAAATGAACTTTCAGGCGTATAGCAGTAGCATTTTTCAAGTAATGTGTTAGTCGCATGTGTGATATCAACACGTTTACTATAGCAGTCTGCTATATATTCCATCAGGGAATAATGGCAAGCAATAAATAAATTTTGCTTTTCCAGTTGTGCTTTGTTGTTGTAATAGACGATTTTTAGAAAATTCAGAACTGTTGTAATTAACTTATTTCCTGCCTTTTCTTCTTTTTTATATACTATTCCAATATTTTCAAACCATTCATAGCGCTTTTCAGGAAAGTTTGAACAATAAATAAGTATGCGAATTTTAACACTATCTTGCAAAACATCCCACCATTTTGAAAAGTGTAAATTAAGTTTGAAAAGTGCAATTGCAATTTCTGTTGCAATGTTTTGTTGGATATCTGCTTCCACATATTGAAGAACAGGCTTAATTGTACAGATATATTCGTCCGACGTATCTTTCCAGTTAATACCATCAATTAGTTTTTTCATGCGCGATTCGAAAAGATACGGCACTACCTTAGGAAAACGATAGATAAAACTATCATCTATCCGGCAACATATCCATTGAAAAAGTTCCGAAGAACGCTTGGAGATTTCCGAAAGAATCGCATCACAATTAAGCCATTTACTCGTATACAGACTGTAAAGTATATCAACGCTTATGTCTTTTTTACGAGCACTTAGTAGCATGGAACAAAACGACTCCTCCGAAGCATCTGATAAGTCAAAATCTTTCCACCAGTTTTCATCCCAGTATTTATGATACATCGGCAATGTATTGAAATATCGAGTTAATGAGACGCTGTTGTCCAGTCTAAAAATTCCTCTTTTATAATTGCTATGATATAATTTCCTTACATTTTCTTTTGAAAAGTATGGGAAATATGATAATGGGTCAACATTAAGATAAATTTCTGGCGCTATATCTAATATTGCGTCTTTAACACTTGAATCTTGAAGAATATTGATTGGCAATTTCGATAGTTGAGACTGGGGAATTGCTTCAAGAAAACGTACATGCTTTGCACGAAACCTTTCGGAATTGTACTTATCTTGTTGAATGCCATATACGACAACTTTGCCTTCTGTAAAAGCAGTTGTATTTTCCTCTTGAATTTCCGACTTATGTACATATATGTCTATGTTATGACTGATAGAATGAATGAAACCATAGTCGTTTTCTTTACCGCGTTGAGCATTGTATCCACCAAACCACTTAACAACTCCAACATCCATACAACATCCCCCTACTTATGCAAAAAGCAGCAATTATTTAAACACTGCCTTCATCGTTTAGCCAACCCCATCACATTCTCAAGCCAATCCTTTTTGTCTAAACTGAATTGCAGTTCTTCCTCAGCAATCAGCGGCAGCTTGAAGTGGATGGATTTCAGCCATTGACCATTCGGCTGGCGCTGCGGGTATACCTGAATGTCTGCAATCATCGTCGCCATCAGGTCACGCTTTTCGATGTCGCTCATAACGCTGTAAAGTTTCTCGAAGTTCATGAGGATACTGAGGATGTTGTCCCGTGTGATACGGTCAGCATCAATAGCTTGTTTCTTGGCTCGTGCCTCGATTAAATGCTCCTCTGTCTCCTCAATTTTATCATACATCTTATAGAGCCGTTCTTCAAGGTCGGATTTTCTTCGCTGATAATGGCGGTCATCCGGGTCAAGTTGGTCGATGTCCTCTGCCAGTCTATCCTTCACCGCATACTGCTGGCGCAGCTGCTTTTCATAATGTGCAATTTCTTCCAGCAGCGCAGATATGTCGATTTCTGCATTGATTTTCTCTGCCATCATTGCCGCAAAGTCAGGACGGCTGACAAGCGAAACGATTACCTCCGCAACGGCTTGATCCATCAGCTCCATCGGCAGCTGATTTTTGAAGGTACACTTCTGTCCTTTATCCATCCGCCGATGCTTGCAGCCATAATAGCGGAACTCCTTGTAATAAGAACCGTCCGGCTTCTTCTTTACACTCTTGCTGACATACATACCTGCACCGCATTCCGGGCATTTGATGATGCCCGTCAGCAGATAAGCGTGTTCGTTTTCCTGCCGATCATAGCGTTTATATTTTGTTGCCTGCGAACGAAGTCTGGCCTGTGCCTCCTCCCAGTCTTCTACGGAAACGATAGGCTGATGGATGCCGTCAGTCAGAAGATAATCATCATTCCACACAATGCGGTAATCGTTGCGTGTGCCGTGAACCTTTTCCTGTTTTCTGCGTCCATAGGCGATTTTGCCGCAGTAGGTGGGGTTTCGCAGAATATCCTGTATGTAAGCTGCTGCGAACATATCGCCCCGCGTGTTCTTATGGGATAGCTTTTTAATGTCATGGCTTTCCAAGTATTGCGCAATCAACCGTCCGCCCATCTTCTTATGGACGTACAGCTCATAAACCAGCCGGACGGTTTTGGCTTCTTCTTCGTTAATATGAAGTTCGCCGTTGATAAGATCGTAGCCATACGGGGCAAAGCCGCCGTTCCATTTGCCTTCACGGGCTTTTTGAATGCGTCCTTCCATAGTCTGAATGCGGATGTTTTCACGTTCGATTTCAGCCACAGCGGACAGGACGGAGATCATCAGCTTGCCGGCATCCTTGGAGCTGTCAATGCCATCTTCTACGCAGATCAGATTTACACCGAAGTCCTGCATCACCTGAAGCGTGGAAAGTACATCAGCCGCATTGCGCCCGAACCGGGATAGCTTAAACACCAGCACATAAGATACATGATCCTTGCTGCATTTGATGTCATCCATCATGCGGCTGAACTCGATACGTCCCTCAATGGATTTGCCAGATTTTCCGGCATCCTCATATTCGCCGGCAATTTCATAGTCGTTGAACTCAGCATAGGCTTTCATCCGGTTTTTCTGAGCTTCAAGCGAATAGCCATCAATCTGCATGGCGGTGGACACGCGGGTATATAGGTATACCTTCGTTCTTTCCTTCATCGTCTTCTCCAATCACCTTCTGCGGAGTTTTTTGATTTCCTCCGCAGAAGGTTTAGACAGGTTATGCAATGAAAATTATATCACGCTGTTTTAGGTTAGGCAATGGCGACTTTGGGCATTGTTGTTTCATCCGGACGAAGTTCTGGCTTGTCCTCCTGCTGATGAACAGACATTCCGCTCAATACACAGGCGTATTTGGCAATGAGATTGCTCAGAATATTCGTAAGTTCCTGCCATTCATCGGTTGCCTTCATTTCTCTGCTTCACCTTCTCATAACATCGGTCGTACTGCTTCGATTGAAAAAACTTTGGGCTTCTGTTCATTTTCTTTTTCCTCCCCAATCAGTAATTTCTTTCACTGACTTCTTTCTGCGCCTTGCGCTGCTGCTGGGAATACCTTGCCACAACTCCCGCCGGAATAGCAGACAGCTGCTGTTCATACCGCAGACAGCGCTGTTCCAGCTGCTGAATTGCTGACATATTGCTGAAATCGCGGCTGTGATACGCTCTACACGTCGAATCCAGTTTTTCGTTTTCCTTTTTCAGCCGTTCGTTTTCAACCATAACGGACGTAAATGCTTCCTGATACTGTCCAAGCTGGGCTTTCATTTTGCCGAACCGCAGCAGCAAGTCCTTTACCATCGGCACAAGCTGTTCTAACCGGCTTTTGCTGTTCAGAAGGTTTGCACCACTCAGCAGCACCTCCACCTTGTCAGCCAGTTTCGTCATTTTGCGAATATCTTTGGTAAATTCCTTAAACTCCTGCGCAGTCATGTGTGTACGCCCTGTCTGCGCAGCGGATTCGCCGCGGCAAAGCTCCGGATACCGCACTGACATGTACTCGTAATATTCATCCTGCCACTGAATCAGCTTCTTGCGGTTGCCGATAATGTCTTTCGCACTGAGACGCTTGTCCGCCGTCAGCGGTACAAAGACCACATGCATATGCGGCGTCCCCTCGTCCATATGAATCATAGCAGAGACAATTGTTTCCGAACGTTGATGTTCCTGCAAGAACGCAAGCGAACGTTCATAATATGTACGGATTTCATCAGGTGATTTATCATCGAAGTACCCGGTGCTGACCGTGAAAAGCACTTCCACCAGTCGAATGCTGTCTGACCTTACGCGGCATCCGGCATCTGCAATTTGCCTCTCTGCCTCAGCGCGGTAATGCTGCGGCGGATGAATAAGGTGGCAGTTCAAGTCGCTGCGGCTGCGGTCAATATCCGGGTTGCTGGCGTATTTTTCTTTTGCGCGCTCATTATGTGCTTCAATTCGGCCGATTTCCGGGCCTTTGTATTTGGCGAAGCGCATAATGGCATAGCTGGGTGAACTCATAGTTTTTCTCCTTTGCAATTTCCGTTCTGAAAACACTATTTACGCTGAAAAGTCATCTTTCAAAGCTGCTGGATTGATATAAATTGTCCCGGCTGACGGCCGTCCTACGCCGGAATAGGTCGGAATATCCATCCAAATATACCCGTGCTGTTCCAAAAGAGTCAGTACAGGCTCCATGTCCTTGGCATCCCGAAAAAATCTTCCGCGGCATTTCTGATACAGGTCTGAACGGCTGATGCGCGTCACGCTGAGTTTTCGCAGTTTCGTAACGACATGCAGGGCTTTTTCAACAGTTTCGTCTGCTCCCAATATGGAATAAGCATACAGCGCATGGTAAAAGGCATAGCTGCCAATCTGGATGGCATTTTCAACCGTTTCCATTTGGATGTCTCCATCCCCGTCCGCAGCAATATGCAGCAGCCCGGCAATCCGAAGCACCAGCCCGATATACTTGCTTCCCCATTCCCGCATGTCGCGGTGTTCATTGCGGAGATAGGCTTCGATGCTGCGGCAAAGTTTGTCCATCCGGTTTACTGCTTCCGGCGCGAGGTGCAGTGCAGTCGTTTCCCTTTCAAGCAAATGAAAAATCAAGCCCTCATAATCCCTCTGCACAGCCGCTGGAATCGGTGCGGAACGGAAAGTCTTCGGCATAACGTTACTGGAAATATTGATGTAAAACAATCTCGCCAGAAAGCCTCGTCCATCCAGCAGACCATTCTGCATAATCTCACTCAAGACGCTTGGCTGGGCGCTGATAATCATGGACAATGCTGGATTTCGGATGTAGTCAGGCTCACGGTTGATGCGGTCTACACGGATGGTATCACCGCAGATACCTTTCAGCCACACGTCGAGGTTCGGCTTCTTGGTGTATCGTCCAACGATGTTGTCAAATGCCCCGCCCTCGGCGGAGATGAGTGCCATGCGCCCTTGGTTATCCCGAAGCAGCCTGACCATAGATTCGCTGGTGCAGTCATCAGTGAAAATTTGCAGCGGCTTGATTTCCGGCAGTTCTGCCAGTTTGTCCTGCGTATGCTGCAATTCCAATTCTGTCAGTTTGTCATATTTCGCTTCCAGCTGCCGGGTCAAACGGTTGATGTCCCGCTGCAAGGATTCACGCTTCTGCCTGTTCCGACGCATTGCTGCCTTGTTTTCTTCATTATATTTCTGTTCGTAGTCCTCAATCGCGGCGGTCATAGCGTGGATAACCGCTGATTTCCGCGATCCCGGCGGTGCAATCAGAAATATGTATAGACTTGTCTGTTCGTAGTGCCCAATATTCCCTTCGACCTTGACTTTTCCTTGCAGGCAAGCAGCAAGTACGCCCAAAGCAGCCCCCGCCGCCATATCTACCGGTGTCTGCGTATGGATGGCGACAGCTTCTACATAGCTTCGCAGTCTGGATGGCAGGCAGTCAATCGGAAATGGCGGCAGTGAATCTGCGCTGGGCTTCAATGGCTTGAACGGCAGAAAGACACCTGCTGCGGTCTGTTGTTCGGCAGCACTATTTTCAGTGTTATTAGCGTTTTCAGTAAGAAACACGAATTACCTCCCTATATCAATTATGAGGACACAAAAAAAACAGCCGTGTTGGTGCGGCTGCCTTGGACGAATCCTCTATTTAACAGGGCATGAGAGAGGGTGAATGTTTCCATCAGCTTTTATTTTTTTCTGTAAATCTCCAGCTGTTTTCTGATTTTTGCAAGGCGCTTGCTGACCGAACCGGCATTAGCGAAGTTGAGCTTCCGTGCAATTTCCGCAAGGGTATCGTTCTGCATACGAAGCATGATGATTTGTCTGTCCATATCCGGCAAAGTCTGCACAAACTGCTTTATCTGCTCTTCATCAAACAGCTGTTCCTCGAATGATTGCACAGCGGCATGGCACATCGCATTGACAGGCAGTTCAGCATCATTTCCCCTTATCTGTTCCAAAGACAGCTCTTTTTCAAGACTTCGCGAGTGATACCATGAGCGTTCAAAATCCCGCTGTTTTGTGCTGCTGCCGTTGTAATCCTCATGCGCACGATGTTCCCAGAACATATCGAATGTTTCCTGCCAATGCTGTTCCTCCACGATTTTCATCGTCATTTGTCCGAAAAAATCATAAAAGTTTTCATAGGGCAGCCACGGCACTTCGTAATCTTTCCCCATAGAAAACAGTCGCTGAAAGCAGAATTCCGGCATTTTGTCGAGTTTCTCCCTGATATGTGCGGCCGTTATGTAGGCATACCGCCAAAGCGGAAAGTTGCCGGAGTACAGATAGAAAGAACCGGGAACAGGCATATAGCCGCCGTGCGGTGCAGGCACCTTGAAAAACTGCCAGCTGACCCACGCATAGCAGTCCCAGACCAATTCGAGGAACATGTCGGAATTGACCATCCGCATCCATTTTCATTATGGACAACTTCACGGACTTTCCGAGGAATGGAAAGGAATGCCGGACGTTTCTCCACCAGCTCGCGAGGAAGCGCATAGAACATAATCAGCCAGCGCAGATTGCTGGAAGAAGGAATTTTGAAGAACGACCCGCCCACGGAGATAAAGTCCTGACTTTCCGTCGTCACGGTCATCACCTGCTTTCAAGTGTAGTTATGATTATTATAGCACAGCTTTTCGCATGGTGTGAAGCCGATGGAACGCAAATGGTGAGACGGGGAACGGTATACCTCTGCGGCGGGGATTGTCCGGGCATGTGCCCTTTGCTGCTGAAAAGCAATCTGCATCCATGCTGCAGACAGCATCAGCAGCACGTCCGGCTGGCGGCCGTCGCCTATCCTCTCCGCAGAGGTATAACACACTATACCTTGCAAGCAAGGTCGTGTGCCAAAGGCGGGCTGCGGCCCCCTTTGGAATCCCCCGGAGAGGTGCAGCCGTCGCAATCTGCTGCACCCCCATTTTTTCCGCCAAAAATCCCCCATTTTTCCTACGCCGCATTGTGGAAATGATAGATATATGCTATAATGCTGTTAGTCTTCTGGATGGAGAACGGCTTTACCGAAATAGAAACGGCATGGATTGCCTTGAAGGAGCAACAACGATGGCTGACAGAAAGAACGAGCAGGAGCGGGACGAGCTGTTCCGCCGAATCTACAAAATCGCTACCGACCTTGTCCACGCGGGGCATGTGGCGGAGTGGGATTTCAAGTCTTATGTGCTGGGCACGATGTTCTACCGCTACATTTCGGAGAATTTTGCAGCCTATATCAATAAGGGAGAGATAGCAGCGGCGCTTGCGCGGGGCGAAATCAATCCTCAATTTGACTATGCGAAGCTGCCTGATGACATAGCCGAACCTGAACGTGACAGTTTGGTGCAGGAAAAAGGCTTTTTCATCCTGCCTTCTGAATTGTTCTGCAATGTCCTCGCCCGCGCGGATAAGGACGAGAACCTGAACGAAACGCTGGAACGGGTATTCAACCACATCGAAAGCAGCGCTGCCAGCGGCGAGGCGGAAAGCGACTTCGCCGGTCTGTTTGATGATTTCGACGTGAACAGCAAGGCCATCGGCGAAACCGTCGCCAAGCGGAACAAGGTGCTGGTGGAGCTGCTGAACGGCGTGGCGCAGATGCCGCTTTTCTCCACCGATGGCATGAATCCCGATTTGTTCGGCGACGCCTATGAGTACCTGATGGGTATGTACGCCGCGAATGCCGGGAAAAAGGGCGGGCAGTATTTCACCCCTGCTGATGTTTCGGAGCTGCTGGCGCGCCTTGGCACCATCGGCAAAACGAGCATCAACAAGGTCTATGACCCTGCCTGCGGTTCTGGCTCGCTGCTGCTGAAAGTGGCGAAGGTGCTGGGCAGGGAGAACATCGACCACGGATTCTACGGGCAGGAAATCGACCTGACGACCTACAATCTCTGCCGCATCAATATGTTTTTGCACAACATTACCCCTGACAAGTTCAGCATCGTCCGCGAAGATACGCTGCTCAGTCCGCAGCATTGGGACGACCAGCCGTTTGAGCTGATTGTCTCCAATCCGCCGTTCTCCGTGCCGTGGGAGGGCGACAAGAACCCGCTGCTCATCAACGACCCGCGCTTTGCCCCTGCCGGTGTGCTGGCACCGGCTTCCAAGGGCGATATGGCGTTCATTATGCACAGCCTTTCGTGGCTGGCGAACAACGGCGCGGCGGCTATCGTCTGCTTCCCCGGCATTATGTACCGCGGCGGCGCAGAGCAGAAAATCCGCAAATATCTGGTGGACAACAACTTTGTGGATGCCATCATTCAGCTGCCCTCCAACCTGTTCCTGAATGTCACGATTTCCGTGGACATTATGCTGCTGAAAAAGAGCAAGCCGGACAACGCGGTTCTGTTCGTGGATGCGTCGAAGGAGTTTGTGAAGGTCACGAAGAACAACCGGCTTTCAGATGAGAATATTCAGCGCATTGTGTCGGCGGTGGCGGAACGCAAGGACGAACCGCACTTTGCCCGCCTTGTGCCGAACGAGGAAGTCGGCAACGCGCAGAACAACTACAATCTGTCTGTTTCCACCTATGTGGAGCAGGAGGACACGCGGGAGCAGATTGACATTGCGCAGCTGAACGCGGAGATTGCCGAGATTGTGGCACGGGAGCAGAAGCTGCGGGAGGAAATTGATAGGATTATTGGGGAGATTGAAAAATAAAAAATGTTGTTAAGAGTCAAGAAAGGAGCTATATATGATAGATTGGATTGTATCTCTGGCATCTCTGCTGGTGTCCATTGTAGCAATCGTTATTTCAATTCAGCAAACCAGATTGAGTAACAAGCAACAATTGTTTGAAAAGCGTGCAGCCAAATACGTTGAGATCAGCGAACTGTTAAACAATTATTGGAATATACAGGATTCCTTGAATCAAAAAATGATTTTGAAATCATCTACCCGTGTAATTGATTGTTTACTTAGTCCTGTACGAGCTACAAGCGAAGATAAGCTATCAACTATTATAGATTTATGTCATCGTCTTAAACAAAGTGCAGTAGAAATATCATTACTCTGGAAAGATAAAAAGTTTAGCCATGTAGAAGAATTTTTTAATCTCTATTCAGAGTTCCTCGCAAGCATTTCTAATTATGATTTTTGCTGCAAGTTGGCAAAAGGAAGCTCGTCAGGACAAATTACAGATGAAATAGAAGCTCGATTAAATCATGAAGCCGAAAAATTGCAGTTACTCCAACAGCGTGATGCCCTTTTGGAAGTAGCAAATCAAATAGAACAAGACAATATTTTGCAAAGTCTTAAAAAAAGTATACGGTTATAAAGGGAGTGAAAGCATGAATAATCTATCAGCATTGATAACAGAATTATGTCCAAACGGTGTTGAGTATAAAGAGCTTCAAGCAGTCCTTAAAATTAAAAATGGTAGTGACTATAAATCATTTGGAGAGGGTGATATTCCTGTTTATGGTTCTGGAGGTATCATCGCTCATACTAACCGCTTTGCTTATGATAAGCCGTCCGTACTTATTCCGCGCAAAGGTTCTGTGGATAAGCTATACTATGTTGATGTTCCATTCTGGAATGTTGACACAATCTTTTACACAGAAATCAACACAGGTCTTGTCATTCCACGCTATGTATATCACTGCTTACTTCGAGAACATCTTGAAAAGCTGAATACTGCCGGAGGTGTTCCAAGTCTCACGCAGAATGTTCTAAACAAAGTCAAAATCCCCGTTCCTCCCCTCGAAGTCCAGCACGAAATCGTCCGTATACTGGATACATTCACAGAGCTTACAGCAGAGCTTACAGCAGAGCTTACAGCAGAGCTTACAGCAAGACAAAAGCAATATGAATATTATCGTGACATGCTACTATCATTTGGCGAAAACGGGGGGGGAGAAACCGGAAATAACATCAACTTCTTCCTTGTTGCTGAAATTGCTGACACAAACATCGGACTTGCTACTACCGTAACAAAGTATAAAGCAAATCAAGGTGTTTTGCTGATTCACAATTCAGACATTCAGGAAAATGAAATTGTTTTAAAGCAACATGAGTATATAACCGAGGCATTTGCTGAAAAGAATCATAAAAAGCGTTTGCAAGAAAATGATGTGATAACTGTTCATACTGGGGATGTTGGGACTTCCGCCGTTATCAGCAAGGAATATGCGGGTGCAATTGGATTCACAACCATTACAAGCAGAATCCGCAATCCGCAAAAAGTTCTGCCAGAATACTTTTGTCATTATCTAAATTCACACCGTTGCAAAGCCGAAATAGCATCCATGACAATAAGTGATAGAAGTAATCTCAATCAAAATTGCTTTGAAAAGTTGCGCATTCCAATTCCGCCAATAGATGAGCAACGGCGCATTGTCACCATCCTCGACCACTTTTCCACCCTCTGCACCGACCTCACCTCCGGTCTCCCCGCCGAAATTGAAGCAAGACAGAAGCAATACGAATATTACAGGGACAATCTGCTATCGTTCACCCCGGCAGATTGACCCGGAAGGAGGTAACCCGTGAGCTACTTTAATATCGTTTCTCAGAGCGACGAAAGTACCGTTGTCGCCGAATATACGCCGCAATCCCAGCGCTCGGAGGCTTACCAGAGCGAAGCTGACTTGGAAAACGAGTTCATCCGCCTGCTTTGCGAGCTGGGCTATGAGCGCCTTGCCATCCACAAAGAGGCAGACCTCATCGCCAACCTGCGCACGCAGCTTGAAAAGCTGAATGATTACCGCTTTACGGACGGCGAATGGCAGCGCTTCTGGAACGAGGTGCTGGCGAATAGCAATTCCGGCATTCTCGAAAAGACCCGCCTGATTCAAGAGGACTATGTGCAGGTGCTTCGCCGGGACAGCGGGGAGAGCAAAAACATTCAGCTCATCGACAAAAAGTGCATTCACCACAACAGCTTGCAGGTCATCCATCAATACGCCATCTCCGCCAAGGAGGGCGCTGCGCATGATAATCGCTATGATGTGACGGTGCTGGTCAATGGTCTGCCGCTGGTTCACATTGAGCTGAAACGCCGCGGTGTGCCCATTCGGGAGGCGTTCAACCAGATTGACCGCTATCAGCGGGATAGCTTCTGGGCCTCCAGCGGGCTGTATGAGTTCGTGCAGATTTTCGTCATCTCCAATGGCACGAACACGAAATATTACTCCAACACCACCCGCTTCAACCACATTAAGGACGCGAAGGCGCAGAAAGTCAAGCAGTCAAAAACCAGCAACAGCTTTGAGTTTACGTCCTTCTGGGCGGATGCGAATAACCGCGTTCTCCCCGACCTCGTGGACTTTACCAAGACCTTTTTCTGCAAGCACACCATTCTGAACATCCTCACCCGTTACTGCGTGTTCACAGCAGAAAACATGCTGCTGGTCATGCGCCCCTACCAGATTGTCGCCACCGAGCGCATTTTGAACCGCATCGAAATCGCCAACAACTACAAGAAGTACGGCACCATCGCGGGTGGCGGATATATCTGGCACACCACCGGCAGCGGCAAAACGCTGACCTCTTTCAAAACAGCGCAGCTTGCCTCCAAGCTGGACTACATCGACAAGGTGCTTTTCGTCGTTGACCGCAAGGATTTGGACTACCAGACGATGAAGGAGTACGACCGCTTTGAGAAGGGCGCGGCAAACAGCAATACCTCCACGGCAGTCTTGAAGCGTCAGCTTGAGGACGACAACGCAAAAATCATCATCACCACCATTCAGAAGCTCGCCACGTTCATCAAGAAGAATACCGGACATGCAGTGTTTGACAAGCGGTTCGTCATCATCTTCGATGAGTGCCATCGCAGTCAATTCGGCGACATGCACCAAGCCATCACCAAGTACTTCAAGCGGTATCATCTGTTCGGCTTTACCGGCACGCCCATCTTCGCGGTCAATGCCGGCGTGAGCAAGAATCCCACGCTTCGCACAACAGCGCAGGCGTTCGGCGACCAGCTTCACGCCTACACCATCGTTGACGCTATCCGTGACAAGAATGTGCTGCCCTTCCGCGTGGAATATCACAAGACGATGGATATGGGTGAGAACATTGACGACAAGGAAGTTTGGGACATCAACCGCGAAAAGGCTTTTCTTGCGCCGGAACGCATTCGCCTGATTACCGAGTATATTCTGACGCACTTTGACCAGAAAACGTATCGCGGCGACAAGACCTACACGTTTAGCGTCCTGCAAAACATTGCCGAGGTTGCTTCCGCGAATGGACGGCAGCAAATCGAGGAAATCAAGCAAAAGCAGCGTGTAAGCGGATTCAACTCCATTTTCGCCGTGTCCAGCGTGGACGCTGCCAAGCTGTATTACGCCGAGTTTCAGCGCCAAATGGCAGCGAATCCACAGCAGCGGCTCAAAGTAGCCGTCATTTACAGCTATGGCGCAAACGAGGAAGAAACAGACGGCATTCTTGACGAGGAGAATCCGGAGGATACCTCTGCGCTGGATCAAAGTTCCCGTGACTTTCTGGATGCTGCTATCCGCGACTATAACGAGATGTTCCACACCAATTATTCCACGGACGGCGATAAGTTCCAGAATTACTACAAGGATGTTTCCCTGCGGATGAAGAATCGGGAACTTGACCTGCTGATTGTGGTCAACATGTTCCTGACCGGCTTTGATGCGACGACGCTGAATACCCTGTGGGTGGACAAGAATCTGAAAATGCACGGGCTGATTCAGGCTTATTCCCGCACAAACCGCATTCTCAATTCCATCAAGGTATGCGGCAATATCGTATGCTTCCGCAATCTGCAAAAGCGCACCGACGATGCTCTTTCCCTTTTCGGCGATAAGAAAGCGGGCGGCATTGCCCTGCTGCGCGGCTATAAGGATTACTATTTCGGCTATACAGACACCGAAGGAATGTACCATCCGGGCTATCGGGACATGATTGAGGAGCTGACGACCGAATTTCCCCTATCCGAGGAGCATATTACCGGCGAACAGCATCAGAAGGACTTTATCGTGCTGTTTGGCGCAGTCCTGCGGATGCGAAATCTGCTGGTTTCTTTTGATGACTTTGCCGGAAATGAGATTCTGAGTGAGCGTGACTTCCAAGACTATCTCGGCCGCTATCAAGACCTGCGGGATGAATGGAAAAATCGCAGGACCAGCGAAGATAAAGAGGACATCACCGACGACATCATTTTTGAAATCGAACTCATCAAGCAGATTGAAATCAATATTGACTACATTCTCATTCTCGTCCAAAAGTATCACGATTCCCACCGCAATGATAAAGAAATGCTCATTACAATTCAGAAAGCCGTGGATGCCAGCCCAGAACTGCGCAGCAAGAAGGCGCTGATTGAAACCTTCATCGCAGGCATCAACGATACATCGGACGTGCTGCTTGAATGGCGCACCTTGGTAGCCGAGGAAAAAGAGAAACAGCTTGCCGCCCTCATCAAGGAAGAAAACCTGAAAGATGCGGAAACCCGCCACTTTATCGCCCATGCCTTCCGTGACGGCGTTATCAAAACGACCGGCACGGACATCGACAATCTGATGCCGCCGATTTCTCGTTTCGGCGGCGGAAACCGTGCCGCGAAAAAGCAGACGATTATTGAAAAGCTGAAAGTGTTCTTCGATCGGTTCTTTGGTATCTGATGCAGAAAAGGGAGCTAACGCCTGTTTGCAGACGTCCGCTCCCCTTTTCATTGCTTTCAGAAATGCGATATTGTTCACTTTATCATCCCGAAAAACCTCATTGCCTCCTCAATCGCCTTTTCTTTCTCTTCCGGACACCTCGGCTGTCTTGCATCCTCCGCCTTCGCCTTATTGTAGCATTCCCGCTCTATAATGCCGTACTTGCGCTTGACCTGCGCGATATTCAGCGCAGAGACTTTCACTCCAAAGTGCTCCTGCACATACGCCTTAATTTCCTCATAAGTAGCGCTGCTCTCTGCTTCTACCTTCGTCACATCCAGCTCGCTCATGTCCACATGAATGTCGATATGTTTTGCCTCTTCTAGTTTAGACAACACCATCACATTCTCCACCCCGCTCGTCCAGCAGAACATATCCACGCTCTGCACCTTCTGCACCCTGTACCCCTTCTCCACAAACAGCGCCGCGTCGCGTGCCTGCGTGGCGACGTTGCAGCTCACATAGACCACGCGCTTCGGGGCGGCTTGCGCAATCGCGTCAATGACGGCGGGTTCAACGCCTTTGCGTGGCGGGTCGATCACAATCACGTCCGGGCGCAAGCCCTCCGCCACCAGCTTCGGCAGCAGCGCCTCCGCCGCGCCGCAGCGGAAATTCACGTTCCCGATGCCGTTGCGGACGGCGTTCTCCTTCGCGTTTTCAATCGCCTGCGGAACAATCTCGATGCCCAGCGCTTCCCGGCAGTGGCGCGCCATCATCAGCGTAATCGTGCCCGCACCGCAATACACGTCGCATAGGCGCTCGTCGCCCGTCAGCTCGGCAAAATCCAGTGCCGTCTGGTACAGCACTTCCGTCTGCGCCGGATTAACTTGAAAGAACGCCGCCGGGCTGATTTCAAAGCGCAATCCGCACAGTTCGTCCGTCAGCGTATCGTAGCCATAAAGGGTGCGGAAGCGCCGACCCATGATGACATTCGTGCGCTCGCGGTTTTCGTTCAAAATGACGCTGACCGCCCCCGCCGCCTTCAGCGACGCAACCAGCTCCCCCTCGTGCGGAATTTCGCTGCCGTTGATGACCAGCACCGCCATCGCCTCGCCTTTTCGGTTGACGCGGACGACAATGTGCCGCACCAGCCCCGTGTGCGTCTCCTCAACGTACGGTTCGACGTGAAAGCGCTTCATCCACCCCAGTACGCGGCGGCAGATTTCGTCCGCCGGCGGCATGGCGTTCGGACATTGCGCAATCGGGATAATATCGTGGCTGCGCGGCGCGAAAAAGCCTGCCACGGGTTCCTCCACCGTTCCGCCAACGGGCAGCGCCGTCTTGTTGCGGTAGTGCGATGGGTCTGCCATGCCCAGCACCGGGGGCACGTCGATGTCGATATGCCCGATGCGGCGGAAGCAGTCCTGCACCTGCTGGCGTTTCGCTTCCAGCGTCGTTTCGTAGGTCATATGACGCCCCGTGCAGCCGCCGCAGCGGGGGTATGCCGCGCAATCCGGCGTTTTCCGGGCGGGTGACGCCGTCAGCGGCTTTCCCTCCATACGCCCGAACGCGAATCGGGACTGCACCTTGACGATGCGCACCCTCGCCGTCTCGCCGGGCAGCATCCCCGGCACAAAAACGGCCATGCCGTCGGCGCGGCACACGCCTTCCAAGTCCGCCCCAAGGCCATCCGCCGTCAAGGTCAGCAAATCGTTCTTCTTCATCCGCTTCGTCCCCTTCCTGTGTTGGCTTCCATTATAACAGGGTCGCCTGATTTTGACAAGGCACGCAGGGGATTTCGCCTCTTCGGAGGCGACGAGGGAGCAATGAAAACAGACGAAGTCTGCGGTCGTCCCCCTCCACCCTTTCGCAATGCACGCAATGTAAGAAAATTTTTCTGAACCCCTTGCAATCGCGCAAATTGTGATGTATAATCAATAACTGGCACATCCTTGCGCTGCACAGGATGCAGCGCCAAAAGTCCAAGAGGAGGTGAAAATGATGAATAGGTATGAACTGACCTACATCATCGATACTGCACTGGAGGAAACCGCTCGCAAGGAACTGATTGAGAAGGTTTCTGCTCTGATTGCTGCTAACGGTGGTGAAGTGGAGAAGGTTGATGAGGAACCGTGGGGCAAGGGCGCAAAGCGTCTGGCCTACCCCATCAACTACAAGACCGAAGGCTGGTACGTGCTGGTGACCTTCAAGGCGCCCGCTGACCTGCCCCGTGAGCTTGAACGCAATCTGGAGATTTACGACGACGTGCTCCGCTATCTGGTTGTGAAGCTGGAAGTCAAGCGCAGCAACGTGAAGCCCCGCGCGCCCAAGGCTGCTCCCGCTGTGGAAGCGCCCGTGGAAGCCGCTGAAACCGTCGAAGCTCCCGCTGATGCCGAGTAATCGGATTTCAGCAATGACCTGTTAAAGAGGATAAGCAGATGAACAAGCTGACGATCATTGGTAACTTGGCTCGTGATCCTGAACTTCGTACTGTGCGCGACGGCATCAGCGTCTGCGATTTCACGGTTGCAGTGAATCGCCGCGGCAGCCGTCAGAACACCGCAAACGGTCAGTCGGACGCGGATTTCTTTCGTGTAACGGCATGGCGTCAGTTGGGTGAACTGTGCGCGAAGTATCTGGCAAAGGGACGTAAGGTCTGCGTTGTCGGACCTGTGTCCGCGCGTACCTATACTGCCAATGACGGCACGACCCGCGTATCCTTGGAGGTCACGGCAGACGAAGTCGAATTCCTGTCCAGCCGCAACGATGACGGCGCTCCGGCATACAACAATGCCGCGCCGTCCGCAGCCGCTGCTCCCGCGCCTACCGCGCAGAACAATGGCTTCACGGCGGTCGAAACCGACGAACTGCCTTTCTAATCGGCTGAAAAAGTGCCGAATTGCGATTTCAAGTGAATGAAAAGGAGGTCACACTCATGTCTGAAGAACGCTCTGAGCGTCGTCCGCGTCCGCGCGGAGGTCGTCGTCCCCGTCGGAAGGTCTGCTCCTTCTGCGTGGATAAGATTGAATACATTGATTACAAGGACATCAACCGCCTGCGCCGTTTCGTCAATGAGCGCGGCAAGATTCTGCCCCGCCGCATGAGCGGCAACTGCGCGAAGCATCAGCGTCAGTTGTCCGAGGCTATCAAGCGCGCCCGTGCCATCGCGCTTCTGCCCTACACGGTGGACTAATCGTGTCTTCAAGCCCCTGCATGTGCAAGCATGTGGGGGTTTTCCAATTGTCCGAATAGGAGGATATTTCTCATGGAGCTGCTTTCTGCCAGCCGCGGCTTTCTCAAATGCAATTTCCACTGCCACACCACTTGCAGCGACGGCCGCCTGTCCCCCAAGGACGTCATGGCTGCCTATCGCGCGCTGGATTACGACGTGCTCGCCATCACCGACCACCGCAAGGTGACGCGTCCCGCCGCCGATGAAATTCCCGCCGGGCTGATGCTCATTCCCGGCACGGAGCTGGATTTTCTCCTGCCGACACAGGCGGTGCATCTGCTGGGTCTGGGCGTTTCGCCGGATATTGCTGATTGCTGGAATCCAAACGGCACACCGCAGCAGGCGATTGACAGCATCCGCGCGTGTGGCGGACGCGCTGTGCTGGCGCATCCCGCCTGGTCGCTGAACACGACGGAATTGATGTGCTCCTTCCGCGGGCTGAGCGGCGTGGAAATCTTCAACAGCGTTTCCTCCGTGCCCACAAACGCCTTGCGCGGGGATTCCGCCGCCATGCTTGATCCTGTTTTCGCCAATGGACAACTGCTCAACTGCTTTGCCAACGACGATTCGCACCGCTACGAAGGCGAATGCGGCATGAGCGCCACAATGCTCAACACCGATGACCGCAGTGTCGCAGGCATTCTGCGCGCCATTGACGATGGACGGTTCTACGCCACGCAAGGGCCGGAAATTCGCGAACTTTCGCTGACGGATGGCGTGCTGCATATTGCGTGCTCGCCGGCGAAGTATATTATTTTTTACAGCAACGAGGTGTGGATTCCGAATCGCACACGGGCGCTGGAAGGGCAGACCAGTGCGGATTATGTGGTTTCACCGCGCGAATCATTTGTACGGGTGCAGGTTGTGGCGGAGGATGGGAAATCCGCATGGACATCGCCAATTAAATTGGGATAAGGTTGGGCGCGTCCGCAGATGCTCCCCCAACTTGCTCTACCAACTACTCGCACATTGTCGTGCCAAATGGGTGCGACTGACCAGCATCGGGAGAAGATTTTCTCTTGGTGCTGGTCTTTTTGATTGCAGAGGAAATCAGCTGCAAATCTCCCCCCGTTCTATTTTCCTCATCCGCCGCATACACTGTATCATCACCCGAAGGGGAAAGGAGAAAAAACGCATGTTGATTGATACCATTGCCCTCGTGCTGACCATCATCGGCGCGATTAACTGGCTGCTGGTCGGCGTGTTCCAGTTCGACATCGTGGCGTGGCTGTTCGGCGGACAGGGCGCGATTCTCAGCCGCATCCTATACACCATCATCGGCGCGGCCGGCGTCTGGTGCATCACGCTGCTGTTCAAGAACAATAGAAGTACTTGACCCCGGCGGCAAAAGGCCCTACAATAGGAGGTGATGAATTTTCTCCCGAAAGGATGAAGTGCCATGAGCAATGACCTGTTTGCGGGCATCGGCGTTGTGCCGGGGACGTTCCTGCTGCCGCGCCCGGATGCGGATTGGACGGCGTGGGCGTGCGTCGCGTGCGACCAGTACACGTCCGAGCCGGAGTATTGGCAGCGGGTAAACACGCTGGTTGGGCATCAGCCGTCCACCTTGCGCCTGATACTCCCTGAATGCGACCTGCCCGCGCCACCAGAGCGCATCGACGCGATTCACGCTGCCATGCGCGACGCGCTGAACGTCCTGCACCCCGGTGTGACGGACGGCTTCGTGCTGCTGGAGCGCACCACGTCCACCGGCAAGCGGCTTGGGCTTGTCTGCTGCGTCGATTTGGAGCGGTACCGCTACGACGGCGCAAAGACCCTCATCCGCCCGACCGAGGAAACCGTTGCGTCGCGCCTGCCCGCGCGTCTTGCCGTACGGAACGGCGCACCACTGGAGTCCAGCCACGTCATGCTCCTGCTGGATGACCCGCAGCGCACCGTCATCGAGCCGCTCTACGCCCGCCGCGACCAGCTTTCCCCGCTCTACGACTTCGACCTCATGCAGCAGAGCGGCCATGCACGCGGCTGGGCGGTCACGTCCGACGCGGACAAAGCCGCCATCGCCGCCGCCTTGAATCGCTTAAAAGATGCCCTCGGCGCTGACCCGCTTCTCTTCGCCGTCGGCGACGGCAACCACTCCCTCGCCACCGCGAAAAAATACTACGAGCAGCTCAAAGCGACCCTTCCCGCCGAGGAAGCCGCCGTTCATCCTGCCCGTTACGCGATGGTTGAGCTGGTCAACATCCACGACGATGCGCTGATTTTTGAGCCTGTTCACCGCGTGCTGACGAACGTCCGTCCGGCGGATGTTTTGGCGGACTGGTCAGCCTACTGTGCCGCGCACGGGATGGCGCTGTCTTTCGTTCCGCCGGATGTGGATGCGCAGGAACTTCGCGTCGTTTCCGCGTCGGGCGAACAAGCAGCGTTCATTGCCCACCCGGACGGCGCACTCCCCGTCGCGACGCTCCAGCGCTATCTGGACGACTTTCTGCGCCGCCACCCCGAAGCCGCGATTGACTACATTCACGGCGACGAGGTGCTTCGCCGCCTGAGCCGCGCGGACGGCGCGATGGGCTTCCTGCTGCCTGCGCTGAACAAGGCGGATTTCTTTCCCGCGATTGAGCAGCTTGGCATCCTCCCGCGCAAGACCTTCTCGATGGGCCACGCGCACGACAAGCGCTTCTACATCGAGTGTCGGAAGATTCTTTGATTTGCAAAAAAGTTATCCACAATCCCTGCACACCATGAGGACAACCAAAAGCCCCTCGACGGATTTTGCTTCGTCGAGGGGCTTCGTTTATGTTTTGGGGAACGTTGCACGCCCAGCCTTCTCCTTTGGGAACGTTGGCTGAGCGCAGCGAAATTGGATGAGATGGGTGCGCAACGGGGAAACCCAGTAACATGGTTATGCACTGCGAAGCGCGAAAATCCCCTGCTTCCGCATGTTTATCCCTGTTGACATTAGGCTTACCCTTCCCCCAATTTTTCCTTCAATTCCGCGAGGTGCCCTGCTTCCTCCCGCACAATCTCCAAAAACGCTGCCCGCGCCTCTCCCTCACATTTCTCCGCAAATTTCGTATATGTCTCCACCGCATTCGCTTCGCTCTCCATCGCATACCGATACAATCCCGTCAGCGTCGTCAGCGCATCCTCCCGCGCCATTTCCGTTACGCCGCCGCGGAACAGCACATCCGCCGCCATCGCCTGCAAAAGCACCTGCTGTTCCGCCGAATTGACGGTCTTGTCCCACATTTCGGTAAAGCGCTTCAAGTGCCGCCGTTCGTCGCCCAGAATGTCCTCCATGCCCTTGCGAACTTCCTCGTCCTTCGCCAGCAGCAGCGCACGCTCGTAAGTCCGGATGGCGCGGCGCTCCATTTCCATCGCGACGGTCAGTGCCTGTCCTTGATGCTCAATAATCACTTTTGCACACCCCTTCCACAGGAAATTCCCATGTATTCCACAGCTGTTCACCGCTTTTCCACAGACTTATCCACAGTTTCCACATTTCTGGGAAAGCTAACAGCCTGTTAATCCACAATATCCACAGTGTTATCCACATGCCCCGTTGATAGTTTTTTTCTGCGGAAAAGTCCGCAAAGCCAGCAAAATCAACGGTTTGCTCGTTTATACTATTTCCAGATAAGAATGCGCCACGATGCGCAGGTGAATCCGAGAATCGTATTACCAAAATCAAATTGGGATTCCCCTGCCTGTGGGCAAAGGAATCCCGTCTGTGCTTATTTGGCTTGGAAAACGGTATTGAGCTTTGCAACCAGCTCATCAACGTCGTTGCCATGCACCATCGCGGCTTCTTCGAGCGTTTCCGCCGTCGAATGCGGGCAGAACAGGCAGTGCATCCCCATATCGGTGAAAATCTTCACCACCGCGTCCATCGCCGCGTCCGAGCAGGAGCGCAGCACTTCGCCTACGGTCATATCCTTGTTAATCATGCGTGGAACTTCCTTTCCCGGCGCACGATTGGGCGCGCCGCTCTTCTATGATACCCCGGAAAGACGCATCTGTCAACCCTTTCGACAGGAAAATCACTCCATATCCACCGGCAGGTCAGAATCGTTAAACGGATTCTCGCCGTCGTATGCTTCCAGCTGCACCTTCTTGTTCCGGGCGACTGGCACGCTGGTGACGGACTGCATGTGAACAGTCATGTTCTCCTGCTCATCAAATTCAAGCAGAATCATGTCGCCGGGTGTCGTCATAGCGATAATCTCCGTCTGCGGCGAACGGCTTCTCCGCGCGTATTCGCGGATGACCTCCGCCCGCTCCCAGAAATGCATAGGAATCATCAGCCGTGGCTTGACGACCATTGCGAAATAGTTCGGCCCCGCGTCGAACATCATGCCCAGCCGCGGATCTACCGGGAAGAACGCCACATCGACCTTTTCCCCGCGCATCGTCTCCATCACCTGCTGAAAATCGCGCTCCGCCTCTTCAATCTCGCGCGGCGTTGATTCCTCCCGCCAGTGCCAGTTGTTGAGGTCGCCCGCGTGGAAGATGCGGATGCCGTCCATCTCCACAAGGTACGACAGCCCTTCATCCGTGGAGTCGAACGCCTTCACCTTCACATGCCGCGACAGCGTGATTTCGCCCCCCACGCCCATCCGCCGCCCGTGCAGCGATGCATCCATCGTTTCCGGCAAAATGTACGTCACCGGCGCATACTGCTCCCATGTATACACAACCGGGTCGAAGTGGTCCTCATGCCCGTGGCTGATGAACACGAACACCTCGCTGAAGTGGCTGAGCGTTTCTGGCGTAATCCGCTGCGCTGCGGGCAGCTTTTTCCCCTGCCGCCCCATCCAGTAGTCAAACACCAGCAGCGTTTCGCCGCTCGCCACCGAGAACCCGCTGTGGTAGTAGTATTTCACCGTCATCTGTTCTGTCAAGAATGAGCACCCCCGTCAACGCCCTTCGGCTTTTCACCGCGGACAAAATGAATTTTACTTGCCGCCGCCGGAGCGCTCCCACGCGCCTGCGGATTGATTTCGCTCATCCTCTTTATTATGCCACGATAAACCCTTTTTGTCAAATTTTTTGGCGTTTTGAGTGCTGAAAACCCATTATTTCTTTGATTTCGGCAAAAATTCAGCGTAATTTCCCCACTTTGCAACCACTTTTCGCACGAAAAAGCCTCCTGCTTCCCCTAACCTCATATCTTCCAATATATCGCCCTGCGCCCCTCAAAACTGACCTGATACTTTCCCCCAAGCGCCCGCACCATCTCCTTCGCCCGTTCCACATCCGCATAATCCCGTGTCGTATCATGGCTATCGCTGCCAAACGTGAAATTCTCCCCGCCCAGCTCAATATACCTGCGAATCAGCGACGAATGCGCGAACGTATCCCCCGTCGTCGCGTACCCTGATGTATTCACCTCAATGCACTTTCCCAGCGCAATCACATGGCGGAAAATCGCATCAAACGCATCCGGCGCATCCTCGTACACCAGCGCGCGCTCCTTCCCCGTATAGATGGAGAACTTCGCCACATACCCGATATGCGCCACGCTGTCAAAGTCCTCCCAGTCCAGTATCGACTCCGCCTTCGCCTCGGCGTATTCCCGATACGCCTGCGCACGCGTTTTGCCTGTGAAATACTTTTCCGAATCGTAGCAATCCACGCCGTTCACCAAGTGCAGCGACAGCAGGCGGAAATCCAGCGGCAGCGTGTCCAGCAGTGCCTTCGTCTCCGCCCGGCACAGCGGATTGTCCCCAATTTCGATGCCGCTGCGGATGATTAGCGCCGGATACGCCGCCCGACAGCGCGCAATCTCCGCGAACCAATCCGCCCACACCGGCGGCACGTCCATCTCTTCTTCAGGATGACCGGGTTCGATATGCTCCGTCAGGGCGATTTCCTGCACGCCGCGCGCCAGCATCGTTTCGCAAAGTTCAGGCATTGTCTGCCGCCCGTCCATCGAGTGATTCGTGTGCAAATGGTAGTCCATTCGACGATGTTCCACGTGAAACATTCCTTTCTCGCCTTATTTCGCGTCTATCTCCGGCACAGCAATCGCCTTCCCCACGCGCAGCGCATACAGGTATCGCTCCTTGACCGGCTTCCCCGTGATTTCTGTCAGTGCCCGCGCATACCATGCCAGCTGCTCCGCGTACCGGTTCACCAGCGTCTGCTCGTCGTCCACGCGATCGGTCTTGTAGTCCACCAGCACCCACGCGCCGTTTTCCTCGAACGCGCAGTCAATCACGCCTTGCAGCAGCAGCGCCTGCTGACCCGTCAAGCGCAGGTTGAATGCCCACTCGCGCCGGACATTCCCGCTTTGCAGCATCCGTCGCCCGATTTCGCTCGTGAAGTATCCGCTGATAGCGCCCACGCTGATGATGTGCAGCTCCTCCTCCGTGAACAGCCCGCGCTTCTGCATCATTTCCAGTGCCTCACGGATGACCGTCGGAATATCGTCCGCCACCCGCAGCGCATCCAGCGGCATCAGCGACAGCGCCCGATGCGTCAGCGTGCCGCGCTCCGCCGCCGTCATCCGCTTCTCCTCCATGAATGCCGGACGGCGCGGCAGTTCCGACAGCAGCAGCGGCGTACCGTTCTCATCCACCGCGTGCTTCGTCTCAGCGTCCTCCTCCACATCCGAAAGCGGCAGTGCGTCTGCCTGCTTTTTCACCAGTGCGGATACTGACGTTTTCAGCGGCAGAATGTCCGTCTGAACCGTTTTTTCCGGGAAAACACCCTCTGGCGGTGCCGTTTGCAAAAGCGAAAGCACCTTTGATGCATCCGCCTCCGTCTCCCCTACTTTATCCACAGTTTTCTGAGGCAGTTCGTCCCAATCTCGGCAATCCCATGGGGTTGAGGCCTGTGGATAATTTGTGGATTTCGTGTGTGCATCGGTGGATATCGCCTGCATCACCCATGTAATCATGCTCCCAGCCTCTCGCACGCGACTGTCGCTCGGCGGCAAAGCCAACTCCCACTTCGTGCGCTCAAGCCCATCCTCAGTTGCCACCAGTTCCAGATACAGCTTCGCCCGCGTCATGGCAACATACAGCAGGCGTGCCCGTTCCGCCAGTTCGTCCAGCCGCCGCTGTTCTTCGAAAGCCTCCTGCATCAGCGTTCTTCGGCAGATGTTCAGTTTCCGGTTAATGTACGGCATCGCCACGCCCAGTTTCGGGTGCAGCATCAGCTCACTGGTCTGCATCAACAGAAGCCTGCGCTCCATGTTCATCAGGAACACCACGGGGAACTCCAGCCCCTTTGATTTGTGCATCGTCATCACGCGCACCAAATCTTCGTTCTCGGTCAGCATTTTGGCGGATATGCTGTCCCCGCCCCGCTCCTGCTCGTCCATCCGCGTGATGAACGCCGCCAGCGTGACGCCGCCTTCCGCCTCGAATGCCTGCGCCCGTTCGTACAGCATCCGTAAATTCCCCTGGCGAACTTCCCCTTTTGGGAGCGCCCCGACCGCCGCGTAGTACCCCGAATCGGTCATCAGGTGCCAAATGAAGTCCGATAACCGCATGACTTCCGCCTGAAACCGCCATGTTTCAAGTTTTTCGCTGATTTTTCGGCACTTTTGGGCGAATTCATCCTCCCCGCCGCACGCTTTGGTGAACGCCTGATAGAACGGCACGTTCTGCCCCGTCTGCATCAGGCGAATTTGCGCCAATTCCTCGTCCGTCAGCGAGAACGGCACCATTTTCAGCACCGTCAGCAGCGGAAAATCCTGCTGCGCATTGTCCAGCAGGCTCAGCAGCGCTTTCATATCCATGATTTCCGGCAGGTTGAAATAGCTTTCCGCACCGTCGTAAAAGGTCGGAATCCCCTCTTCCGTCAGCGCATCGACAACTGTCTGCGCCAGATTCGTCGTCTGCGCAAGCAGAATCACCATGTCGCGGTACGAAATCGTCTTTCCATCCGGCATCGTCGTTCCCAAAAGCTCCTTGATGCGCCGCGCCACCACGCGCGCCTCTGTCTGCAGCACTTCCTCGTGGCCAGCCGCCTCGCTCGCACTCCCCTCCAGCGCATCCCTGATGTCCGGCCCACGCAGCAGGTGCACCATCACGGGCGGATCGTCCTCCCGCGCACCCAGCCCGCAAATCAGCTCATCCTCAGGCGCATAGGTCAGCTCCGTCACCGCGGGGCGCATCGTCTGCCGGAACACGCGGTTCGTCGCATCCAGCACCGGGAAGCTGCTTCGGAAGTTCTGCTGGAGCACGATTTTCCGCTCCCTCGCCCCCTCGTCCTCCGAAAACGTCTGCATCCGCCCCAAAAAGAGTGTCGGGTCTGCCTTACGGAAGCGGTAAATCGACTGCTTCACGTCCCCGACCATGAACAGGCAGTTCTGCTCCCCGTGGATGGCCTGCAGAATCGCGTCCTGCACCTGACTCACGTCTTGGCACTCATCCACGAAAATGTGGTCAAACTCCCCCTGCATCTGTGCCCGCACTTCCGGCTGCTCCAAAATGTCGAGCGTGTACTGCTCCATGTCCCCAAAGTCCATGCAGTTCCGGGCGTTTTTCTCCTCGCGGAAATGCTGATGCGTCCGTTTGACCAGTGCCGCCAGCCCGCGCAGCTGCGCCTGAATCGCCGGAAGTTCCAGTTCCAGCTGCGCAAAATCGGGATTCAGCAGCTCGTTCGCCCTTTCTGCGCGCTTTTTGATTGCCGTCCGCCCATCGCTGAAGCGCTTCCCCCATTCCTTTTCTTCCGCCGACAAGCCGCGTTTCGGGGACAATCGTGGCAGGGAAAAGTTCGCAACGGCCGTCCGAAGCGCCTCCCCCTCCAAACCTTGCAGTGCCGAAATCAGCTGCGCGTCCGCATTCAGTGCTTCCATGCGATCCATCACTGCATTCGGCAGGTCAAATAGGCTACGAATCGCTATTAGCGCATCATTCATCGCTCCCACCTGCAATTTCGCCGCATTTTCGAGCGTTTCCACCCACGGCTGCTGCATAAGCGGCTGCGAAAGCTGATCCACATGCTCATCCAGCCACGCAAACGGCTTCGGCAGTGCCATCAAAAAGTCGTACAGCTGCGACGTCAGCGACAAAAGTTTGTCCTGCTTCCACGCATCCGCCAGCAGAAGGAAGTTTTCATCCGTTCGCTCGTCTAACAGCTCGTCCATTGCCGTCGTGAACGCGGCTTCAAAGAGCAGTTTCTGCTGCTGTTCGTCGCACACGCGGACAAGCGGATCTACGCCCACCTGCTCGAAGTGGCTGCGAATGACGCGCTGACAGAATGCGTGAATCGTCGAAATCTGCGTCGTTTCCAATTCATCAAGTGCCTTCACCATTGCCGGGTCACGGCTGATAGCCTCTCGGCTGATTCGCTTTGCCAAGCGCTGGCGCATTTCCGCTGCTGCCGCCTTCGTGAACGTGACAATGAGCATCCGATTCATCGACGCGCCTTCGCGGACAAGCGAGACAATCCGCTCCACCAGCACGGCGGTTTTGCCCGACCCTGCGGCGGCACTGACGAGAATGGTGTGGTTGCGCGCGCGAATCGCCTGCTCCTGCTGCTTCGTCCAATTCGGCATCGTGATTCCTCCTGCGTTTTTGCTGTCTCCATTTTACCACAAAGGCGGATGTGATTCAATGTTTCACGTGAAACATTCCTTTTTGCGCTGCTTTTATTGACGTTCTTTGTATAGTGATGATAATATAATTATTTTGTTCGTGAAGTGCTTGATTTTCCTGCATTCTATCGGAATTTCGCTCACATTCTCATTCTAATTTGCCTTGATGATTCGTCCTTTGTCCGTCGCATCATTCGCTCCGTCTCAGCGCATTATATAAAAACGGCTGACAGGCGCTTTTCTGCCCGTCAGCCGAATGTTTCACGTGGAACAATTTCATTTTCCGGATGGTTCATCGAGTTCCGGGTCATGCAGCAAGTCCGTCTTCATCACTTCATCGCCCGCCGACTCTTCCTGAACATGCCCTTCCCCGTCGCTGTCCATCCACACGCGGTAACTCCGTTTTTCTCGGCAGCCGTCGAGGTCGCTTTCGTCCGTGCAGGTGATGAATGTCTGCACCCCCTCGATTTCGCGCAGCAGCCGCGTGCGCCGCGTCATGTCGAGTTCGCTCATCACGTCGTCGAGCAGCAAAATCGGCGTCTCCCCAGTTTCTGCGCGGAACGTCTCCAGCTGTGCCAGCTTAATTGCCAACGCCGCCGTACGGATTTGCCCCTGCGACGCGAACACCTTCATGCTTCGCCCCATCAGCGACAGCCCGATGTCCTCGCGGTGAATACCGCAGCCCGCGCCGCCAACGCGAATGTCCTCCTGCCTGCTTTTTTTCAGCTCCGCCCGAATCGCCGGCACGGGATTGCTCGTTTCCGCCACGCACGGCTGATAGGTCATTCTGAACATTTCGTTCGGCCGTCCGCTGATTCGCTCATACTTCTCCGCCGCGATTTTCGCCAATTGCTTCACCAATTTATCCCGCAAAGGCATGATGATGCCGCATGGTGTCGCCATTGCATCTTCAAACGTATCCAGCAGCACCGGATCAGGCGTTATTCCGCGCTTTGCCTCGCGAAGCAGCGCCGTCCGCTGCTCCAGCGCCTTTTGATACTGCTGAAGCGCGCTGAAATACGCTGTTGACAGCTGAGAAAGCATCATATCGAGCATTCTGCGGCGGATTGCAGGCCCTTCTTTGACCAGCATCAAGTCTTCCGGCGAGAAAATCACGCACTGTACATGTCCCATCAGTGCTGAAATGCGTTCTGCACGCTTGCAGTCAATATAAACCGTCTTTTTCCGCGCTTCTGATGGCGTTAATTTTACCGCAATTTCTGTTTTTCCGCTTTTTTTGCGCAGCGTCACGCCAGATGCCGCCATCATTGCGCCTTTCCGCACCACTTCGCGGTCTAATCCTGTGCGGTGTGAGCGTCCAAGGGCGCAATAATGAACGGCTTCCAGCAGGTTTGTTTTGCCGGAGCCGTTTTGTCCAAGGAGAATATTCACGCCCGGATGAGGGGTCAATATTAGCGAATGATAGTTGCGGAAGTCCCGCAGCCGAATGGTTTCTATCTGCATTTTCGTTATGAATCCATATCGGATTGGTCGCGAAATGGGCGCACAGCTTTTCCCCGTGCGCCCGGTTTTCTTCCAGCTTTATCCTCTTATTAGGTGAACACGCGCACCGGCAGAATCAGGTAAAGGTAATCCTCCCCTTCGCGCGGCGCAATCACACACGGGCTGACATTGCTGTTGAAACGCATGCACAGTTTTTCATCCGTGATGTTGCGAATCACGTCGGTGATGTACTTCGCATTGAAGGCAATTTCAATCGGGTCGCCCGTCAGTTCCGTCTCCAGCTCTTCCAGCACGTCGCCCAACTCCGCGTTCGACGAGATGGCAAGCGTATCACCCGAAAAAGACATGCGAATCAGGTTATTCTTGCCTTCCCGAGCCATCAAGCTCGCGCGGTCAATGGCGTTCTGCACGCCCACGCGATCCGCCAGCGCCGTCGTGCGGAAGGAAGCAGGCAAAATTTTCCGATAGTCGATGTACTCGCCCGTCAGCAGCACCGTCGAAAGTGTCGTCGTCCCGAACGATGCCGTCATGCGCGACTGGTCAAACACCAGCGTGCAGTATTCATCCGTGTCGCCGAGCACCTTGCTCATTTCGTTCAGCACGCGCCCCGGAATGACTACACGCACATTTTCTTTTCCGCCGGGCAGCTCAAAGGGCATAACCGCCTTCTGAATCGCCAGACGGAATCCGTCCAGCGCCACCAGGCGCGCTTCGGTTGGTTCAACTTCCAGAAGACAGCCTGTTAAAATCTGGCGGTTATCTTCCGTTGCAATCGCGAACACAACACGGGAAATCATTTCCTTCAATTTATCCTGCGGAATGCGGACGGTCGTGCCCTCCGCCACACGCGCCATCTCCGGATAATCAGTCGGATTCATGCCCGCCAGATTCGATTTCGAGGATAAGCAGCGAATCGATGCCGCATGATTTTCGCCCACGCGGATGGTCACTTCCCCGCCGGGCAGCTTGCGGCTCAGTTCCGTAAACAGGCGGCCCGGCAGAACAGCTGTGCCTTCCTCCTTCACGTCCGCCGAAATCGACATTTCAATAGAAAGGTTGCCGTCAGAGCAGGTCAGTTTCACATGCTCACCCGCGGCGGAAAGGTGCACGCCCTCTAAAATCTGTTTTGTCGGACGAGCCGACAGGGCGCGGGTAACGGTATTCAAGCCGTCCAGCAGCAGCTGAACATTGGTAGTAAATTGCATGGCGCGAAGCCCTCCCATGAGAGAATGCAGGGAATTATATTTCCGCAGTCGTAGTAGGGGATGTGGATGCTGTGGATAACCCCTTTCCCGCTTGATTTTGCAAGGGTTTGTCCACAAGGATAACGCTGTGGATATCCAGCCTGCTTCTCCACAGCGCTGTGGACACGGCGGTTGCGTTCCAGTCAGGGAATCCCCTCTGCCTCTGTATATTCGAGTTCCTGAAGGGGGATTCCTGCCTGTTTTCCAAGAAAATCTCGATTTTTTTCGCAATAAAGTTGCAAGAAATCCTGCAAAACGCGGTATTTCCGGCTTATCCACCGTATCCACAGGCTGCACATTCCACCGTTTGTGGATATTTCCAGCGGGTGATTCCGGGAACTTTCGGCAAAACCTGCGGAGATTCCACAGCTTTTCCACAAGTTTGGCTGTGGATAATTCCATTGTCCGCTCAGCCCGCGAAAAGGACAAATAACCCGCTGGTTAATCACTTTTTTCGGACATCTGCGAAAGAAAAAACGCCATGTAACCTTTTCGCTGATACATGAAAACACTGCAGAAGTCCCTGCAAAATTTTGAAGGCTACATGGCAAGCAGGTTGCAAATTTTCCGCGCGCGTGATAAAATTAGGATGGAAAAACGTCTGCGGACGAAATGGAGGAAAAGAAACGATGAGAATTGCGCTGATTAACGAGAACAGCCAGGCCGCCAAAAACGCGATGATTGAAGGTGTGCTGCGCAAGGTGGTTGAACCGATGGGCCATGAAGTGGTGAACTACGGCATGTACACGGCGGAGGATGAGTGCCAGCTGACGTATGTGAAGGCGGGGCTTTTGGCGTCGCTGCTTTTGGAAACGGGTGCGGCGGATTATGTCGTGACAGGCTGCGGAACGGGCGAAGGCGCGATGCTGGCGTGCAACTCCTTCCCCGGCGTGCTGTGCGGGCATGTGGTGGATCCGTCGGACGGCTACATGTTTGCGCAGATCAACGACGGCAACTGTGTGGCGCTGCCGTTCGCAAAAGACTTCGGCTGGGGTGCGGAGCTGAAATTGGAGATGATTTTCCAGCAGCTGTTTGGTTTCGGGCATGGCAATGGCTATCCGAAGGAGCGTGTTGTGCCGGAGCAGCGGAATAAGAAGATTCTGGACGGTGTGAAGAAGGTAACGTATCGTCCGCTGCTGGATATTTTGAAGGATTTGGATCAGGATTTTGTGAAGGAAACGATTTCTGGAAAGCATTTTGCGGAGTATTTCTATCGCGACAGCAAGGACGAAGCGATTAAAGCGTACTTGAAGAACCTGTAAGGGAAAAGCGCTCAAGCTGGGGCGCCAAAAAGGGGTCAAGGGGGGACTTCGTCCCTTTTCGTCTGCCCCTTGCAGGGTCAAGGGACAGCGCCTCTGGTAGGTTTTGGGGCAACGCTCCAACTGTTCCTCGTGTGACCATTACAAAGGGAAAGTCCACAAAGGCGCAGGCAGCGAAGCGTCCCTGCCAGTAACTTTGCGCATCCGCAGATGCGCCCCCAAGTAGCTCTTTCGACCTGCTTCATATTGTCGCGCGCATGAGCGCGACCAAACTGCTGGTCTTTCAAGCAGTGCTGTGCTTTTGTTGATGCAGCAGGACTCCCCTGCTAAGGGAGTTGTGTTTTTTGTTGCAGGGGGAATCGCGCCTGCGGGCGCGACCAAAGGGCAATGAAAACAGACGAAGTCTGCGATCGCCCTTTGGAAACCTTCGGTGGTTACTTGATTTTTCATGTAGCAGGGGAATCGCCTCTGCGGAGGCGACAAGGGGGCTTTCCGATCGCCCCCCTTGACCCCTTCGGCGCGGACACTCCCATGGTGCTTGACTTTTTTTGCAGCAGGGATTGACATCCATGTTACTGTTTTTTTCATGTTGCAGGGGCACGCCTGCGGACGCGCTGTGGGGCATTCCGGCTTTTGGGACGCACCAATTTCCCTGCAAATCATTTCTTTGGGAACCCTCTTTTTCCGCCCCACGCTTTTGGGGCGCGCCTCTCCCACCACCTACCATGCAAGGAGGTCATCGCATGACAGCAGCCCACTCTTCTTCCCTGACGCCGCGCTTCCCGGTTTTCCTGCACGGCGGCGACTATAACCCTGACCAGTGGCTGGATCATCCGGAGATTCTGGAACAGGACATCGAGCTGATGCATAAGGCACATGTGAACTGTGTGTCGATTGCGATTTTCGCGTGGGCGCGGCTGGAGCCGGAGGATGGCGTGTACGACTTCGCGTGGCTGGACGAAGTCATCGACCGGCTGTGGCGCGGCGGCATCCACATCATTCTGGCAACGCCGTCGGGCGCGCGTCCGGCGTGGATGGCGCAGAAGTACCCCGAAGTCCTGCGCGTGAATCAGCACTACGAGCGCTACCATTTTGGCGGACGGCACAATCACTGCCTGACCAGCCCGGTTTATCGCCGCAAGGTACGGGAGATGGACACGGCGCTGGCGCAGCGGTATGCGCATCATCCGGCGGTCATCCTCTGGCACCTGTCCAACGAGTTTTCCGGCGACTGCTACTGCCCGCTGTGTCAGGAAAAATTCCGCCAGTGGCTGAAAAAGCGCTACGGAACGCTGGAAAATCTCAATCAGGCGTGGTGGACATCGTTCTGGAGCCACCGCTACACCGACTGGTCGCAGGTGGAAGCGCCCGGTGAAATGGCGGAAACCAGCACCAACGGCATGTTTATCGACTGGCGGCGCTTCTCCACCCATCAGTGCAAGACGTTCATGATGGCGGAGCGCGACGCGGTGCAGGCGGTGGATTCTTCGCTGAAGTGCACGGCGAACCTGATGGAACGTTTCTGGGATTACGACTATTTCTCCCTTGCGGAGGGCATGGACGTTGTTTCGTGGGACAGCTATCCCGCGTGGCATTCAGGAGATGATGTGGCGAAAGCAGCGGAGTTTGCCATGAACCACGAGATCATGCGTTCGCTGAAAAATCAGCCGTTCCTGCTCATGGAATCGACGCCCTCGCAGGTCAACTGGAAGCCCGTCAACAAGCTCAAACGCCCCGGAATGCACCTCTTGTCCTCCTTGCAGGCAGTGGCGCATGGCAGCCAAAGCGTCTGCTACTTCCAGTGGCGCAAGGGGCGCGGCGCGGCGGAGCAGTTCCACGGCGCGGTCGTTGACCACGATGGGCGCGGCGATACCCGCGTTTTCCGCGATGTGACGCAGGTCGGTCAGGCACTGGAGACGCTGCAGCCCCTGTACAGCAAGCCGAATGCCCCCGCGAAGGCGTGTATCCTCTTTGACTGGAGCAACTGGTGGGCGATTGACTACGCGCAGACGGGGCAGAAGGGCAACATGCGCTACTTTGACAGCGTGAACATGCACTATCGCGCGCTGTGGGAGCAGGGCATTGCGGTGGATTTCCGCGATATGCGCCCCTGCACTGATTTGAGCCAGTACCGGCTGGTCGTTGCGCCGATGCTCTTCCTGATGAAGGAGGGCTTCTCCCAAAAGCTGCGCGCGTTCGTCGAAAACGGCGGTACGCTGCTGATGACGTATTTCTCCGGCGTGGTGGATGACAGCGGGCTGGCGTATCTGGGCGGTACGCCGCATGACTTGACGGATGTGCTGGGTGTGCGCGCGACAGAACTGGATGCGCTCTACCCGCAGGATGTGCAGCACATGGTCTTCCCGGACGGGCGGCGCTATGCGGTGCATGAACTATGCGAGCTGCCGGAGAAGCATGATGCGCAGGTGCTGGCGGAGTACGGCGAGGACTTTTATGCGGGACTTCCCTGCCTGACGAAGCACGCATTCGGCGCGGGGCAGGCGTACTATCTGGCGGCAAAGCCGGAGCAGGACGGTCTGGATGCGATTTACACCGCGATTGCGGCGGAGCTTTCGCTGCCCAAGGCGATGCAGGAGGTATTGCCGAGCGGGGTGATTGCGACGGAGCGCGGCGGCGCTGCGTTTGTACAGAATTATTCGGGCAAAACGCAGCAGGTCACGCTGGACGGCAGCTATGAGGAGATGCTGACGGGCGAGGTGCTGTCTGGCACGCAGGAGATGCCGGTGAATGGCGTTTGGGTGCTGAAAAAGCAAGCCTGATGCAGTCTTGACGCAGGGATTTCGCCTCTGCGGAGGCGACAAGGGGGCAATGAAAACAGACGAATGTCTGCGGTCGCCCCCTTGACCCCTTCGGCGCGGATACTCCCATGCGGCTTGATTTTTGTTGTTGCTTTGGGAAACGAAAAGCACACCAACTAAAAAGCAACGATAACAGCCAATAAACTTAGATGGGGATGCGAAGCAGTCCAGAGGGCGAGCGCAAAGCCCTCTGGTCGCTCCCGCAGGAGCGAAATCCCTGCATAAACACGCGGACACTGCATGCAGTTGTCACCAACTCAATCGCGAAAAAGGGTCAAGGGAGGAACTCTCTTGCAGGGTGCAGGGACAGCGTCCCTGCTGGGGTCAAGGGGCAACGCCCCTTGGGTCTCCCCTCGTTCCCCCTCCACACAATCGTCACAATTGCAACGGCAGTGCAAGGAAAGTGTGAATTTGCTGTAACAAGTGGGGCGAAAAGGTTGCGCGCGGGGAAAAAGCGTGCCATAATAGAGAACGAGAAAGCCCGATGAAACGGGTGTGAAAGGAAGTTCAAGCTCATGAAATCTCCTAAGCGTTTGATGGCGCTCGCTCTTGCGGCGACGCTGATGTGCCTGCCGGGTGCGTCTTTGGCAGAGGATGCCGCGGCGACGGATGCGCCGGCTGCAATCGAAGAAACGACGACGACGGTGGCGGAAGACCCGAATGAGGTGCTGGCGACGGTCAATGGCGTGGAAATCACCCGTGCGCGTTTCAACACCTTCTATCAGTCCATGCTGTCCTACTATGGGCAGTATTACGACACGACGAACGAGAGCCTGCAGGCGGCCATCCGCCAGAGCGCGCTGGAAGTGGCAGTGCAGTATGAGCTGATGAATCAGAAGCTGGTGGAGCTGGGGCTGTCGCTGACAGACGAAGAAATCGCCGCCGTGGAAGCGGAAGCGCAGACCAACTGGGATGCTGCCGTGCAGAATGGCATGGAGTACATGGGCATCACCGATGATTCCACCGACGAAGAGCGCGCCAGCGCCATGGTGGAGGTTCTCTCCTCGCTGGAAGCGGAAGGCTTCACTGAGGAATCCTACAAGGCGAGCTGCGTGGAAGAAGCGGGTTACAATAAGCTGATGGACGATATCGTCAAGGACGTGACCGTCTCCGACGAGGATGTTCAGGCGGAGTTTGACTCGCTGGTGGAAGCCGACAAGGAAAAGTACGAGGGTCATGTCGATCAGTATGAGAATGACCAGTACATGAACCGCATGTACGCCGCCTATGGCTACACGGACTACATCACGCCCCAGTACTATGTGCCCAGCGGCTACCGCGGCGTCAGCCATATCCTGCTGGACGTGGATGATACCCTGATGGAAACGTACACGAACCTGCTGGCGACCTACGAAGAGCAGCAGGATCAGATTGAAGCGGGCGAAGAAGTGACCGAAGAGCTGGTGACGCTGGAGCAGGTGGAAGCGGCGAAGCAGGCGATTATCGACTCCGTGCAGCCGACGATTGACGAAATCAACCAGAAGCTGGCGGATGGCGTGTCCTTTGACGAGCTGATTCAGGAATACGGCACGGATCCGGGAATGCAGGATGCAGCGACCCGCGCAGAAGGCTACCCCGTGCATATGGACTCCACCAACTGGGATGCGGCGTTCACCGCGGGCGCGTTCACGATGGAGAAGATCGGTGACATCAGCGAACCGGTTGTCGGCAGCTATGGCGTGCATATCCTCCAGTATGTCCGTGACGTGCCTTCCGGCGCGGTGGAGCTGGATACTGACCTGAAGGAATCCCTGCGCGCGGAGTTGCTGTCCTCCAAGCAGCAGGAAACCTTCAACGCCGCCATCACGAAGTGGATGGACGAAGCCAACATCGTCTACACCGACGCTGGCCTTGACATCATGCCTACGACGGTGGACAACGCGGAGTAACCCCAAGGGGCGTTGCCCCTTGACCCCACAAGGGAGTTCCTCCCTTGACCCTTCCG
>ERZ773158.751-NODE-751-length-35947-cov-26.158670_pt1 | contig 35947 bp, 46 predicted proteins | sample MGYA00511918_ERZ773158 | MGnify/ENA primary metagenome ERZ773158 (study PRJEB29015, sample SAMEA2737876) | human gut metagenome | biome: human gut; feature: human-associated habitat; material: faeces | place: China | collected 2012 ...
TTTGCCGGAATTGGCGTTTCTTATATTAGGGACTTATTTTACAGCCCCTTTTTTATTTTATGACGCGCAGCTTATTAAAAGTGCTATGTATGTAACTACGCCTCGTCCTGCTTGAAAATTACATTTCTGTATTTCGAAAGTATTCCTTTTAACAAGCTTCCAAGTACACAGATTGAGATAATCTCACCGATTCCGACTGTAACTGCATTGAAAAGAAGAGAGATATCAACACCCTTGTATATAGTTGTAAAACCATATCCGTATCTGAGCACAAGTGGCACGATAATAATGTTGGCGATGACAGGTGGAAGTGTGTATACAAACTTCTTTTTTCTGAGGAAGTAAGTGCCAAGTGCACCGAGCAGTGTAGCGATACTTCCGAAGATGATATCCCAGATGATGCCGCCTGTGATAAGATTGGAAATCAGACATCCGATGAAAAGCCCCGGAATAGCTGCCGGTGTGAAAACCGGAAGGATGCAAAGCGCTTCAGAAAAGCGTACCTGAATGGTGCCTGATGCGAGACCAAGCAGATTGGTGATATACGTGAGCACAACATAGAGTGCTGCAATCATAGCTGCCTGTACTGCAAATAATACTTTTTTGTTTCTCATATTTAGTTCTCCTTTAGTTTTGTTTTACGTCAGGAAGGTTTCGAACTGACGTATTTATTTTCGCCTTGCTATGTTAACAAAAAATGCTTTGAATGTCAAGAAGTACATAAAGCTAACATCGGAAGCACTATGCTTTTGACAAACGGCAAAAAGGCCAAAATAATTTTTGTGACGAAGAAATATTCAAGGCCTACAGTTACATTGCTTGAAGACAACAGTGTGCTGGCGCTTAAGGATGAAAATGATATAAAAATAGCGGCAGTGTTGTAGAATTATATACGAGGATTAATTGAATAAAATTACTGTAAATGGGAATGCTTTAGATAAAGAAATTTATCCGGAGGATTCCCATGTCTGTATATAAGGTTGATATATGTGGAGTGACCACATCAAAACTGCCGGTACTTAAGGATGATGAAAAAGAAGAACTGTTTGAGAAAATAAAAAAGGGAGATAAGGCTGCAAGAGAAAAGTATATTCGTGGAAATTTAAGGCTGGTGCTTTCGGTAATCAGAAGATTTTCAAACCATAATGAAAATATGGATGATTTATTTCAGATAGGATGCATCGGACTTATGAAATCAATTGATAATTTTGATCCGACTATAGGTGTTAAGTTTTCCACCTATGCTGTTCCGATGATTATCGGTGAGGTGAGACGGTATCTGCGTGACAACAGTGCATACCGCATTCCACGCTCCCTCAGGGATACAGCCTATCAGGCTATTAAATCAAAGGAAAAGCTATCGAGAAAGCTGGTGCATGATCCGTCTTTAGCGGAAATATCAAAGGATTGCGGTATCCCTGAAAACGATATACTATACGCACTTGATGCAATCCAGACACCGCTTTCCCTCTTTGATCCTGTATATACTGACGGTGGTGATACACTCTATGTGATGGATCAGATATCGGACAAGAAAAACAAAGAGGAAGCATGGGTGAAAAATCTGGTTCTCGACGATGCATTAAAGCTGCTTGATGACAGGGCGAGACAGATAATAAAGCTGCGATTTTTCGAGGGCAAGACACAGATAGAGGTGGCAGAGGAGATAAATATCTCTCAGGCACAGGTATCAAGGCTTGAGAAAAATGCGCTTAAAAATATGCACGGATATCTGGAAGCATAAGCAGATAATTGAATATTTAGTCTGCCTGTGCTAAAGAAGTTTTTTTAAGCACAGCCGCAATTATGACTGCATATACACCTCCGATAACAGCGGTGATAAGCTGTGTCACTGAAAACTGAAGCTGTAATACCGGCAGCATCTTGTGCATTGGAGCAGGCAGAAATGTCGGTAGAATGATAAGAGCAATGGCTATTCCCATGAAAACGGCCTTTAGTATGGCACCTATTGCAATTGATACGGGAAAACCGGCAGCTTTGCCGCATTTTTTGCGAAGCAGTCCCACACATACCACGAGAATGATATTTCCTATCATGATACATGGAAACATCGCAGGAATAGCCGCCATAACAGGACTTCCTGTGATGAAAAATGATGTGACAGGTGTGATAATGCTTAAGATAATGCCACATGCCATTCCGGCATAGAGCACGGTAAGTATTAAAGCTGCATTAATGATTGGACCTGTGATGTATACGCTTAAGTTCTTAAAGAACTGGCTGACAAGGCAGATTGCAAGCATAATTGCAGTGACGGTTATTTGTTTAGTTTTTATCTTCATTGATAAGACCTCCTTTAAATTTTCATATGAAATCATACTCCTTTGGGGGTGCAAATGCAAGGTTACGTCGCCGGTTAATATTTACTCAGAAGGCAAAAATGACGGTTGATATTGAAAGCAATTCATTTGTGTGCTAATATAAGTATATTCGCTGTTTGACGCAAAACAGCTATATATCAGGAGGAATACAATGAAAAAACTGATTAATTTGATATCAGAGGAAGTGACAAAGGCATTCGTCAGTGCAGGATATGACGAGAAGTACGGAAAGGTTACACTTTCAAACAGACCGGACCTTTGTGAGTTCCAGTGTAACGGAGCAATGGCAGCGGCAAAAGAGTATAAGTGTGCACCATTTATGATCTCAGACAAGGTAGCGGCGCTCCTTGAGTCAGATGAGATGTTTGAGTCAGTAGAATCAGTAAAGCCGGGATTTCTTAATATCAAAATGGATACCGCTTTTCTGGCAAAATATATGAACGATATGAAGGATGACGAGGGCAGATACGGCTTGGAGAAGGCCAAAAAGCCACTCACTATAGTGGTGGATTACGGCGGACCAAACGTCGCAAAGCCTCTTCATGTAGGACACCTTCGTTCGGCAGTAATCGGAGAGAGCGTTAAGCGTATCGCAAAGTTCATGGGACACAATGTGATTGGTGATGTGCATCTCGGTGACTGGGGACTTCAGATGGGACTTATCATCACAGAGCTTCGCGAGAGAAAGCCTGACCTCGTTTATTTTGATGAGAGCTATACAGGAGAGTACCCGAAGGAGGCACCGTTCACCATATCAGAGCTTGAGGACATCTATCCGACAGCCAGCGGTAAGTCAAAATCAGATGAGAGCTTCAAGGAGGCAGCTCTTCTTGCCACAAAAGAGCTTCAGGGAGGCAGGAGAGGCTATCAGGCGCTGCTTTCACACATCATGAATGTCTCTGTAACAGATCTTAAGAGAAATTATGAGAATCTGAACGTCCATTTTGAGCTGTGGAAGGGCGAGTCGGATGCACAGCCATATGTACCTGGGATGGTTGAAATGATGAAGGAAAAGGGCTTTGCACATATGAGTGAGGGCGCTTTGGTTGTGGATGTGAAGGAGGATACGGATACAAAGGAGATTCCGCCATGCATCATCCTAAAGTCTGACGGAGCCTCACTTTACAGTACTACAGACCTTGCAACACTTGTTATGCGTATGAAGGAGAACAACCCTGACCGTGTGATTTATCTGGCAGACGCACGTCAGTCAATGCACTTTATCCAGGTGTTCCGCTGCGCAAGAAAGACAGGCATAGTACCTGATACTACAGAGCTTGTACATATCGGCTTTGGAACCATGAACGGTAAGGATGGCAAGCCTTTCAAGACAAGAGACGGTGGAGTAATGCGTCTTGAGTACCTCCTCAAGGAAATTGACGATGAGATGCTCAATAAGATTAAGGAAAACCAGAAGGAAAAAGAGAATTTAAATATTGACGAGGCGGAGGCTGAGCAGACAGCCAAAACTGTAGCGCTTGCAGCAGTCAAGTATGGTGATTTGTCTAATCAGGCGAGCAAGGATTACATCTTTGATATCGACAGATTCACATCCTTTGAGGGTAACACAGGTCCATATATCCTTTATACAATCGTGCGTATCAAGTCAATCCTCTCAAAGTATGAGGCAAAGGGTGGCGACATCAGCGCACTGAAGGATGCGATCATGCCGGCAGTCAATGCAGGACAGAAGAATCTCATGCTCTCTCTGGCAAAGTTCAATGCTACAATTGAGAGTGCATACGAGGAGTCTGCACCACACAAGATATGTGCATACATCTACGAGCTTGCCAACGCATTCAACGGCTTCTACCATGACACAAAGATTCTTTCTGAGGAGAATGAAGAGCTTAAGAAGTCATATATTTCGCTGCTTGTGCTCACAAAGGAGATACTTGAGGCTTGTATCGATATGCTTGGATTCTCAGCTCCTGACAGGATGTAAAAAATAATAATTTTCACGTTCTAAAACAATTGGACATGTAATATAAATAGGACATAGATGATTTATCAGAATCGTCTGTGTCCTTTTTTGATTTGAATAACTGTCGGTGGCGATAAGGAGTGAAAAATATGGATATAATTGATTATCTGCCACAAAAGATGAAGGCTGAGGCAGAAGCGTACATGCCGTGTGGTCTGGAGGAAATCAGGGTGCGCGCCGGAAAGCAGGTGCAGTATATGTTTGCGGGAGGATGTAGAGCCGGAGTGTATATCTCACATAGCGATATTGAGGAGATGATAAATTATCTGAGCGGATATTCATTCCACGCGATAGCACCGCAGCTTGCAGCAGGCTATTTTACAGTGGAGGGAGGTCATCGTGTGGGAATTGCAGGGCAGATGGGCTGCGATGGAGGAAAGGTTACGGCAGTCAGTGAGATAGCGTCCTTAAATATCAGAATTGCCCATCAGATAAGGGACGTTGCAATGCCACTGATGCCTTATATACGGGATGAAAACAGCATTTACAATACATTGGTTATATCACGGCCGGGAGAAGGAAAAACAACATTTTTAAGGGACTGCATAAGGATACTTTCAGATGGCTGTGACGGAAAAAACGCTCTTAAGGTGTCGGTGGTCGATGAGCGTTCGGAGATAGCAGCGTGCTACTTGGGAGTGGCTCAAAACGATATAGGCAATTCCAGTGATGTGCTGGATAATTGTCCGAAGTCACTTGGCATGAGGATGCTTTTGCGCTCTATGTCACCGGATGTGATTGCAGTGGATGAGCTGGGAGGTGAAAGCGATATCGAGGCACTAAACCAGCTTGTGAGTTGCGGAATAAGGATACTTGGCAGTGTACATGGCACCAATGCAGATGATCTGCGAAGAAAAATGCTGCCACATGCCATAGAACGGTTTGTGTTTATAGACCATGATGAAAAAGGGGTGAGGCGTTATAGCATTTATGATGAAGCTTACAGGCTTTTGTATAGTACTGTTTGCGGTATCGGGGCTGATAAACGATTACAGCAAAAGAAAAAAGGCAGATATAGCGATGCTGTATGATTTTATGCTTTTGCTTGAAAAGGGGGCATTTTATCTGGCAGGAGAAAGAATGAAGGCACCACAGTTTTTTTACAGCATAAGAGGAAAGAGCGAGGTGTTTAATGAGGGATGCAGGAGAATGGGAGAAGTGCTTTCAAACAGGAGCTGTAAAAGCGGGGATGAGGGCTGGAAGGCTGTGTGGGAGAAGGTGCTTTGGGGCAGGGTATCTGATGAAAAAATAAAGAAAATGATAGTTGAAATGGGAGGTGCGTTCTTTGAAAAAAATGCAGCTGCGATGGAGCAGCGGCTTAAGGAATGTGCTTTGGACATACATAAACAGATAGATTTTTACAGGAAAGATTATGTTGAAAAAATGAAGGTGATTTGTCCTGTGGGTATTTTGGGAGGGATTATGATATCAATAATGCTTATATAATATTGCTTATATAAAAATGTTTGTATAAAAATGTGGTAATCCGATTAAACATATTGTTGTATGCGATGAAAGGACTTGATGATGGAGATTTCGATTATTTTTAAGATAGCGGCACTTGGAATAGTGATTACGGTGCTCGGACAGGTCTTAAAACACAGTGGAAGGGAGGAAATGACTTTCCTGCTTAGTCTGGCCGGGCTTGTTATTGTATTGTTCTGGATTGTGCCATATATAAGTGAGCTGTTTAAGGCAATGCAGGATATGTTTTCTTTGTAATATGTTGAAGATTGGGATAATAGGAATTGCGGCAGTATTTTTTGCAGTGCTTTTAAAGCGTGACAGGCCTGAGCTTTCAATGCTTCTTTCAGTGGCCTGCGGCACTATAATTTTTGCTTTTGCATTGGAACGGCTCGGCACAACAATTGAGTTTTTTAAAGGACTTCTTTCAAAGCTTCCTGTGGAACCGGAATTTTTTGTCACTATGGTAAAGATGCTTGGGATTGCATATATTGCGGAGTTTTCATCCTCAATCTGTAAGGACTGCGGTCATAGCGCAATTGCATCGCAGATAGAGCTTTTTGCGAAGGGAGCAATTGTTGTGATGTCAATTCCGGTGATGTCTTGTCTGATAGAGCTGATTGGAGAGCTGTTTTGATTTGTAAAAAATATATTTTGATAATAATCATATTGGCTGTAGTGTTTTTGCCGCAGTGTTTTGTGTATGCGTCGGACACCGAAATTACAGATAAAATTGAGCAGCAGATGCTTGAAAAAATAGATATGTCAGAGATTGAAAAATATTCAAAGGATTATCTGCCGGACAGACTATCGTTTTCGGATATAGTGGATGCCATTCTGGCAGGAGATCAAAAGGCCGGTGAAAAAATCTGTGAGTATATTTATGAGCTGTTTTTTTATGAGATAGCGGCGTTGAAGCCTGTTATTATAAATGTGCTGTGCTATACGATACTTTTTATGGTGTTTTCAAGGCTTATTTTCTGGCGGCAGGATTATGTATACAATGTAAGCTTTCTGTTTATGTATGCATCGGTTATATCAATGCTTATGGCATCTTTTTTTGTGCTATCTGATGTGGCAAAGGGCTGTATTGATGTGCTTTTGACTTATCTTACAGCGCTTGTGCCGGCATATGCGACAGTACTTCTTGCGTCCGGAAAAGGATTTTCGGCATCAGGCTTTTACATGCTGGCATTTGTGCTCATTTATGTAGTGGAGTGGCTTATAAAGCTGGTGCTCATACCGGGAATTCATCTGTTTCTGGTGCTTGAGGTGCTCAATCACGTATCTAGTGAAAAGAAGCTTGAAAAGCTTGCAGAGTTTATTGAATCAGCAGTTACAAAAATAATGAAGGCATCCATAAAGATAGTGGCAGGCATAGGCATAGTCCAGGCCATGATTGCTCCCGCAAAGGACAAAATATCGGAAAGCCTTATCTTAAAAAGTTTTCAGGCGATACCGGGCGTGGGGAGGCTTGGGCAGGGTGCAGGTGAAATTATGCTTGGCTGTGCGATGCTCATAAAAAACAGTGTTGGTATGGCGGCGATTATCGTGCTTTTTTTCATTGTGCTGACCCCGCTTGTAAAAACACTAATCTTTTCTTTGATGTACAGATTGCTTTCCGCTGCGCTGCAGCCGGTTTCAGACAACAGGATTGTGGAGGGCATAGAAGCCGTTGCCAGGGCAGGAAATCTGTATTATATCGTGATAAGAGATGCATCTATATTGTTTTTTATAGTGATTGCGATAGTATGTGCATCTACAAGCTTTATGGGAGGTTGATAGGGCATGAAGAGTTATTTGTATCTGGCATTTTTTTTCATGGTAATGACATATTTAACGCCAAAGGAGCAGTACAGGAGGTATTTTAGGTTTATGCTTGGGGTGTTTTTGGCGATCATTATTCTAAAGCCTATTGCGGCAGGGTATGAATATGACATGAGATTTGCAGAGCTTACAAAGAAAATAGAGGGGATTTCGTATGAATATGACGCGGATACGACAGATTTGTTTACGGCTTTCGAAGCTGAAGAAAACTGACTACATAGTGATTTTACTTGTTGGAGTACTGCTTCTTATTGTGGTGCTTCCGGTAAAAGATGATAAAAAGACCTGTAGTAATTCACAAAAGAAAGCTAAAGCCAAGTCAGTAAGTGAAAGCACCTACGATGATGAAGAATATGAGAAGCTGCTTGAAAAAAAGCTTGAGGGTATTCTTGAAAGGATGGACGGTGTGGGTGAGGTATCTGTGATGATTACGTTGTCAGACGATGGCACAAGGATAGTGGATAAGGATACTAAGGAGACCTCGGAGAGCATTGAAAAGACTACGGTCATATACGATGACGAGGATGCAAGCGTACCTTATGTCACAAGCACGGACAAACCGACTGTTTCAGGAGTGCTTGTGGTAGCGCAGGGCGGAGGAAACCCACAGGTAAACAACGATATTTCTAATGCGGTTTCTGCATTATTTGATGTGCCCATGCATAAAATAAAAATAGCAAAAATGATATCCAGGGAGGAATAAAAGTGAAGAAAGGCAGCCATAAAAATCAGATAATTATTACGACACTTGCACTTCTTTTGGCAGTGGTCGGTTACATAAGCTACGATAACAGGGATACCTTTATGAATGCAAAGGATGTGCTTTCTACTGAAATCGAAGCTGTAAATGGAAAGGCAGATACAAAGGAGTCTAAGGAATGTGAGGATACACAGGCATCAGATGAGGTTGCGCTTGAGACAGACTCGACAGAGGAAATATTAAATGCCGGTGAAACGGTACTGACAAGTGCATCCACAGAGAGCGAGGAGTGTGTGGCACAGGTGAAGCTGGGACGCGAGCAGGTGCGCTCAAAGAACAAGGAGGCTCTGCAGAAGATTATCGATGATGCAGGAGTGTCAGAGACAGAGAAGAAGAGCGCGGTCGATGCCATGGTGAAGCTGACAGAAAATGCCCAGATGGAGGAGGATGCCCAGATGATGCTGGAGGCAAAGGGCTTTAAGAATGCTGTGGTAAGTCTCAGTGATGAATGTTGTGATGTGATTGTGGGTAAGGAAGATGTGACTGATGAAAAGAGAGCTCAGATAGAGGACATTATCAAGCGCAAGACAAATATCGGGGCATCAAATATTGTCATATCGACGATGGACTGATACATAAATTTTTAGTGTCTTGAAATGGAAACCGTTTTAAGCTATACTATACTCTGATTTTGTTTGGAGGAAATATCAGTGGATAACTTAAGACAGGAAATAGAAAAAAGAAGAACATTTGCAATAATTTCCCATCCGGATGCAGGAAAGACTACTCTGACAGAGAAGTTTCTTTTGTACGGAGGGGCAATAAACCAGGCCGGTTCAGTAAAGGGAAAGGCTACGGCAAAGCATGCTGTTTCAGACTGGATGGAAATAGAAAAGCAGAGAGGTATTTCGGTTACTTCATCTGTATTACAGTTTAATTATGACGGATATTGCATCAATATCCTTGATACACCGGGACACCAGGATTTCTCAGAGGACACATACCGTACACTCATGGCAGCCGATTCGGCCGTCATGGTAATTGATGCGAGCAAGGGTGTTGAGGCACAGACCAGAAAGCTCTTTAAGGTCTGTGTCATGAGACATATCCCGATTTTTACATTCATAAACAAGATGGACCGTGATGCCAACGATACGTTTGAGCTTCTCGATGACATCGAAAAAGAGCTTGGCATCGCGACATGTCCTATCAACTGGCCGATAGGCTCAGGAAAGCAGTTTAAGGGTGTGTATGACAGAAACAGCAAGGAGGTCATGACCTTTGCAGATACCTTAAAGGGTACAAAAGAGGGCTCGGAGAAGATTATCCATATAGATGATCCGGCTCTTTCCGATGAGATCGGAGAGGAATTTAAAAGTCAGCTCATGGATGAGATTGAGCTGTTGGATGGTGCCAGTGCCGATTTTGATATGGAGCTTGTCACAAAGGGAGAGCTTTCACCTGTATTTTTCGGCTCTGCTCTCACAAACTTTGGTGTTGAGACATTTTTACAGCATTTCCTTAAGATGACATATGCACCGACAGCAAGACAATCTGACATCGGAATGATTGATCCTTTTTCAGAGGATTTTTCTGCATTTGTATTCAAAATTCAGGCCAACATGAATAAAAACCACAGGGACAGAATAGCATTTATGCGAATCTGCTCCGGACAGTTTACAGCCGGCATGGAGGTATACCATGTGCAGGGAGGCAAGAGCCTAAAGCTTTCACAGCCGCAGCAGATGATGGCAGATGAGAGAAAAATAGTGGACAAGGCATATGCGGGCGACATCATAGGTGTGTTTGACCCGGGTGTATACTCTATAGGAGATACACTCACGACAGCAAAGGATAAATTTGAGTTTGAGGGCATCCCGACATTTGCACCTGAGCATTTTGCGAAGGTATCACTTGTTGATTCCATGAAGAGAAAGCAGTTTGTAAAGGGCGTTACACAGATAGCGCAGGAGGGTGCTATCCAGATGTTCCAGGAGTACAAGGGCGGCATGGAAGAGATCATAGTCGGCGTGGTCGGTGTGCTTCAGTTTGACGTACTTAAATTCAGACTTGAAAATGAGTACAATGTGCAGATCAGACTTGAGAATCTGCCATATGAGCATATCAGATGGATTGAGAACAAGGATGAGGTCAATGTAGATACAATTAACGGAACAAGCGATATGAAGAAGGTTGTCGACATGAAGGGAAATCCGCTTCTTCTGTTCATCAATGAGTGGAGCATCGGCATGACACTCGATAGAAATGACGGACTCGTGCTTACTGAGTTTGGAAGAAACTAGGTAAGGATTTCAAGGTTGAATTTAGACTTGACGTTAGTGAGAGATTATGTGTATAATGAAGACAGTTGTGAAAGCAACTGTCTTTTTAATTATGTTTTATTTGCATATTTTTGAATATTTTAGCTATAGCTGTTTTAGAGTATAGCGTGAGGCACAAACAGCAGCACGGGCAGCTATCTGATTCTGTAATTATTCCAATTTATTTGTTGACAATTGAATAGAAGTGTATTATTATAATAACAGAACGAACGTTTGTTCGCGAGAGGATAGGAGATTATTATGGCAAAGGAAGATAAATTAAAAGCATTAGACGCTGCCATCGCGCAGATTGAGAAACAATACGGAAAGGGCTCTGTCATGAAGCTTGGTGACAATTCAGCCAATATGAATGTAGAGACAGTACCTACAGGCTCATTAAGCCTTGATATTGCATTAGGACTCGGAGGCCTTCCAAAGGGCAGGATTATTGAGGTGTACGGACCGGAGTCATCAGGTAAGACAACGGTTGCACTCCACTGTGTTGCAGAGGTACAGAAGCGAGGCGGCATAGCAGGCTTTATAGATGCAGAGCATGCGCTTGACCCTGTATATGCCAGAAATATAGGTGTTGATATTGACAATCTCTATATTTCACAGCCGGACTGCGGTGAGCAGGCACTTGAGATAACAGAGACAATGGTACGTTCCGGCGCTGTGGATATCGTGGTTGTAGATTCTGTTGCGGCACTCGTACCAAAGGCCGAGATTGACGGAGATATGGGTGATTCCCATGTGGGTCTTCAGGCGAGGCTTATGAGCCAGGCGCTCCGTAAGCTCACGGCAGTTATCAGCAAGTCAAATTGTATCGTTATATTCATCAATCAGCTTCGTGAGAAGGTCGGTGTGATGTTTGGAAATCCTGAGACTACCACAGGTGGAAGGGCATTAAAGTTCTATTCATCAGTGCGTCTTGATGTTAGAAGAACTGAGTCACTCAAGCAGGCCGGTGAGATAGTCGGCAACCATGTCCGCGTAAAGGTTGTTAAGAATAAAATAGCTCCTCCTTTCAGGGAGGCAGAGTTTGATATCATGTTTGGCCAGGGTATCTCAAGAGAAGGAGATGTGCTTGATCTTGCAGTAAATGCAGGCATTGTCAACAAATCCGGTGCATGGTATGCATACGAGGGAGACAAGATAGGACAGGGGCGTGAGAATGCAAAGACTTATATCCATGAGAATCCGGCATTTTTTGATATGCTTGAGGCAAAGGTAAGGGATTTTTACTTTACACAGCCTGAGGACGAAGATGCTGCAGTACAGGAAGACTCTGAAAAGCCTGAAGTAGAAGAATAATAAGTGAGCAGGGTTATATATGATAGAGATTACCGGATATGAGAATATTGGTAAAGGCAAATACCGCACGACCTTTGATAATGGCACGACATGTGTGCTGTACCGTACAGAGGCCGTGCGGTACTCTATTATGGAGGGAGCCTTTATCAGTGAAGCGGATTACGAAAAGCTGATAACTGAGGTGGTAGGAAAGAGAGCCAAAAAGAGAGCACTGCATCTGCTTGAACAGATGGACAGGAGTGAAAGAAAGCTTAGGGAAAAGCTCACACAGGGCGGATATCCGGATTGCTGTGTGGATGCAGCGATAGATTATGTCAAGAGCTTTCATTATCTTGATGATTACAGATTTGCTTCCACATATGTCAGGTATCATCAGGACAGCTTAAGTCGCAGGCAGCTTGAGCAGAAGCTTATGACAAAGGGCATAGGCAGAGATGATATAAATTGTGCCATAGACAGCGAATACACTGCTGATGAAGAGAAACATATAGCAAAGCTGCTTGAAAAGAAACATTATGATCCTGATAAATGTGATGAAAAGGAGTTTCGCAGGATATACCAGTTTCTTATGCGCAGGGGCTTTAAGAGCAGCCAGATTCTTTCAGCAATGAGGTCACAATTACCTTGACAATTTGCACCAAAAAGTATAGAATTTAATTGTTGTAATTTGTGAAATACAATGAAAATTTAATAAAGGAGGTGCTCCTGTAATGCTACCGTATATCATTACTGCTGTAGTTTCTATTATTATTACTGCATTGATTGTATGGTTTGCAGCCGCTTTATACCAGAAGAAATCTGCTAACTCCAAGATCGGAAATGCTGAGGAGAAGGCAAGAGGAATCATTGATGAGGCTGTAAAGACTGCGGAGGAAAAGAAGCGCGAGTCTATGCTTGAGATCAAGGAAGAGTCTATAAAGGCTAAGAATGATCTGGATAAGGAAATCAAAGAGCGTAGAAACGAGATTTCCCGTAATGAGCGTCGTATCGTTCAGAAGGAAGAAAATGTCGACAAGAAGCTCGAAGCTATCGAGAAGCGTGAAGCCGGATTTGTAGTTAAGGAAGAGGAACTTAAGAAGCAGAAGATTGAAATATCAAAGCTTAACGAGCAGCGTTTACAGGAACTTGAAAGAATCTCTGGATTAACCTCCGAGCAAGCTAAAGAATATCTCTTAAAGACCATTGAAGAAGATGTAAAACTTGATACTGCAAAAATGATTAAGGAAATGGAAAACAAAGCAAAGGAAGAGGCAAACCGTAAGGCTAAGGATTACGTGGTTACAGCTATTCAGAAATGTGCAGCAGACCATGTGTCTGAGACTACTATTTCAGTAGTATCGCTTCCGAATGATGAGATGAAGGGGCGTATCATAGGAAGAGAGGGACGTAATATCCGTACTCTCGAGACTATGACAGGTGTAGATCTGATTATAGATGACACACCTGAGGCAGTTATCTTGTCAAGCTTTGATCCAATTAGAAGAGAGGTTGCAAGAATAGCTCTTGAGAAGCTTATTGTTGACGGAAGAATCCATCCGGCCCGTATAGAGGAGATGGTTGAGAAGGCTCAAAAAGAAGTCGATAATATGATTCGTGAAGAGGGTGAGGCTGCCACACTTGAGGTGGGCATACATGGTATTCACCCGGAGCTTGTGCGTCTTCTTGGAAAGATGAAGTTTAGAACAAGCTACGGTCAGAATGCGTTAAAGCATTCTATCGAGGTTGCACAGCTGGCAGGCTTACTGGCTGCTGAAATTGGTGAGGATGTCAGAATGGCAAAGCGTGCAGGCTTATTACATGATATAGGTAAGGCAGTAGATCACGAGATGGAGGGTTCACACATCCAGCTCGGTGCCGAATTATGTAAGAAATACAAAGAGTCACCACTTGTGATTAATGCAGTAGAATCACATCACGGTGATGTTGAACCGGAGTCACTTATTGCATGTCTCGTGCAGGCAGCTGATACAATCAGTGCGGCACGTCCGGGTGCAAGAAGAGAGACTTTGGAGACATATTCAAATCGTCTTCAGCAGTTAGAGGACATTACAAATGGTTATAAAGGGGTAGAGAAATCTTTTGCTATTCAGGCAGGTAGAGAGATTCGTATTATGGTAGTTCCTGAGCAGGTCAGTGATGCCGACATGGTTATCATGGCCAGAGATATATCTAAGCAGATTGAGTCTGAGTTAGAGTATCCGGGTCAGATAAAGGTTAATGTAATACGTGAGTCACGTATAGTGGATTACGCAAAGTAGAGCATTAGCGTATTGTCGGTTTGACATAATAACATGTACATTTGAAAAGGCTTCGTATGAAGCCTTTTCTTTTTTGCAAAAAATAAAAACGTAAATGCAGCCGATTTTTACAATGTAGTGCTTATGGTATGAAATAAATTATCGGAAACTGTTCATTACTACTGAAGATAATTGTATATATTGCATAAAAATATATGTATAAGATATCCTGTATTCACAAAAACAGATAATGGTACGTGACAAAATTAGTAAAATGTTATAAAATGGTAAGTGTAATATTTAGCAACTATTCAGCATTTGATGGCTGCAATATTTATAAATATTACAAGGGAGAAACTATATAATTAAAATATCATATGGAGGGTTTTACAATGCAGAGATTTACATTACCAAGAGATTTATATCACGGAAAGGGTGCGCTTGAGGCATTAAAGAGCTTTGAGGGAAAGAAGGCTATTATCTGTGTGGGCGGAGGCTCAATGAAGAGATTTGGCTTTTTAGACAAAGCCGAGGCTTATTTGAAGGAAGCAGGTATGGAAGTAAAGCTTTTTGAGGGAATTGAGCCGGATCCGTCAGTTGAGACAGTCATGAAAGGTGCGGCTGCCATGGCTGAGTTTGAACCGGACTGGATTGTAGCAATTGGTGGTGGCTCACCTATAGATGCAGCAAAGGCTATGTGGATTAAGTATGAGTATCCGGATATCACATTTGAGGATATGTGCAAGGTATTTGGTATTCCAAAGCTTAGAAAGAAGGCACATTTCTGTGCTATTTCATCCACATCAGGTACAGCAACTGAGGTTACTGCGTTTTCAATCATCACAGATTATGAGAAGGGTATCAAGTATCCAATCGCAGACTTTGAGATAACACCTGATGTTGCAATCGTAGACCCTGAGCTTGCAGAGACAATGCCACAGAAGCTTGTTGCACACACAGGAATGGATGCCATGACACATGCCATCGAGGCATATGTATCAACGGCCAACAGCGACTTTACAGATCCGCTTGCACTCCATGCAATAGAGATGATACAGCATGACCTGATTGATTCATACAATGGTGATATGGCAAAGAGAGATGCGATGCACAATGCGCAGTGTCTGGCAGGAATGGCATTCTCCAACGCACTACTTGGAATAGTTCATTCCATGGCACACAAGACAGGTGCAGCTTTTGCAGATTATGGTGCACATATCATCCACGGAGCAGCCAATGCCATGTATCTGCCAAAGGTTATTGCTTTTAATGCAAAGGATGAGACAGCAAAGGAACGCTATGGCGTAATAGCAGATTTCATGAAACTGGGTGGAGAGACACTTGATGAGAAGGTTGAGCTTCTTATCAAATACTTACGTGGCATGAATGATGATCTGAATATCCCACACTGCATCAAGAATTACGGAGCAGACAGCTATCCAACAGAGCAGGGCTTTGTACCGGAGGAGGTATTCCTTGAGAGACTTCCTGAGATTGCTGCAAATGCTATCCTTGATGCTTGTACAGGCTCAAATCCTCGCCAGCCAAGCCAGGAGGAGATGGAGAAGCTTCTCAAATGCTGCTATTATGACACAGAGGTGGATTTCTAATCAAAACGGTAACTCTGAATTTAAATTATTTAGAAGGTAAACAGGAAAATGATTGATGAAATGAAACGGCAAAAAAGAGAGCTTGTATATAAGGGCTCAATACTTGATATATACAAGGATACAATGCAGTTTGCAAACGGTAAGACTGAGGAATGGGATTTTGTCTCACACAGAAAGGGCGCTGCGGCAGTGCTTCCGGTGCTTGATGACGGCAGGATAATCATGGTGCGTCAGTATAGAAACGCTCTCGAGAGGGAGACAATAGAGATTCCGGCCGGCTGCAGAGACTTTGTGGGAGAAGATACCAGACTGTGTGCAGAAAGGGAGCTTAAGGAGGAGACGGGCTACAGCTCTGATGATATCTCGTTTTTACTTTCACTTCGCACAACAGTTGCCTTTTGCGACGAAGAAGTAGATGTCTATCTTGCCAAAAACCTGAAAAAGGGCAAGCAGCATCTGGATGATGCCGAGTCAATCGATGTAGAAATATACACCCTAAAGGAACTGTGCGACATGATTTATGCCGGGAAAATCCAGGATTCCAAAACAGTCAGTGCAGTTCTTGCTTATAGTAATATGATTAAATAATAAACCGACAAAATAATGAAAGCCACAGGATATATACTCCTGTGGCTTGTGTTTTGTAAAAAAATGTGTGTATAATTTGTGATTTAAGAATTCATTTCTGCAATGTCGTAGATAAGCTTCTTTGAATCCTCCCATCCTAGACATGGATCGGTGATGGATTTTCCGTAGACATGCTCACCAATCTTCTGGCTGCCCTCCTCAATATAGCTCTCAATCATAAGACCCTTGACAAGTGATTTGATATCAGAGGAAAGCTGTCTGTTGTGCATAACTTCCTTGGCGATACGAATCTGCTCCTTGAACTTCTTTCCGGAGTTGGAATGGTTGGTATCGATGATAGCCGCCTGGTTGACAACGTCCATCTTGTCGTACATTTCGTGCAGACGGATTAAGTCCTCGTAATGGTAGTTTGTTGTAGTGTTGCCATGCTTGCTGACAGCACCTCTTAAAACAACGTGAGTCAGAGGATTTCCTGATGTCTCAACCTCATAGCCTCTGTAAACAAAATGATGTGGGTGCTGTGCTGCGTAAACAGAATTGAGCATGACGGAAAAATCACCGCTTGTAGGGTTTTTCATGCCGCTGGCCACATCGAAGCCGCTGACGGTGAGACGATGCTGTTGATCCTCAACAGAACGAGCGCCGATTGCCACATATGAGAGAAGATCCTCAACATAGCCCCAGTTCTCAGGGTAAAGCATCTCATCTGCACAGGTGAGTCCGCTCTCTGCGATGGCACGGATGTGCATTTTTCTCATGGCGATAAGACCCTCAACCATGTCGGGAGCCTTTTCAGGGTCAGGCTGTGAGGCAATTCCTTTGTAGCCCTCGCCGGTTGTTCTTGGCTTGTTTGTATATACACGAGGGATGATGATTACGCGGTCCTTTACATCCTCCTGAATATTTGTCAGGCGGCTGACATAGTCACAGACTGAATCCTCGTTGTCGGCTGAACACGGTCCGATAATGACGAGAAATCTATCATCTTTTCCACAGATAACATCTGAAATCATTGCATCGCGCTTCGCTTTAAGCTCGGTAAGCTCCTTTGACAGAGGATATTCCTCCTTAATCTGTGCAGGAGTTGGAAGCTGGTTTAAAAATGTGAAACTCATAATAGTGCTCCTTATATAAATAGTAATTTTATTAATTAAAATGGTATATTTTTATGGCATATCGGAAAAAATTTCCAATATATAATGCCCAAACAGTTAAATAATAAGATAAATGAAATATATTGTCAAATTTTTATCAATTATAATAGTATGCATAAAAAGTTATAATAAAACACTAAAAGTCTATAATAAGAAAAAAGTAACATTGAAAAAAAGTAAAAGATGTGATATAAATAGTTGGTAACTTTTTTGTGACCGTAGTTTAATGGATAAAATTCCGGACTCCGACTCCGGCGAGTGCGCGTTCGATTCGCGTCGGTCACATACTTTGATTTTGATATGTTGGGTTAATGGAGGAATCACATGAAGGACTTTTTTAACAAGGAAACATTGGATAATATAAAGCGGTTTTGCGCAGAAAATAAAAAATACGTTGGAGTAGCAGGTGTACTTGTAGGACTCATACTCATACTTATAGTAGTTGTCGCAGGAGGCAATAATGGCAGACAATCCAATACTGAAGCCGGATCACAGACAGAGATTTCGGTGAAGGATTTTGAGTTTGAAAAGGATTACACAAATGACGCAAAGGACGATATCAGCACATTACTTGCTGATTATTATAAGGCATACGTGGGTGATGACCTTGATACCCTTGGCAAGCTTGCGACACCTATGAGCGACAACGAGAAGAGCTATATTGGTGTTGTCAGCCAGTACTATGAGTCAGTCAATGATATCACACCTTACACCAAGAATGGTTTGAAAAAGGGAACATACTTTGTGTCTGTTAAAAACAGTATAAAGTTTACGGGAGTTGATACACAGGCACCTACACTTGACTTCTTTTATATAGAGACAGATAAGAACGGAAAGCTCTTTATAAATAATGTATACAGTAATTTCAACAGAACATACTGCGAGAATGAACTCGATGACGATATTATGGAGCTTATTTCTAAGTATACTGCTTCATCTGAGTTTGCAGACCTTCATGAGGAGGTACAAAAGGCATATGAGCAGGCGGTCGGTTCTGATGCCAATTTAAAGACTATGCTTGAGACAACACTCACAGGTGCTATAAAGCAGTGGTACACATCGTCAGGCATTGCCAATTTAAAGAAGTCTGATGCAGACACACAGACTACAGAGGCAGATGATGCATCACAGAGTGGTGACCAGCAGACTACAGATGCAAATGCAGGACAGACTGCAGACCAGCAGACTACGGATGCAAATGCCGGACAGACCACAAATCAGCAGACCACGGATGCAAATGCAGGACAGACCCCAGACCAGCAGACCACGGATACAAATGCAGCAAATCAGCAGACAGCCGAGCAGCCACAGGCACCGGCTGAATATCAGGTAGTGACAAAGGATGTTGTAAAGGTGCGTGACGGTGCAAGCACAGATGCAAAGGAGCTTGGTCTCTTAAAGGAACAGGTAACACTTACAGCATATGGCACAGAGGGCGACTGGACTATAGTATCCTACAGCGCCGGAACAAATGGCAGAGCTTATATCAAGACAGAGAATCTCCAGACAGTAGGACAGTAAAAGCAATACAAAGTAACAGATGTGCATACAATAATAAGAAGCAACACGGAGGCTTAAAGGTCTCCGTGTTTTAATCTACATAGCAAATGGCTGCCGTAAAGAGTAGAAAAGGCTGCAGCGTGGTTTATGTATATCGGATAAAGCAATCTAAAAAGAGGATATGGTATGGAAGAAAATGGTGTAAGAATAAATAAATTCCTCAGTGAAGCGGGCGTGTGCTCAAGGCGTGAGGCAGACAGGCAGATAGAAGCCGGCAAAGTAGGAATAGACGGCGTGACAGCAAAGACAGGTGACAGAGTTCTAAAGGGACAGACTGTCACATATAATGGACAGGTAGTATCAAAGGAAGAAGAGATGATACTGATTGCCCTCAATAAGCCGGCCGGCATAGTCTGCACAGCAGAAAAAAGGGAAAAAAACAACGTGATAGATTATCTTAATTACCCAAAACGCATTTATCCCATTGGCAGGCTGGATAAGGATTCAGAGGGACTTTTACTTCTGACCAACAATGGCGAGATAGTAAATAAGATGATGCGCTCTGGCAACAGACACGAAAAAGAGTATATTGTCACAGTAAACAAAACAATATCTGACAGCTTCATAAGAGGGCTCGCAGGAGGCGTACCGCTTGTAGAGCTTGGTGTGACAACCAGAAAGTGCCATGTGAAAAAGCTGTCCTCAAAGCAGTTTAAGATTATTCTGACACAGGGATACAACAGGCAGATAAGACGGATGTGTGAATACTTTGGCTACCGTGTGGTTAAGCTTGAGAGAGTGAGAATCATGAATATTGAGCTTGGTGACCTGCCAAGAGGAAAGTACAGGGCAGTAACACCACTTGAATACAAGGGACTCAAAAGACTGATTGCGGATTCCTCAAATCAGCCGGTTATGCCTGATACGAATAAGAATCATTCTGATAAGAAACATACAGATAAGAAATATCCGGATAGAAGAGCAAAGTAAAGCAGACAGGGGATTATTACAGCATGGAGAATAACAAAATAAAAGATAAGATAGATGAGCTTGTTGAAAGTCTTAACCGCGCGTCCAGGGCTTACTACAACGGCGCAGATGAAATAATGTCAAACTACGAGTGGGATGCACTGTTTGATGAACTTACACAGCTTGAGGAAAAAACAGGATATATCCGTCCGGACAGCCCGACACATAATGCAGGCTATGAGGCAGAGGCAGGAAATCGTGAGCCGCATGAGTATCCGGCGCTTTCACTTGCAAAGACAAAGAGCATTGAGGAGCTTAAGAAATGGGCAGGCGATATGCCAATCTGGCTTTCATGGAAGCTTGACGGACTGACACTCGTGCTCACATATGACGGTGGCAGACTTGTGAAAATACTGACGAGAGGAAATGGAACTGTAGGAAGTAACATCACATTTTTGCAGGATGCCATAAGCGGCTTCCCAAAGGAGATACCATACAAGGGGCATATGGTTGTAAGAGGGGAAGCGACAATTTCCTACACGGATTTTAAGCTGTTAAATGATACAATCGAGGACGATGATGAGAAATATGCCAATCCAAGGAATCTTGCCTCCGGTACATTAAATCTCGATGATGTGGAAGAAGTGAAGCGCAGACATGTAGTGTTTTATGCGTTTACACTCGTGCATATAGATGATGATATCATATCATGGGGTGACAGAATGAGCTATCTTAGTGATATGAAATTCAATGTTGTCAAAAGGGAGGCAACTGATGCGGCAGGCCTTGAGGAGGCTGTAAAACGCTGGACAAGGGATGTCGAGAGTGGCAGGATGGATGTGCCTGTGGACGGACTTGTCATATGCTATGATGACACTGCCTACGCTGCAGGTGGAAGCATCACGGGACATCATGCTACGAGAGCCGGCTTTGCTTTCAAGTGGCAGGATGAGGCAGTAGATACGAGGCTTCGCTATATTGAGTGGTCGTGTGCGGTTTCGACAATATCGCCGGTGGCTGTTTTTGAGCCGGTGCAGATAGAGGGTACGACGGTTTCGAGAGCTTCGCTTTGCAATCTGACTGAGATAGAAAGGCTTGGAGTGGGAAAAGAGTGTACACTTTCCGTGATAAAAGCCAACAAGATTATTCCGAAATGCATAGCTGTAAAGGATGCGGTGGGAGCAGTTGAGATACCGAAGGAATGTCCGGTGTGTCATCATCCGACACGCATATTTGTAAGTAAAAACAGCGGTGTGAAGACGCTGCATTGTACAAACCCTGACTGTACAGCCAAGAATGTCAAAAAGTTTTCAAGATTTGTCAGCAAAAGCGGAATGGATATAGATGGACTTTCGGTACAGACAATGCTAAAATTTATAAATGAGGGATTCATAAAACAGTTCCCTGACATATACCATCTGCCAGAGCATTTTGATAAGATAAGCAGCATGGAGGGCTTTGGAGAAAAATCATGCATGAATATGCAGACTGCCATCGAAAAAAGCAGACATGTCCACCCGGTCAATCTGATATTTGCACTCTGTATACCTCTTATAGGTACCGATGCAGGCAAGAAGATTGTCAACGCAATAGGTTTTGATGGCTTCGCGGACAGAATGAGAAATGCCACAGATTTTGTGGATATAGACGGTATAGGCCAGGAAAAATCAGGCTCCATACTTGAATGGTATGCAAATTCCAAAAACAGCGCGATGTTTGAAGCACTGATTAAGGAGCTTGACATAGAACAGGTCGATATAAAGGATATGTCAGAGGGCAGCTTAAACGGCAAGACCTTTGTCATCACAGGCGATGTGCATGATTTCGCCAACAGAAGCGAGTTTAAGGCCTATGTGGAGTCACAGGGCGGCAAGGTGACAGGAAGCGTGTCAAAAAAGACAGACTATCTGGTAAACAACGACACTGAATCTACTTCATCAAAAAATAAAAAAGCAAAAGAATTAGGAATACCTATCATCTCGGAGGATACATTTATAGAGATGTTTGGGCGTTAGAAAAGAGGTTATAAAATGCCTATAAAGACACAAAATGATTTACCTGTAAAGGAAATACTTGAGAGAGAAAATATATTTGTGATGGACGAAAACAGGGCATCACATCAGAACATCAGACAGCTGGAGATTGCGATTGTAAATCTCATGCCATTAAAGGAGGACACAGAGCTTCAGATACTGCGCTCGCTGTCAAATACCCCTATACAGGTTAATGTAACGTTTGTGACCACATCTACTCACGAGGCCACTCACACATCACTCAGTCATCTGAACAAATTTTACGAGACCTTTGACGATATAAAGGACAGGTACTTTGACGGCATGATAATCACAGGGGCACCGGTTGAGCTTATGGAATACGAGGAGGTAGACTACTGGGATGAGATATGCAGTATAATGGAGTGGAGCAAGACACATGCTTTCTCCACACTTCATCTGTGCTGGGGTGCACAGGCAGGATTGTATTATCACTACGGCATACCAAAGCGTGTGCTTCCAAAGAAGAAGTTTGGTGTGTATGCGCACCACGTAAAGAACAGAAAAGTCCCACTTGTCAGAGGATTCGATGACGTGTTTTACGCACCACACTCAAGGCATACCGAGGTCTTAAAGGAGGATATATTAAAGCATCAGGAGCTTACCATACTTGCGGAGTCGGATGATGCCGGAGTATTCCTTCTGATGGATCAGGATGGTAAAAAGATTTTTGTGATGGGACATCCTGAGTATGACAGATATACTCTTCACAATGAGTACGAGAGGGATAAGAAAAAGGGGCTTGATATAGATATGCCGGTGAACTACTATCCGGATAATGATGATACACAAAAGCCGCTTTTACAGTGGCGGTCGCACGGCAATATACTTTATTCCAATTGGCTTAATTATTATGTATATCAAGGAGTGCCATACGATTTCGTAAATAATGGCGCAATCCTAAGAAAATAAAGGGTCTGCGGGATTTTCGTAAAATCGTAAAAAATATAAAATTCTATGTATTTTAATGTATTTTAATACCAAAAGTGTGTAGTAACTGTGTAGTAACCACCCCAAAAAGTGTGTAGTAAAAATTGTATATAGAAAAGCCATTATATGACACAAATATGAGAAGAACATGGAAATGCTCTTCTCTTTTTTTATGCCACAATTTAGGCATAAGGAGATGATGTTATGTTTGACGATGAAGTGAGAGAACAAATATTTGCTAAAAGTGAGTTGCAAAAAATCGACCTGATGACATTATCTCTTGTCATTAAAGCAATCGAAGAAGTTTTAGAGGAGGCAGACAATGAACAATCCTTATCAGGCACCTATGATGAATAATCCTTATGTGCAATCTCAAAATCCGTATATGGATAGAATGAACTTTTTGCAAAATTATCAGCAGAGCTTACAACAGCAGCCTATGCAGATGAATCAACAGCCTATGCCGCAGCAGATAGCAGGCATTAATGGAAGAATTGTACAGGCAGTTGAAAATATCAACGCTAACGAGGTTCCTATGGATGGCTCAATGGCATTTTTCCCGAAGCAGGATATGTCGGAGATATATGTTAAGGGTTGGAATGCTGACGGAACTATCAACACGATTGTGTATAAGCCTTATACAGCCCCTAAAGATAATCAGACAGTAAATTCTATGGTTAATACAGAAAATGCTAAATTTACCCTATCAGACGAAAGCACACAGCTATTTCTGAATAAGTTTGAAGAGTTATCGGAGAAGATAGGGCAGTTAGAAGATAGATTTGATAAATCTTTAGGAACACAGAGAAAAGCTTCAAGGACGCAAAAGGAGAGTGAGTCTTAATGAATCCTATGCAGATGTTACAAGGCATGAAAAACCCACAGCAGTTTTTACAACAGATAGTGGGGAATAACAGTGTAATGAGCAATCCAATGGCTAGAAATGCTATGCAGATGGCTCAAAAAGGGGATTCCAAGGGCATTGAACAGATGGCTAGGAATTTGTGCAAAGAAAAGGGAATTGACGCAGATAAGGCTTTTGAGTCGTTTAAAAGTCAATTAGGAATGTGATACTAATTCTTGCAAGATTATGTATATAAAAATGAATTATGGAGGTAAATTCTATGTTTAACACAGGTAATTGTGCATCCGTTCCGCTCGTTGCGAACATTGACGGAAACGGAAATAACAACGGATGGGGCGCAGAAGGCTCATGGTTATGGTTTATTATCGTCATCTTTGCTATCTTCGGATGGGGTGGATTCGGTAACGGATTCGGAGGAAACGGAATGAATGGTGGTGTCGGCAGTGAAATTCAGAGAGGCTTTGACAACCAGGCAGTTGTCTCAAAACTTGATGGTATCTCAAACGGCTTATGCGATGGCTTTTATGCCATGAACAACAGTATGCTCACAGGCTTTAATGGTATTAACACAAATATCATGCAGACAGGCTACGGCATCCAGCAGGCTATTAACGCTGATACAGTCGCTAATATGCAGAATACAAACGCTTTACAGTCACAGCTTGCTAACTGTTGCTGTGAGACAAGAGAAGCCATTCAGGGCGTAAACTACAATATGGCAACCAGCACCTGCGCTTTGCAGAACACAATGAACAATAATACAAGAGATATTATTGACAGCCAGCAGGCAGGAACGAGAGCTATCCTTGATTTCCTGACTAATGACAAGATAGCTACATTACAGGCAGAGAATAATGATTTACGCAGAGCTGCTTCACAGGATAGACAGAACGCACTTTTGACTACCACAATGGCAGCACAGACAAATCAGATCATTGATGCAGTAAGACCTACACCGGTTCCGTCGTTCCCGGCAAGCAACCTTTACGGATATGCTTACGGATGTGGATGTAATACAGGTTGTGGATGCTAGACAACTGAATAATTGAGTATCTTAATTGAGTTTAACTCAATCTAAACCGATTAAAAACCATTTTTAGTCGAGGATTAGTCCAAGTTTAGTCGAGAGTTAGTTGAGATTATGTCTGCTAAACAGTATTACTTGATGTTACCGACACAAATGTTGGGAAGATAAAGGGCAGACTATAATGTTTGCCCTTATTTTGTGAAAGAGAGGTAAAAATAATGGAAATAACAGGAATTGCATTACAGACTGTTTCGGCCGGAGAAGATGTGACATTTACAGAGACAGCCGTAAACGGAACAAAATGTATCATGCACAGGACCGGAAGTGGAATTATCAAGTTAAGAGGTATCACAAATCAGTGCAAGGCTAGATTTTTAGTATCGTATTCCGGCAATATTCAGATACCTACAGGCGGCACAGTAGAAGCCATTTCACTTGCCATTGCAGTAGACGGAGAGCCTTTACAGTCTACAAAGATGATAGTTACTCCGGCAGCAGTCGAAAATTTATTTAACGTTTCGGCGCAAGCCTACGTTGATGTACCTTGTAACTGTTGCAGTACTGTAGCGGTTCAGAATACATCAGCACAAGCTATTGAAGTACAGAATAGTAACTTAATTGCAGTAAGGGAGGCTTGATGATATGCATAAATGGGCTAAACAGATAATGGAATGCGTCAAGGCTAAAGTTGACGGAATTGGAATTGACAATTTTGAGGGACAGAATCTTGACGATTTAAAAGATTTTACAGAAATAGCGAAGAACATAGCTTGCTTTGACAAAGATTATAGAATCGTTGAAGCTATGGAAAAGTCGGAAGATAATGAGGATGTTATGCGTATGCTTGAACAGTACGAAGATTATCCGGACAGAAGATACTACGACCACTATCGCTATGCGAATGGCAGATTTGCCCCAAAAGGTCATGGAATCCGCAGAGGATATACTGAACCACCATACTATCATATGCCGATAAACTACAACGATTCTGAATATATGCGTGACATGGACAAAGGCATGGGGCGAATGTATTATACCGAGCCTGTTGTATCAGACAATAACTCATCACATACGATTGAAAGCGGCTATGACAGAGCAAAGAGAAACTATACAGAGACTAAGGAAATGCATAAAAACAACACGCCAGAGGATAAGGAACATAAGATGAAAGCCCTTGACGACTACATCAAAGAGCTTGGTGGCGATATTACGCAGCTTATTGGCGATATGACAGCAGAAGAACGTAATCTTATGCGTACCAAACTTAGTACACTTGTTTCTAAGCTGTAAATTTAAAGGCTATGGATAGCAATATTCATAGCCTATTTTCGCACATTGATAACTGAATATTGGCTAGTGGCTTGTGGATTAAATAAAAGAGCTTAAAACCTAATAAAAAAGAAGTGACCGCCAGTATTGACAATCACTTCCAGTTTCTATTTTCCTACAAATATGATTTTATTCTCATTCAAGAAATTTATATTATATTCAAGCTCTATATCGGTTGCGTCCTCTGGTACTTGAAAATATACAGTACCCTGTGTCTCTCTTCCAGAAGATATTGCACCATCAAGTCCGCTGTTATCGCCTATCCATTCCTGGTCGCATTTAGAATTGTCAGCGTAGCATTCCCAATCCATCATTGTAGATACTGCTTGGTCGGAATCCGATATGTTTTCAAACTTAAATTCAAATTCCCAGTATTTAAAGCCATCTTTTGGCTGTACAAACTGGTTGTCGCTAGTATATTCCCCAGAGGAAACAAATGTAATTTTCAAATCCTTTGTCTCTGCAACATCGCCGACATTGAATACGTTGTCTACGCTTTCGCCCTCTACCTCTGTTTCCTGACTTGAGGTGTTTTCCTGAGAGGTTTTTTTAACGCTCTCATCTTTGCTTGTGTCTGTGGAATTTCCTTTACCCCCAATTGCGCAAGCAAGAATCAAAAATACCAATATCCCCAAGATGATAAATTTGGCATTGCCACCCTGTTTCTTTTTGCAGTTAGGGCAGATTTTAGATTTTTTTGGTATCTCTGCCATACAGTACTTGCAATTTTTCATTTCCTTTTTGTTATCCATTTCGATAATTCCTTTCTTTTTTTCATAATTATACTGCTTATGTAGGAGAAAAGCTATACAAAATCAAATAAAAATGTTTTTAAAGTACTTGACTTTTGTGCACCCATATATTATGATTTATGTGTACTCAAAAGAAGGGAGTGATAATAATGCCACCGAGAACAGGCAGACCTACAGATAATCCTAAAAATGACATAATTAAAATCAGAGCCACAAAAGAAGATAGGGAAAAACTTCTTTATTGTTGTGAAAAAACTGGAATGACACAATATGAAGTGGTCATGAAAGGATTAGAAAAGGTTTATAACGAAATAAAAGCAACCGAGACCCTAGACAAGTAACAGTTGCTTTTATAGCACCAATCCGAGAGAGATTGATAAATCTATTCTATCAAAATATCAAGAATTTTTGGAGGAAAACAATATGAGTAAAAGAGAAGAATATGCACAGGTAGAAAGAGAAAGGATATGTGAGCTTTTACAAGACATAGACAAATTAGAAGTCTTAAGCTGTATTTACACATTTACATCAAGTGTTGCACAGCACCAGAAAGGCGGTGCTAAATAATGGAAGAAAACAGAATGTCGCTACATAAAATGATTGACGGAATATCAAACAGCGGAACGCTTGAGTATCTCGTAACATTTGTAAGTTTGTTTTTACAGAAATGGGGAAATTAATATGGCAGAGCTTGTAAAAATTGAGGACACAGAGCTTGCAATCCGTGAGTATAACGGACAGAGAGTTGTTACTTTTAAGGATATTGACACTGTACATAAAAGACCTAACGGAACAGCAAAAAATGCTTTTCGCAGGAATAAAAAACATTTTATTGACGGAATAGATTATTTTGTTCTTTCGTCAAGAGAAAATTCAAAGGTACACGAAACGTACCTTAGCAATATTTCAATACCAACAAGAGGAATTACAGTTTTGACAGAAAGCGGTTATTTAATGATAGTTAAGGCATTTACAGATGATTTGTCATGGCAAGTGCAAAGACAATTAGTCAATGTTTATTTTTCTAAAAGACAAAACAATGTTAAAAAACAAATAACTTCAAAATCGCCTTATCGTACAAGTGGCACTCCTATACCAAGGAATCCTAGCTTTTATGAAAGAAATAAAAGGAGAATACATAAACTGTGTAAAGCTAGAAATGTGTCAATTTCTTTCTTATATCACAACATTTTAATACGAGTAGGAGAGGAGTTTGATTTATCAGCGGCAGAGGAAATATACGAGGTAGAAAACGGATATAAGCCACAATATCCCATGGATATGATTGATTATTTTTCGGATTTATCATCACTTGCCGAGATTTATCTTGATAACTTAGAAAAATACATTTGAGTAAAAATTACGCAAAACGCCACTAGCCAATATAAGGTTAGTGGCTATTTTTAATTTAAAGGGGGTATACAGATGTTTTTTACAATCAATGGTACAATTTGGCACATACAATATAAAAATTCAAATTCAAGTGAATTAAGGCGGTCAGACAACACAATTAGCTTAGGTGTAACTGACAGAAACACACATACAATATATCTGTCAAATGCCTTGCGTGGGTTTATGCAGCGCAAAGTGCTGATACACGAAGTATGTCACGCAATCTGTATGTCCTATGATGTGTATTTGCCTATCGAACAGGAAGAGATATTGTGTGACTTTGTAGCAACATATGGGGATGAAGTATTTGATATTGTTGACATGATACTTGGAGCGGCTAGGAGTGATAGATACTATGGATAAAATAGACAGATTATTAGAATACATACACCGGACTAATCCGGAAATGACACGGCAAAAATTGATTGAAGAACTAGGAGAGAGTGACTACAGCGCTAAGAGCATTTATTTTTTGGCAATTCAAAATTCAAAATCCTAAAAATTTTAGGATGAAAAAAGTACCCCCGTACCTTTTGATTTTTTGATTTCAAAAATCCGTTCGCAAAATTTTACAAAAACTTGTCGAGAACTTGCAAAGAACTCGCACCGTGCTTTAATCGAGTAAAGTTTTCTGAAAATTCAAACATTTTCAATGAGTTGGTGCGCCTGACTTGCAACAACTCGTACCCGGCACGGCTTGACGGCTTGAACCTCTACAGCAATGCTATAAGGCATTGCAAACGGCTTGTTTTACGGTTTATTTTAGCGCACTCGATAAAATCCACGCTGATACGTTTTAAAGCCCTTAAAATGTCAAATACACGGCTTTAAATGTGTATATCATAATATCATATATTGATTTTGTTAATTTGTCAATGTACGATAGCACCCGGACTTATAGCCGGATAACTTGCGACAGCTCCAACGGCTGTACACTCGATTTTAGGCACGACAAAAAGGGGTATAAAAATATCCCTAGTGGTAGCGCGTGACATATTTTCCGGCTACATAGTCGCAAAATAATGTGACCGGGCGAGCGTGTGCGCACTTTTCGACAACTTGCAACCACTCTCCGCACCTTTGAACTGTAATTTTTAACTCGCGCGACTCCATCCATTCTATACAATCATACTTGATATAATTAAATTCGTTTATTTTTGGCGCCTCGTAGCCTAGTGCCTGAACGCGCCTATATATTTCCTTTTTTCCTAGATACTCATATTTTGACATAATACGCCCCCTATCTATAACAAGCCTTAATTATTGGGCTTATATAGTTTTTATGGTTTAGATAGTTATTAAAGGCCGCCCGGCGATATTCCTTGCCACTTATAAGCGCGGTAACATCGTCGCACGTTCCGCAATCCGCGACAGCTCTAAAAATATCTGTTATCGCTTTGCGTGTCTCTCGCTCGCTTGCCTGATATTCCGGCGCGCTCGTATATTTTCCATTGTAGCGTGCTTTTATTTCCATTTCTACAGCGTCAAGCGTGGTTAGTTCGTTATCGTTCATCCATCAACCCTCTTTTCTATTCGTGCATGGTCTATAAGCTGTTTTTTGACCTTTTCGCGGTCTGTCGTGCGTTAATCTGTTTTTATTAGGTGTATAACGCAAAGCACCTATAAGGGCGCACAATTATTTTTTCAGGCGTTGCACCTCTTGAGCCTGATATAAATATAAAGGCATTTATAAGACCTCTTGACGCGATTATTTACCGGACGCGCGGACGGAGTGCAATATATACAGCCGTAAAGCCGTATAAAAGCACCTATAAAAAATATTGAATTAATTAATATAAAGCCTGAAAAGCCTTATATATAAAGCTAATAGCCGGAATCGAACCGGCTAAAAATCCCTCGATATTAGCTATTTAATAAAAAAATAAAAACAATCCGCCATACCCAATCACAAGGCATGACACGAAAAGCCCGAAAGCCTTTAAAATCTCGATTAAATCTCTCATAGTTGCGCCCCCTAAATCCATGCTATTTCATTGTAAATATTTTCATATGCTGGGAAATATTCCGGGCACAACGCGCAAAAATGTAATTGTATGTTTTTGGCTTCCGTTGCTGTCTTGCCGTCGTGCAATGCCTGATTAAACATATCTACAAGTCTAAAAACCATTTTATCGAACTTTTTGAGACTCAAATAGTCATCTAAGTACATCACAGTAAAATAATAACTATATGGATTACCCCTTATATATAAATCTTTTGCCCTGAAAAGAGATTTTAAAAAAGCTTTTTCGTTGTAACTATTGGTGCCAAATTCATAGCCCTTGAAACCCCCATCGAATTTTACAATGCTATAGCCTAAATTATTTCTTTTTGCTATTTTTTCGATTTTATATCTCATATATTTACACCTCTTTATATTTTTCCGGGTTCGTTGTTTTGTCGAATCCAAACCAAAAAACAGAATTATTTGCCTTGTTAGCTTTTTGGGCGGTCTTTTCGTCCAGCTCACAATATCCAATAACTTTATGATTGCGCCAAATTGCATATTTTTTTAAAATTGCATTATCAGAAACGACTAAAAAGTGCTTATTTTCAAATATTAAAGTTGTGCCACGCTTGCCGGTTATTAAATTAACTCTAATAGTTTTGTCATATATATCATGGCTCTTATATACTTCTTTTTTCCACTCGCTCGCGGTGTATATAATAAAAGTGCTATATATATCATCATTTAATTTTATTACTTGCATGGTTTGTACCCCCTCTAGTTTGCTTTTTTATTCAAGGACTCCACAATTGAATCATAATAATTTATTGCGTTTATGAGTTCTATTTCTCTGCTTTCTCTCTGATATATCAATCTCTCATTCATCAAATCAGAGCGGAGGCCCGATATATATTTTTTTAAAGTCTCAATAACTTTTAAAACATCATTTTTTGAGTTGATAGCTTGCTCTATAAAGATATTTTTGCCGTCGTACGTTTTTATTTTTATAGTTTGCATACGTTACCCCCTTAATTTGCTTTTTGCGCGTGCTTGTTTAGTTCTCTGTATAATATCAGGCAAGAGGCACGCTCTGCTTTGCTATCACTGTATTTCTGTTTTTCTGTCTCTGTCTCATCTAGGATATTTCCTAACCATTCAGCAGCAGAGCCGAGGAAAATATCACACGAAACCGGAAAAGAACTAGGAAGTCCGCTCATCCATTCAACAAATAAGTCTTGCTTGCTTATTCTACCGGCCTTGTATCTCAAATCATCATTGAATCTTTCGCGCTCAAACATCTCTAAAATGTCCTTGCAGATGTCGTTATATTCTGTTTTCATCTCTGCGCCGTCATATGTGTAATATTCTTCTGCGCTCTCGTAACTGTCCATAATTTCCTTTTTTAATGCCTCATTTACTTCTTTACAATTTAATTTTCTCATGGTTTACACCTTTTCCTACGTATGTTATAATATACGCGCCTTTCATATTATTTTGTTTGGCGCCTGTCGTTTTGTTGGAAGCTCTGCGACAGGCTTTTTTATTTTGTTCCTTGCCTTTCGACTTGACTAAAGTATATCAAACATTAAGCACTAATACAATTGACATAATATACAAAATTAGGCACTAATATTTATACTGCTTTTGTGCATTATGATTAAGCACTAAAAATGTATTGATATTAAGCACGTTTTATTATATAATGATATAAATAAATATAGAAAAGAGGCGTATTAAATGAACGATATAAAAGAAATACAAGCGCAGAAAAACCGCGAAGCCGTGAAAAAATGCATGAAAAATAAAGACAGAATAAATATTATTCTACCTTTGGGCACAATAGACAGAATAAACGCATACGGACTAAAAACAAGCGCTTTTGCCCGCGAGCTGATTTTATCGGAACTTGACAAAATGGATAGAATGAAGAAATAACCATATTACATATAAGGCACTAATATATAGTGGTAAGGGTGTAAAATGACAAGGCAAGAAATAACTGCAAAAATATCACAGCTCGTCAATTATAATGTTAATAAAGAGGGCATAACCTGCAAAGAACTTGCAGCGCGAAAAAAATTAAACTACAAATCGATTAACGCATACGCCAACAGCTCGAGAATACCACGCTTGCGTAATTATATCATAATATATGCAATGTTTGCGGATAATTTGACGAGGCGCGACGCGGAAAAAGCAGCAAGCAAGACAATTAATAGTTTTCTTGATGAAATTGCAATTTTATTTTCAAAAGGCTATAGGTATGCGGATTTTGAGCAGATAACAGGAATCCCGGACGCAATTTTTTATAAATATAGGAAAAGACTAGTTAAAGACGTATCATTATTGCACGCGATAACTATAATTGAGTGCTTTAATCTAAATTTTAAAATCCCGGGCTTGATTGATTAAGCACAAAATATATAAAAAAGTATTGACATATTAAGCACTAATACATATAATATACTTATAACAAGTTAACAAGTTCGAAAGGAGATAAAGCATGAGTAAATTTAAATTGATGACAGAAGAACAAAAAGAAGTGATTGAGTGGCTAAGGGTTCAAAAGGAATTTTTGGGCGACAACAAAATGGATATTTTTATCTCCGAAAGTGGCAATTATCCGCTTATAGTTGATTTATTAAGCGAGACAAGCACCGACAGTATTAACAATCGCTTGAGTGACTGCAATTTGCCCGTAATTAGCTTTGAGCCGGTTGAAGATGTGGCAGACGATAGCACATATAAGTTGGACGGCTTGAGCTACGAAGAAGCTGAAAGCCTTGCGCTTGAATATATGGACCGCACAGATCAGCTGATCTGTGAATATTTAGACAAGTACTAATTAAATATTGTTTTTAAGAGTCGTTTTTGAACGGCTCTTTTTTATTGCAAATTTCGGGAAATACGAACCATGCGACAACTATGCCGGGCATTTCTTTTTTGGGTCGCTCAAGGCTTGTTTTTTGCATCTTTAAAACTTATAGAGCGGAAAATAAACAAGGAAATTAATAGTTGTATCCAAAATGTATCCATCATGTATACATCATGTATACAGGTCTGTATACAAAATGTATCCGTAGTATAGGAAAGGTAAGGTAAGTATAGTATATATATTAAATAAAACCTAACGGTTTTATAGATGTGTATATTATTATTAAACCCCTTTATTTTTATTTATTTATATTAAACAAGAAAATATAATATATAATATATAATATATAAATATATATAATGCTTGATTAAATATATTAAGCTAAATATATACGTCCAGTAATATTTTAAAATCTATTTGACAAATATATGTTAAGGGTGTATATTTACATCAACAATTTAAGCGCAGAACGTGTTATTGCCAAACACGAGTGCATATGCAGATGCCGGTTAGCCTGTACAGTTTAGAGTTTTTAAATTCTAGGTTGTGCAGGCTTTTTTATTTTTAAGAATTGGAGGTGTTTATAAGGATTTCCCGGAAAATACACAGTTGAAAAACGTGATTTATACAGAGATGTCTCCGGATTACGCACTGACGAATTGGATAAGTAGTAACTATTTCTGTTACGTGATGCTAGATCCTTCTGCCTCCCCGAAAGAAGTAGCTGAGAATTTTGATGCCCATTTTGACTATTCGAAGCAATATGGGGATATGGCGAAAGATATACATGCCGAGCTGGTCCCCCTAACCGATATTTATTATATGAACGAGGATTCCAGCGGAAGTTTAGTGAAAAGCGGTAGCGCGGAGAAAGCCCGGTTACTGATGCTGATCGCTTTTCTGGTGATTATTGTGGCGGGTATCAACTTCACGAATTTTAGTACCTCTTTGGCGCCTTTGCGCATCAAGAGTATCAACACGCAAAAAGTTCTGGGGAGTTCTGCTGGCATATTACGTGCTTCCCTGTTATTTGAAGCCGTGGGTATTAGTTTGCTTGCTTTCCTTTGTTCTTTGTTTATCGTTTGGGGATTAGGACATATGGGATGGCTGTATTTTGTGCAAGCGGATACGACATTGACTGCTTACCCCGGTTTAGTAGGTGGCTTAGCTGTATTATCTGTTATAATAGGTCTTATTGCGGGGATCTATCCATCTTTATATATGACTTCTTTCCCTCCGGCATTAGTATTGAAAGGCTCTTTCGGGCTTTCTTCCTCTGGGAAGAAGTTGCGTACGGCATTGATCGGTTTTCAGTTTATCGTTTCTATCGTATTGATTATATCAGCCATGTTCGTTCGTCAACAAAATAGGTTTATGCAAAAATATTCTTTGGGTTTCGACAAAGATCAGGTAGTAGTTGTCGAGCTGAACCGGAATATTATGCATGACCATAAGGATAGCTACGTGGGTGGATTGAAAGAATATCCGGGAATAGAGGATGTGGCCTTCTCCGTCTACGAGTTATCGAAAGAAGATGACATGATCGATCTCGAATATGCCCGCCATGAAGATAAGGATGTATTCTTCAAGGTATTCTATGCCTCCGAGAATTTCCTTTCCGTCATGGATATCCAAGTAGAGGAAGGAAGGGATTTTACACGGGAGGATTTAAACAAGGCACAAAGTGATTATATCATCAATCCGGCGGCAGAGCGGGATTTCCACTTACATCCCGGAGATCGTTTCAATGATCGTACGGTTCTAGGAGTCAGCAAGGATTTTCGGTTTAACTCTTGCCGGATCGCAAGCTCCCCTTTCGTATTCGCATTGAATAACGATATACCCAATCCTAAATTGGTATCCTATATCCGCTTCAATTCGAAAACGAATTTACAGGAAGCTGTCGCCCACGTCCGGGAAACATTGAAAGAGATCGATCCGACTTTCCCTTTCGAGATCTCTTTCTACAACACCATCTTAAATAATTTATATCAGAAAGAACAAACACTGGGTAAACTAATCTCCCTATTCGGAATAATGGCGATCTTGATCTCTATCGTAGGTGTATTCGGACTCGTGCTATTTGAGACGCAATACCGCCGGAAAGAGATCGGTATCCGCAAGATCAACGGAGCGACTACCGGACAGATTCTTTTGATGTTCAACAAGACTTATATCCAGATCGTCTCCGTTTGCTTCATCATCTCGATCCCAATAGCATGGATGGGAACACAACAGTGGCTAGAGAATTTCGCTTATAAAACACCACTCCATCTTTGGGTCTTCATCGTAGCTTTCCTAATCATTCTCTCGGTTACGATCGGTACCGTTACTTTCCGGAACTGGCAAGCGGCGAATGAGAATCCTGTGAACTCGGTGAAGTCTGAATAAACTCACTCGGAGTGATCCCGTAAATTTCTTTAAAGCAACGGGTAAAATAGTTCGGATCGGAGAAGCCGACCTGAGCAGCTACCTCCCCAATCGAATAAGCGTGCTGCCCCAATAACTCGGCGGCACGCTTTATACGTATATTACGGGTGAATGAGGAAGCGGAGCAACCAGTAGTAGACTTTAATTTCCGAAATAAGCTGGCACGGCTCATCGCCATCTTGGAACAGAAAAGCTCTACATCAAACTCCGGGTCCTGCAAATGAGCCAGAACGACCTTTGTCACTTTCGAAAGAAATTCCTTATCCGGATCGGCGATGGTTTGCTCCGGAGTACGCAAGTCGAACCGATCCCTGAAATATAACTTTAGTTGCTCACTA
>ERZ773158.754-NODE-754-length-35857-cov-7.047595_pt1 | contig 35857 bp, 20 predicted proteins | sample MGYA00511918_ERZ773158 | MGnify/ENA primary metagenome ERZ773158 (study PRJEB29015, sample SAMEA2737876) | human gut metagenome | biome: human gut; feature: human-associated habitat; material: faeces | place: China | collected 2012 ...
AATGAAAATACTATGTCCTAATCAGTTTGATATTCTTAGAGGCATTGGTATTATATTAGTGATGTTTGGGCATGCCATTTCGAAAAGTGGGTTTGCACATAATCTGATTTATGGGTTTTCACATGCCTTTGTGCTTTTTTAAAGATAAATCTTTGGGTATAGTATTAAAAGGATTGCTGATGCCATGGGCAACATTCTGTTGTGTGTTAGTCCTATGTTCATTTATTTTTCAATTTGGGAGTAACGGATCTGGGCCTCAGTTTCGGTTTCTGGATGAGAATTGCTATATATTGTATCATACAATTTGTTTTTTGATATGCCTATTTATTTGTAGATTGTTTTGTCGATTGATAATATGATTATATAATATGTTCAACAAATTAAAAACAGCCGTAAACGATTAAAGATAAACATTTGTTATTATTCAAACTAATTCGCATATTTGCATTGTTTCTGTGTATATTAGATTTGTTTGAAGAACAAATCTTTTGTTTGAAGCGTAATGCAAAATGTTTAACTTAAAAATTTATGGCGGAAAGGATAGCATATGATTTATACGGTTACATTAAATCCATCATTGGATTATATCGTTGCAGTTGATGATTTTAAACTCGGATATACGAACCGTACATCAAGTGAGCTGATGCTTCCGGGAGGAAAAGGCACGAATGTTTCAATCGTTTTAAAAAATCTCGGTATTGATAGTACAGCACTTGGATTTGTGGCAGGTTTTACCGGAGATGAGATTGTCAGAGAACTTGAGGAAACAGGTATAAATACAGACTTTATAAAAATGAAAGATGGAATATCAAGAATAAACTTGAAACTTTCATCTATTGACGGAACGGAGATTAATGGACAGGGACCTGATATTCCAAAAGAGCAGTTAGATAAACTTATGGAAAGACTGATGTTGCTCGGTGAGGGAGATATTCTTGTACTTGCAGGAAGTATTCCGGTTACAATGCCTTCAGATATTTATGAGCAGATAATGAAAAAACTTCAGGACAAAAATGTTACGATTATAGTGGATGCGACAAAAGATCTTCTTTTAAATGTTTTGAAGTACCATCCGTTTTTGATAAAGCCAAATCATCATGAGCTTGGAGAGATATTTGGTGTTGAGTTATCAGAATGGGAAGATGTAGTTCCATATGCAAAGAAGCTGCAGGAGATGGGCGCAGTAAATGTTCTTGTTTCTATGGGAGGAAAAGGCGGAGTTCTCTTGAGCGAGGACGGAAAAGTAGTTGCCACCAAAGCAACGACGAGCGTAGTTAAAAATTCAGTCGGAGCAGGTGATTCATCAGTTGCCGGATTTATAGCAGGATGGCTGCAAAAGAAAGATTATGATTATGCGTTCAGCATGGCTATGGCAACAGGCGGTGCAAGTGCAGCATCAGATTATCTTGCTACAAAGCAGGAAGTTGAGGAGTCGCTTAAGAGAGTAGATTTAAAGCATATTGCTAAGTGAATGATCTTATAAACAATCTTAATGTTTTTACAGAAAGAAAGGATGGAGATGAGCATGAGGATAACAGATTTATTAGATGCTAAGAGTATCAGCCTGAATTTGTCACCTAAGTCTAAGTCTGAAGCTCTTGATATGGCAGTAGACCTGATGGTAAAGAGCGGCAAGATAAATGATAGAGAGGGTTATAGAAAACAGGTTTACTTAAGAGAAGAAGAAGGCACAACGGGTATCGGCGAAGGAATGGCAATTCCACATGGAAAATGTGATGCGGTAGACAGACCGGGACTTGCCGCAATGGTTATAAAAGATGGTGTGGATTTTGACTCAATTGATGGAGATCCGGTTACACTTCTTTTTCTTATCGCAGCACCAAACACAGAGGATAATGTGCATCTCGATGTATTGAGCAAACTTTCAGTGCTTTTGATGGACGAAGAATTTTCAAAATCTTTACGAAATGCAAAATCAGTTGATGAGTTTCTTTCAATCGTAGACAAGGCAGATGACGAAAAGCCGGATATTGACGAGAGACTTGAGAGCACAAATATTTCAAACGAGTCAGGAAAGAAAATTCTTGCAGTTACTTCATGTCCGACAGGTATCGCCCACACATATATGGCGGCAGAGGGAATTGAAAAAGCAGCAAGTGCAGCAGGAGTTAATGTAAAGATTGAGACAAGAGGTTCAGGCGGAGCGAAAAATGTTTTGACAGACAATGATATTAAAGAGGCTGACTGTATCATAGTTGCTGCAGATGCAAAAGTTCCGATGGAGAGATTTGACGGAAAGAAAGTTATAGAATGTCAGGTGTCAGACGGAATAAATAAAGCTGACGAACTTATAAAAAGAGCTGTAAACGGTGACGCACCAGTATATCATGCGGCTAACGCATCGGAGAGCCAGAGTAAAGAAACCTCAGGCGGCGGTGTAGGACATAAAATTTATACTCAGCTTATGAACGGTGTATCGCATATGCTCCCGTTTGTAGTCGGTGGTGGTATCCTTATTGCAATAGCATTCCTTATCGACGGATTGTCAGTTGACATTTCATCACTATCGGTTAAAGACCGTTCAAACTTTGGTACGATAACACCTGTTGCTGCAATGTTTAAGAGTATCGGTGGACTTGCATTTAACTTTATGTTGCCCGTACTTGCCGGTTTTATAGCAATGGCAATCGGTGACAGACCGGCACTTGCACTTGGTTTTGTTGGTGGAATGATAGCGTACAACGGAAAATCAGGTTTCCTTGGTGCTATCGTGGCAGGTTTCCTCGCAGGTTATGTAATACTTCTTCTTAGAAAGGGCTGTGAGAAACTTCCGGAGGCACTTGAAAAACTTGCACCTGTACTTATTTATCCGGTTGTAGGTATATTGATAATGGGACTCGCAATGAATTATGTAGTAGAGCCTGTTATGGGTGTTATAAACACAGGACTTAATACATGGCTTGGAAGCATGGGAGGCTCAAGTAAGATAGCACTCGGATTTATCTTAGGCGGAATGATGGCTATAGATATGGGAGGTCCATTCAATAAAGCAGCCTATGTATTTGGTATAAATTCTATCGCAGCCGGAAATTATGATATTATGGCGGCAGTTATGATAGGTGGTATGGTTCCACCGTGTGCTATTGCACTTGCAACAATGTTATTTAAAGACAAATTTACAAAAGAGCAGAGAGAGAGCGGTCCTACAAACTTTGTAATGGGACTTGCGTTCATAACAGAGGGTGCGATACCTTATGCGGCTGCTGATCCATTTCGTGTAATTCCATCATGTATAATAGGTTCGGGAGTTGCAGGAGCACTCAGCATGGTATTTAACTGTACATTGATGGCACCTCACGGTGGAATTTTTGTATTTCCGGTTGTCGGAGGTTCATGGATGTATTTACTCTCACTTGTAATAGGAACAGTTATTTCAACAGTATTACTTGGTGTGCTTAAGAAAAAAGTATCATAAAGTATTAAGCCAAAGCACAAATAAATATGGTAAAAATGTTTTTTGACCGATAAGTATAAATATGATTAAATAAAACTACTTAAAGGGAAGAAACAGGTTATGTATTATATGTTAAAAAAGTAATGATTAAAAATTCAAAAATTATATTTTAAAATGAAAGGGGCATTTATATTATGAAAGAATTTATTTACACGGTTACAGATCCACAGGGAATACACGCACGTCCGGCAGGAGAGCTTGTAAAGCTTGCAAAGGAATTTACCAGCAGCGTAACTATTTCAAAAGACGGAAAGTCAGGAGACTGCAAGAAAATCTTTGCTATTATGGGACTTGGAATTAAAGGCGGCATGGAAGTCGTACTTAAGTTTGACGGTGAAGATGAGGACGCGGCATACGAAAAGATTTCTGCATTTATGAAAGAAAATCTGTAATCAGTATAAGAAATTTAAGATTATGAAATTAAATGTTGTGAAAAAGATTTGATGCTTTTGGTCGCAAGTGACCGAATCAGAGACATAACAAACAGAAAACCCCGGGTATATCAAAATATGGTTGCCACGGGGTTTTTCAGGGTTAAAAGTTGAAAGCGAGGGATAAAATGTTAGTAGAAAAGCGTCAGCAGATGATATTAAAAATGCTGGAGGAAAGAAATAGCGTAACAGTAAACGAAATAAAAGACTCTCTTGGTATATCTGAATCAACGATAAGGCGTGACCTCACAATGCTTGATAAAGAAAACAAACTTATAAAAGTGTTTGGCGGTGCTATAGCCGTAAATTCCAATTACACGGCGAAAGAACTCTCAGTGTCACAAAAGCTCAGGGTAAATGAAAAAGAGAAGAGACAGATAGCCAGAAAGGCAGCGGAACTTATAAAACCGACGGATTTTGTATATCTTGATGCAGGTACGACAACGGGGTATATGATTGAGTATATAAGTTGTAAAGAAGCAACATTTGTTACAAATGCCGTTGCACACGCAAAAAAACTTGCTGTATCGGGATTTCATGTAATACTTGTTGGCGGTGAATTGAAAGGAACAACTGAGGCGGTAGTCGGTAATGAAGCTATTTTGTCGATACAAAATTATAATTTCACAAAAGGATTCTTTGGAACTAACGGCATAAGTTTAAAGCACGGTTTTACGACACCGGATGCAAATGAGGCACTTGTCAAAAAAACAGCGATAAATCAGTGCAATCAGAAATATCTTCTTGCCGATTTTGAAAAATTTGACAATGTGACATCAGTGAAATTTGCAAACTTCGGGGATATGCATATATTGACTAACAAGGCACCGGAAAAATATAAATATCTTGATGAGGGCATGATTGATGAGGTAGTGTGAGGAATAAGTGGTTTTTATAACAACATAATTGCAGGCAGGTTTGTGAATGTAGGAAATGCAGGGTTGAACTGTTAATCTCATATTGTGTTAAAAACTTGTCAGTTCACAATAATGACAAAAACTGGAGTTATAATGGATTATGTACTCTCGAAATTCTTCGTTCGGAAGATTTCGAGAGTGCATATGGATTTCATAAGGGAGGAATCATTATATGAGGAAAAAGTCCGTTAAAAAAATATCTGCGATTGCTGGTGTTATCATTACCTTATCGTTAGGATTGCAGGAGGTATGCGGTGGAAGTATATCGAATACAGATACGGGTGTGGATTCGGAGAAAAGTTTTGTTACAGGTAGTGTCAGTGCAGGCGGTAAAGTAGAGTATGGCAGTGACACGGTACAGAAAAGTACATATTCGGGTAGTGGAAACAATACGCAGACAGTGTCTTATAAAAGTAAAAAGTCTGACGGTGACAATAAGACATCAGACAAGGCGGTTATCGTTGATGATGAAAATGCATATAAAGAAAATGACAACCGCATTATGATTGAATACAGAGAGGGAACAAAGGAACCTAAAGAAATAAAAAAATATGCATATAAAGAAAAGGATGTAACTGAACTTATAAAGGTCTATAAGATAAAGTCGGAAAAATATACAAAAAAAGTAATAGATATTGCAAAAAGATGTGGCTCTGATATTCAGGCGGCACAGCCGGATTATAAGGTAAGAATTGCATCAAATTCAGAGACATCGTCAAATAAAGTTTCTGTAAAATCAAGCGGGAGCACAAAGGATTATTATGCTGACGGCTCGCAGTGGGCATTGAAAAATAACGGAACATTTACAAGTCCGAGCAGCGAATATAAAGATTCAAATATTACTGCCGTAGAGGGCGTGGACTTAAGTGCCGAAGAAGCGTGGACAGCAATAAATAATGCATCTGAAACGATTTCTAAGAATGATGATTCGGTTGTAGTTGCTGTCGTAGATACGGGAATAGATTATACAAATGACGAGATAAAAAATGTTATATGGAAAAATTCAGATGAAACTGAAAATGGTAGTGACAGTGACGAAAACGGATATACGGATGATACGATAGGCTGGAATTTTACTAATAGCGGAAATAATCCATATGATGATAACGGTCACGGTACTGCGATTGCAGGAGTTCTGGCGGCGGCTGATGATAATACGGGAGTTGTCGGGATTGCTTCTGACATAGACATAAAGCTTATGCCTGTAAAGGCTCTTGATTCGGAGGGAGAGTCAACCATGTCCACACTTATACAGGGCATAGTGTATGCTGACAATAATGGTGCGGATATATGTAATTGCAGTTGGGGCGGTGAGTCGGGAATGGCAGACATATTCAACAATATGATAATGGAAAATGTTATTGTACAAAGCGATATGCTTTTTGTTGTTGCCGCAGGAAATGAATCAAAAAATATAGACCGTCTGACTTATACACCGGCATCATTCAGTGAAGATAATCTTATTACTGTCGGAAGTATAGAGTGGGATGGAAGCCTTAGCTGGTTCAGTAATTATGGAACAAAAAAAGTTGAAATGTGTGCTCCGGGTGCCGCAATATATACAACCGCCGTTGGCGGAGGCTATACCTGTGAATGGGGAACTTCATTTTCGGCACCGTATGTGGCAGGTGTGGCAGCACTTGCAAAAGCGGCGGCGGGAAATATTGACGGAAAAGGTCTTAAAGAACTGCTCTGTAATACGGACAACATGAAACTTTTGTCAAATTTGAAATACTATGTAACATATGCGGGAATACCGGATGCATCAAAGGTAGTAAATGCGGCTTTGGAATATAGACAGACAGCAGGGGCAACAGCAGAACCGACACAGACGGCGGCACCACAGCCTTCAGCTTCAGGCAGCAGCGGAGTGATGGCAACGGAAACACCGAAGGTTACGGAAACACCTGTTGAAACAACGAAAGCACCGTCAATAACGGCTGCCCCTGGAATAACAGATGGACAATCAGGGACAACGGCAACAGAAACACCACAGGAAACATCGACACCTGATGTGACGGAAACGCCGATACCTGATGTGATGCAAACGCCGACACCTCAGATAACGGAAACACCGACTATTACCGAAAGTCCGCAGGTAACTGAGACACCGGAACAGCAGTCTGACACGGTCACCAAAACAGGAAATATAAAAATATCTTCCTCAAAAAGCATATATAAAAAATATAAACAAAAGCTGAATGTGCAGATAAGCGGAAATGTTTCAGCCGTAAAATATGCAGAGGGGAAAAAAACGGCATCATTTTTTAAGGATGATGATGGCTCATACATATATGTAAACAGTAAGAAATTTACAATAAATGCATCAAAACCGGGATGGTACACCGTGTATGTAAAATCAACTGCAGGAAATGAATATACCAAAAATATATTTGCAGATGTGAAGATAGTAAAATTGTCAAAGAGCAAGATAAATATAAGTAAAGGAGCAGGTAAAAAGCTGACTGCATATCTGCAGGGATATAAAAAATATGCCGGAAAACTTTCGGGAAAGATTTACTTTAAATCTTCCAATAAAAAAATAATAACTGTGAATAAGACAACAGGAAAGATAAAGGCGAAAGCAAAAGGAAAAGCCGTCATAACGGCATACACCAAAAACGGAAAGAGTGCAAAGTGCACGGTTATATGCAGGTAGGATAAGATGGTTGTATATAGTTGTATTTAGTAGTGTAAACATATATTGTTTGCTGCTGTAGGTTCATGCAATTTTTATGTAATATTTCGTGTATTTTAAGTCGCCTAATTACATTGTAATTTATGGATGCCGCAATTAAAATGATGGTATATATGGAACATGGACAGATATGTTCCGCAAAATGTCATAAAACAAAATTGGAGGATAAAGATGAGCGAATTAAAGGCAAAAACACTTCATATGGGACCTGCACAGTGTGCTGTTGATCTTGGTGATGGAAGTGAGCGTGGAGAATATGTAAATCAGGATTATATTTTACAGAAACTTGGCAGACCGCATAGAGCGATAAATCTTATGTATTGCTATTATCCGAATGATGAGGGGTGGCCGGGCAGAGCAAGTGTTGTTCATGCTGACCCGTCAGTACAGTTTGCATGGGATTTCCCATATGATGATTATTTTACATATAAGGGTGGACTTAACGGTACATTAGATGATGAGCCGTTTACCTGCATGAGAGATGTAAGAAGACATGGACAGGATGTACTCCTTACAATGACTATCGACCCTAAAGTATCAGACGAGCATCTTGTGGCAATCGCAAAAGACCTTAGAACATTCGGCAGGGTTCAGCTTCGTATAAATCATGAAGCAACAGGAAACTGGTTCTCATTCAACAAGAGAGCAAGTTATGAGGAAGTTGCAGCATTCTTCAAACACGCAAGTGAGATAATCAGAAAAGAAGCTCCAAATGTTAAGACTATCATCTGTCTTGACGGATGTAAGGAACTTGAAGACGAAAAGATGGAGATGGAAGACATATTTGCAGAAGCTTCAAGGGCAGCAGATATTGTATCCGTAGACAGATACATGGCACTTCATTGGGGCTGGCCATATGATGTTGCAGAAGAAGGCGGTACAACATTTGCACGCCATGCAGTAAGCAAGATATATCAGCTTGCAAAGAACAGCTATGAGAGATACACATATGTAAATAACGGAGTTAAAAAGCCTATGGTATTGTCCGAGTTTAACTCAGACGGTGATGTAACAGGACCGTACGATCAGGCATCAATGCTCAAAGAATTCTGTGAAATGCTTAAAAAAGACGACGAGAAATGGCTTTCAGGCTTCACAATGTATCAGTTCAGGGACAGAGGCCGTCTCGGACTTGAGATAGAAGATCCAAACAACAAAGATGTTGGAATTGAGCAGCCGCTCATGGATACATATAGAGAAATCATTCATGACGATTTCTTCAGTCCGTCAATGGAAACAGGCTCAGATGTAGAACTTCCCGCAAAACTCCGCTGGGGTGGTTCGGAAGATGCCGACGGAGTAGCAATCGACCTTCACTTTGACAGCAATCCTGTATTCTGTGAAGCATACTTTGATGATGACAATGTAGACATGAACCTTATGATAGAATTAAACGGACACTGGTTCTACAAAGCACCGGGCGTAAAATGTGTAGACATGATGAGTGCATTCTTCAAAAAGCCGCTTTACGGAGCAAAAGATATTACACTTAAGATATTTGCACCACCGGCATCTGGAGAAAATGACGAGACTCAGGGAGATGACTGGCAGACAAACTATTATACAGAAATTAGGTCACTTCCTCAGATAAGAATAAGATTTGCACCGATTGTTAAGTAAATATAAAGCGTAAAAAACTGGATTTACAAAAAGTAATTGTAAATCAGAATACTAAAAGTAAAAAGACAAGCAGTTGAAAAGCGTGATGGTACAATAAAATGCTAAATATTAAAAAGACTGGCAGTTAAATGAAAAATTGATGTGGTAATCTGACTGGAAATGTGAGTATTTCTCAGTCTGGTATCACATCAATTTTTGTTTATTTGCACGAAATCAATGCTCTGACGGAGAAGATTTATTTATTTCATTTGAGTGCACGCTTAGGTTTTGGGCTCATTTTAAAAGTGAAAGACTTTTCTAACATAAGAATATAATTGATAATATAATGAGCAGACCGTGGTTTAACAATTATATTTTTGTATCTGAAATGTTATATCTTAATAAAAATATAAGGAAAAATATATTTTTTATTAAAGAAATTTGTTGTATTATACAAGAGTGTAGATTGTTCATAAAAGTTCAGCTTTTAATTTTCCACATTTAATCGATGCAATGTGGCATTTGTTTATTTCGTAAAATTTGAAATGCCATTTAAGGCTGAACTGTTATGAACATTCATATAATGATAAGTATTTAGAATTTATAAACTTATATTTTTTACGCATAACAGGTGTTTGCAAAAATATGATAACAGGTGTTTAAATTATTATGATAATACCTAACTTAGGGAGGAGATTTTTAATGAGAAAACATGGTCGATTGATGAAAAATATAGCAGGGCTTTTATTGTTGCTGGCACTGCTTTCTCTGTTACTTCCATTCTGTAAATTTAATGCAGGGGATGGAAATATGACACTTTCAGGAATAGAGGTCATAAAAACAGGGGGAAAAGCAGGATATACATACTTTAAAGAGGGGAGACTTTCTGAAAATTATGTAATTAAAGCACCATATACATGGGGAGATATAAGGGACAGTGTTTCTTATATAAATCATGCAGGAGGTGCAAATATACTCGTATTTTGTGCCGTGGCAATAGCCGTTCCGTTAGTTTTATGTTTTCTTTCGATGTTCATGCTGTTTATGGCGGAAGGAAAAAAGACAATGTTCATGCCGACCTTGTTCACGCTTGTCGTGGTGGCGGAAATGCTTCTTATCGTGTTTGGCATCACACCGCTTCGACCGTTTTTAAAAATAGGTGTATATCTGTTTACGATATTAAATGTAATCGCACTTTTATTTATAATAGCAGGCTGGATAACAGGCGGTTACAGGCAGCCTGATAAAAGACAGAGCAGATACGGTTACGGCGGAAAAGGTGATACCAATAATGACGGTGACGATGGAAATAATAATCGTTCACATAGAAGAAAACGCAGAAAGACGCGCCGCAAAACAAAGAAAAAGAAGAAAACCCAAAAAGATAAAAGTTCAGATGGTGATAACAAAAAAGAAAGCAACGAAGACAGTAAAAATAAAGAGGATAACAAAGTATCAGGCGAGCCTGTTACTGGTGTGATAAGCAATGGAAGTGGCATTTATCATGGTCTTTCATGGAATTTAAAAGACGGAAAAGATGCATCAGTAACCATAGGAACTACATTTGATGCAGTGGAAGCATTAGAATCCGGAAGTCTTAGAGGAATTGACAGCATAGCAGAAAATAATTGCAGGATAGTATTTGATGCAGCAGCAAAGCAATACAATATCGAAAGTCATTCCAAACAGGCAGTGCTGATATTGCAAGACGGAAAAGTTGTCAAATGGCTGAAAAACGGGGACAGCTATACGGTGACGAGCGAGGCGGTGCTTCAGGTAGATGGCAGGAGAGATGCTGTGAAACTGGGGTGAGAGGGGAAAGGCGTGTTGAATAAAAAGGGATTTATGCTCATGGTGGTGTGACTTATTATAATGATATGATATTGAAGATTGTAGATGAGTTTTGTGTAAAAAATGGGAAGTATGAAAATGATGTAATCTGAAGGTTATACATTCTGAAATATTGGCAGGTGGTGATAAAGCCGGAGATTAGGAGGGATGTTTTTGAAACCTGTGTATTTATCAATAAAGCAAAAAGCAACCGGAAATAAAATCAGTGAATTGTTGAAAAAGAATGGATATACGGTAAAGGATGTTCAGGAAGCTATGGGATTTGAAAATCCGCAGGCTGTTTATAAATGGTCAATTGTAAAAGTTAATTCCACTTTGTAAGACTTACTTCAAAAATCAAAAAAATGTGGTACATTGTATCTATAAGATACACATGATATTTTACTACATAATGATACCGAAGTCAAAAGGATATACGAAATGAGAAAGAGAGGAAATGTGTATGGCTACAATTTATTATGTTGCAAAATCTGGTTCCGATAGAAATCCGGGAACAAAAAATTGTCCATTTCTTACGATTCAACGGGCAGCAGATGTGGCGGTCGCAGGAGATACGGTGATTGTCCATGAAGGCGTGTACCGTGAGTGGGTAAAGCCGAGATACGGAGGCCTTACGTCGGACTGCCGAATTACATATATGGCAGCACAGGGAGAGCATGTGGTGATAAAAGGTTCCGAACAGGTGGATAACTGGGAGCTTGTGGAAGGAACTGTGTGGAAAACAGAAGTTGATAATACTGTTTTTAGGGATTACAATCCATTTGCCACGGAAATCGATGGTGACTGGATGGTAAGCCCCAGAGAAAAGAAGGTTCACACCGGTGATGTTTATCTGAATGGTAAGTCTTTTTTTGAGGCGGATTCTTTGGACAAGGTATTTCATCCGGAGAAGTGGGAGAAGAGTATCCATGAGACATGGGGCTGGCGGGAAGAGAAACTGATAAGTCCGGAAGATTCTCTTTACCGCTGGTATGCAGAGGTTGCGGATGAAAAGACAACCATTTATGCAAATTTTCACGGAACCAATCCCAATGAAGCATGCGTTGAAATTAATGTGAGAAAATGCTGCTTTTTCCCGGACAGGACAGGGTTGGATTATATTACGGTAAAGGGCTTTGAGATTGCACAGGCGGCAACCATCTGGGCACCGCCTACCGGAAAACAGTACGGAATTATCGGACCAAACTGGAGTAAGGGATGGATTATTGAGGATAATATCATTCATGATTCCAAGTGCAGTGCGGTAAGCCTTGGAAAAGAAGAAACCACCGGTGATAATAACTTCACAAAATGGGGAAGAAAGCCGGGGTATCAGTATCAGATGGAGGCAGTCTTTCGAGCACTAGCCATCGGCTGGAGCAAGGAAAAAGTGGGTTCCCATATTGTCCGGAACAACCGGATTTACGATTGCGGACAGAATGGTATCGTAGGTCATATGAGCTCGGCATTTTGTGAGATTTATGGAAATGAGATTTTCAGAATCGGAACAAAGCATGAGTATTATGGACATGAGCTTGGCGGAATTAAATTGCATGCAGCAATTGATACATATATTCACAATAATTACATTCATCACTGTACACTGGGAACATGGCTTGACTGGCAGGCACAGGGCATTCGGGTAAGTGCGAATATTTACGATAACAATAATCGTGACTTTTTTATTGAAGTTACCCATGGTCCATATCTGGTGGATAACAATATTTTTGCGTCTGAGTATGCGTTTGACAATGCGGCTCAGGGCGGTGCTTATGTGAACAATCTGGTGTGTGGTTTCTTAAATCATTATCCCGTATTGAACCGTTCCACACCGTATCATTTTCCACATTCGACCATGGTGGCCGGCACAGTGCCAGTGTATGGCGGAGATGACCGTTGGTTTCAGAATCTGTTTATCGGTGGTCAGGAAGAGAATCGGCACTATGGAACTGCAGAATATAACGGTTCACCGGTTTCACTGGAAAGCTATATCGAGGAAGTGCAGAGCCTTGGTTATGGGGATGTAGAGCAGTATGAGAGGGTGAAGCAGCCGGCGTATATTGATGGAAATGTTTATCTGGGTGGAGCAGTAGCTTTTGAGCAGGAAGTAAACTGTTATGCAGATAATGTGAAAGCAGAGGCGAAGATTGTTACTGAAGAGGATGGGGTGTATCTGGATATCACCTTACCGGAGGAAATGTTTACATTAAAGGGCAAGGTGATTACAAGTAAGGATTTGGGAATGACACGTATTACAGAGGGCAGATTTGAAAATCGTGATGGAGGCGATTTGGCAATTGATTCTGACCTTGTGGGAAATGTCATGAGTGAGACTGTGATTGCGGGGCCATTGCAGAATGTGCAGGCAGGAAATAATAAAGTGAAAATATGGGATAATCTGAAGCTTCGTGGAGTAAAAGCATATATATAAAAATATCTGTCAACTACTTGACACAAGAGGGAAGTAATATGCCGGACATCAGTATGCTTGTTGAGATAGCTGAGTTCTATGAGGTTGACATCCGAGAAATCATTGATGGAGAAAGGAAAAGTGAGAATATGAATGATGAAGTAAAAGTAACAATATTAGCGGTTGCAGATTATGCGGATAAACAAAAAAACAAGCGGTATTAAGGGCTATTATTATGTTTGCCCTAGAAATGCTTTGTTGCGGATTCACAATAGCTTCTATAATTTTGATAGAGAGCAGTGATGTGAAAATCAGTCTTTGGTTTGCGGCAATTCCGCTGGCTATGACAGTAGCGTATTCTGTTCTATTAGTTATAAATGCAAAAAGATATATTCACAAATAGGTAATTGCGAAACAAGTTTGAAATCTTGATTCCAATAGGGAAAAATCCAACAGAACCGGATTTTAAAGAGATGTTTATGCGAAATAGGATTTTATTGCATAAAAACAAAGCAGATAGAATTATCTGCCTGCAACACAAAAAGGTATTTGTTGTTATCAAATTTATTTTGGCAATCTGAAAAAATATCTGACAAAGAAAGCTGTTTGTATGTTATCATATAAGTACGACTCCTTTACTGGTGGATATGGTTAGTAGTTTATAGTCAATTCTATTTTACCATAAATCAGTGAGGAGTTGTTTTATTTTGTAATGAAAAATATCCCGTATTTATGCGAGGTTTTGGTGTTTCGCAAACGCCTATAAAATCATAAGGGAAATCCAACATAAAAACAACGATTTTTTGTCTTAATTTATGGGTTCATTATAGTTGTATTGCAAATATAGCAAAAAATCTACCAAAAACAAAATATATTTTTAAAAATTTTTTGGTAAGGTTCATTATAGTTGTATTGCAAATATAGCAAAAAACTACCAAAAACAAAATATACTTTTAACAATTTTTTGGCAAATTATATAGTTTTTATGGATGCTAGACAAAACAGATTATGTGATAATAACATATATTATTTAAGAAACGGGGGTTTTAATGTGAAAAGAAACAAAAATCTAGGATGGAAAAAGGCATGTGCAGCCATGATGGCAGCCGCAATAACTATTACAATGCTGCCGGTAAACAGCATGGCGCAGACATCAGCAACTGCCGTAGAAAGCGGAAAATTTTCCAATCCTGTTATTTATGCGGATGTACCGGATATGGATATCATTCGTGTGAATGACACCTATTACATGGTAAGTACGACAATGCATCTCTCACCGGGATGTCCAATCATGAAGTCAAAAGATCTTGTCAACTGGGAGATCGTCAATTACGTATATGACATTCTCGGTGATACAGATGCCATGAACTTAAGAAATGGTGAAAGCATGTATGGTAATGGACAGTGGGCAGCAAGCTTACAGTACCATAATAACAAGTATTATGTTGCGTTTAATTCGAATACAACAGGACATGCTTACATCTATACCACAGATGATATTGAAAATGGTTCATGGACAAAGACAGAATTAGCAAACTTCTACCATGATATGGCATTATTCTTTGATGGTGATACGCCTTATATCGTGTATGGAAGCGGTGAGATCAAATATGTAGAATTAAGTGAAGATCTTTCCGGAGAAAAAGAGGGCGGAAAGCGCGGAACTTTATTCTCAGCTCATAGTGGAGCAGATGCGGGTAAATTTGATGGTGGTTTATCTTTTGAAGGAACACATGTGATGAAAAAAGATGGTTACTATTATGTGTTCAATATCTGCTGGCCGAGTGGGAAGCCGAGAATTGAAGTGTGTCACAGAAGCAAATCCTTTATCGGCGGCACATGGGAAACGAAAGAGATTTTAAATGCAAACTTTTCGAATAATGGAACGAGTGGAGGTGTCGCACAAGGTGGTGTGATCGATACAGAAGATGGCAGATGGTACGGATTTATGTTCCAGGATCATGGTGCGATCGGACGTACACCGGTTCTTACTGATTGTACATGGATCGACGGCTGGCCAATGCTTGGTAAAAACGGCGATGGCAAGACAGTAGAAGCTGAAATGGAACTTCCGGTAGAAGGAAGTGAGAGCAAATCACTGGTAAAATCGGATGAATTTTACAATGATGCAGAACATAGAGTATTCGATGCTGCGAAAGAGGGCGCAGAATCTCATATGGCTATGATGTCAGCAGATATAGATGCTACGGGAGCAGATGACGCAAAGACAGAACCGGCTGAAACACCGGAAGATCAGACTGTAGAATTAGTAGCAAACGGCAGTTTTGATGACGGAACAAAAGGCTGGAGAGCGTTTGAAGGTGGCACGATCAGTGCAGAAACCGATAAAAGTGGAAATAACTACGGAAAGATCACAGGCAGAACAGGTACAGGAAGCGGTCTTGCCTATGATCTGTCAGGAAAGATCGTAGAAGGTGTCAAATATCATATCAAGGCAAAGATCAAATATGATAATGAGAATGGACCTGCTACAAGAAAATTCAACATCACATTCCAGAATGGTACAGCATGGAATTACAGACAGGTTGCAGGCGGTGTTGATGTTGCGAAGGGTAAATGGACAGAAATCGAATGTGATTATGTACCGGGTAAATCTACTGAAGGTAATCCATTCAGTTCTGTAGAAAATACCATGTTTTTTGAAACAGGATGGGTACCTTCAGCGACTGCAGAGAATGATCTGATGGATTTTTATGTAGATGATGTTTCTGTTACTTATAACAAATCGGATCTTCCGGATGAAGAAGAAAATGATAATCTCATCGAACTGATCACAAATGGAGATGTAGAAACCGGAAAGACTACCGGATGGAGATCCACACCACAGGAACCAGATGCAAAGGATGAAAAAAATGCTGTATTAACAGCAGTTGCAGAAGAAGGAGCATCCGGTAAATATTGTCTTTCTGTTGCTAACAGATTAACAACCGGAATGGGTGCATGTCAGGATATCAGTGGAAAATTAGAGTTTGGTAAAACATATACTATATCCGGTAAATTAAAATATACGACAGGACCGGATACAAAGAAATTTATGGTGACGATCCAGAATGGTGATAATTATAACTGGAGAGAAAATCTGGTAACAATCAATGCTACAAAGGGTAAATGGGCTACATTTAAAGGTACTTATACCGTACATGATAAGAGTGAGAGTTTCCCATTTGATCCAACAAAGAATTTTATCTTTATTGAAACACCATGGACACAAAATCCAACAGCAGAAAATGACCAGATGGCATATTATCTCGATGATTTCTCCATGACAACAGAAGATGATAATATCGTTAAGAATGGTTCATTTGAAAAAGGAAGTGCAAACTGGGACGGATTTGAAGGTGGTACGATCGAAATCAGAGATGATGCAAAGGGTGCACAGGACGGAAGTAAATATATTGCAGCTATTAATAGAGATGCATGTGCACAGGGACCATCACAGAATGTCAGCAATAAACTGAGTGCGGGAAGTACCTACGTTGTATCTGCATGGGTAAAATATGACGCAAAAGATGCTGTTGACAGCAAATCTTTTAATATGACGATCCAGAATGGACCAGATTATAAATACCGTAAAGTAATCAAGAGTGCAACAGCAAAGAAAGGTGAATGGACACAGATCACAGGAGAATATACAATGCCGGACGATGCGATCACCAACCAGAACTATATTTTCTTTGAAACAGGCTGGGTACAGTCACCGACTAAGACAGATGATTTGATGGATTTTTATGTGGATAATGTCACTGTAAAAGAGAAGGTTGTAGATAAAGAATCGGCTGAATCAGGAGAACACGATTATAATGGTTCAAATCTTGATCTGGTATGGCAGTGGAATCACAATCCAAATAACAATAACTGGTCGTTGACAGACAGGGCAGGCTGGCTTCGTCTGACAACAGGAAGTAAAGCAACAAGTATATTAAATGCAAGAAATACACTGACACAGAGAACATTTGGACCGACCTGTTCCGGTAAGATCAAAATGGATATCTCCGGAATGAAAAATGGAGATTATGCAGGACTTGCAGCATTCTCTTATAACTATGGTTATATTGCAGTGAAAAAAGAGGGTACCGCTGCAAAACTTGTCATGGTAGATGCACATAATAACCAGGCAGAAGATGCGGATAAGCCAAGAGTTGCAGCAAGTGTGGACTGTAAATCAGATATCGTTTACCTGAAAGAAGATTTTAACTTTGCAGGTGGAGATAAAGTCACATTCTATTACAGCTTTGATGGCAGCACATGGACACAGTTAGGTGATCCGATGCAGTTAAGTTATGAACTGAAACATTTTATGGGAAGTAAATTTGCAATCTTTAACTATGCAACAAAATCTACAGGCGGTTATGCAGATTTTGATTACTTCCGTGTAACAGATAAATTAACAGGAACAGATGCACCGGAAGCAAAAGACCACGCAGCATCTTTAAGCGGAACAGATGAAATAAATGGTGTGATCAACAGTGAGGCTACAGTAAAAGTAACAATGGATGAACTGACCGGAGAAGGTCATACAGACTTAAAAGCATCCTTATCCATTCCATCAGGCATGGATGTAAAAGATGTTACATTTAACAGTGATGCGATCAATGGTGAAACATCATGGAACTTTAAAAATGGTCATCTTGTATTACAGGCAGCAGGAAAAGACCTTACTTTTAAAGCAGCAGATAAATTATTTGCAACTGTAACATTAAAAATGACAGGTTATGCAGATAAAGATACAACGGTAAATGTCAGCGCTGATTATATTACTGCAGATAAAGGTACTGTAGAATATGATGTTAAAGCCTGCAGCTTAGATATCAAAGAAAAATATTTAGATACAAAAGCACTTGCTAAGAAATTAGGATACAGCAATCCACTTGTAACAACTGATTTTGGTGCTGATCCATATGCAATCGTATATGATGGCAGAGTTTATGTATACATGACATCTGATGATTATGAATATGATGCAAAGGGGAATGTATTAAATAACTCCTTTGGTTATATTAAAACATTGCGTATCATATCTTCTGATGATATGGTCAACTGGACAGATCACGGAGAGATTAAGGTAGCAGGAAACGACGGAGCAGCAAAATGGGCAAGTCACTCATGGGCACCGGCGATCGCCTATAAACAGATTGATGGAAAAGATAAGTTCTTCTTATACTTTGCAAATGATGCATCCGGTATCGGTGTATTAGAAGCAGATACTCCGCTTGGACCATGGAAAGATCCGATCGGAAAGGCATTACTGACAAAAGAAACACCGGGGTGTAAAGGTGTTGAATGGTGCTTCGATCCGGCAGTACTTGTAGATGATGATGGAAGTGCATATATCTACTTCGGCGGTGGTGTACCAAATGGTCAGCAGAACAATCCAAAAACAGCACGAGTTGCAAAACTTGGCGAAGATATGATCAGCATTGATGGTGAGGCAAAAGAAATTGATGCTCCATGTATGTTCGAGGATTCCGGTATTTTCAAATATGGTGATAAATATTATTACAGTTATTGTTCAAACTTTATGAGCCCGCATAAAGAGGGATATCCGGGATATGGAACTATCTGCTATATGGTAAGTGACAATCCGATGGGACCATTTACTTATGCAGGTGAAGTATTTGAAAATCCACAGATCTGGTTTGGTGTAGGTGGAAATAACCATCATGCAACCTTTGTATATGAAGGAAAATCATACTTCATATACCATGCACAGACTTTATCAAAAGCACAGGAAGAAGCACAGGGACTTGCACCCGGTACATTGACAAAAGGATATCGTTCCACACATATTGATCCGATTGAATTGAATTCTGATGGAACGATTCGTCCGATTGCAGGAACCTATGAAGGTATCAGCCAGTTAAAGACGATCAATCCTTATGAGAGAATTGATGCTGAAACAGTTGCATGGAATGCAGGTATTAAGATTGCGGACTGTGCAGAAGAAGGCAAATTATTCAAAGACTTTAACAGACAGATCACAGATCTTCAGGATGGTGACTGGACATCTGTTGCCCAGGCAGCATTTGGTAACAGAGGTGCAGCAGAATTTACAGTAAAGGCAGCTTCAAAATCCGGTGGACAGATCGAGATCCGTATGGACAGCCCGGAAGGAGCATTAGTTGGTACGGTAAATGTAGAAGCAACCGGAAGTGAAGATACATTTAAAGAATTCAGTTGTAAACTTGACCGTATTACAGATACACACAATGTATTCCTTGTATTTAAAGGTAAGGCAGAAAATCTGATGAATATTGATTATTACAGCTTTGGTGAATATCAGGTCAATACAGAAGAATTAAGCAGTAAGATCGCAGAAGCAGAAAGATTACTTTCCAGTCTGACAGGAAGTGCAAAGACAGATTTAGAAAAAGCAATTGCAGAAGCAAAAGCATTATTAGAAAAAGCAGATGCAGACCAGGGTGAGATCGATAACGCATTTGACAGCTTAAGCAAGGCATACAATACAGCAAAAGCAACAATCTCAGACGGTGGTAAAAAGGATGATGATACCAAAAAACCAGATGGTAGTACCAAGAAACCGACAAATGGCGGTACAGATGGTAATACCCAGACACCTTCAAAGGATTCCATGCAGAGTTATGTAAGAAAGACCTTTACGATTGGAAAGAAACTGACCTATAAAGTCACAGCCTGCAGCAAAAAAGTAAAAACAGTAACCGTTATCGGCTCTAAGAAGCAGTTAAAGAGCATTACGATCCCGGCAACTGTGACTTACCGGAAGATGAAGTTTAAAGTAACAGAAATTTCAAAGAATGCATTTAAGAAGCAGAAGAAGCTGACAAAAGTTACAATCGGAAAGAATGTTACTAAGATAGGTGCAAATGCCTTCTATGGTGATAAGAAACTTTCAAAAGTAACAATAAAAGGTAAAAATCTGAAGAAAATTGGAAAGAATGCGTTTAAGAAAATTAAAAAATCAGCAACCTTTAAAGTTCCAAAGGGAAAAGCAAAGGCTTACAAGAATATGCTGAAAAAAGCAAAGACATCCAGTTACAAAGTCAAATAAATGACAAATTGAAAATGAAAAGCCGCGCTCGCCCTTTGCGCGGTTTTTCTTATATCCGGTTTATTATATTTCCATACACTTATCCTTGTATCTATGGTATAATGAGAGAAATGATTTTATTGTGCATGGAAAGTGGAAGGAATAGGAAACGGACATGGAGAAAATCAGAATGAGTATGGACAACATAGGGCTAAAGCAAAAGATTGCAATTCTGATCATCGTATGTGTATTTGTTCCGTTGATCACGACAAACAGCTTTATTTTCTGGAATATGAAAAAACGAAGTGACAGTGAACAGCAGAAAACATTAGAGAACAGTATAAATGCGATCGTGTATGAATTTCAGAACGCAGTAGCTGAGCAGACTTCCATTGCAGATTATCTGCACAGGGATGCAAGACTCAAAAATTTCTTAGGAACATATTATCAGTCAGAATCAGATTATTATAGTGCATATACACGCTTGCAGAGAGCAGATGTCATCCAGTATTATTATACAGGGCAGTCTGCCTATGGGATCACAGTCTGCACAGATAACCGGACGATCACAAATGGTTCATATTTTGTGAAGAGTGATACGGTAGGAGATGCCGACTGGTATCAGGCATTTAAAAACAGCAGCCAGCAGGTCATGTTATACAGTTTTTATGAAGATGGTAAAAAATCCGGTGGATATATCGGAAAGGGCAGACATCTTGTCTGGATTCGTAAGATTGAAGGAAATACCAATGATTTTGTAATGATGGATTTTAATTATGATAAGCTGTTAAAAAAGATCCAGATGGAAAGCGGTAGTGCAGACTGTTATATCTGTACGGATGATACCATACTTTTTTCTACAACAGAGAAAAATACGCAGAAAAAGCAGATGAAGAATTGGTCAGATTCTTTTCTCAAAGAATGCAAAAAAGAAACAGAGTTAGAATTTTATGGAAAAAAGTTTTTCTTTGTACTGACAGAGGATCATCATGGTTTGTCAGAAGTCCTGAATAGTCAGAGATACGGATTATTACTCTTATATATTATGAATCTGCTTCTTCCATGTGTGGTCTTGTATTTATTTTATCATTCCTTACATGACAGGATTGCATTGACACAGCATTGTATGGATCAGGTCAAGGAAGGGACTTATGAAGTCATTCACTGTGAAGAAGGCAGCGATGAAGTCGGCAGCATGATCCGCAGTTATAATTTGATGATCATGCGTATCCGGGAATTAATCGAAGTGGTATATAAAAATAAAGAGAAACAGCAGAATCTTGAACTTTCCAAAAAGCAGGCAGAATTAAATGCCTTACAGAGCCAGTTAAATCCGCATTTTATCTTTAATGCCCTAGAGAGTATAAGAATGCACAGTGTATTGAAAAAAGAGATGGAAACGGCAAAGATCCTTGAAAATTTTGCTGTTTTGATGAGGGAAAATATCCAGTGGAGTCAGGATTTTGTAACGGTTGATGAAGAATGTGAAAATGTCCGGAGGTATTTAGAAATTCAAAAGTACCGGTTTGGTGACAGGTTTGAATTCTCTCTTTGCATACAGGATTCCGCCAGAAGGTATTATATCCCACGTTTTGTATTGATCATATTTGTGGAAAATGCCTGTGTGCATGGAATTGAGCAGAGTATCAATGGCGGGCAGATCACAGTGGTTGCCTCAGAAGATGGAGAAGATCTGTATTTTGAGATACTTGACAGCGGCAGCGGTATGGAAGAAGAACAATTAGAAAAGCTTCAGAAAACCGTATCACAGACCGATATCAGTTATATCCAGACGGCAAAAAAGAGTATCGGGATCGCAAATACCGTTTTAAGATTAAGGCAATATTATCAGGATAAAGTACAGATTGAGATCAGCAGTGAAATCGATGAGGGAACGGAGATCTGTATCCGTATGCCAAATCACAGAGAACAGTCATAAAACCAGATAGAAATGGGGGGAATGTATGTGATAAAAGTTTTACTTGTGGACGATGAACAGTATATCAGAGAAGGGCTAAGGCAGTTAGTAGACTGGGAAGAATATGGATATGAGATCATCGGTGAAGCGGGAAATGGAGTAGATGCCATTGCTATTTTAGAGGAAAGTCAGGTAGATGTCGTGTTTGTGGATATCCGTATGCCGAAGATGACAGGGCTTGAACTGATCAAGTATGTACAGGAAAAACTGCACCGTAATATACAGTTTGTAATTTTAACCGGATATGCGGATTTTGAATATGCCAGAATGGCAATCCGTATGCAGGTAAAAAATTATATGTTAAAACCGATCCAGAAAGAAGAATTATCCGATATCCTCCATAAATTAAACAAAGAACATCAGATCATGCAGGTAAAGGAACAGGAGCATTATTTCTTTGCTGTTTCAGCTGTAGTGCATGGAAAATATACCGAAGATGACTTAGAAACCGTATATAGCCATGTGGTTCCATCGAATCAGTGGAAGTATGTCAGCATCGAATGTATGGATGCAGATTCTCAGCTAAAACCAGAGGAACAGGAAATAGTGTTCTATTTACAGGCGATCCTTAAAGAATTTTGCGGACATGGAGTACCGATCATGGAAACAGAAGAAGAAATAAGCGGAGCTGCACTGCTTTTAATACCGGAAATGTATCAGAAAAATAACCAGACAGAGGCAGAATTTTTAGATGCACTCCAAAGGCGGATGAGCCATCATTTTTCACAGACGTTTCAGGTATATGCAGGCAGTCAGGAAAATTCGCTTGAGGATATCAGAAAGTCTTTCCGGTCAGTGCGGGTAAGACGTTGTCTTTATGGGTTGAGTGAAGATAAGAATAAGGTATTTTATGAAGATGCAGCAGGAAGAAAGACATCATTTGAAATATCGGAAAGTGATATTGATACACTTTTATCGGCTGTAAGAGAAAACGACAGGGAAAAGATCGAGGCAGCAGCCCAGAAGGTATTTGCCGGGATCAGAAACAGTGAGATGAATCTTGAAATGATCAGTGCAAGTATCTATCATATTTTATACCGTCTGATGGAAATGGTAAAAGAATTTGATGATGAAATGAACCAGCAGGAGATTTTTGAATATATCGGCAATGAATCTTTCCATCATCTTGTAATGATGGGCAGACCGGAAGAAATTACCGATTTTTTTGCAGATTATGCAGGTTATTTTGCACAGGTACGCAGTCAGGAAAACCGGAATATCTTAGATAAAATCGATGCTTATGTCAAAGAACATTATATGGAAAAGATCAGCCTGCGTTCTTTAGGAGAAATGTTTTATATCAACAATGTTTACTTAGGACAGCTATATAAAAAGCGGTATCATATCGTATTCCGGGATTATCTGAACCAGCTTCGTTTAGAGAAGGCAAAAGAACTATTAGAAGATACAGATACGAGGATCTATCGTATTGCAGAAGAAACCGGATTTGGCAAAGCAGATTATTTTATCAATAAATTTGTACAAGTATATGGGATCACACCGAATCAGTATCGTATGAAGTTTAAAAAGTCAGGCAGGGGGAATTAGCATATGAACAGGAGAAGGAAAATTGGTATTGCATTGGGAATCATAGTCATTATCACGACGGGATGTATCTGGCATATGGTCAGTTCGCAGCAGAAGGAAGTCAAAGTTTTTACGGCAACGCTGGCTTTTCCGGGAAGTGAAATGGAATCGGATAATTATATGGAAGATAAGATTGCCGAACTTACAGGAGCAAGAGCAGAAGTAACATGGTTAGATGGGCAGAATCCATCTGATCTTGTAAAAAGTATGATCGTATCGGGGGAATATCCTGATTTTATTCAGGGAAGTGATGCTACAAAGGAGTTGTTGGATGCAGGGGCCTTTATTCCGCTTGAGGATTATTTAGATGACTATCCGAATCTTAAAAATTATATGACAGATGAACAGTGGGAATCCTACCGTAAAGAAGACGGACATATCTATTTTATTCCATCTTATGGGGTGATCCGTGGGCATGATACGAAAGTAATGAAATCGGGAGAGGCATTCTGGATACAGAAACGAGTGCTGGAATGGGCAGGTTACCCTAAATTGCAGACACTTGATGACTATTTTGATCTTATCTGTGATTATCGGAAAGAACATCCTAAGACGGACGGAGAAGATACGATCGGATTTGAGATCTTATGTGATGACTGGCGGTATTTCTGTCTGGAAAATCCACCGATGTTTTTAGCCGGATACCCAAATGACGGCTGTGCGGTCATTGATCGAAAAACGCAGACAGCGAAAGTCTATGATACGATACCGGAAGCAAAGCAGTACTATAAGAAACTAAGCAGCATATACGAACAAGGTGTGATCGATCCGGAAACCTTTATGCTCTCTTATGATCAGTATATAGAAAAAATCAAGCAGGGAAATGTACTTGGCATGGTAGATCAATATTGGGAGATCCAGAGTGCACAAAACAGCCTGTATGCAAATGGAAAAGAGGAATATACTTATGTGCCATTCCCAATTACCGCATCAGAAGATATCAAGCCTGATTATAACTGTATAGAATACAACTTGCAGACAGGGGAGGGAATTGGAATCTCTACTTCCTGTCAGGACGTAGAGGGTGCCTTACAGTTCTTAAACGATCTGCTTTCGGACGAAGTGATGAAACTCCGCTACTGGGGAGAAGAAGGCAGAGATTACGAAGTGGGTGAAAATGGTGTATTTTACCGCACCAAAGAGCAGCGGGATAACTGGGACAATGATGATTATCTCAAGCAGAACAGTTGTACATATGAATATTTTCCAACATACGAGGGAATGCTTCCGGATGGAATCAATACCGTACTTCCGAGAGAACAGCCGGGTGAATATTATGCGTCCTTATCAGCATATGATAAGAAGGTCTTAGATGCTTATGGTTATCAGATATGGTCAGACTTTTTAGGAGAAGAAAGAGAAGGTGATCCATGGTATCCGATCTATCCTAGTGCAGAAGACTGGGGAATGGATACGGAATATGGAAAAGCCAAAGAAGATATGAAACTTCTCAAAAAAGAATGGCTGCCGAAACTTATCATGACATCGCCGGACGAATTTGATGCAGCATGGGATCATTATGTGGATATGTATAACAGTACGATCAATGTTAAAGCGTATGAGAAACAGCTGGATATTGAAATCCAAAACCGTATGAAAAACCGTATAAAATGATAAATTTTATGAGTTGACAAATCAATTTTTTATGCATATAATGACCTTATTCTTGTGGTCATTATGATCATAATAATATAAAGAACACAGGCTGTGATAAGAAGAAGTAGCAGTACACAGAGGCAGTTTTGCGTAAGCAGGCTGTAAATAAAGGTGGTAACACGGAACATTGGCTTTCGTCCTTTTTAGGACGAAAGCTTTTTTAATTGTATAGGCATAGAGGCCTCATTTGCGAAATGTAGTTTCTCTTGGAGGAGAAATGGAATGTAGCAAATAAATAAACCACCTGCTATGCGAGTGGTGGAAAGAGCTTAAATGATGTGCAATGATAAGCTCCTTTGTTATAATAATGATGGTCTGCCAACCACATTAAAAACAAAGGAGGTTGTCCGTATGAACAACAATAACAGTTTATCACATACTACATGGAATTGTAAGTATCATATAGTGTTTGCACCAAAGTATAGAAGAAAGGTAGCGTATGGAAAGTTAAGAGAAGATATTCCGATAAACCGATACAAGTACCACGGAACATTTAGTCTACTTGACAAGAACGGAATGCCACTTGTGGCTATGCATTGGGAACACCGATTTAGGAGTATGCTTGGCAGGTACAATGAGATTTACAAGGTGCAGATGCCTAAGATAACCCCTCATATGTGCCGCCATACCTACTGCTCGAATATGGCAAAATCGGGAATAAATCCGAAGACGTTACAGTACCTTATGGGGCATTCGGATATATCAGTTACAATGAATGTGTACACGCATATCGGATTCGATGATGCAGAGGAAGAACTGAAGCGGATGAAAGAGTTTAGGAAGGAACAGGCAGAGGTTGAGCAGAAGAAAGAGAAACCGATGTCACAGAAGAGGTTTAAGGTAGTTTAATATGGAAAAGAGATGACGCTCTGGCTTAGGCTGGAGCGTTATTTTTTGGTGGAATTTATACGATAACACCAGTATAATATATACTTAGATAAAAGGTGGTGGATTGATATGGCTAAGAAACCTATTAACTGGATTGACAATATGCCCGAATTATTATCAGAGTGGAATTATGAGAGAAATGATGTAGAGCCTATTAATATATCAATTTGGTCAAAAAGAAAAGTGTGGTGGAAATGTAAAGAGGGACATGAATGGCTCTCTTCAATGAATAATCGACAGAAAAAAGTTGGTTGTCCTTATTGTAGTGGCAAGCTTCCGATAGTAGGGTTGACTGATTTGGAAACAACCAATCCTGAATTATTGAAAGAGTGGGATTATAGTAAGAATATTATAACACCAAAAGAAATAAAAGCAGGTAGCGGAACGAAAGTATGGTGGAAGTGTTCACTTGGTCATTCGTGGAGTGCATCACCTAATCATCGAACAAAGGGAAGAGGGTGTCCTATATGTGCTAACAAAGTGGTACTACTAGGGTATAATGACCTAACAACATTAAAACCTAATATTGCATCGGAATGGGACTATGAGAAAAATGGAGAGAAAACTCCTGCTAATTATACTGTCAGAAGTGGAGAAAGAGTATGGTGGAAATGTAAAAGAAATCATTCATGGGAAGCAGTAATTGCTAGTAGAACTGGCAATAAATATGTGGGATGTCCATATTGCTCTGGTTTATTACCTATAGAGGGAGAAACAGATTTGCTCACAACTAACCCGGAATTAATAAGTGAATGGAATTACGAAAAGAATACATTATTAACTCCAAATATGGTGAAGGCTGGTAGCTCTGATAAAGTTTGGTGGATATGTGATAAAGGTCATGAATGGCAAGCTGTAATAAGTAGTAGAACTGTGAATGAAAGTGGATGTCCGTTTTGTTCTGGGCGATATGCTATTCAAGGCGAAAATGATTTAATGTCGGTCGATTCTCCACTATTAAAAGAGTGGAATTATGATAGAAATGGAAGGCTTACACCAAGTGATTTTAAAGAGCATAGTGCAAGAAAAATATGGTGGAAATGTAAAAAGGGGCATGAATGGTGTTCATCTATTTCTGATAGAAGTCGAGGAGATGGATGTCCATATTGCTCGGGCAAGAGAGTGTTGGTGGGATTTAATGATTTAGCACATATAAATCCATATATTGCAAAAGAATGGAATTATGAAAAAAATGGAAATAAAATTCCACAAAAATATACGTGTAAATCTGGAATAAAGGTTTGGTGGAAATGTGAAAAGGGGCATGAGTGGAAAACATCGATTAGCAATAGAAGTAGGGGAGACGGATGCCCAAAATGCAACTCTGGTATAAGAACTTCATTCCCTGAACAGGCTATATATTTTTATGTAAAAAAGATATATCCCGATGCGGTAAATAGATGTACAGATGTATTGCCTAATGGAATGGAAATTGATATTTTTATACCATCAATTAATGTGGGAATAGAGTATGATGGAAGTGTTTGGCATGAATCTGATAAAGCATTGGAGAAAGAAGTAAAAAAATATATTGAATGTAAAAGGAACGATATTTTTTTAATTCGAGTAAAAGAAAAGGGCGGTAATGCTAGAGAAAATTCATGTGATGTTATGTTACGAATAGATGATAGTTTTAATAATGAGGCGTATAGTTCACTGTTTATGCAACTTAGTAAATACATCAAAATTCCGAATGAAATTGATGTGAAAAATGATAGAGTTCATATACAAGAAAATTATAAGACAGAAATAAAAAATAATTCTTTTGGAAGTAAGTATGCTGATTTGGTTGTAGAGTGGGATTCAGAAAAGAATGGAATGTTGACACCATATATGTTTTCGTCAAATAGTGGTGAACGCATTTGGTGGAAATGCTGCAAAAATCATTCGTGGCAAACTACAATATCAACAAGGGCAAAGGGAAGTGGATGTCCCTATTGTTCTGGAAGATACGCTATTAAGGGGGAAAATGATTTGCAGACATTAAGACCAGAAATTGCTAGTGAATGGAATTATAATAAAAATGGAAAATTGCTTCCATGTGAATTTAAGTCTCAAAGTAATAAAAAAGTGTGGTGGAAGTGTAAAGAAGGGCATGAGTGGGAAGCAATTATTGCAAATCGTACTAGAAGAGGAGACGGTTGTCCTGTTTGTGGTAAAAACCCTTAGTAGTAAGAATTTTCGTTTTACTACCAACTTTACTACTAACAGGTAGTAACAACTTGCAGGGCTCTGCTCTGATTTGCCACAATCTGTAATTTCAGAGCATTTTACAATAACCCCGGAATCCCTTGCAAAACAGGGCATTTCCGGGCAAAACAAGGAGAAACAAATAATGATAAAAGTACTTTTCATCTGCCACGGCAATATCTGCCGCAGCACAATGGCACAATTCGTTTTTCAGGACATGGTAAACCATGCCGGTCTTGCCGATGAATTTTTCATCGACTCAAAAGCAACCAGCACGGAGGAAATTGGCAATCCACCGCACCGTGGCACGGTTCGCAAGATGAACGAGCTTGGCATACCGATGCAGCCGCATTTTGCATCGCAGGTCACAAAGAGTGACTACAACAAATTTGATTATATAATAGGAATGGACAAGTGGAACTATAAGAATATGATGCGTATTTTTGGCGGTGACCCAGATGGAAAGGTGTCGCTTCTTCTTGAATTTGCGGGAAGTGGCAGGGATATTGCCGACCCGTGGTACACGGGAAATTTTGATGACACATACAGAGATGTAAAAGAGGGATGCGAGGCATTGCTAGATAAATGTGTCGGTGAAATTAAAGCCTGACACAGATTGTCAGGCTTATACAACAGTGATTAGAATTTGCGTGATTACTTAAAATAAGTTCAGTCCGTTGAGTACCATGCTGTATATACAACAGTGATTAGAATTTGCGTGATTACTTAAAATAAGTTCAGCCCGTTGAGTGCCATGATGCATATATGACAGCGTCAAACCTGAATTCTGGTTTATCAATGACGGAAGTACGGATAAAGTCATGCTATATATATGACAACATTAAACCGCCAAAAATTTATCATCTACGGGTGATACGAATCGTTGATGTAAGACTTGTGTTATGTTAGAATTGTAATTAGTGTAGTGTATCATTGATACAATATACCAGGTGTGAATGGAATTTTATATGATGTTGTGGCAAAAGGCATTTTGCATCATTATATAAAAGGATATAAAAGGGTTAAACTTTTTTGAAAGAGAGGAAACTCTTAATGAAATGGAATTATGATTTTTACATAGCATCATCAGTTGTGTTAATAGTTCTTATAATATATTATTACAGGGTTGCTGAACTTAATAAACTTTCACGGAGAATATATGGATATTTTCAGATAATCTGTCTGGCAAGTTGTGTGACAGATATGTTTTCGACAGTAGTTCTTAGAAAGTATTTTCCGGATATGACAGGTCTTAATTATTTTGGTCAGATGGTTGGATATACTTTTCAGCATTTGATACCGTGTATGTACTTTTTTTATATAGTATCAATGGCACGAGATATAAAGACCATAAGAAAAAAGATGCTTTTTTGGGCGATTCCTGCGATAATAGAGCAGGCTATGATATGGACAGATTATTTTACTGATGCCTTATTTAGTTATTCGGTCAGTGAGGGATACCGGCGTGGACCATTTATGCCGGTTCTTATAGTATGTACTGTTTATTACTTTGCAGCAGCTATTGTGCAGGCATTTTCAAAAGAAAGTGTTTTAGAACGCCGTTATAAACTTGTCACAATATGGTTTATGCTTTTAAGTTTTGCAGCTATGCTTACACAGATGCTTAACCCGGAAATTGTAGTTATAGGTGCGAGTAGTGCATTAGGATGTCTTATTATGCAGATGACATTGCAAAACAATATTCTTATCAGACAGGCAAACCACAAGGAGATTGAGGCAAGACAGGCTGCTGAGGAGGCAAATAGAGCAAAGTCAACATTTCTTGCAAATATGTCACATGAGATAAGAACACCTATGAATGCAATATGTGGTATGGCAGATATTCTTGAAAAATGTGAACTCACGCCACTTGAACATGAATATGTAGAAACGATACAGACGGCAGCAGGGTCATTGTTGTCCATTATAAATGATGTACTCGATTTTTCAAAGATAGATGCGGGAAAAATGGAACTCTGCCCTGTTGAGTATCGTTTTGATTCATTTATAGAGGGGATTGAAAATGTTATTTCTGCCAGGATTTTTGATAAAAAACTTGAGTTTGAGGTTTCTATGTCCGAAGGAATCCCGATATATATGTACGGTGACTATACTAAGATTAACCAGATTCTTATCAATATATTGAGCAATGCAGTTAAATTTACAGATTCGGGAAAGATTAAACTTGATATACGCTCAAAGCAGATTAATAAGAACACTATTGAACTGAGTTTTGCCGTTAGCGATACCGGTATAGGTATTAAAAAAGAGGATATGGGTAAATTGTTCAATCAGTTCAGCCAGGTTGATGCCATGCGTAACAGAAAGCGTGAGGGAACTGGTCTGGGACTGGCACTTGCTAAAAAAATAGCACAGCTTATGGGTGGGAATATTGAAGTGCAGAGTGAGTACAATGTTGGAAGCTGTTTTACGGCAAGGATTAACCAGAGAATATGCAATGATGATAGCGAGGAATTGAGACGGGAGGCAGCAGATAAGTACAGAAATAAGACTATATTTTTGTATGAAAATGACTATAGCAGCAGAACGCATTTGATAGAGATTTTTGAACAGCTTAATCTGCATGTTATTTGTATTAATTCCATAGACGAGATAGGCAGAGAAGTGTATAATATATATTCAGATGAACAAAAATTGTTTGTTTACAATTATAATGCTTATCTTAGGGTTAAAAATAAATTTTCAAGTATGGAGTTGTTAAAAAAGATAAAAAACATTGCTCTGCTTGAATTTTATACTGTTTTTGAAGAAAACGAGATGCCGGGACTATATATAAGAAAGCCCTATGATTTGTTCAAAATTTACAGAGTCTTATTTGAAGAAAAATCGGATGGGTATAATGTTAATGCCGGTGGAAAATTGTTAAAAAATGGTTATGCAGATAATTCACTCATAAAGTTTGATAATGCAGATGTTGAAGTTGATAAGTCTCGTTCATATAAAGAAAACAATCAGCCTGAGAGTAGACAAAAGGCTGTCATTGTCAGTGATAATGACATTGAGAAAGCTCAGGAAAGCGGGGATGTTAGAGGAAATCCGAATAGAAATATTAAGGAAGAAAATTTTAAAAAACAGGATTCTGCCGTGAAAGTCTCGGGTGATATGTTTAAAAATATAAGAGTTGCAATTGTTGATGACAACAAGGTTAATCTTAGAGTTGCAGTAACTCAGTTAAGGCAGCTGGGTGTTATGGCAGAGGTGTTTTCAAGTGGCGGTGCAATTATTAAGGCACTTGAAAGAGAGCGTAAATATGATATGATATTTATGGATCATATGATGCCTGAAATGGATGGTATTGAGACCACTAAAGTAATACGAAATATGGCTTCGCAAAGTTGCAAAGATGTTCCTATCATAGCACTTACCGCAAATGCGGTTACGGGTGTAGAGAGAGAATATAAAGAAGCTGGAATGAACGACTGGATGTTTAAACCGGTAAAACTTGATGATTTTAAGGAGATACTACTTAAGTTTGTATCAAAAGAAAAGGTGTCTTAGGTTTGAATAAGGGGGATTAATATGGATGGAAAAATTTTTGAAAAGCTTATTGAGGTGTCAGAGTGTGCATTCTTTATTTCAAAGCCGGGCGGCGAAATGGAAATAACATATGCAAGTAAAAAATTTTATTCAATATTACAATACACAAAAGAGGAGTTTCAGGAGAAGTTCAAAAACAGTCTTATGGCTGTAATCCTGCCGGAAGAAAAACAGAAAGTTAAAAATCTTATAGCAAGACAGTTTGCAGCCGGCGGTGCAGTAAACATTGAATGTAGGGTAAAAAGAAAAGATGGGACTACCGCATGGCTTTCAATTTCAGCGAAAACCCTGTTACATATGTCGGAAAACAGATTTTTCTGTTCCTGCCTGGACATAACAAAATCCAGGAACAATGTTGAAAATATGTTTAAGGCAAAACATGAGATTGATGTTATCGCAAACAGTATTCCGGGAGGAGTTTTGAAAATCCGTATGAAAGACATGAAGATTCTTTATGCCAATGACGGATATTATATGTTGTCAGGATATTCGAGAGCTGAATTTCATATAAATTTTGGAGACTACTGTGATAAAATAATTTATCCTGCTGACATGAAGATGGTTAAGAGTGTTTTTGGAACGACTGTCGAGAACAATGGTCTTCTTGGCTTTGAGCATCGCATCGTTGGCAAGACCGGTCATACAAAATGGCTTTATGTGAACGGCCGCAAGATTGATGATGAGAGCGGTGAGGATGTATATTTATGTGTTCTTATGGATGTTACATCCAGAAAAAGCATGGAGGCAGAGTTTGAGGAGAATATAAGAAGATTTAAGTATGTCTCAGAGTATCTAAAGGAGACTATGTGGACATATGACATAAATAATAAAACTTTTACGAGGAGTGGAAGTCTCGGCGAATCTTTTTCAAAAGAAAACTTTTTAAGGACATGGGATGACATGCCTGAGATGCTTGAACTTTTCCATCCGGATGATGCAAAGATATTTGAAAAGAATGTAAAAAACAGAATTGAAAATATCGGAAGCAGCCGCTATATATACAGGATAAGAGATAACAGTTCAATGTTTAGAAATGTTGAGATATGTGCCGTGTCTGTATCTGATAATGGCGATGATAAGCCGGATAAAATTTATACGGTTACCAGACTTGTAGATAATGCCGAAGAAATTTCATCAAGACTCGACCATGAGAGAGAAGAGATTTCAGAGCGCAACAAGCTTGTAAATATGGCTAAGTCAGCACAGGCACAGGCTGAGGACAATATTACATCACTTATGCCGTATGCTTCATTTATGAATAAGGCAGAAAAAATTCTTAGTGAGAGAAAAGAAAAAGAGCATTATGCACTTGTATGTGCCGATATAAATGAGTTTAGAAAATTCAGCCATCATTATGGTTTTTCAATAAGCAACAGGATTTTGGAAGAATTCTCAAAAACACTTCTCAACAATCTTGCAAAAGAGGGTGTTTGCTCACGAGTTGACGGAGATTATTTTGTATTGCTCACAAAATATGAGAGTCACAAAGAACTTCTGCGTATGATGTCCGAGATGGTAAGAGCAAGAAATGTTGCTGAGGAAGAAGAAAAGGATGTAAATATAGAGTTTGGAACTACCACAGGAATTTATCTTGTTCAGGAGTCAGACTGTGAATTGCTTGAAATGCTTGAAAAGGCAGATATGGCAAGAAGAAGCATAAAAGGGCTTCGTGGAAACCATTATGCGATATATACCGATGACCTTAAGAGTGAGCAGTTTAAGGAAGAAGAAACAATAAGTGAAGTTTATGATGCGGTAAGAAATAATGATATAGAGATATGCTATATGCCTAGAATAAAAGGTGACAGGGAAAATATTGTCGGCTGCAAGGCTGTTCCGAGAGTACAGTTAAAGGATGGTCATGTCCTTGAATCTGATGAATTGACAAGACTTATTGAGCGCGGCGGAAAACTGAGCAGTTTTGCATTGGCTACTTTATCGACAGTATGCTGCAGTGTCGGGGCATGGAAAAAACTTGGAAACAAAATCGTGCCGTTTTCAATAGAAATGACGGCGAGCGAACTTTCAATACATAATGTTGTCAAAAAAATAGATGATATTGTTGTTAAAAAGAATGGACTTGAACCAAAGGATGTTATCATAGAAATTCATGAGAGGTATCTTGCGGATATGACAACGGTGCTTGAAATGGCAATAGAGAAGCTGTGCGGCAGGGGTTACAATGTAGTTATAAGCAGATTTGGAACAGACCACACGGCTATCCACTCTATCAGAAAGTTAAATGTAACGGGAATCAAATTCCACGGAGAGTATTTCAATGAATACATGACATCGGAGAAAGAGTGCATTATATTGAGTAAGACCGTTGAGATGGCAAAGAGTCTTGGACTAACAGTTACCTGTGGAGGAATACATACACCTATGCATGAGGAATTTGCCAAAAAGATAGGCTGCGAGATGTTTGAGGGTGATATGTATTACGGTGCAGTCAGGGCCAATGTATTTGAAAAATGTTTTCTGTCAAATTTATAAGAACTGTAATTTTATAAAGGGGTTCCGGCTTTTACAGAATAGAGCAATAAGCGGTTGGGACTTGTTTATAATGGTGCGGTCGGAAAGAAAAATATTTGTGCTGTTTACATCTGTGGTATGACAGTCAATGTTTCAGGTTGCAATATTTCGATAATATGTGTAAAATAAAATGGATGTCGGGTGACATTTAACCATGATGCAGCCGGCAGCGAAATTCGTTTATAAACGGCTTTAAAATTTAGCTTTGAAAAGCCGTATGATTATGACTATTAAAATGACAAAAGAAGTAAAAGGAGATAAAAAATGATAGACATAAAATTTCTGAGAGAAAATCCGGATATTGTAAAGCAGAATATTAAAAACAAATTTCAGGATGACAAACTTCCTTTAGTAGATGAAGTTATAGAGTTCGATGCTAAGTCAAGACAGGCAAAGCAGGATGCAGATGCACTCCGTGCTTCAAGAAAATCAATTTCAAAAGAAATCGGTGCACTTATGGCTCAGGGGAAGAAAGAAGAAGCTGAGGCAAAGAAAGCAGAAGTTTCAAAGAATGCTGAAAAACTTGCTGAGTTAGAAGAACTTGAAAAAGAGTATCAGGAAAAAGTAAAAGAGAGAATGATGGTCATTCCAAACATTATCGATCCTAGTGTTCCTATAGGTAAAGATGACAGCGAAAATGTTGAGATTGAGAAATTTGGTGAGCCTGTTGTTCCTGATTTTGAAGTGCCATATCATACAGAGATTATGGAAAAATTTGATGGTATAGACCTTGATGCAGCAGGAAAAGTTGCAGGAAACGGTTTCTATTATCTTATGGGAGATATTGCAAGACTTCATTCAGCAGTTATTTCATATGCCAGAGATTTTATGATTGACAGAGGATTCACATATTGCATACCACCATTTATGATTAGAAGTAATGTAGTTACCGGTGTTATGAGCTTTGCTGAGATGGATGCCATGATGTATAAGATCGAGGGAGAAGATTTATACCTCATCGGAACAAGTGAACATTCAATGATCGGTAAATTTATCGACACTATTGTTGATGAGAAAGAGCTTCCAAAGACTCTTACAAGCTATTCACCATGTTTCAGAAAAGAAAAAGGTGCTCATGGTA
>ERZ773158.773-NODE-773-length-35093-cov-8.993293_pt1 | contig 35093 bp, 30 predicted proteins | sample MGYA00511918_ERZ773158 | MGnify/ENA primary metagenome ERZ773158 (study PRJEB29015, sample SAMEA2737876) | human gut metagenome | biome: human gut; feature: human-associated habitat; material: faeces | place: China | collected 2012 ...
GTTCTTTTACGAATCGCCAGATTTCCATGGCATGATCGTGTCTGCAGTTAAAAGTGCGGTCTACAAACTTCACCTGTGGCACTTTTTTTCCGATAAAAAATGCCAGTTCTTTTTTCACCCGCTCCACATCCCGGAACCGCAGTGTCTTTTCCACCGAGGAAAGACAGTAGCTGCACCGGAACGGACATCCGGTGACCCTGTGGTCCCATGTGCCGGAGAAGGCGGCGTATATGGAGCGGGCCAGAGAGAACCCCCGGCTGGAGGGCGTTCCTCTGCCGCCGGAGCTGCGCCTGACGGCGGATATGGCCTGCCTGACGGAAGCGGAGCTGGTGGTGGTGGCGGTGCCGTCCTACGCCGTGCGGGAGACGGCCCATGCCGCCGCTCCGCTGCTGCGCCCAGGTACGCTGCTGGTGACGGCGGCCAAGGGCATCGAGCGGGATACCCACCTGCGGATGAGCCAGATATTGGAGCAGGAGACGGGGGGAGCCTTTCCCATCGCCGCCCTGTCCGGCCCCTCCCACGCCGAGGAGGTGGGCCGTGGGCTCCCCACCGGCTGCGTGGCGGCCAGCGTGTCTCAGGCGGCTGCCCTCACGGTGCAGGACGCCTTTATGAACGACCGCTTCCGGGTGTATACCAGCCCTGATATCGTGGGAGTGGAGCTGTCCGGCGCCCTGAAGAACGTGGTGGCGCTGGCCTGCGGCATCTGCGACGGTATGGGGTATCAGGACAACACCAAAGCCCTGCTGATGACACGGGCCATGGTGGAGCTGTGCCATCTGGGGGAGCGGCTGGGAGGCGACCGCCAGACCTTCGGCGGCCTTGCGGGTATGGGAGACCTGATCGTCACCTGCACCTCCATGCACTCCCGGAACCGCCGGGCGGGCATCCTGCTGGGACAGGGCAAGTCCATCGGGCAGACGCTGGCGGAGACCGGCGGCGTGGTGGAGGGCTACTATGCCGCCGCCAGTATGCACCAGCTGGCGGAAAAGACCGGCGTGGAGATGCCCATCTGCCGGTGCGTCTATGAGATATTGTACCGGCAGCGGCCGGTGCAGGAGGTGGCCCGTGAGCTCATGGGCCGGGCCAGAAAGGGCGAGATCGAGGACGGCTGGCGCTATCCCGTGGGATAACGCCGGGGAAGGAGGGGCTTATGGAGCGGATCCTGCTGGTGGAGGACGATGCCCAGATCACGGCATCGCTGTCGGCATTTTTGCAGAGTGAGGGCTTTTCCGTGGAGACGGCCACCGGGGAGACCCAGGCCAGGCAGCTGGTGGAGCAGACGGCTCCGGGGCTGCTGCTGGTGGATGTGCAGTTGGCGGAGGGCAGCGGCTTCGGCGTGTGCGCCTACGCCCGGAGCCGGGGTCTGCCGGTGATCTTCCTCACCGCCTCCGGCGACGAGAGCAGCGTGGTGCTGGGGCTGGACATGGGAGCCGACGACTACATCGCCAAGCCCTTTCGGCCCAGAGAGTTGGTCTCCCGCATCCGCAGCGTACTGCGGCGGTACGGCAAGGAGAAGACGCTGGTGCCGCTGGGCGGCGTGCTGGTGGATACGGAGAAGGGGCGGGTCACACGGGACGGCCGGGATGTGTATCTCTCGGCGCTGGAATACCGGCTGCTGCTGGTGTTTCTGAGCCACCGGGGAAAGGTCCTCTCCCGGTCGCAGCTGCTGGAGGAGATCTGGGACGCCGCCGGGGATTTCGTCAATGACAACACCCTGACGGTGTATATCAAGCGCCTGCGGGAGAAGATCGAGACCGACCCCGCAGACCCACAGATCATCCGGACGGTGCGTGGCATCGGCTACATGGTGGACGCATGAGCATCTGGAAGAACACGGAGGTGCGGCGGACGGCCCTGTGGCTGCTGCTGGCCACGGCGGTGTGCTCCGTGGCGGCGGCCCTGCTGTATCCCGCCTGCGGCCTGCTGACGCTGGGGCTGGGGGCGGTCTGCGGGGCCATCTGGTACGGCTCCACCCGGCGGCGCTACCGGGAACTGGAGCGCATGAGCCGGGACATTGACCGCATTCTCCACGGGCAGGAGCAGCAGATGCTGCCCCAGCAGGAGGAGGGAGAACTGGCCATCCTCCGCAGCGAGATCGGGAAGATGACGGTGCGGCTGCGGGAGAACGCCCAGCGTCAGCAGGAGGAACGTGTCCGGCTGGCGGATGCCATGGCGGATATCTCCCACCAACTGCGGACGCCCCTGACGGCCATGCGCCTGACCCTGTCCCTGCTGGAGCAGGAGGAGCTGACGCCCCAGCGGCGTCTGGCACTGATGCGGGAGCTGAAGAAGCTGACGGGCCGTATGGAGTGGCTGGTGGAGGCCCTGCTGAAAATGGCCCAGCTGGACGCCGGGACGGTGGTGTTCCACCCGCAGGACACCACGGCGGCGGAGCTGGTGCGCCGTGCGGCGGAGCCGCTGGAGGTCCCCATGGAGGTGCGGAGCATCCGCTTCACCGCTCAGGCGGGGGAGGAGCGGCTTACCTGCGACGTGCCGTGGAGCACGGAGGCACTGGGAAATATTCTGAAAAACTGCATGGAGCACGCCGCCTCATGGGTGCAGGTAACGGCACGGGAGACAGCCATTTTCACAGAGATCACGGTGCAGGATGATGGGCCGGGCTTCGACCCGGAGGAGCTGCCCCGGCTCTTTCAGCGGTTTTACCGGGGCAAAAACGCCGGGGAGAACAACTTCGGCATCGGCCTGAGCCTCTCCCGTCAGGTGCTGGCCCAGCAGAACGGCACGGTGCAGGCGGAAAATGTCCTCACCGGCGGCGCACGGTTTATCCTGCGGTGGTATAAGGGCACGATATAGATGCCCTCATAAGCCCCACCAAGCCGGGGGAAAAGTGCAGGATTAAAGGAAAATTTACCTTCTATTCATAAAAACCGCCGGGAAGTGTGAAATGACCTGCCGCCGCCGGTTGCATTTTGCCGAGGGTTGTAGTATAATTTCACAATATGTAAGTCCGCCCAACCGGGCGCAGACTGAAAAACAACGAAACGGATCAAACCGACTAAGGAGTGCGTATCGATATGCGAAATATACCCTTCAGCCCTCCGGATATCACGGAGCTGGAGATCCAAGAGGTGTGCGAGGCCCTGCGGTCCGGCTGGATCACCACCGGCCCCCGCACCAAGCAGATGGAAAAGGAGCTGGCAGAGTACTGCCATGTGGCGAAGCTGGTGTGCCTGAACTCCGCCACGGCGGCGGAGGAGATGAACCTGCGGGTGCTGGGCATCGGTGAAGGCGACGAGGTGCTGGTGCCGGCGTACACCTATACCGCCACGGCGGCGGCGGCCATCCATGTGGGGGCCACGGTGAAGTTCATCGACAGCCAGAAGGACTCGCTGGAGATGGACTATGACCAGATGGAGCGGGCCATCACCGAAAAGACCAAGGCGGTGATCCCGGTGGATCTGGGAGGCATCCCCTGCGACTATGACCGCATCTATCAGGCGGTGGAGGGGAAAAAGGCACTGTTCTGCCCCAAGGGCGACGTGCAGGAGGCACTGGGCCGGGTGGCCGTGGCGGCCGACTGCGCCCATGGGCTGGGCGCCTCCCGCCACGGGGTACCTACCGGCGCTCTGGCAGACTTCACCTCCTTCTCCTTCCACGCCGTGAAGAACTTCACTACCGCCGAGGGCGGTGCATCGGCGTGGCGCACGCTGCCGGGTCTTGACGACGAGGAGCTGTACCACCGCTATCAGCTGTTGAGCCTCCACGGACAGTCCAAGGACGCTCTGGCCAAGACCAAGCTGGGGGCGTGGGAGTACGACATCGTGGGGCCGTGGTATAAGTGCAACATGACGGACATCATGGCCGCCATAGGTCTGAAGCAGCTGGAGCGCTATCCCGGCCTGCTGGAGCGGCGGCATCAGCTGATCCAGCGCTATGATGAAGCCCTGCACCCGCTGGGCATCCGGACCCTGCCCCACTTTACCCCGGACTATACCAGCTCCGGCCACCTGTACCTGACGTGGACCCCCGGCATCGGGGAAAAGGAGCGCAATGAGATCATCCTGCGGATGGCGGAGCGGGGCGTGGCCTGCAACGTCCACTATAAGCCCCTGCCCATGATGACGGCCTACAAGGCCATGGGCTTTGATATCGCTGACTATCCCAATGCTTACCACCACTATGAAAACCTCATCACCCTGCCTCTGCACACCCGCCTCTCCGACGAGGATGCGGCCTATGTGACGGAGCAGTTTGCGGACATCGTGAAGGAGTACCTCCGGTGATGCTGCGGAAGTGGGAGGATCTGCCGCAGGGGATGCAGACGGAGGAAGTCCGCCCGTATTATGACCTGCTGCGAAGGAAGCAGGGGAGTCTGCTGTGCAAGCGGCTGTTCGATATTCTGGCGTCACTGGTGCTGCTGGTGCTGCTGAGCCCGGTATTTCTGGTGCTGGCCATTGCCATCAAGCTGGACTCCCACGGCCCGGTGTTTTACCGGCAGGTGCGGGTGACCCAGTACGGGCGTGAGTTTCGCATTTTCAAGTTCCGCACCATGGTGCAGAATGCCGACCGCATCGGCAGTCAGGTGACAGTCAGCGGCGACAGCCGCATCACACGGGTGGGCAAGGTCATTCGCAGCTGCCGTCTGGACGAGATCGGCCAGCTGCTGAACGTGCTGGGCGGCTCCATGTCCTTTGTGGGGACACGGCCGGAGGTGCCCAAGTACGTGGCCCGCTACGCTCCGGAGATGATGGCCACCCTCCTGCTGCCGGCCGGCGTCACCTCCGAGGCCAGCATCCGCTACAAGGACGAGGCGGAGCTGCTGGACAAGGCGGAGGATGTGGACGAGACGTATGTGCAGCAGGTGCTGCCGGGAAAAATGGCATATAATCTGGCGAGCATCCGGCGCTTTGGCTTGGGGCAGGAGCTGCTGACCATGCTGCGGACGGTCAAGGCCGTGCTGTAAGAGGGCGGACACAGAGGTTGCAATTCCGATCCGCAGGGAGTATAATACTCCGTTGCGGCGATAGCCGGAGAACAAAACAGAGAGGACGCCGCCTGCCCCCAGCGGGCCGGGTGGCGGTGAGAGGTCAACTATGGAAGAAAAGAAAGAGGTCACCATACAGGAGATCCAGAGCAAGCTCCTGGAGATCCTGCTGTATTTTCAGAAGTTCTGTCAGGAGAACGGACTGGGCTTCGTGCTGGCCGGCGGCACCTGTCTGGGTGCCGTGCGCCACAAGGGCTTCATCCCCTGGGACGACGACGTGGACGTGTTCATGCTGCGGGACGACTATGAAAAGCTCTGCCGTATCTGGGACGAAAAGGCGGACACAGAGCACTACTCCTGCGTCCGCTCCAACGATCGATTCAACATCCGTCACTCCGCCACGGAGATCAAGGACAACAACACCACCTTCATCAACCGCCACAGCGTGGATCTGGATATCCATCAGGGGCTGATGATCGACGTGATCCCGCTGGACGCCGTACCCAAGTCCAAGTGGAAGCAGCTGTGGCAGATGGTGGATTCCATGATGTACTGCTGCTTCAACTTCCAGCGCCTGCCCGCCCACAAGGGCAAGGTCACCTACTATGCCGAAAAGCTGGCGCTGACGCTGGTGCCGTCCTTCAAGGCCCGGTACAAGCTGTGGAAGGGCGCCGAAAAGCGGCTGAGCCGCTACTCACTGGCGGATGCGGAGTACGTCTCCTCCTTCGGAGAGGGCGCCACCATCATGCGCCAGCGGTTTCCCATCCGGTGGTTCCGCCACCCGGCGTATCTGGAGTTCGAGGGCCATCAGATGCCGGTGCCGGAGGACTATGATAAGTGGCTGACCATCTCCTACGGCGACTATATGCAGCTGCCGCCTCCGGAGGAGCGGGTCTACCGCCACGATGCGGTATTCATCGATCTGGAGCACAGCTACAAGCAGTATAAGGGTATCCACTACTGTGTGGATGAAAAGAAAGCGTGAGAGTCATGTCGAAGCTGAGAAATATGTTCTCCACCCGGAAGTGTATGCAGATCGCACCGGAGACGGAGATGATGCACGAGCTGACGCCGGAGGAGCTGAAGGCGCTGCAGGCGTGCTTTCTGGAGATCATCAAGGACATCGATCGGGTGTGTCAGGAGCACGGCCTGTGCTATATGGCCGCCGGCGGTACGGCCTTGGGTTCCGTGCGCCACAAGGGCTTTATCCCCTGGGACGACGATGTGGATATCCTCATGCCCCGTGAGGATCTGAACCGCTTTGTGGAGCTGTTCGAGGAGTGCATGGGGGACAAGTACGAGCTCACCACCCCCAATTCCGATAAGTACCAGCTGGAGAGCATGATCTCCGCCGTATATAAGAAAAACACCCTGAAAGCGGCGTTTCTGGACTATAACACGCCGTTTCCCAAGGGCGTCCACATTGATATTTTCGCCATTGAGTCCGTGCCCAGAAACCCCATTGTCCGGGGCATCAAGGGCATAACGGCCATGGGCCTGCAATACATTGCGGTATCCACCCTGTTCTACCACTACCGCAGCCCGGAGAAGAAGAAGTTCTTCAGCCAGTCCTTCGCCGGAAAGTTCAACTATGGCCTGCGGTGCACGGTGGGCTTCCTGTTCTCCTTCCGCCCCTATAAGAAGTGGGGCGACCTGTTTGACCACTTCGTGCGGTGCAAGAAGGACACGGGGCTGTGGGCCGTTCCCACGGATATCGGCCACTATTTCGGACATATTATGCCCAAAGAGGTATATTATCCCCCCATCAAGGGGCCGTTTGAGGACTTTTCCATCAACCTGCCTCACGACCCGGACACCTATCTGAAAAATCAGTACGGCGATTACTGGGTCATCCCGCCGGAGGCCGACCGGGAGAAGCACTATTCCGTGGGCTTCTGTCTGGACTGCGCCGCCGAGGAACAGAAAAAGGACGGAGCACAGGACCAATGAGCACGCATCCCATTGACATCGTGATCCCATGGGTGGACGGGTCTGACCCGGTCTGGCAGGCGGATCACGCCAAATACCGGGCTTCCAAAAGCGCCGACAATCACCCCGCCCGCTACCGGGAGTGGGGGCTGTTCCGCTATTGGTTCCGGGGCATCGAGCAGAACGCCCCGTGGGTGCGAAAGGTACACCTGCTGACCTACGGACACCTGCCTGCATGGCTGGAGCCTGACCATCCCAAGCTGCATATCGTCAACCACCGGGACTTCATCCCGGAGGAGTATCTGCCCACCTTCAGCTCCCATACCATCGAGCTGAATATGCACCGCATCCCGGATCTGGCGGAGCACTTCCTCTATTTCAACGACGACGTGTACCTGATGAAGCCCTCCCGGCCGGAGGATTTCTTCCGGGACGGCCTGCCCCGTGACACGGCGGTGATGGGCGTCATCAAAAACAATGATACCGCCAACTTCATGCCCTATATCATGCTGAATATGATGGCGCTGGTGAACATGAGCTTCGATAAGCGCAGCGTCATCCGGCAGAATTTCGGCAAGTGGTTCTATCCCGGCTACGGGAAGGGCCTGCTGTATAACCTGTACCTCCTCCCGTGGGGGGACTTCACAGGCTTCCGCAATTACCACTCCTGCGTCTCCTTCTGCAAGAGCACGCTGGAGGAGGTGTGGGACAGGTTCCCGGAGGTGCTGGACGCCACCTGCCGCCACAAATTCCGGGACCGGGCGGACGTGAACCAGTACCTGTTCCGGTACTGGCAGCTGGCCAGCGGCCGGTTTGCCCCCAAAAAGCCCGACAGCACCTATCTCACCATCGGCAAGCAGAGCGAGTCGGAGGTGGAGCGGCTGCTGCGGGGCGGGAAGTACCGGGTAGTCTGCGTCAACGACGACCCCATGGACTTCGATTTCGATACGGAGCGGCAGCAGCTGGTGGATATCTTCCAGCGGACCTTCCCGCAGACTTCCGCCTTTGAGCGGTCGTGAGCCGCTCCCGAAACTGAGAGAACGGACGGATGCTATGAAAAAGCTCTCACGAGCCAAAAATACCATGCGGAATACCCTTTGGGGCGCCATCTACCGGGTGGCTACCCTCATCGGGCCGTTTGCCATCAAGACCATTATCATCAAGGAACTGGGACAGGAGTATAACGGCCTGTCCACCCTGTTCACCTCCGTGCTGACGGTGCTGAATCTGGCCAATCTGGGCTTTAACAGTTCCTTGGTGTTCACCATGTACAAGGCCATTGCCGAGGATGACAAGCCGGCCCTGTGCGCCATGCTGAAATTCTACCGGAAGGTCTACCGCATCGTGGGTTTGGTGATTCTGGGCATGGGTCTGGCGGTGATGCCGTTTTTGCCATGGCTGGTGAAAAACGAGTGTCCGCCGGATGTGAACCTGTACGTCCTCTTCGCCATCTATCTGTCGGAGAGCGTGCTGGATTACCTGATGTTCGCCTATAACAACGCCACGTTTACCGCCTTTCAGCGCAACGACGTGACGCTGAAGATCTCCACCGTGCGCTATGTGGTGCAGTATACCCTGCAGGCGGCGGTGCTGCTGATCTTCTCCAATTACTATGCCTATATCATCCTGCTGCCGCTGATGGTGATCCCCAACAACGTGGCGGTGTATCTGGCGGCCCGGAAGCACTACCCGGACATCGTGTGTCAGGGTGAGCTGGACCCGGTGACCAAAAAGGACATCTATAAGCGGGTGGGGACGCTGTTCGGCCATAAGCTGGGCAACACCTTTCTGGTGAGCATCGACAGCATCATCATCTCCTCCTTTCTGGGACTGACGGCGCTGTCGCTGTATAGCAACTATTACTATATCCTCACCGCCGTCAATGGCCTGGTGGAGATCGTCACCAACGGCAGCCTCTCCGGCATCGGCAATAAGCTGCTGACGGACTCCCGTGAGGACAACTACCGGTTCTTCAAAACCATGACCTATGGCTGGGTGGCGCTGGTGGGCGGCGCAGCGGCGTGTATGCTGTGCTTTTACCAGCCCTTCATCGCCGCCGTGTGGCTTGGCCCGGAGTATCTGCTGGATGAGCGGCTGATGATGCTCATCGTGCTGTACTTCTTCTCGTGGATGTTCCGCATCATGCAGCTGACCTACCGGGATGCAGCGGGCCTGTGGACGGAGGATTGGCTCAAGCCCTATGTGGGCATGGCCGTGAATCTGGTGGGCAGCATCTGGATGGTGAAGGCCACCGGCAGCATCGCCGGCGTGCTGGTTCCCACCATTCTGGTGTTCTTCTTCATCTATACCCCGTGGGAAGCGTGGGTGGTGGTGAAATACCAGTTCTACCGCAGCTGGAACGAATACATGGGAAAGCTGCTGGGCTATGTGCTGCTGGCCTTTGCCGCCTGCGCCGCCTGCTACGGTGCGTGCCGGTGGCTGTCGCCGGACAATACCATCCTGTCACTGCTGCTGAGGTGCGTCATCGTGGGCGTTATCTACCCCGGCATCTGGCTGGGCGTCACCGGACGCACGGCGGAGTGGAAGCAGCTGTGGGGCATTCTGCTGCGCTTTTTGCCCAAGGGGAAAAAGGCCGCATAATCTATACAAAGTAGGAGTTATACCATATGCAAAAGAGAGAACTGCGGCGTGCGGTATTCGGGGATGAGAGCTGTATCGGACGGCTTCCGTGGCTGAACACGGCGGTGCTGGTGTATGTAGGCGTGACGGTGGTGAGCTTTGTGCTGCTGCAGATCGCCCCGGTGCTGACGTGGATGGCCAAAACCCCGCTGTACCACATTTCCACCTATTTGGGACTGATAGGCGCTGTGCTGATGGCGCTGGATCTGTTCACCAACCGGGGCCTCTGGCGAGGTATCTGGTGCTGGCTGCTGTATGGCGTGGCCTTTATGGATGTCATCGCCTCCCTGCGTACCATGCGCTACGGCGTGAAGGACAACCTTTTTGACCTGTGCTGGGTGGTGATCCAGTTTGCGCTGGTGTACAGTCTGGCCCAGCGGGTAGGCAAGGAACGGATGCGCCGGTTCCTGCGGGACCTGTTCTATGTGGTGCTGGTCATCTGGGGCATTGCCTGCTGCGTGGGCCTGTATCAATATCTGTTCCGCATCGGCTATACATATGTCGCCAATCCCAATACCACCAGCCCGGAGCTGACACGGCAGGGCTATTATCAGAGCCGCCTGTTCGGTCTGTTCATGGGTCTGGACTATGCGGCATATACCAGCATGTTCCTGTTTGTCGGCTGTATACAGGGGGTCGTGACCCGTGGGAAACACTGGGCGGGCCGTGCGGCACTGGCCGTGGCGGCGCTCGTGCTGGTCACGCACGTGATCCTCAGCGTGTCCCGCAGCGCCCTGATCGCCCTGATTCTGTATGCCTTCTGCTTCACGGTGCTGCTGGTGCGTAACCGCTGCGGCAGTATGAATCAGCTGAAACGGCTGGGTGTCAGCGTGTTGGCCGGTGTGTGCGCCGTGGTGGTGTGCTGGGGCTGTACGGAGGGTATCCGGGCTGGTATGCAGCATATGGCCGTGGGTACCGTCATCGAGGAGCCGGATGCCATCGAGCGGTCACAGGAGGGCGATGTCTCCAACAACCGCTTCGAGATCTGGAGGGACTATATATCCCTTGCCGGTGAGATTGGCCCTGCGGGACTGTCCCTGTCCAACTACAACGACTATATCGGCGACCAGCATCCGGAGATGTACATCGTGCGCTACTTTACCGATCAGTTCAAGGATACGGTGAAAACGGATCTGGTCTACGAGTCCCATAACAACTATCTGTTTGTGTTTATCAGCACAGGCTTTGTGGGAGCAGGGCTGTTCCTGTGCTTCCTGGTGCTGGTGCTGGTGCGGGTGATTCGCTATATCCTGCGGCATCCGCAGCTGTCCCTGTGGACGATCACGACACTGGCGGTGGTGGCCTTCGGACTGGTGGAGGCGCTGTTCATGAACAGCGTATTCCTGAAGATCAATGATGTGTCCTTTATTTTCTGGCTGGCGCTGGGTGCGCTGATGCTGGAAACGGAAGATAAGGTGCCTGCGGCAGAGCGTACTCTGTGACAGGTACCGGTGAAAGGAGAATATAGTTTTATGGACATCAAAAAGGATCATATCAACTTTGCGGTGGGTCCGGTTCAGATCTCGGAGGAGATCTCCCGGATCGGTGCAGACCCCGTGCCCTACTTCCGCACGCCGGACTTCTCCGCCCTGATGAAGGAGAACGAGGCGCTGCTCAAGGAGTTCATGGATGCCCCGGAGGATGCCAGAGCGGTATTCCTCACCGGCTCCGGCACGGCCTCCATGGATGCCGTCACGCAGAACGTGTTCACCAAGGACGACCGGCTGCTGGTGGTGGCCGGCGGCAGCTTCGGTCACCGCTTCTGCGAGATCTGTGAGGTCTACGGCATCCCCCATACGGCCATCGAGCTGCGGCAGGGCCATGCTCTGACCCCCGCCGATCTGGCCCCCTATGCCGGACAGGGCTACACGGGCTTTCTGGTGAATATGCACGAGACGTCCACCGGCGTTTTGTACGATATGGACATGATCTCCGCCTTTTGCCGTGAAAACGGTCTGGTACTGGTGGTGGATGCCATCAGTGCCTTTCTGGCCGACGACGTCAGTATGAAGCGTTGGGGTGCCGACGTGGTGTTCACCGGCTCCCAGAAGGCGCTGGCCGTGCCTCCCGGCATCTCCATGATGGTGCTCAGCAGCCGGGCTGTGGAGCGTATCTACGCCAACCGCCCCGCCTGCTACTATCTGGACCTGAAGGCCGCCCTGAAAAACGGGGAGCGGGGCCAGACCCCCTTCACTCCGGCAGTAGGCATCCTTATCCAGATCAATGCCCGCCTGAATCAGATCAAACGGGACGGCTTTGCAAACGTACAGGCCCAGACCCGTGCCATTGCCAAGGATTTCCGCTCCCGCATCGGGAAGTATCCCTTCCACATCGTGTCCGATTCCCTGTCCTATGCGGTGACGCCGCTGTCTCCCAACAATCCGGAGGTGTCCGCCCACCAGCTGTTCCTGACCCTGAAGGACGAGTACGGCATTATCATCTGCCCCAACGGCGGCGAGCTGGCGGATAAGGTGTTCCGGGTGGGCCACATCGGTCACCTGACCGTGGAGGATAACGACGCACTGTTCCGGGCCTTTGACGACCTCATGGCCCGTGGGATTCTGAAGGCTTGAAAGCGCAGCATAGAAATCTGGAGATAGACCTTCTCAAATTTTTGTATTCGTGGGTCATCGTGTTCTACCACTTCTTTCAGGATAGTGTAGGATCGGAGGGGCCGAGGTACTTTATCGGCGGGTATTACGGCGTAGAGTTCTACCTGCTGACAGCGGGAGCCTTCCTGTTTTTGACCTACGAAAGGCAAAAGGAGAGACAGTCTGTCCGTATGCCGTACCAGTATTTGAAGCAGCGGTTTCTGCGGCTGTTTCCCTGGGCGCTGACCGCCTTTCTCTTTACGGTCATCACCAGACGCATCCTTTTGGATCACGTTACCTCACCGGGGGATCTGCTGGATTACTTTTCCGGGGACATCTGGGAGATTTTGCTGGTCAACTGGAACGGCATGAACGACGACGCACTGGCACTGAACGTCCCGGCGTGGACCATGAGCGCCATGCTGCTGGTGGGCTTTGTCATCTGGTGCTGTCTGTACTTTGACGAAAAGCGGTTCCTGCACTTCTTCATGCCGGTGTCCCTGCTGCTGGGCTATGGCCTGTGGCGACACATCCCCGTGGGAACTACTCAGACATGGATCGGCTTTACCACCGTGGGGACCTTCCGGGCCTGGCTGGCCATGAACATCGGCTTTTATTGCGTGATTCTCGCCCGCAGCCTGTCGCAGGTCCCTCTGAGTAAAGCGGGGAGGGTACTTCTTACGGTGGGTGAGGTGGGCCTGCACGTTTTCTGCCTGTGGGCCATGCTGACCCGTGATACCCGGTATTACCAATGGCTGGTGACGCTGCTGCTGGCTCTGGCAGTGGCCATCGCCCTGTCGGGGAAGAGCTGTCTCGGTCCGCTGCTGGCCAGACTGCGGGTGATCCCGTTTTTAGGGGAGATCAGCCTTTCTGTCTACCTGACGCACTATGCGGTGTTGGAAGCGAACCATCGCCTCTGGCAGCATATGGGACAGCCTATGGAGGAGCATATCCCCCTGTTCGTACTGCTGGTACTGGCCTTTGCACTGCTGCACTATTTCCTGACCAAGCTTTTCATGAAGCTCTGCCGCAGCGGCTGGGCCAAGCTGCGCCCGAAGCTGCTGACGGATGAAGCACATATATTCTGATCATAGGCTACACATTACAAGGAGGAAGAAACATGAAAGTTCTGTTGCTTGCGGCGGGTCGAGGCACCCGCATCAGCCGGTATTTGGCCGGCAACCCCAAGTGTACCGTGGACATCGGCGGTCAGAAGCTGATCCAGTACACCATCGAGCTGTTCCACAAGAAGGGCATCACCGACATTGCCATGGTGCTGGGCTACCGGGCGGAGGTCATTCAGGAGACGCTGAAGGACTACGAGGGCATCCGCTACTTCTATAACCCCTTCTTCGATGTCACCAACAGCATCGCCTCGGCGTGGTTCGCTAAGGACTTCCTGTCCCAGTACGATGACACCCTCATCATGAACGCCGACGTGTATCTGGAGGAGACACTGCTGGACCGCATTCTGGAGTGCCATAAGTCTCCGGTGATGTTCGCCGACGGCACCCGCAAGGAGGAGGCCGACTACAAGTATAAGTACGAGAACGGCCTGCTGGTGAAGTACGGCAAGGAGCTCACCGGCAGCGATATCACCGGCGAGTACATCGGCATCGGCCGCTTCAGCAAGGATTTCATGCCGGAGTTCATGGAGAAGCTGGACGGCATGATCCGCACCCAGCAGCACAGCGTCTGGTGGGAGAATATCCTCTATGAAATGGTGGGCAAGCGCCCGGTATACGTGGAGGAGATGGACGGCCTGTTCTGGGCCGAGGTGGACTATGTGGAGGACTATGAGCGCATCCTCCGCTTCCGTGGCTATAAGGCAGACTTCTCCCTGAACGTGGAGAAGATCTGAGGGAGGACAGGCGGGCGTCAGCCGGAGCCGCCGGAAGGAAGAACGGATGAAACAAGAAAACGGCAAAAGAGCCATGACCGCCGGACTGCGGCGGACGATGGTGATCTTCGTGCTGGATATGCTGTGCATCGCCGGGTCCTTTTTCCTGGCGCTGTGGATGCGGTTTGAGTTCCGTCTGGGGGCCATCCCTCAGATGTACCTCAACGAGTATTTGAAGATCATCGGGCCGTGGATCGTCATCTGTCTGGTGGTGTTCCAGCTATTCCGGCTGTATAACAGCATCTGGAGCTTTGTCAGCATCGACGAGCTGTTCCGCATCATTCTGGCCTATGGCGTGCTGCTGGCAGCCGGACTGGCCTATGTGCTGATCCTGAAGATCGATATGCCCCGCTCCTTCTACTTTGCGGGCTTTATCATGAGCTTCATGTCCACCACGGCGCTGCGGTTCTCCTACCGATTCATGCGCCAGTTGATGGCGGGGATCAGCACGGAGAAGAGCGAGCGGGACCGCATTCTGATGATCGGCGCCGGCGAGGCCGGACGCCAGCTGATCCGGGAGATCAATTCCAATCCCCGGCTTGGCAGCCGGGTGGTGTGCATCATCGACGACAACCCCAGCAAGCGCCGCCGGTATCTGGACGGTGTAGAGATCGCCGGCGGGCGGCAGGAGATCCCCGATGCGGTGAAGAAGTACCAGGTCAATAAGATCATTTTCGCCATCCCCACCTGCGACGGACAGGACCGCAAGGAGATTCTGGACATCTGCAGCAAGACCGGCTGCCGGGTGCAGGCGGTGCCGGGGATGTTCCAGCTGGTCAACGGCGAGGTCAGTGTCAGCAAGCTCCGGGACGTGGAGCTGCAGGATCTGCTGGGCCGTGACCCTATTCAGGTGAATCTGGAGGAGATCTGCCGGTATATCTCCGGCAAGGTGGTGATGGTCACCGGCGGCGGCGGTTCCATCGGCAGCGAGCTGTGCCGCCAGATCGCCAAAAGCAACCCCGAACAGCTGATCATCTTCGATATTTATGAGAACAACGCCTACGATATCCAGATGGAGCTGCGCCACACCCATCCGGAGCTGAATCTGGAGGTGCTCATCGGCTCCGTGCGGGACATGGGCCGTCTGGACGATGTCATGGCCAAGTACCGGCCGGAGCTGGTGTTTCACGCCGCCGCCCACAAGCACGTCCCCCTGATGGAGGACAGCCCCAACGAGGCCATCAAGAACAACGTCTTCGGCACCTATAAAATGGCCATGGCCTCGGTGAAGTACGGTGTGAAGAAGTTCGTGCTGATTTCCACGGATAAGGCGGTGAACCCCACCAACATCATGGGCGCCTCTAAGCGCCTGTGCGAGATGGTGGTGCAGATGATGAACCGCCGCAGCCCCAATACAGACTTCGTGGCGGTGCGCTTCGGCAATGTGCTGGGCAGCAACGGCAGCGTCATCCCCCTATTCAAAAAGCAGATCGCTGAGGGTGGCCCGGTAACGGTGACGCACCCGGAGATCACCCGCTTCTTTATGACCATCCCTGAAGCGGTGTCGCTGGTGCTGCAGGCGGGATACTACGCCAAGGGCGGCGAGATATTCATTCTGGATATGGGCCAGCCGGTGAAGATCGACACCATGGCCCGCAACCTTATCCGCCTGTCCGGTCATGAGCCGGATGTGGATATCAAGATAGTCTACACGGGCCTGCGCCCCGGCGAGAAGCTGTATGAGGAGATCCTCATGGCGGAGGAGGGCCTGCAGGAGACCTCCAACAAGCTGATCCACATCGGAAAGCCCATCGTCATGGACGACGAGGAGTTCTGCCACCAGTTGGATCGGCTGGAGAAGGCCTGTGAGGAGGAGACGGAGGACATGAAGGACATCGTGGCCTCGGTGGTCCCCACCTATCGCCGCAAAAAATAATTCTGCAATGACCAAAGCCTTTCAAGGACAACAGTAAGAACAAAAGCAGCCCCGGCGGAATTTTCCGCCGGGGCTGCTCTTTTACTGTCGGGAGACTGCTCTGTAAGGCTGCTCTGAGAGACTTCCCTTCCGCCGGGACGGTTTTGTGACGTTTTTGTAATGAAACCTGTCACCGAAACGTCACCTTCGTGTGGTATACTGGACACCAGAAAGTCAAGGAGGGACACGACTATGGAGCTGATGCAGATCCAGCATCTCAGTAAGGTATACGGACAGGGTGAAAATCAGGTGCGGGCGGTGGACGACATTTCCTTCACCGTAGAGAAGGGGGAGTTCTTGGCCATCATCGGCCCCTCCGGTTCCGGTAAATCCACTCTGCTGCACATTTTGGGCGGTGTTGACTGCCCCACCTCCGGCAAGGTCTTTGTGGATGGGCAGGATGTCTACGCCCAGAACGAGGATCAGCTGGCCATTTTCCGCCGCCGGCAGGTGGGGCTCATTTACCAGTTTTATAACCTGATCCCCGTGCTGAACGTGGTGGAGAACATGACCCTGCCGGTGCTGATGGATGGGCGACAGGTGAATCAGGAGCGGCTGGAGGAGCTGCTGGACGTGCTGGGTCTGCGGGGTCGGGAGAAGTACCTGCCCAATCAGCTCTCCGGCGGCCAGCAGCAGCGCGTGTCCATCGCCCGCAGTCTGGTCAACGAGCCGGAGATCCTGTTGCTGGATGAGCCCCTGGGTGCTTTGGACCTGAAGCTGCGCAAGGAGATGCAGCTGGAGCTCAAACGTCTGCAGCGCGAGATGAACATCACCTTTATCTATGTCACCCACGATCAGGAAGAAGCCCTGACCATGTCCGACACGGTCGTGGTCATGAACGGCGGCAAGGTGCAGCAGATCGGCACGCCCGAGGACATCTACAACGAGCCGAAGAATGCCTTCGTGGCGGACTTCATCGGCGATTCCAACATCGTGGACGGCGTGATGCACAAGGACTTCCTGGTGTCCTTCTCCGGTGTGGACTTTCCCTGTGTGGACCGCGGCTTTGCCCGCGAGCAGAGCGTGCAGGTCGTTGTGCGCCCGGAGGATATCGAGGTGGTCTCTCCGGTAGAGGGCCAGCTGGTTGGTGTCGTGAACGATGTCATTTTCAAGGGCGTCCACTTCGAGATGCATGTGGACTGCGAGGGCCGCGAGTGGCTCATCCACTCCACCCGCGCCTGCACGCCCGGTGAGACCATTGGTATGCGCATCGGCCCCAACGAGATCCATATCATGGCGCGTTCGGAGGGGTGAGCCGCGATGATGAAGATTTATGATAAGAAGCTGGCCTATCCCTACTTTGTATGGATGGTGCTGTTCACGGTGGTGCCGCTCATCATCGTGGTGTACTATGCCTTCACCGATGGCAACGGTGCCTTCACGCTGGATAACCTCACCTCCATCAGCGGCTACGGCTCGGTGTTTGCCCGCAGCCTGCTGCTGGCCCTCATTGCCACGGTCATTTGTCTGGTCATTGCGTTCCCGGTGGGCTATTTCCTTTCCCGCCTGCGGGTGAACAAGCAGCACATCATGCTCATGCTGGTCATGCTGCCCATGTGGATGAACTTCCTGCTGCGCACCTACGCATGGATGGGCCTGCTCAGCATCAACGGCCCGGTGAACGCTGTTCTGGGCGTGTTCGGCCTTGGCCCCTTCAATATACTCAACACCTCCGGTGCGGTGGTGCTGGGCATGGTGTATAACTATGTGCCCTATATGATCCTGCCGCTGTACACCAGCATGACCAAGATCGACCAGAGCCTGGTGGAAGCTGCGCAGGATCTGGGTGCTTCCACCACCAAGACCCTTCTCCGGGTGCTCATTCCCATGAGCGTGCCCGGCATCAGCACCGGCATCACCATGGTGTTCGTCCCGGCGGTGTCCACCTTTGTTATCAGCCGTATGCTGGGCGGCGGCTCCAACCTGCTCATTGGCGATCTGATCGAGATGCAGTTCCTTGGCAACAGCTACAACCTGAACGTGGGTTCTGCCATGAGCCTTGTGCTGATGATCATTGTGCTGCTGTGCATGAGCTTCACCTCCAGCTTTGATGAAGATGAAATGGAGGGCGTGTCCTGATGAAAACGAAACATCTGCGCCTGATGCAGCGGGCCTACGTCATCCTCTTCTTCTGCTTCATGTACCTGCCCATTGCCTATATGATCGTGTTCAGCTTCAACCAGAGCAAGGGCTACGCACTGTTCACAGGCTTTACCCTCAAGTGGTACACCAGCCTGCTCCATAACTCTGCCATCCTGAGCGCTTTGCGCGTCTCACTGGAGGTAGCCCTCATCTCTGCGGTCATTGCCACGGTGCTGGGCACGGCGGCCTCGCTGGGCATTGCTTCCATGAGCCGCAAGAGCCGCCTGGTGGTCACCAATATCACCTATATCCCGGTGGTCAACCCGGAGATCATCACCGGCATCTCCTTGATGCTTCTGTTCGTGGCTTACCAGCGCTTTGCCGAGGGAGTCTCCTGGCTGCCCGACACCATCATGGGAATGCCCACGCTGCTGATCGCGCACATCGCCTTCAATGTGCCCTATGTCATCTTCAACGTAACCCCCAAGCTCAAGCAGCTGGACATCAAACTGTATGAGGCAGCTCTGGATCTGGGCTGCGACCCCAGGCAGGCGTTCTTCAAAGTCATCCTGCCAGAGATCAGCCCGGCCATCCTGTCGGCCTTCCTCATCTGCCTGACCTATTCCATCGATGATTTTATGATCTCCTATTTCAACTGCGGCACGGTGGAGACCCTGCCCATTGCCATCTATTCCATGACCCGAAAAAAGGTCAGCCCGGAGATCTACGCTCTGTCCACCATCATGTTTGTAGTGATCCTGACCATCATCCTCATCTCCAATGCCATGGAGAGCCGGGAGTACCGCCGGGATCAGAAGGCGCTGAGAGGGGAGGACGTAAAATGAAACGTTTTGCTGTTCTGCTGCTGACGCTGGCCATGGCGTTCTGCTGTGCTGCGCCCGCCTTTGCCGCCGGAACCATTGAGGTGACCGAGGACGTTTCGGTCTCGGACGATTACGACTGGACCCGCTTTCAGGGCCAGAATCTCACCCTGAACGTTTACAACTGGGGCGAATACATCTCCAACGGCTCCGATGACAGCGTGGATGTGGTGGCCGCCTTCGAGAAGCTTACCGGCATCAAGGTCAACTACACCACCTTTGATTCCAACGAATCCATGTACGCCAAACTGAAATCCGGTGCGGCCAACTACGATGTGGTCATCCCTTCGGATTACATGGTGGCAAAGATGATCGCCGAGGGAATGCTTGTACCGCTGGACTACAGCAATATCCCCAACTCCCAGAACATCGATGCGGCCTATCGTGATCCGGATTATGACCCCACCAACGCCTATACCGTGCCCTATATGCTCTGTACCACCGGCATCATCTACAACACCACCATGGTGGAGAATGCCCCCACCAAATGGGCTGACCTGTGGGACGAGCAGTACGCGGGCAACATCCTGATGTTCAACAACAGCCGTGATGCCTACGCCATTGCGGCGTTCAAGAACGGCACCAGCATCAACCCCGAGACTCCGGAAGAGGTGGACGAGGTGGTGGAGACCCTGAAAGCGCAAAAACCGCTGGTGCAGGCCTACGTTATGGATGAGATCTTTGATAAGATGATCGGCGGCGAGGCGGCCATCGGCGTGTATTACTCCGGCGATGCCATTACCATGATCGATGATAACCCGGATCTGGCCTGGGTGTTCCCGGAGGAGGGCAGTGTGTTGTCGGTGGACTGCATGGCGGTGCCTGCCACCAGTGAGCACAAGGAAGCTGCGGAGATGTTCATCAACTTCATGTGCGAGCCGGACATCGGAAAAGCCAATGCGGAGTATATCGGCTATACCACCCCCATGCAGAAGGTGTGGGATATCCTGGACGAGGACCTGAAGTACAGCGAGATCGCATACCCCTCTGAGGAAGTGGAAGCCAAGGAAAAGGTGTTCACCGCCCTGAGCGATGAGGTCAACAACGAGCTCGATGTAAAGTGGAGCGAGATGAAGAGCTACAATGAGGGCGGCAGCGGCGTTGTGTTCCTGCTGCTGCTGCTTGCCATGGTAGCGCTGGCCTGCTTCAACATCTGGCGCAAGCTGCGCAAAAAGACCCGGAATCAGTATTGAGAAGAAAGGGCCCTCTCCGTCAAAGCCTCTGGCAATGCGAAGCAATGACGGAGAGGGTCCTCTTTTGGAAAGGAAACGTATGAATCAATATACCTATCATACAACTGTCCTGAACGCAGACGGCGACTTTCGCCGGATGATCAAGCCCAGCGCCCTGTTCCGCTATGTGGAGCAGGCTGCGGCAGACCATGCCCGCGCCTACGGCATGGACGATGCTTTTTTCAAGGCGCACCACACGGCGTTTCTGGTGGGCAAACAGGCGGCGCAGATCACCCGGATGCCCCTGCGTGCCGAAAAGCTGACCTTTCTTACCGCCTGTGAGCCGTGCAAGAAAGGTTCGATGAAGCGGCTGACCCGAATTCTGGACGAAGCAGGGAAGGAGTGTGCTCTGATCGACAGCCGGTGGATCATGGTGGATACCGATCGCGAGTGCATCCTGCGCCAGCCCTCCTGGCATACGCCCGGTTACTGGAACGAGAATCTGGACGGGGAGCTGCCCCAGCTGGTGCACAAAGCAAAGGAACTGACCTGTGCAGGCAGCCGGACAGCCAGTTACTCCTTGTGCGACCTGAACGGCCATGTGAATAACGCCTGCTATCTGGACATCGCCTGTGATGCCCTGCCGCTGGAGGTGGTCAAGGGCGGGCCGTTGAAATTCGTCTCCGTCAAGTACCACCGGGAGATCCCGCTGGGCAGTCAGGTCGAGGTGTTTTATGCGCCCTCGGCCGATGGCTGGTATGTGGTGGGCCGCCGCGAAGAGCACGCTGCGTTTGAATGCTACCTGGAATTTACAAAATAAATCCGGAAAAATTACAATTATGTTACAAAATCTGCGAAAAAGGTCTTGCAAAACGGGAACAAAAGAGTTACAATATGGTTACAGAAAGCGATGAGCGCTTTTTGAGACTGAAATCTTTTTCTTCTTGTTGAATAAGAGATATCGGGTGCAGGGCCTTCTCCTCCTCCGGCTGTTCTCCTTCACAGCTGTCGGCACTGTACCGCACAGGCGGTATCTCGCTTCGTGTGCAAAAAAGTCCGTCCGGTTTTCCGGTGCGGACTTTTTTGCATTCCACTTTGTGCCAGAAAACCTGCCTGTCAGGCCGAAAAGTATGACCTTGCACGTTTTTGGTGGTCAATTTTACTGTTTTTCCGCAAAGGACAGTTCTAAAGTTTGTTGCCACTGGGGTTTGTATTCTGACGGGGTTTGTGGTAAAGTATAGTCAATCAATTTATAAGCAGCAAACATGAATTATTTTGATGCTGGCCCGTTGTTGATGCGTTAAGAAAAAAGGAGTTTAGAGTATGGCTTATTTCTATGAAGAACCTTCCCGCACCTTTGGCGAGTACCTGCTGGTTCCGGGTTATTCCTCTGCAGAGAATGTCCCCACGGCAGTCAGCCTGAAGACCCCGCTGGTCAAGTACCGCAAGGGGGAAGAGGCCTGCCCGCTGGAAATGAACATCCCCATGATCAGTGCCATCATGCAGTCGGTCTCCGGCGATAAGCTGGCCATTGCACTGGCACGGGAGGGCGGCGTGTCCTTCATCTACGGCTCCCAGAGCATTGAGAACGAGGCTGCCATGGTGCGCCGCGTCAAGAGCTATAAGGCCGGTTATGTGGTCTCTGATTCCAACCTGGCTCCTACCGCCACCCTGCACGATGTGCTGGAGCTCAAGGCCCGCACCGGCCACTCCACCATTGCTGTCACTGCCGATGGCACTCCTCACGGCAAGCTGATGGGCATTGTGGCCTCCCGTGATTACCGTGTCAACCACACCCCCGATGATGCTTCCGTTACCACCTTTATGACTCCCATCGAGAAGCTGGTCACCGCACCGGAGAATACCTCCCTGCACGACTGCAACAATATCATCTGGGACAACAAGATCAACACGCTGCCGCTGGTGGATGCTGAGGGCAACCTGAAATACTTCGTGTTCCGCAAGGACTACGATTCCCACAAGAAGAACGTCAACGAGCTGCTGGATGCCAACAAGAGCTATGTGGTCGGTGCTGGCATCAACACCCGCGATTATGCCCAGCGCGTTCCCGCACTGGTCGAGGCTGGCGTGGATGTGCTCTGCATCGACTCCTCCGAGGGCTACTCCGAGTGGCAGAGCCGTACCATCGCCTGGATCCGTGAGCACTACGGCGATACCGTGAAGGTGGGCGCAGGCAACGTTGTGGATGCCGAGGGCTTCCGTTTCCTGGCAAAGGCCGGTGCAGACTTTGTCAAGATCGGCATTGGCGGCGGTTCCATCTGCATTACCCGTGAGACCAAGGGCATCGGCCGTGGTCAGGCCACCGCAGTCATCGAGGTCGCAAAGGCCCGTGACGAGTACTACAAGGAGACCGGCATCTATGTGCCCATCTGCTCCGATGGCGGCATCGTCCACGATTATCACATCACTCTGGCTCTGGCCATGGGCGCTGATTTTGTCATGCTGGGCCGCTACTTCGCCCGCTTTGACGAGAGCCCCACGAACAAGGTGCGCATCAATGGCCAGTATATGAAGGAGTACTGGGGTGAGGGCTCCAACCGTGCCCGCAACTGGCAGCGTTACGACCTGGGCGGTTCCACCAAGCTGAGCTTTGAGGAAGGTGTGGACAGCTATGTTCCTTACGCAGGTCCTCTGGCTGATGGTGTCCAGACCACCCTGTACAAGGTCAAGAGCACCATGTGCAACTGCGGCGCACTCTCCATCCCCGAGCTGCAGCAGAAGGCCAAGCTGACTGTGGTTTCCTCCACCTCTATCGTGGAGGGCGGCAGCCATGACGTTGTGCTGAAAAATGCGACCCCCAATATTATAAACGGCTGAGCCTGAACAGGCTTGCAGGGCCGCTCCCGGAGCTTTCGGGGGCGGCCCTTTTGGCAGTACCGAAAAAAGATTTTTCTTTCCGCACGCAGGAAATTTACAAAAGCCCTTGCACCCGGGCGGCAAAGATGCTATCATGGTACAAACGTCCTGTCAAGACAGGGTGCAGGCCCACGCACTGCCGGAACAAAGGCAGGGGGAGAAGGGGCTGTTTTTTCAGCAGCGGCAAGGCTTTTTCGCTGCTGCGAAGTACAAGGAGAGGAAACTTTTCATGGACGAGATCAAAGTTGTTCCGTACATTCCGGACGAAGATTATGATAACCCTGCCATGGTGGTGGATTTCTACGAATTCACGATGGCAAACTGCCTGTTCCTGCACGGCTTTAAGAACACCACCCTTGTGTTCGATATGTTCTTCCGTAAGAACCCGGACAACATGGGTTACTCCATCAGCGCAGGCCAACGCAAGCTGACCCGGTTCCTGCTGAATTATCACTTCAACGAGCAGGATATCCGCTGGCTGCGCACCAAGGGTATGAGCGAGGAATTCTGCGAGTATCTGCGCACCTATAAGTGGAAGGGAGATATGTACGCTCTGCCCGAGGGCACGGTTTGCTACCCCCATGTGCAGATGGTCCGCATTGAGTGCGACCTGGTGGGTGCGATCCTGATCGAGACCTACCTGCTGCAGACGATGAACTTCCACAGCCTGATCACCACCAAGGCGACCCGTGTGACCGGCCTGAACACCCATACGCCCCGCAGCGTCATGGAGTTTGGCACCCGCCGCGCACAGGGCGAGAGCGCAGGCAATGATGGCGCGTATGCCGCTGTTCTGGGCGGCTGCATCGGCACTGCCAACTGCCTGGCTGAGATGAAGTATGGCTCTGAGGTCAAGGCAGTTGGCACCGTGGCACACAGCTTCATCGAGTTCTTCCCGACGGAGTTTGATGCCTTCAAGGCCTTTGCGGATACCTACCCGGATTCCGTCAGCCTGCTGCTGGATACCTACAACATCATGGAGAGCGGCCTGCCCAACCTCATCAAGCTGGACGACTACCTGATCGAGAAGTACCCCAATGACCCCAACCGCCGCGTCAAGAGTGCCCGTATCGATTCCGGCGATCTGGCCCGTGGCTCCAAGCGCCTGCGCAAGGCACTGGATGCAGCAGGCAAGCCCTATATCAAGTTGGTGGCCTCCAATGGCCTGGACGAGCGGAAGATCGCCAACATGGAGCTCTATGAGCACGCTCATTTTGATTCCTACGGCGTGGGCGAAAATCTCATCACCTCCGCTTCTGACCCTGTGTTCGGCGGCGTGTATAAACTGGTGGCGGTCAAGCTGCCGGATGGCACCTATCAGCCCAAGATGAAGTGCTCGGATTCTGCCAGCAAGGCCATCATCCCGGGCAAGAAAATGCCTTGGCGGCTCTACGATGAAAATGGTCAGGCCCAGTGCGATCTGATCGCCATGGATGGCGAGGTCATCGAAGCGGGCAAACCGGTAAAGATGGTCAACCTTGACCCGGATGCCATCGAGCGCACCATTACCATCATCCCCACCAAGGTCAAGCGGCTGCTGGTGCCCCATATCCTGAACGGTGAGCTGTCCATCGAACTGCCCGGGATTGCCGAGAAAAAGGCCTATATCGCAAAGCAGCTGACCGAAGAGACTTGGGAGACCGAGTTGCGCATCGAGATGCCGCATAAGCACTATGTCAATATGACCCCCGCTGTGGCCGAGTGCCGTGCCAAGATGTATTCGGAACTGCATGGCGGAAAGGTGTAACTTGACAAAGCAGGGTTTCTATTGTATTATAATAGCCGTTGTGTGAATCTTACATGTTTTGATACATGTTTGCAACTCCGTAACGACGGACTTGTGATAAATGTTTACCTCATCACCTGTTATTCCCGGCTCTCTGTGAATGTCCAGAGCAGCAGGGCTTTGTAAGCCGGGTTTCTATGCGCCACTGTGGTGAAATTGGCAGACACGAGGGACTTAAAATCCCTTTCTGGAGACAGAGTGCGGGTTCAAGCCCCGCCGGTGGCATGAAAAATCCCCTTCAGCGTAAGCTGAGGGGGATTTTTTACTGTTGGATCGCGTACAAAGCGTGATTCGGCGCAGGCAGAAATGCGGATGCAGCTCAGTGGTTTTCCATAGCATTGAATCGTTCCAGGAAGCTGTGATCTACACCCTCGGATCGATAGCCCGGCATGGTATCAATGGCAACATTGTGGATGCTGCGGAAGATGCTGTTTTCGATATTGGGATTGTCGCGCTTCAGGCGGCGGAGCAGGAGCTTGACCTCCTGCCGCTTGGAACCACCGCCGCCGTTGTCGCACATGGTGCAGTTCTCAGTAAAGCGGCAGGCGCACTGGATGAATTCCAGATCATTGTAGCGCTTCCAGGCCAGGATATCTTCTTCCCGGATGCAGTACATGGGGCGGATCAGGGTCATGCCGGGGAAGCTGGTGCTGTGGAGCTTGGGCGGCATGGCCTGCATCTGGGAGCCGTAGAACATGCTCATCACAGTCGTCTCAATCACATCGTTGAAGTGGTGGCCCAGCGCGATCTTATTGCATCCCAGCTCCTTGGCCTTGCTGTACAGGTGGCCGCGTCGCATCCGGGCACAGAGGTAGCAGGGGTTCTTTTCGGTGTTGTTGGCAACGGAAAAGATATTGCTCTCGAAGATGGTCACCGGAATGTGCAGCAGCTCGGCATTGGACTCGATCTTCTGGCGGTTGATCTCATTGTAGCCGGGGTCCATCACCAGAAAGACCAGTTCAAAGGGAACATCGCTGTGCTTCTGCAGCTCCTGCATCAGCTTTGCCATCAGCATGGAGTCTTTGCCGCCCGAGATGCAGACGGCGATCTTATCGCCCTCCTGTACCAGCTCGTAGCGCTTTACCGCCACGATAAAGGGGGTCCACAGCTCCTTGCGGTATTTCTTGATGATACTGCGTTCGATCATCTGATAAGGTTCAAGCTCACGTTTCATGTTGGTTCCTCTTTTTATTTAATGTACGGCGGTCAGCTCACGGTAGCAGACATCGAACGCCTGCAAAAAGGATTTGATCTCGTCCTCGGTGGTCAGATGGCTCAGGCTGATGCGCCAGGAGGACAGTGCGTTGCGGCGGTCGCGGCTGACCGCAAACACCGCACGCGAAGGCAGACCATTCGACGAACAGGCTGACTTGACCGAGACGCAGACCCCTTTGGCATCCAGCTCCCGCTGGAACACGGTGCCCTTGACGTTCTGGACGCTCAGATTCAGCACATGAGGGATGGCGTGTTCCGGGCTGTTGATGCGCACCAGCGGATATGTGCTGAGGGCGGCGCGGAGCTCTGCATTCAGCTTTGCCACATGGTCAACACGTCCGGGCAGGTCAGTGACGGCGAGATCAAGCGCACAGGCCAGCGAGGAGGCCAGCGCCACAGTGGGGGTGCCGCTGCGGTAGATGGTGGTGCTCTCGCCGCCATGGATGAGAGGCTCCAGCGCCAGATTCCGCCGCTTGATCAGCAGGCCGATGCCGTTCAGTCCGTAGAATTTGTGGGCCGTCAGGCTCATGGTATCCACGCCCTCAAAAGAAACGGGGATCTTGCCCACAGCCTGGGTCGCATCCACATGCAGGTGACAGTGAGGGTATGCTTTCAGGATGGCGGCGATCTCCTGTACAGGCTGCACCACACCCAGCTCACTGTCCACCAGCGTTATGGCAACGCAGATGGTATCCGGGCGAAGCAGAGCCTTCAGGTGCTCAAGATCTACAGTACCGTCCTGCTTCACGTCCAGCAGGTCGATCTCATACCCCTGCTCCTGTAATGCCGTCAGGGTGCCGCTGACCGAAGAATGCTCCAGCGGAGTGGAGATGATGTGCCTGCCCGCATGGCGGGAGAGACGGGCCAGCCCCTTTAAAGCAAAGTTGTTGGCCTCGCTGGCACCGGAGGTATAGATGATCTCGGCTGGCTGAACGCCCAGCAGAGAGGCGATTTTGATGGTGGCAGCATCGATCTCTGCCTTGGCGGCAGAGCCTGCCTGGTGGTGAGAGTTGGCGTTGCCGATGCAGCGGCGCTCCACAGCACAGAACTGCTCCAACACCCGCGCATCCACCGGGGTGTTTGCAGAATAATCCAGATAGATCATAACATTCCTCTTGAAATACAAATCAATTCAATAGGTTATATTATAGTGCGGACAGGGGCATATTTCAAGATGCTCGGCCAAAAAGCTGAGGGAAACTGCGGCAAACGGATTGCATCCGGGCAGGGTTTCTGGTATACTTTATAAAGTCAGACAGGGAAGGGGAGAGCAAAATGTTTCGTTCGACTTTGCGGAGCGCGTGTTTTGCCTTCCGGTCCCGTTTTTTGAATCTGCTCCAGAAGGATTGAGGCACTGCCGTTGCTGCGGCAATGCCTCTTTTTTTGGGCAGCGATGAAAGGAGAACTTCTCTATGAGTGAAAAGATCGATTACTCCAAGGGCATTTACGATGCCCGGCAGCTCGGCACCGGACGGATGCTGATCCTGGGCGTGCAGCACATGTTTGCCATGTTCGGCGCAACTGTGCTGGTGCCCCTGCTCACCGGCCTGAGCGTTTCCACCACTCTGCTCTGTGCCGGTCTGGGCACCCTGCTGTTCCACCTTGTCACCAAGGGCAAGGTCCCGGCCTTCCTTGGCTCCTCGTTTGCCTACCTGGGCGGTTTTTCCATTGTAGCCCCCATGCTGGCTGACGCAGACGGCAACCTGACCGTTGCCAATACCAAAATGCTGCCCTACGCCTGCGCAGGCGTGGCGCTGTCCGGCATTCTGTACCTGCTGGTCAGCCTGCTCATCTCCACCTTTGGCATCCGCCGCATTATGAAATTCTTCCCGCCGGTGGTCACAGGCCCCATCATCATCTCTATTGGTTTGATCCTGGCCCCCTCCGCCATCACCAACTGCGAGTCCAACTGGCTGCTGGCTTTTGTGGCCCTGGGTACCGTTATTGTCTGCAACATCTGGGGCAAGGGCATGGTCAAGATCCTGCCCATCCTGATCGGTGTGCTGGTCTCCTATGCTGTGGCTCTGGTCACTGGTGCAGTCAACTTTGAGGCCATTGCCGCTGCCGACTGGTTCGGCATCCCCCTGCACAAGAGCGCCATGGGCCTGTTCGCCATCGACGGCAGCCCTGAGTTCATCAGTGCAATGTTCACCATCATCCCCATTGCGCTGGCAACCATGATGGAGCATGTGGGCGATATCGCTGCCATCAGCGCTACGGTCGGCCACAACTATATCAACGACCCCGGCCTGAACCGCACCCTGATGGGCGACGGCCTTGCCACTGCCATGGCCGGTCTGCTGGGCGGCCCTGCCAACACCACCTATGGTGAGAACACCGGTGTTCTGGCCCTGAGCCGCATCTACGATCCGCTCGTCATCCGCATTGCCGCTGTGATGGCTGTGATCCTGAGCTTCAGCCCCAAGTTTGAGGCCGTCATCAACACCATCCCCACCGGCATCATTGGCGGCATCAGCTTTGTGCTGTACGGCATGATCTCCGCGATCGGTGTCCGCAATGTGGTCGAGAACCGTGTGGACTTTACCAACAGCCGCAACCTGATCGTTGCCGCTGTCATCCTGGTCTGCGCACTGGGCTTCAACTCTGTGGGCGGTCTGACCTTCGCTGTGGGTGGTGTCTCCATCAACCTGTCCGGCCTGGCCATTGCTGCTATCGTGGGCATCCTGCTCAACGCCATCCTCCCCGGCAATGATTACGAGTTTGATGCTGCCAACGGTTCCGATGCTCCGAGCAGCGGCAACCTGCAGGTCTGAAAAATAAATAGGAATAATTCTTAAAATTAGCCTTGACTAATCTGGGAATCGTTGCTATAATAGGCTCAGAAGCAAGGCCCCCTGTACCAGAGGAGAGGCCAAGATCATAATAAAAAACAATGGAGGATATTCCTATGAAAAAGTATGTCTGCACCGTCTGTGGTTATATCGCTGAAGGCTCTATCCCTGAGCAGTGCCCTGTCTGCAAGGCTCCTGCATCCGCATTTGTCGAAAAGACCGGCAACACCTATGTGACTGAGCATGTGGTCGGCATCGGCAAGGCTGAGGGTGTGCCTCAGGAGATCGTTGACGGTCTGCGCGCAAACTTTGAGGGTGAGTGCAGCGAGGTCGGCATGTACCTGGCCATGGCCCGTGTGGCTGAGCGCGAGGGCTACCCCGAGATCGCTGAGGCTTACAAGCGCTATGCCTACGAAGAGGCTGACCACGCATCCCGTTTCGCCGAGCTGCTGGGTGAGGTCGTGACCGACAGCACCAAGAAGAACCTGATGATGCGTGCTGAGGCTGAGTGCGGCGCATGCTCCGGCAAGATGGACCTGGCCAAGAAGGCAAAGGCCCTGAACCTGGATGCGATCCACGATACCGTCCATGAGATGGCAAAGGACGAGGCTCGCCATGGCCGCGGCTTCGAGGGCCTGCTGAAGCGCTACTTCAACGTGGAGCTGTAATTCCTGCATTTTTCTGAACCTGTTATCATAAAGCTGCCGTGCGGTTCCAAAGCTGCACGGCAGCTTTTTTTGCTTGACGGAATCCATGGCAGGGCGTACAATGAAAAAAACATTCCGAAAAAGGGGAAGTCTTATGAAATCAACTTCCACACGCTGTGCGCTGCTGGACGAGCTGCGCGGACTGGACCTGATCAGCATGATGCTTTACCATGGCATGTGGGATCTGGTTTATCTGTTTGGTGTGCGTGCACCGTGGTATGGCAGCTGGCAGGGAGAACTGTGGCAGCAATCCATCTGCTGGGTGTTCATCCTGCTGTCCGGTTTCTGCCTGCCGCTGGGCCGCCACCCGGTCAAACGAGGCGCGGTGGTGTTTGGGTGCGGCGCACTTGTCACGGCGGTCACGCTGATCTTCATGCCTGCGGATGCAGTCTGGTTCGGCGTGTTGACCCTGCTGGGCTCGGCTATGATCATCACAGGACTGCTGGAAAAGTGGATGGAAAAGGTGCCCCCGGTGGTAGGCCTTGCAGGGAGCTTTTTTCTGTTTTACTTCACCCGCCATGCAGCCGATGGCTATTTGCAGCTGGGCCATTGGCTCATCACACCGCCGGGCTTTCTCTACGCCAACTACTTCACGGCTTATCTGGGCTTTTACCCCTTTGGTTTCTTCTCTGCCGATTACTTCCCGCTGATCCCATGGCTGTTTCTGTTCTGGACCGGTTTCTATCTGTACCATCTGGTCGGGAAGGAACGGCTGGAACCGCTTCATCGTTCTGTCTGCCCGCCGCTGGGGTGGCTGGGGCGGAACTCGCTGATGCTATATCTGCTCCACCAGCCGGTGATCTACGGCGTGCTGACGGTGGTGTTCCTGTTGCTGCGCCGGGGTGGAGGAGCGCTCTGAAAAATTCTGCAAAAGGTTCTTGACAAGGAGCCCGCCCTGTGGTATTCTTTTGATGGTTAGAAAAGCCTAACCAAATTGCTCTGTCTTATGTCAGGCAGAGCAATTTCTTGAAGATGAAAGTTAGAATATACTAACCATTACTGAAAGAGAGGTTCTTCATTATGAGTAAAGTAGCAGTCGTATTCTGGAGTGCAACCGGCAACACGGAGACCATGGCAAACTGCGTGGCAGAGGGTGCAAACGGCACCATCGTTCCCTGTGGCGAAATGAACGCCGCAAAGCTGGCAGAGTTTGATGCAGTTGCATTTGGCTGCCCCGCAATGGGCGCAGAGCAGCTGGAAGAGAGCGAGTTTGAGCCGATGTTCTCTGATCTGGAAGGTTCCCTGAACGGCAAGAAGATCGCTCTGTTCGGCTCTTATGGCTGGGGCGACGGCCAGTGGATGCGCGACTGGGTCGAGCGTGCACAGGGTGATGGCGCACAGGTGCTCAACGGTGAGGGTCTGATCTGCAACGAGGCACCGGATGAGGATGTTCAGGCCGCCTGCCGCAAGCTGGGTGCTGATCTGGCTGCATGGTAAAGCGGAAACTTGACAAAAGAAGTTTGTTCTGATAAACTGACCGGCAGAGTGTAAGAATTCCGGCACTCTGCCGGTTTTTGTTTTGTCAGGAGGAAAAGAATGTCAAAGACCACCCCGAAAGACCTTGCCAAAAAGAGAAACGATGAAAAACTGCTGGTCAGTGAGATGATCGCACTTTACTGCCGCAAACAGCATCACAGCCCGAAGGAAAACCTCTGCCCGGAGTGCCAGCAGCTCCATGATTATGCACTGGCCCGGATCGAGCATTGCCCCTTTATGGAGACGAAAACCTTTTGCTCTGCCTGCAAAGTTCACTGCTACAAACCGGAAATGCGGGAGCAGATCCGTACTGTCATGCGCTGGGCCGGGCCGCGGATGCTGCCGGTGCATCCCATCCTTTCCATCCGGCATGTGGCCGTCACATTGAAATCGAAGCGGGAAGCCCGGGCAGAAAAATAAGCACCCATGTATAATCGCCTGAAGCCGGGGCAACCTAGAGCCAAGGAGGCGATAGAAATGGAAAACACAGGTGTGACCTGCGATGTCTGCGAGTGCCGCCACAATGTGCAGAACTGCAAGTGTGATCTGCCCCAGATCAAGGTGACAGAGCACTGCTCCTGCACCACCCAGCAGGTGGAGACCCCGCACTTCTGCCAGAATTACGAAAAGAAATAATTCGTAATGGCAGAAAACTCCCCGCCCAGCGCCCCAAACAGGGCATTGAGCGGGGAGTTTTTGTGTGCTGTTCAGTGGATGACCACACTGCAGGTAGCAAGGCTGCGCACCAGTGTGCCGACGCTGTCCTTCATCTGGATGCCGGCAAAGCCCAGACGGAAAGCGGTCTGCACATTCTCCAGCCGGTCATCAATGAAAACACTTTCCCCGGCCTTGAGCTGGTATTTGTCCAGCAGGGCCTTATAGATGCGCGGGTCAGGTTTGTTGATGTGCACCTCGCAGGAGGCCACGCCGCCGTCGAACAGGCCCTTGAGGTCGCGCTCGGTCAGAAAATCCAGCACATCCTCGGGGATATTGCTCAGGTAATAGACGCAGTAGCCGCGGCTCTTGAGTTTCCGCACCAGCTCCTGCATCCGGCGGCGGGGGCGGAGGATATGCATCCAATCGTCCAGCACGCCTTGCACCTCAAACGCGCGGCCATATTCTTTTGCGCGGGCCAGCATCCGCAGGTTGGCCTCGGAGCGGGTGATAAGCCCTGCATCCAGCAGCTTCCACTCCTCGCTTTCAAAAGTCAGCTGGGATACCTGCTCCTCTACCTCGGCATTGCAGAAGCGGTCTACCAGGTAGGTCTTGGGGTCGAAATCCACCATGACACCGCCCAGATCAAAGATGATATTTTTATACATCGCTGTTTCCTCAATTCTGTATGGATGTTTCTGCCAGAAAGATTCTGTCCACAGTATAGCACAACTGCCCGCTCTGCATCAAGCACTGTGCCGCCGCATAGGATGAAACAGGCAAACTGCGGGGAGGGGATCACGATGAAATTCCGGGAGCTGTGCGCAAAGGAGATCGTTCAGCTGAGCAACGGGGCCTGCCTTGGCCGCGCCGATGATCTGGAGCTCGATCCGGCAACGGCGCAGGTCAAAAGCCTGCTGCTGCTCGGGCAGCCTCATCTGTTTGGGCTGCTGGGCCGGGACGAGACTCTGGTCATCCCCTGGACGGACATCGAAACACTGGGAGTGGACGCGATCCTGGTCCGCACGGAGCTGCCGGAGCCGGAAGCCAAAAAGCAGGGTTTCTGGCAAAAAATGCGGCACTGGCTGGACGGCTGAAATTTTTCGTGAATTTTTCCAGCATCAGGGTTTGATTTTACAAAAAATCGGATTATAATAGAGAACCGTGAGCGACAGAGCCTTGCCGCTCCGGCTTGAAATTCGATTTCCGGAAGTGAAAGGAACTTCTCTCTATGAACGCAAAAAAACATACGCCGCTTTCCCTGCATGGGCTGCGGCTGCTCTTTCCTCCACTGGCAACGCTGGGCATCCTGTTCCTGACGGAGTGGATCGCCCGCGGCAGCCTGACAGGGGAGACCTTTACCCAATACATTTTCCCCCATGCCGAAGCCTATCTGCTGGCATGGGCCATGCTGTTTCTCAGCTGGCTGGCAGTGGACTGGCTGACCCGGTTTGCACCGTTGGCGACCCTGCTGGCGGCGGTGCTGGGCTGTGCCCCGGCGGCAGTCAATTTCTACACACTGCAGCTGCGCGGCGAGCCCTTCCTGCCCTGGGACCTGATGCAGGTGTCAGAGGCTGCGGGTGTGGCAGCTGCGGCCGGGATCCACATCCAGACCAGCATGGTGGTATCCATTGTTATTATCGTGCTGCTGGTCGTGGTGTCTTTCTTCCTTTATAGAGGGCGGCAGAAGCTGAACTGGAAGCCCCGTGTGGCAGGCTTTCTTGCCAGCGCAGCAGCTACCTGCGGCCTGCTCTTTGGCGTGTTCCTGCAGCCTGCCGTGACACAGGCCATTGGCATTGTGCCGGATGCCTGGATGCAGGATCGCTACTACCGCTATTATGGTGTCATCACCAGCTTTCTGACCAATCTGACCAATCTGGAGATCTCCAAGCCGGAGGGGTATTCAGAGGAGGCTGTCAACGAGATCCTGGATGATACGGAAGCTGCACAGAAATATTCCAGTGCTCCGCTCTACCCGGGATCTTACGGTGCCACCACCTCTGCGGACGAGACCGTGAAAAAGCCCACCATCATCTACGTGATGGACGAGTCCTACTGGGATGTGTCGGAGCTGGAACAGTACGGTTTCCAGTTTGATACCGATGTCTCTGCCAACCTCCACGCCCTGCAGCAGACCAGTGCCTCTGGCCGGGCGTACAGCCCCAGTTTCGGCGGCGGAACCTGCGATGTGGAATTTGAAGCGCTGACAGGCTATTCGGCTTCCTTTCTGCCCAACGGCAGCAAGCCCTACCAGCAGCATGTGACCAAGCCCATGTTCTCGCTGCCCAATTACCTCAAGCTGACGCAGGGATATCAGACGGCGGCAGTCCATTGCTTCTGGGCCAAGTATTGGAGCCGGGACACGGCATACCCCAACCTGGGCTTTGACACCTTCCTGAGCCTGGAACAGATGACCCATGTCAACAAGGTGCGCAGGCACTACTGGACCAGCGGTCTGGTCACGGATGACTCCATGGCGGACCAGATCATCCAGCAGTATGAGAAGATGAAAGCATCCTCGGATGCATCGGTTTTTCTGCACGCGGTCACGATGCAGAACCATACCAATTATAATAAAGACAACTACCCGGACGATGTGCGGGTGAAGGTGACAGAGCACCCGGCGGGCCTCAAGGCCAGCACCATCGGCGCGCTGGAAGATTTTGCGACCGGCATCCGGGATGCCGATGCCATGCTGGGCAAGCTGACCCAATACTTCTCGCAGGTGGACGAGCCGGTGATCCTGGTGTTCTGGGGCGACCATTACAACCCCATTGATTCCAATTATGATGTCTTTACCAGCAGCGGCTATGCCAGCGATTCCAGTGCGGACCCGCGCCTGCACCAGACCACCCTGCTGATGTGGTCGAACTACACCGACAAGCCCGTGGATCTGGGCACCATTGCCGCTTACGATATCTCGCCGGTGATGATGAACCTCTACGGGCTGGAGCAGCCGCTTTATTTCCAGCTGCTGAACCGCCAGCTGCAGGTGGCCGACCGAGCCAATACCCGGGGTACGGTGATGAATCTGGACGGCACCACCACCCAGACCCCGAGCTCCCTGCAGGAAAGCTGGAGCCAGAAGCACTGGCTGCTGCAATATGACCTGATGTTCGGCAAGGGCTATGCCCTCAGCCGGATGGGCATGGAGAGCCTGAACAGCACTCAGACAGACGAATAAACGAAAAATACGCGATTTTCTTGTAAAAAACAGAGAAAACCCCTTGCATCACACGCCTGTTTGTGCTATTATTATTCAGCATTACACACGCATCACTATGCCCTTTTGTGCTCTTTCGGGAGTGGAGGGCAGTCCAAGGCCATCCGATATGGCCGCGGATCACGGTGTGCGGAGGCAAAACAATATTGGAGGTATTTTTACTATGGCAGTCGTTTCTATGAAGCAGCTTCTCGAGGCAGGTGTGCACTTCGGTCACCAGACCCGCCGCTGGAACCCCAAGATGAAGAAGTATATCTTCACCGAGCGCAACGGCATCTATATCATCGATCTGCAGAAGACCGTGAAGA
>ERZ773158.780-NODE-780-length-34810-cov-8.838354_pt1 | contig 34810 bp, 31 predicted proteins | sample MGYA00511918_ERZ773158 | MGnify/ENA primary metagenome ERZ773158 (study PRJEB29015, sample SAMEA2737876) | human gut metagenome | biome: human gut; feature: human-associated habitat; material: faeces | place: China | collected 2012 ...
TAATCTCATGTTTGAGATTGCATATAACAACGGATGCCCTGTCCTGATCAACAATACTCTTATAAAAGCTGACATAGGATTTAAACTTAATTACCTTTTCATTATCCAGCCTCTTTTGAAGTTGTGGTTTCTTTTTTCGATAATAATCGTATATCTCTCCATCAGGTATCCAGATTTGTGCCTCATTTATCTTATCAAGTACAGCTTCAACAATCTGTTCATCTGCCAGTAAATCAGGTACTTTATCATGCTCTGTTACATACTTTTTGTATTCTTCATACACCCATTCTGTAATCTTATCCTTCTGCTTCATCTTTAGATTACTAAATTGTTTGTTCATCTGTAAAATCTGACCATCAATCTTTTTATGTATTTTAGTTTTCTTACTTTTTGCCATCTTCAGCTATCCTTTAAAACTTCACTATTTCCGGTTCATGGGTAAATGATGAGAATGTGACTGTTGCATTCTTGAAATAGAATACCTCGGTATTTCCATCATCTGCTGAGTACATATTCTGTAAAGATGGATAAGCATCAAGCATAGACTGTCTTGCTTCTCTTCTGTCATCTTCTACAAGTTCTCCGGCTACACGAAGCCACTCGCCATTTTTAAATGCACAGATTTCTACCTTCGGGTTTGCGTGAATCTGCTTTGAAACATCTTTTACCTTTCCAGTCTGAATATACAGCTTTCCTTCAAAAATGTGTGCTGTTCCAAAAGGTCTAACTCTTGGCTGGTTGCCTTCTACTGTTGCTAAATAATATGTTTCTGCTTCTTTAAAAAATTTTAATACTCTTTCCATATCGTTATCCTCTCTTTTCTGCCTGCTGCTTATTTGAATAAATCAAATAGGCTGAAACTGGTCTTATGATATACCTTGTTATAAGCAGCCGTTTTAGGATTATTAATCTATCCCATACCCTTCTTTCCATATCTCGGAATCAGCGCTTTTTTAACAGCTCTTTTTGCCTTTCCAGTAGTTCTCGCTTTAATTGATTTTTTAAAACTCGGTGTTCTCATTTTAAATTTCATAAAAAGCAACCTCACTCTTCTTTATAAAAGATATTTAAATCACATCTAATAAACATATGGCATCCAACGACTACATGCCGACATATTTGAGTTTTTCTTCAAAATCCTTATCTTATCTGTAGTTTTAGATTTTTCTCATTCAATTGCCCTCCGAATTTTTTCCTCTTCATTCCTGCAGAAACCTTACCAACTTTTATAAATAATCTTTCTCATACTCTACTTGTAGTACTTTTCTTTTACAGTTTCAAATTCATCCTGCGTCACAATATATAAATCACCTTTTGAACGAGTTAAGGCTACATACAATTTATTTAAAGTGACAGTTTTTAACGTCGAAACTGAAAATTTATCTTCAACCAATTTTTCAGTTGAACCGTTTAGAATAACGCATACAGCATCATATGTATCACCCTTTGAATATGACCAGTTTACCGCCCTAAATGAATAATAAGACGCATTATCATATACAAGCTTTACAATATTTTTATCATCTAGTATCTCTTGTATATTTGAAGGCCTTATCACTGTTCCTGCGTTTATCCTCGCTGATTGAATCTGAATTCCAAGCTTATCCCTAATAAATGAACATATTTCTTCAGAACATCGTCTTGTATAAATCAAAGATTTAGTATCTACATCAAATCTCTCTCCACGCAATTCCTCAATAAACTCTTCATAACCAATTTCTGTTTTGGACTTCTTAAATGGTTTACCAGAATTATTCTGACCTGAGACAGAATGCTGATAGTAATCCCCTACCAATAAAATATTTTTTAGACATTTTGATAATTTTACTATCAATTCGTAATCATGTTCTCTAAAGTCCTGAAACTCATCTATCAATATATTATCAAAGAATAAATTAAGCCTCTTTGCTGCTGTCAAAACAATGGATTCTCTTCCCTGTTTAACATACATTGCTAATTCAGATAAAGTTTCACAATAATACTGTCCTCTTTCATCCATGTAGTGCTGAAGACAGTCTTTCTTTTTATAACTTTTATTAGGCACATATCTACCATTAATCTTTATTCGCTGTTGAGGCGGTTTTTTTAGAGTTATACTCGTTTTTTCAAATTTATAATTTTGACCAAAAAAATTATAAATGGTTTTTTCATATGGTCTAATAATCATATGATAAACAAATGCATCAAATGTCATTATTCTAGTTGCATCAGGAATTTTGCCATGTTCCTTCAATAGTTCATTTTGAATATTTTTAATATTTGCATGGGTAAATGCAACTATTAAGTTTTTTTGTTCAGGTTGCATCTCATGGCAAATGCGATACGTCTTACCCGCACCTGCAACCGCAAGTATTACTCGTTTAGCCATTCGATTGCCTCCTCAACATATCCAGGAATAACGAAATCTTCTTCAGAAATAAGCATCTGATACGCAGTATCCACTTTATTATTAAGCATCTTGCCCAATACTTGTCCATAATTGGTTCTATGGAAAAGGTATTCTGCCCCATCTTGAACCTGAATCATAGTATCAAGTTTTTCCTTATTGCAGTTATAAACACATGCTTCCCAAGTCCAATCTTCCATTGTTGCTCCCATAAAAACATGTTGTTTTTCATTATGCTGATTAAACTCATTTGCATCATCAATTTTAGTCTGCTCATGATCATTGTCTGTTATTACAGCTATTCTTTTACCAGTTTCTTCTGCTATCTCTAAATATCTCTTATAAGAAATACCATTGCACGAAATTATCGAAATTCCGTCATTTTCAACAGTCCTACCAGTTTTCTTTTCATAGAACTTAGGTAACAGCAAATATTCTGTAGCTCCTTCTACAAGTATTACCTTTTTTGATAATAACAGTTGCAAAAATTCATTATCATCTGCTTTTTCAAAAAATATAGAGGTTTGTGGTTCAACGTTTTTTAACGATAAATAGTGATTTTCTGCAATCCAAATTACATTTCGAAGGTTAAGCCTACTCGCAATCATATTACTATGCGTGGTTAGAATAATCTGGGAATCTTCTTCATGGTCCATTATTTGCTGAAGCATCTGCTTTAAATTCATAAAACATAAATGATTTTCAGGCTCTTCAATCAAAATCGTATCGAGATTATCCTCACGATTAAGCGCTATTTGCGTTTTCACTAAACTTTCCATTCCACTTCCCTTGTTTTCCAACGGAATAGAATCCTCATACACAGACACGACACTTTCTAATACCACTTTCTTATTATCTATTCCAAATCGTCTCCTATCATCTATATCAGGAAGATTTACGTCTTCGAAAGATGTACTCAGTTTTTCTCTAAATGCATTCTTTGCTTTTAGTTTAGTATCATTACTGTAAAGATTTGAAAATAGTGCTCTATTAAAATAGTTAAATGCAGACGACTTTGATGTTTCTGACGTATCAATAAACAAATTCTTTATTGGTCTCTTAGCTACCTTATATGGTAAATTGGCATACGTTTGCCATGTCAAAGAATAATACTCATATGGTATTTTCCCATCGTTAATAGAATCTGCTAATTCCTCAGAAAAATCTTCATCAAATTTACATTCAAATCTTATTCCATACTTCTCTTCACTACGATTACCATTTACGTGATTTTCTCCATAAAAATCAATAAATCGCGGTGTATTATCAAGTTCCAAATCAACTTCGATAATTATCCTCGGTAATGTAGCTACGTTAGGATTATTTTGAAAAGCTCTAACGTTTTCCAAATTAAACAAATCTTGCAAAACAGACTTGTCTGCATTCCAGTACAGTTGATTTAGTACTATTCTAATAGCCTCTAATATTGTACTTTTTCCTGCTTCATTTTCGCCCACCAAAATACTCAAGTGCTCATTAAACTCTATCTTAAAGTGTTCAAAACGCTTTAACCCATCAATATATAATGTCTTTACATATCCCATTTCCAGTCTCCAATCTAAAATGTTATAAAAAGATAATCCTACACAATCAATTCACTCAATCCGCCATAACAAGTCACACAGGCGCTCTTTCTTGCTCTCGTAAGTGCAACATAAAGCAAGCATTTCTCACCTGTTCTAAATTCTTCCAGAGAAATATCATCCTCAAAATCAGCCCTTGTTCCAAAAGGGAGAACCTTTTTATTTACTGCTACTGCAAATACATAATCAAACTCAAGACCTTTTACTCTATGCATAGTCGCTATTCTTACACCTTCAAAAGTTCGGTCATCCGTCTTGTTTGCTTTGATTTCAAAGGACTTAATTCCTGCCCTCTGTAATCCAGCAATATAGCTATCTAGCAGCTTATGTGTTCTTGCTACAATACAGATATTTTTCTGCTCTACGCCTGCTGTTTCCAGTTCATGAATTTTACTAACCAGATAATCAAGTTCTTCCTCCGGAGTAGCAAATTCCTTAATTTCAGGCTTATCCCCATGAGTAAGTGACTGACAGCCTTTACCATTGTCATAATCATCATCTAATACTTTCTGACAACCTTAGAACAGTCTTTAATTCATCCTCATCAAACTTTGAGGTAAATTCCTTGTTCCATGCTTTTATCTTTTTGATGTTCTCCGGTTCCAGACTTTTTATAACTTTATCCGAATAATTAGCCATTCCAGGATCGCCCAAAAGGAAATGATATATCTCCTTTGTATGCTCATGCTGTCCTTTTTTAGTACGTTCTTCTCCTGGCATAATTCTTCTAGGAGCCTTATCATACCAGTTACCAGACTCTAATGCAGACTGTGAATATACCTGTCTTCTCGCTCCAATAAGCGAATTCCCATTTACAAGCTGTGTTCCAAACCAAGGCACATATGCGCCCTTATAAATTGTATTTAACCACAACGAAACCTCCGCTAACTCAACCGCTACCGGATTCAAATCGCAACCATATACATTTCTATCAGCAATAAGCATTTTTACTTCCTGTAATTTTTCAAAACGCTTATCGTAACTTATGGTCTCCCCGCGTTCTTCCTGTTTCTTTGTAAGATATGCTTCTGCAAGCTGATTAATGGCTTCATTCAAGAATGCAGCACTTCCCATCGCAGGTTCGCACACTGTCAGATGTAGAATTTCATCCGCAGTCTTATCTTTCAGAAGCTCCTTTAGAGCATACTTAACAAGGCACTTCGTAAGCGCCTCCGGAGTATAGTATGATGCCGACTTCTCGCGTTCTCTTCCAGCAAGTCGATAAATGAAAGTTCCCTTCTCATACATTCGAAGTTGCCCTTTTTTCTCACCAGACTCATAGCGAACACGTTCTGTCTTCTCATCATAATTTTCTAATTCATTCTCTTTTACAAAGTATCCAACATCCAATTCGTTGAATTTATCCCCGGCTCTCTTTACTTCATACAAATCTTCCTCTGCAATAAATCCTCTGTAACTAAGAAGTGCTTCATACACTGCACCCATCTGGTTAATTCCAAGCGCAGCATAAGATATTCTTCCTTTTCTCTCTTTAGAATTTCTTGGTCTTGAGATACTCATCAAATCAACAATCTGAAGCATTGCGCAGTTTCTAAGCTTAGCTTTTGTAAGAAGCTTTGTGTATTCTGGATCAAAGATATGTGCTTTCAATGCTTCAATAGTAAAAACATCATGCATTGAAGTTTTCTCAATTTCAATTGCTTTCTTATACTCTTCCAAATTTTCCGGATAACCAAAATAAGTCATATAGAAAAGCTTTTTTAGAGTATCATCAATGTAATATCCCTCCGATAATACTTCGCTATCTTCCTTTACTTGATCACACACATCACGTAAACCTTCAAGAGAATATCCTTTCACATATGTCTGAGACTTCATAGGTGCATAACCAAGTTCTGGTCTTGCCTCGATAAAAAGCATAAAGAGAAAACGATACATATATCTAAGACATTCCAAAGTAAGTTCAGATGCATCTACAGGATTTTCTTCCAGATTAATTTCCTGTCTTGTTTTCATATCATAAATAACTTCATTGCCAAGTATCTCTATGCTTTCTCTTAAAGCATACTTAAGCGCATCAGAAACACCGGCACTATGTTTATGTGAGTTTTCATCCAAACTATCTAATACGATTGCACCATCAGCCGGACACAGGCTCTCCTTATGAAGCAGAACAGTCATTGCCATAAATGTTGACTCCTCATGTCTGCTATAAATATCTTCCATCATGAACTGGAGATATCTCTTTTCATTCCATTTGTTTCTATCGATTAACGCAATCTGATTAATTCCAAATAACAAGATGAATCTAGGAGCCTCCTCGCCCGCGAAGAATAGCTTTGCAAGAATCTCATCATTCACAATATCAACAGATGCACCATTTTCATCCTCATCATCACTCTTTTCAAAAATATACCCCTGAAGAATATCGTCATCACGTTCTGCTGCAACAGATAAAAAAGCCCACAATAAAGGTGCTCCATTTGCTTTCGTTACTTCATGAAAGATAGGAACATTTAATCCATCCGCAACTTCTTCTGAAACACTATTTATAGATTCATATCCCAGTGCCTTTAAATACAGAGTCGCAAGCTCCTGAATCATCGGTTTGCTCGCTTCTTCATTTTTAGAACGTAGATATCTGTCACGAATGTTATAGTACTGTATTCTTACATCGCGAAGCTTTTTCCATGGTAACTGGATTTCTTCTTGCTTCTCTTTTTGTTTCCACTTCTTTATAGTGTCTTCAGCATTATCCTGAAAAATAGAAGTGAAGTAATGGTTTGTATAATATTCATTTTTATTTTCAATTCCTGTTAGAATCATTTCCATGTTATCTCACTCCTGTTACAACTGCGATAATTCTAATGTATGGGTTTTCTTCAATTTCCAGAGTATCCTTTTCCCAATCCATAAAGTTCGTAAATATTGCTTCTATTTCACGCTCTTTCTCTGACTTTTTACGTTCCATTCCCGGAATTCCCAAATCAAAGAATGAAAGCTGTGCATCTTTATGTCTTTGCTCTAACTGCTCTAATCTTTCCATCTCTTCATAAATGTACGGATCTGTCTTCTCTTTATATTCAGCACATTTGTCCGCCATTATCTTTTTAGCACGATTAACCACATCTCCAAGAAGTTTCTGTCCTCTTGCTATTTGTTCTTCAGAAACATTCTGTGTATTGGGTACCTTTACATTCAAATGTGTTTTTTGCAATACCTCACTCATTGAAAGGATGTTATCAAACTGAGCATTTTTATAAAGCACACCAAACCATTCATCAACAACAGTTGTTGACTTTCTGTTTGGTATAAGACCAGCCACAATAAACAGTATATCTTCTGCGCCTATACTATTTGTCAAACCTAAGACTGGTACTTCACTTCTTTTGTAAAAAATTCCTGCTTTATCCTCTATCCAATTAAAGATAGGATGTAGTTTCCACAGATATTGAGTTGCTGGCCATGCAGTTTCAGCCAAATCATTCTGCATGCAGCGTTTCATATCATTTAAGCAATACTCCCTATCCGGAGATAGTCTCAAATAATCATCGGATGGCATTGCTTCCGGTGGAATGAGCTTTTTAATACGTTTTTTCACATTGCCTGTAAGCTTAATTTCCACCCCCTGTGTTCTCGATAAATCAGAATATTTTATTTCTTCTGTATCAGTAAAAATATCCAATGCATTCTTTAGATAGTCAATATCTGAAAAGAGAGTTTCTTCATCGCTATATTCAACTTTAACTTCTTTCTCATCGCCAAGACCCATTAATAATTCCAATGGATCAAACTCTTTTTCATCAGAATCCAAAAGCTTTTCGAAAGCCGCTGCTCCTGCTCCGCTTTCAATTACTTTTGCAGTTTCCTCTTCCTCTTCTTCCTGATTGAACTTCCCAAAGAGCATAGCAGGATCTCCGATATTTTTAAGAGCCTGCTCCTCTTTCTTTACAAGAATTTCCATGATTCGAGCATCACCCTTAATTCTCGGATTATCACTATCTATGAGCATATATCTGATATCTGGTTGCTCAGTCTGACCGTATCTATCAACACGACCATTTCTCTGCTGGAATACCATTAATGACCACGGAATGTCAAAATGAATCAATCTATGTGATAGATAATGTAAATTGATACCTTCAGAAGCAACATCAGAGGCAACAATAACTCTAATTGGTGATTCTGCTCTACCGAATTCATCTACTATTCTCTGAAGCTCCTTATCACTCATTCCGCCATGCATAACCTCAAGCTGATTATCCTTTAACCCAAGATCTTTCTTAAGATTCTCAGCAAGATATCTCATGGTTTCGATTCGCTCTGTAAAGATTACGAGACGGTCATTATTCTTCGATGGAGACCACCCATATTCAGTACTATTCAAAAGTTTTAATAACTTAGTATATCTCGAAAAATCCGCAGGGCTGATTAATTCAAGAGCCGCCTTTAATTCTTTCAGTGTTACTATGTCTGGCATATCACCATCCGGATATTTTTTTTCAAGTTTTCTAATTCTCACATCAATACTTTTGATACAAGCAGCTGGCGAAGAGAAAAGTGACTTTTCAAGACTAGTCTTAAACAAGATTCCTTTTCCTCTAGTCCTTGACTCGTCCATCTGTAATTTCATATCTGCAAAAATATCGTAAGCTACCTCTTCTCGTGCAGAAGCAGCACATCTTTCAATTGTAATTACACGTTCTTTAAATGCTCCTGACACTTGATCTTGAATATCTTTCTTAAAACGTCTGATAAGAAGACCTTCAATATCATCCTTTGTATAGTTTTCCTCATCAGCAATTGCAGTCGGATCCAACATATTCATAAGAGAAGCAACTGACTGCCCCTTTCCATCATGAGGTGTAGCAGTAAGCATAATGAGTGTATCTGAACGATTAGCAAGTAGAGAAGCAAGCTTACTTCTCTGAGAACTTCTATCTCCCCTTTTTGCAACATTATGCGCTTCATCAATGACGATAATATCCCACCATGCGTTTTCAAGATGAGTACGATAATCCAAATCATTTTTTAATGTATCAACAGAAATAATCGTTTTGTCATAGTAGAAAAACGGATTATAGTTTGTTGGAAGTTTTGCTCTTACACTTTGAATTCTTGATGAATCTAAGCGCACAAGCGGAATAGTAAAACGGTTCCACATTTCTTTTTGGAACTGTGTCATCATACTCTTTACTGTTACAACAAGTATTCTCTTTCCTTTTCCGCGTGCAATAAGTTCAGACATAAGTATTCCTGCTTCAAGTGTCTTACCAAGACCTACAGTATCCGCGATAAGAATTCTCTGTCTTGTTTTATTTAAAGCCATCTGCGCTGGTTCGAGCTGATAAGACATTAAATCCATTGCAGCCTTATTACCAATATGCATCTTATTGTCAGTTGGAATCTTTCCTCTCCACTGGCTTTCTATATATACTTTAGATTTTCTAAAGAACGCAGAGTTATCCGGCACAAGAGTTACCTTAGCCGGATCAACAATTTCTATATCATCTTCAATATCCACAAGGAACATTGATTCATAATCTTTTACAAGCTGAGAAAGACCTATTACATGTAAGGTCTGATTTTCTAAACTATTTGTCTCAACTTTTTTTACTAACCATTCTTCACCACGAACAATGATTCTCATTCCTGGAGCATATTTCACTTCGACCTGTTTCATAAGTATCTTCTCCTGTATCATTTCTGACTTTCATCTTTTTCAAAATGAATCAAATCACCAAAATCACAATCCAACTCCATGCAAATCTTCTCCAAGACACTCATGGACACAGTCTCACCCCTGCTCATTTTTGCTAGTGTGCTACTACTTATTCCAATGTTTTCGTTCTCAACGAGATCCATCTTTTTCATACTCTTGTCGATTAATAATTTCCATAATCCGTTATAAGATACAGCCATACAATTCCTCTCTTATGGGGATTACCCATCTTGTTGAAAGACTCGAAAGTCCTCATAAATATTCTTAATTTACATTATAATCTAATGCTTTTATATTTTCAAATACAATTTTCGATTTATCAAAGTTTTTTTCCAATTAATCCATAAATAATTTTTCATTTGACCTTGATACAATTCCCGTATAAAATAATAACTGAAAAGGACGCAGGATTTCTCCCACGCCCTCACAACTATCCGACTTTATTCTCTTTATTTCTTTGTTATTTTGTTTCTTAGTCAGTTCTGTAATAAAACTATCTAACTTCAAGCTTTTCATACTTCTGTTTTCTGCCAAACTAGTACCTTCACGCATTTTCTATCCCAGTGCCACATCCAGTATCATCATCAGCAGAAATCCTACTGAAAACCATATGGTTGCAATATTCGAATGGCTGCCTGTGGATGCCTCCGGCAGCAATTCCTCGATTACCACATAAATCATGGCGCCTGCTGCAAACGATAACAGATACGGCAGAATCGGAATCACTATGGATGCTGCTGCAATGGTTATAATTGCAGCTATCGGCTCTACAATGCCAGACAATGCACCGTAAAGAAATGCTTTTCCTTTTCCGGTTCCTTCACTGCGAAGTGGCAAGGATATAATTGCACCCTCTGGAAAATTCTGTATGGCAATACCGATTGCCAGGGCAAGTGCTCCTGTCAAAGTAATATTTCCGCTGCCCATCAGAAATCCTGCAAATACTACACCCACTGCCATTCCTTCCGGAATATTATGTAAGGTAACTGCTAGTACCAGCATGGTTGTTTTTTTTAGGTGTGCTTTAATTCCTTCCGGCTCATCACTGTTTAAATGTAAATGCGGAATAATCCTATCCAAAATCAGCAAAAATGCAATTCCAAGGGCAAATCCAACTGCTGCCGGAATAAATGACAACCTTCCCATTTCTTCTGACATTTCCAAAGACGGAATCAATAGTGACCATACCGACGCTGCCACCATGACTCCTGCTGCAAATCCCAGCAGGGATTTCTGCACCAGCGGCTTCAACTCCCCAGTCATAAACAGCACACAGGCCGCCCCTAAAAATGTTCCTACAAACGGAATCCAGATATATATTCCAATCATATAAAACCTCCTTTCACACTTGCTATTCTAAAGTAGCATTTCATTATCTTCTTATAAAATTCTTCTCTCATATAGAATTTATCTCATAAAGTTTCTACTCCAGCGTAAGATTCAAGTACCCATTCTTTACCTCATCACAGCCGGTTATCATGCCAAAATCTTCTTTCTGATAGCCCTGTTCTTTTTTATCATTTCCGACTCGTTCTTCTCTTTCAACTGCCGCCAAAGATTTTCTGACTCTGACCGGAACTTTTATCCGAAGACGCTTTAATACCGCCAGCAAATCCTGCTCTGATAAAGTTGTTTCCAATACTTCGATTGCATTTTCCTCTTCCCGGAATAATAAAAGATCCTCTCTGCCATGGTGCTGCACTTTATAAGCATACCCATCCGCATAATCATTTTCCAATAATGCATAGGCAATTGCATCCTTATCCCAGCGGATATAACCATTTCCCATAAAATAAGCATCCCGAAGCTGCACATACTCATCCGGTGTCACTGTAAGCAGCCAGTATTCCTGCTGCCCTTTTTCTTCCCCTTTTGCTTCTGCAATTTCATCCGGAAGAATGGTTCGCTCTGCTACACAAAATGCCATACAAAATCCCAGCTTCTCATAATAGTATATGAGGCTTTCGCTGGCTGGTTCTAAGACAATCGGTGTCTGAAAATGCTGTTTTCCTTTTTCTAACAGCATTTTTGCATAGCCCCTGCCCCGGTATTCCGGCAGGGTTGCTACTGCATAAGCATAATGTACCGGTATCTCACCTTCCCCGGTCACAAGATACGCCTTAAGAAATGTTGTCATTGCCACAGGCTTCTTATCTTCCATACACACCAGCATATTTTCTTCCGTAAACCGATGCGTGAAATAGAATTCCATATAGTCCTCTTCATCCCCGAAACACCGATGCCAAATCTCTTTTATCTGTAGAATCATCTCTTTTGTTGCAAACCGTATTTCCATCTTAAATCTCCCGTGCAGTATAATTTTTCAGCAAAATATCAGGATAATAGGATAATTTTGCCTTTCGCAGTCCTTCATCCCCGGCATCATCTTCTCGGTTTACATAACTATACTCCTGACAATTATGCATTACAAACTGCTGATTAATCATTGGATAAGCACCCTGTATTTCCGGAAATGCTTTTTCAAAATGCACGACATAAGTATCGGAATTTAATCGTTCTCCTATGGTAAATGCTACGATTTCTCCAGCCTTACGCAATATGCCACCTTCTAAATGCAACTCATCAAAATATTTCATTGCCTGATTCAGGGCACACTGCTCATCACTCATATCCTCATTCCACTTGCAGGCTCTCCGGTCGCACCACTTAAGATTCATATCATAGCATTCCTGCTTATTTTCCGCTGTCATTGGCTCATAACTCCAATCCTCGTCATCTTTAAATCTTGCAATGTGATTTCGTTTGCCATGAAGCTTCTTTCCTGCCAGACTGGTCAGCTTATCCACTGTATAAATATAATCAAAGCTGTCCCTGTTTTCTTCGATCTGAAAAATACCGGAAAAATACGTTTCTAAAAACTCCCGGTCTGCCTCCTCAATACTTTCAATATAGAGCTTGCTGTTATCTTCTTTTGCATGTGTAAGGAGCTGCATAATTGCTGCCTTCTTATCTCCGGCTCCAATTGGGAATGCATAACAGTCTTCCCCTTCTGCATCGAATTTTATCACGCAGCAGCCGCAGACTTCTGCCACTTCCACTTTATATATCACAGACCAGATAAAGTTATTTGCAAAGCTATATTCGCAGCCCTGTCTGTTATCTTCCCTGAGCTTTTCACTCATCCAGTCTCTGTCATCTATGGTTATTGGTCTAAATTCTATCATATCATCTTCCTCATTCTCTTTTCTTCCCCCATATTATACCCCAGATTGTCAACTCCTGCCCTGCATCACATAAGATATGCAGGGCAACACAAAATCGCTACTGCCACACTCCATATAGTTTATGGCAATAGCGAGCTTCTCCGATATCATATTTATTTCATATCTATAACTTCTTCACACCCTTTAATAATGCTTCCGCCTCATCCTCTGGCAGAGCAAAAATGTCCATCAGGCTGTTCTTTATTTCACCTGCCGGTACGTTCTTTGTCCGCATCTTTTCAATATACTGGTTTAGTATTTCCCTCTTTCCAGTTACAATTCCCTCTGCTTTTCCTTCTTCCCTTGCTTCTTCTCTATCTTCAATCCAGTCCGACTGTCTCTGCATATATTCTTTCCTCCATTTCTGGTTATCACGAACCCGTTGAACCTCCCTGTCCAACCGGTGGACGAAATCTGTTTCTATTGTTTTCTCAGACAGGTATTCCAAAAATGCTTTCATCTCTGCACTGACATCATCCTGCCATCCCATTGTACTCAAAAATATTTTTCCCGCTTCGTCTCCCAATGCCAGGTTCAAATCCTGTATACAACGGTTTTCAAAAGAATAAATATGTCTGCCTTCATCAAAAGGATCAAATGTACAGATAAATATCACATAACTTTTATTCAGGCTTTGATACTCAATACCCTTATCCGTCTCATCAATATCTATTATTCCCTGATAATAACGGCTTCTTTTCGGAAGATGCTTTTTCTTTCCTGTCTGCATCTCGATATCATAGATTGTATGATTCTCATCTGCTGCATAAACATCCATACGCACACTTTTTGCATTTGCCGCCACGTCCAGAGTCTTCTGCTCTTCCAGATATACAATGTCTGCAATTGGAAACCCCATAATCAATTCCAGCAATTCCTTACAAAGCATTTTATTCTGCATTACCTTTGCAAACATAAAATCATCCGAAAGCTCCAGTTCCTCATAACTTTTCCATTTTCTTTCCATATACACTACTTCTCCTTTCATTATAGTAAAAGAATGCCTGATTGACAACCCGAACACAGTCTTTTACTATTTCATCCTTTTGCTTCTTGTACCTGTTTCTTGGATTTTTCTGGCGAAATGCCACTGAAACGGGAAATATCCCCATTTAAATTCTGATAGAAAACATACGATATGTTTCTGACACTGCTATCTTAACGGCTGATTCCGGATAAGTCAATATAACATTCCTTTATTTCAGAGAAATTTTATAAATGTATCTTTTCAATTTATTAGTGCAATTACAAGAACCATACTCTGCGATTTTCTTACTACTCAAGTCAAAAAAGAAGACCCTTTATCTTTCAAACAAAAAGGTCTTCTCCTGCACATTATTCTTTTTCTTTAATCATTTTAAACATCTGGACACGGTTTCTGATACCCAGCTTCCGATAGATATTTAAGATATGCTTCTTTAATGTATTTACGCTTATGGACAATTCTTCACAGATGGTATGATTATCCTTTCCCTGCATCAAAAGCTGCAATATCGTATGCTCCCGCTTTGTCAGTTCATATTTCTCTGTTACTTCTGTTATCGTTAGTTTCTCTGCCCTTTCATCCTTTTGCTGTCCGTCCTTATATAACCGGAATGCCAGATGGTCTTTCAACATGTCCAGAATAAAAATGTCATCATACTGGAAATTATCTTTTCCGATTGTCCGGTAAAAAGTGACAACGCCTAAAAATTCTTTATTTCTTCCCAATATCATCTGGATTGCATAATGCCAGTTATTTGGCCGGTACACCTTCTGATAATATTCTGTCTGTACCCTTTTTTCATCCGATATCATATCTGTTTCCCGGTACACCAGACTCTTTCCGCTATATACAATTCCGCGGTTCGAATTCATTTCATCATACATCGAGGATTCATCATCACAATTATAAGTGACCGGTCTTACCAGATGCTTGCTCTCCTGGCTGTCTGCGAGAAAAAAATCTGCACTGTCAAAATCCAGCACCATCTTCATCTGCTCTAAAAACTGCTCCCGCATAATATCTGCATCTTCCGTCGTATAAATCTTATAAATAATACTATTTAAAATCATCCAGTCATTTGTCTCTAATGTTTTCAATTAATCACCCTCTTTAAGTATTTTTCAGATGTAAAAAGAGGGCATATTCTTTCGAATATACCCTCTTTGGTCTAAAACCATTATATTTTATGGCATTTTAAATTGCAAGTATTATTTTATTTTTATTCATGAAAGATTACATTGCGGTACTTATTCAGTACCCGGAGTAATACACTGCCTAAAATCACACAGGTGATAACTTCTCCGATTCCAACAGTAAGTGCATTAAATGGAATCGACCAGTCAACGCCTTTATATTCTGTAATAAAGCCATAACCATAGCGTAATACAAAAGGTACAATCACCATATTTGCAATAACCGGCGGCCATGTACATGCGAATTTATGCTTTCTTAATGCATAAGTTCCAAACGCTCCAATCAAAGTTGCAATGCTTCCGCACACAACATCCACCGGAATCCCGCCTGTCAGCATATTTGCCAGAAAACATCCCAGCCATAATCCCGGAATTGCTGCAGTCGTAAATACTGGCAGAATACATAATGCTTCTGAAATACGCACCTGAATCGTACCGGATGCCAGTCCTGCAATACTGCTAAGATAAGTCAGTGCCACATAGATTGCTGCAATTAACGCAGCCTGCACAATAAATAATACTTTTTTGTTTCTCATATTCTTTTGTCTCCTCTAGTTTTGTTTTACGAGTGGAAGGTCTCGAACACTCGGTTTCTTCTTCCCCAAAGACCTTGGTTTTACGGGGTACTTGCAACGTTTGAAAGTGTATCACAGAACTCGTCTAATTGCAAGCGATTGTATGCACCCACAAAGAGAGGCTGCCTTTCGGCAACCTCTCTTTGCGCTTAATTATATTTTGTATGAGGAAATGGAAAAAAAGAATTACTTGTATTTTTATTAGCCCTTTACACCACCAAGTGCTACACCTGCTACAATATACTTTGAAAGGATAAGGTAAGCAATGATTAACGGAAGTACCGTTACGGTAAGACCTACATATACAACACCGTAATCTACACGGAACTGATCTGCTGTCAGCATCTGTACAAACAATGGAAGTGTCTTTTTCTCATCTGTTGTTAACATGATGGTTGGGGTAAAAAGGTTATTCCACTGTGCAATAAACTGGAAGATTGCCTGTGTTGCTACTGCCGGTTTCATAATCGGCATGATAATGGTATTGAAAATCCGAAATTCCCTTGCTCCGTCAATTCGTGCAGCTTCAATCATTTCAATGGATAAGGTACTTTCCATATACTGTTTCATGAAGAATACAACTGCCGGTGCTGCGATACAAGGAATAATCAATGGGATATAAGTATCTACCAGATTCAGTTTTAACATAAAACGGTAGAAACCAATGATTGTAATCTGGTTCGGCACCATCATGATTGCCATGATGAACGCCCATGCAAACTTCTTTGCTTTAAAGTTATATACATGGATTCCATATGCAGTCATACAGGAACAATATACTGCAAGGAAGGTACCTGGTACTGTGATACATAAGGAGTTAATCATTGCTCTTCCTAATGTTAATCTCATACCGTTCTGCTTCTGAAGAAGCATGTTCCAGTTCTCAATCAAATGAGAGGAAGGAATTAAGGAAACTCCCGCCTGGATTTCAGATGATGTTCTTGTTGCATTCATAATCATCAAAAGGAAAGGCAGTAAACTCAAGAGACAGAAGAGGATACAAATGACACCTCTGATTGCTCTTTTTGTATGTAATACTTTCGAATAACTTTTCTGTTTCGGCTGGGATGTCTGTCCGCTCATTGCCATATCAAAACTTGCCATTATCGATTCCCTCCTTTCTTATGTTTCTTCTCGCTCCGATCCGTCATCGTTCCGAAGAAGATAAGACTGATAATCAAGGTCAAAATAAACAGGAATACAGATACTGCTGCTGCCTTACCTACATCACTCTGATATAATCTCATGATGTACATTGCCATTGTTGTGGATGAATCATCCGGCTGTCCGATAAGTCCTGACTTACTGACATTGAATAATGCCGGGATATCGTACATCTGTAAACCACCGATTGCGGAAGTAATCAATACGTATAACATAATCGGTTTTAATAATGGAAGTGTTAAATAACGGAATTTCTTCCATCCGGTTGCTCCATCGATATCTGCTGCTTCATAAAGACTTGGGTCAATTCCCAAAACTCCTGATATCAGCAACAGGGTTGTATTTCCATACCACATCCAGAAGAGGATAAATGATACTAACCCCCGCGTTCCGCCGACGCTTGTCATAAAGTTAAATTTCTGTGAAATCACTCCCATGTCACGTAAAGTCTGTGTAATTGGTCCATACTGGGAAAACATTGCATTGAATAAAACAGATACAGACGCTGCTGTGATAATACTTGGTAAATAAATGATAATTTTGTATGCGCCCTGAGCTTTTAATTTTACAATGTTATCGGTCAGCCATACTGCCAGTAACAGTGAAACTAAAATCTGTGGAATAAAGTTGCATACCCACATTGCCAGTGTATTTTTCAAATAAATCAATGCATATCCTTTTTCACCGGCTGTCAGCCCGAGAATATTTTTGAAATTGTCTAATCCGCAAAATTCAATAAATTCTCTACCGTTTCTCTTATAGTAGCTTAATGTACTATAGTAAAATGTATTAAATAACGGCCATAACTGAAACAGACAATATGCAATGAAGAATGGGGCGATAAAGAAGTATCCATATCTGCCATATTCAATATGTTTACGTTTTTTCTTTTTGTCCATCTTTGCCAACTCCTCTCAATCCATCTTCCATTTCCCTATATTTTGAAATAACTCTCCAATTGCTTTGCTTATAAATGCTGCCCTTCCCATGCCGGAAAGGGCAGCATAGTTATTGTTCTTTTACTGATTATTCAGCTTTTAAGTATGAATAGGAGTCATGTACTGCGGATTTGAAATCTGCGATTGCAGTATCCTTATCCTTGTTTCCTGCTGCATACTCTTTCACCTGAGTAGCCCAGGAAGCGTTGATGTTCTGATCTTCTGCTGTTGCATTCTTAGCACTGATGGAATCAGCCATTGGTAAGTAGAATGCCATGATGTCCTGACCAGCTGCTTCATATAAGTAGTCACATGTTGCGCCTGCTTCAGAAATCTTCTTAACAGCTTCTTTGTTGTTTACGAAATCACTGTTCTTTGCATTGATAGATACCATGAAGTCTGTGTCACAGGTAAATGCTTTGATAATTGTTCCAGCCATTTCTTTGTCTGCACAGTTAGCTGTTGCTGCAAGTCCTGTACCACCCCAGTAGAACTGTTCCGGAGCATTTACAAGGATTGTGTTACCTTTCCAGGTATCTTTTAAGCTCCAGTATGTGAACCATGGGCATCCACAGTAAGCAACTGCTGCATTAGATGTCTCGCCGTCACCTTCCATGTTTGCATACCAGTCTGTTGACCACTGGTCTGTTTCATAGGTTAATCCTTCGTCTACCATTGTCTTAGCAAGATCCATGTACTCTGTCATATTATCATCAACAGAAATAACATCGTCATCGCCATACCAGCCGGTTGCTCTTGAGTTAGAAAGTACACGGAAGCACTCATCATAACCAGAGAACAGTTTACATTTTCCGCTTGATGCATCATTTACTTTTCTTGCTGCTTCCAGGATTCCATCCCATGTAGAGAACATTGTACTTAATTCATTTACATCAGTTGTTCCAAGATATTTCTCACAAAGGTCAGCTCTTAACTGGAAGCATCCAGGAGTAGCCTGCCAGAATAATGCTTTTACATTGTTTGCATCAGATGAATCCTCACCGGTTACGGTACCAAGATCCAGATTGTACTGATACTGATTTGCATAATCATCTGCTGTAACTCCACAATCACCAACTGAGGTCAGCCAGTCACTGTTTACATATTTCAAAACGTAGTCAACCTCAAGTCCCATCAGGTCTGGATACAATTCATTATCAGGATCATCTAAGATTTCATCAATCTTTGTCTGATAATAATCAGATCCACCTGCATTTACGAATACGATACGTTTTGCAAGGTCTGGGTACTGCTCTGCAAACGGTCCATCCAAAATGTTCTTGATGTCATCGTTCCAGCCCCATACTACGAATGCATCATCTGCACTTGGATCACCGGTGATGGTGTTCTCTACTTCTGTAGAATCAGAACCACTGTCTGTGTCCGTATCTGCATCTGCTGTTCCTTCTGTGTTGGATGCATCATTGTTCGCATCCTTTGTGTCATCCCCTGATCCACATCCAGCTACCATAGCTGCTACCATGGATACGCATAATAAAGTACTGATAAGTTTCTTTTTCATTGAGTTCTCCTCCTTCTCATTTTTCATCCTCTTCGGATGTTGTTTCAGGCAGCTCTCCTACCGACTGGCCGGTAATCAATGTGCCCTCTATAACGACTCTCTCTATGAGAGTAGTTCTCGGTTTCTCGATGGCATCAATCAGACGCCGTGCTGCTTCTCTTCCTATTTCTTCTGTATCCTGACGAATCGTTGTGATTCTCGGATGAGATAACTGGGAAATTCTTGTTCCGTCATATCCTGCAATGGAAACATCTTCCGGAATATGCATCCCACGTTCCATAATCACGTTTTTTCCTCCGATTAAAGAGGTGTCATCCGGATAAAGAATACAGGTTGGCGGGTCATCCATATCAAGTAAAATTTCTGTCTGCTCCGCCGCTCCCTTTGTTTCCAGATAAGCAGCTTCCCGAATGTAATCTTCATTTACCTTAATATGAAGTTCTTCCATCGTCCGGTAAAAGCTTGTAAGTCTTTCTCTTGTTACATTCGAGTTTTTCTGTCCATGTATGTAAGCAATTTTTCGGTGACCCTTCTTATATATATACTTCAGCAGCTCTTCCATTCCTTTTACATTATTGGAACAAACTGCTGTGCAATTGTAATGTGTATAATCAATGGTCACTACCGGGAATGCACTGTTCATTAATTCAAGCACTCCCTGGCTGGCAAAATCAGCACACACGATAACGATTCCTTCAAAGTTCCGGTATCTGCAATGTTCAAAAAATGAGGTTTTCTTTACTCCGTAACTGTTGTTGATAAATGTTACATCATATCCCATCTTCTCAACCTGCACCTTAATTCCATTTAGCACACCTGAAAAATATTCATGTGTCAGACCACTTCCTGCTTCTTCCTGAAACAGGACTCCTACATTGTAGGAACGGTTGGTCTTTAATGCTCTGGCAGCTGCATTTGGAAAATACCCCATCCGCTCTGCTGTCTCTCTTACTCTTGCTTTTGTTTCTTCTCCAATATCATGTTGTCCATTCAGTGCTTTGCTAACTGTTGCAGTTGATACACCACATTCTTTCGCAATGTCTTTTAAAGATACCATCTTTTGCACCTCACTGTTTCGAGTTGCTTTTCTTAATCGTTTTCGTAGCTTTATCATAACATATCCAGAGTGAAATGCAACCATTTTTTGTATATTTGTAACAGTTATCCAGTTTTAAGTCGTCAGTTTTGTGCATTTTTTACTAATCTTGTTTTCTTTCTTCTATATTAAGTCGATTTTTTTCTTTCTCTTTACTTAATCGTTATCACTCTGTGTTTTCGATTCATATGACAAAAAGCTGTCATTTTCGCTCTTTTCTCCTAAAATGCATACTTTCTTCAATATTTCTGTTGCTTTTTCCTGATTCTTATATTATACTCAACCTAAAGAAATACCTCTCTTAATCGTTTTCGGACTTATTGTATTTAAGGAGGTTATTTAATTATGAAATTTGGACATTTCGATGATGCAGCGAAAGAATATGTCATCACTTCCCCAAAGACTCCACTTCCATGGATCAACTATTTAGGATGTGAAGATTTCTTTTCACTGGTTTCTAACACCTGCGGAGGATACAGTTTCTATAAAGATGCCAAGCTCCTTCGTCTTACAAGATATCGTTACAACAATATTCCTTATGACAGCAATGGACATTATTACTATATCAAAGACGGTGACACCATCTGGAATCCGGGATGGATGCCAGCCAAGACTGAATTAGATTCCTATCAGTGCCGGCATGGATTAGGCTACTCTGTTTTTGAGGGAAGCAAAAATCAGTTATCCGCAGAGCTGACCATGTTTGTTCCTATGGGAAATACCTGTGAGATTAACAAACTGACACTGACCAACCACGGCAGCGAACACAAAGAAATTTCCGTATTCTCTTATGTAGAATTCTGTCTGTGGAATGCCATGGATGATATGACAAACTTCCAGCGTAACTTCAGTACTGGTGAAGTGGAAATTCACGGCTCTGCCCTTTATCATAAGACAGAATACCGCGAACGCCGTAATCATTATGCGGTATATGCTGTAAATACCCAGCTTGCCGGATTCGATACCGACCGTGAATCTTTCCTTGGTGCTTATGGCGAAAATTCCGCGCCGGAAGTTGTCATAAACGGAACCTCTAAGAACTCTGTAGCAAGCGGCTGGTCTCCGATTGGTTCCCACCATATCAAGGTTTCTCTTGCACCGGGCGAATCAAAATCCTTTGTTTTTGTACTGGGTTATGTAGAGAATCCGGTTGCCGAGAAATGGGATGGTCCTGCTGAAAACGGATGCATCAACAGAAAACCGGCAGAAGAATTATTAAAACGTTTTGATACCACAGAAAAAGCTGACGCTGCTTTAGCAGAATTAAAAGAATACTGGAATAACCTTTTAAACCACTTTACCGTATCTTCTTCCGAAGAGAAGTTAGACCGTATGGTAAACATCTGGCATCAATATCAGTGTATGGTTACCTTTAATATGTCACGTTCCGCTTCCTATTTCGAATCCGGAATTGGACGAGGCATGGGCTTCCGTGATTCCTGTCAGGATCTTTTAGGATTTGTTCATCTGATTCCGGACCGTGCAAGACAGCGTATTTTAGATATCGCATCTACCCAGTTTGAGGATGGAAGTGCTTACCATCAGTATCAGCCACTTACCAAAAAAGGAAATGCTGATATCGGAAGCGGATTCAATGATGACCCGTTATGGCTCATTGCCGGTACTGCTGCTTATATCAAGGAGACCGGAGATTACTCCATTTTAGATGAAATCACTCCTTATGATAATGACGAAAGCAAAGCAACCGATTTTATGGAACATTTAAGACGTTCCTTCAACTATACCAGAACACACTTAGGACCACATGGACTTCCTCTGATTGGACGTGCTGACTGGAATGACTGTCTGAACTTAAACTGCTTCTCAGAAGAGCCGGGTGAATCCTTCCAGACCTTCGGACCATCTGAGGGACCAAATGCAGAGTCTGTATTTATCGCAGGCATGTTTGTAAAATATGGTAAAGATTATGTAGAAATCTGCAAACACAGAGGTCTGGAAGAAGAAGCCAAAGAAGCGGAAGAAGCAATTGCTTCCATGGAAAAAACCGTTCTCGATGCCGGCTGGGATGGCGAATGGTTCTTAAGAGCTTACGACCACTACAAACAGAAAATCGGTTCCAAAGAATGTGACGATGGTAAAATCTTTATCGAGCCGCAGGGATTCTGTGTTATGGCAGAAATCGGACTGAAAGAAGGCAATTGTCTTCAGGCAATGCAGTCTGTTGAAAAATACTTAGATACCAAATACGGTATTGTACTGCTGCAGCCACCTTATCACAAATACCATGTAGAGCTCGGTGAAATTTCTTCCTATCCACCTGGATACAAAGAAAATGCAGGTATCTTCTGTCACAACAATCCATGGATTTCCATTGCAGAAACAGTCGTTGGACGTGGCGACCGTGCATGGCAGGTATACACCAGAACCTGTCCTGCTTATATCGAAGATATCAGCGAAATCCACCGCACTGAGCCATATGTGTACTCTCAGATGATTGCCGGAAAAGATGCACCAAACTTCGGTGAAGCAAAGAACAGCTGGCTTACCGGTACTGCTGCATGGACTTTCCTTGATGTATCCCAGTATATCTTAGGTATCCGTCCGGATTATGATGGTCTTGTAATTGACCCATGTATTCCATCTACTTTATCCGGTTTTACCGCAAAACGTGATTTCCGTGGTGTAACTTATCACATTCAGGTAAAGAATCCAAATGGTGTACAGAAAGGTGTCAAGGTTCTTACAGTAGATGGTGCTATTGCTGATGGCAATATGATTCCATTTGATCCGTCTAAGAAAGAAGTTACTGTTGAAGTAATTATGGGTTAAGCAAAATACCTCCCTTTATTTATCTTATATAAAATCAATCCATGATTCAAAAGAAGGGCGTATGAAAAAACGAAAGTTTTTTCATACGCCCTTCTTCTATATACTTCTTTTATAACCTGCTGCTCTTACAATTCACAGGTATTAACGGTTCTTGGGAACGGAATGACATCACGGATGTTTGCCATACCGGTAAGATACATAACGCATCTTTCAAATCCAAGTCCGAAGCCTGCATGTCTTGCAGAACCATATTTACGTAAATCAAGATAGAAGCTGTAATCTTCCTCTTTTAATCCAAGTTCATGGATTCTTTCTAATAATTTATCGTAGTCATCCTCTCTCTGGCTTCCTCCGATAATTTCTCCGATTCCTGGCACCAGACAGTCAACTGCTGCAACTGTCTTGCCATCCTCATTGAGTTTCATATAGAAGGCTTTGATTTCCTTTGGATAATCTGTTACAAATACCGGTCTCTTGAAAACCTGCTCTGTTAAGAAACGCTCATGCTCGGTCTGAAGGTCACAGCCCCAGGATACCTTATAATCAAATTTATCATTATTCTTCTCCAGAAGTTCAATGGCTTCTGTATAAGTCACTCTTGCGAAATCGGAATGTAATACATTATTCAGCCGTTCAATCAGTCCCTTGTCTACGAAGGAATTAAAGAACTGCATTTCTTCCGGTGCATGTTCCATAACATAGGAAATAATATATTTCAGCATACTCTCTGCCAGTACCATGTCATCTTCCAGATCTGCAAATGCAATTTCCGGCTCAATCATCCAGAACTCTGCAGCATGTCTTGTAGTATTGGAATTCTCTGCCCTGAAGGTTGGTCCAAAGGTATAAATATTTTTGAACGCCAGTGCAAAGGTCTCTCCGTTTAACTGTCCACTTACGGTAAGATTGGTTGGTTTTCCAAAGAAATCCTGTGTATAATCAATGCTTCCGTCTTCCTTGTGTGGAATGTTATTTAAGTCCATGGTAGTAACCTGGAACATTTCTCCCGCACCCTCACAGTCACTTCCGGTAATCAGCGGAGTGTGTACATAGACAAAGTCCCTCTCCTGGAAGAACTTATGAATTGCATATGCAATCAGGGAACGTACACGGAATACTGCCTCAAAGGTATTGGTACGTGGTCTTAAATGTGAAATAGTTCTTAAATATTCGAAGCTGTGACGTTTCTTCTGTAACGGATAATCCGGTGCAGATGCGCCTTCAATTACGATTTCCTCTGCCTGAATTTCAAATGGCTGTTTTGCTTCCGGTGTAGCTTCCAGCACTCCGGTAACAACAATAGCTGCACCAACATTAATTTTGGTAAGCTCCTGAAAATTCTCCAGTCCGTCTGCATATACTACCTGCAGTGGTTCAAAGAAAGTTCCGTCATTTACTACGATAAATCCGAAGTTTTTAGAATTACGGTTACTTCTTACCCAGCCTCCGACGGTAATCTTCTTACCTACATAATCTTCCTGATGGTGAAATAAATCTCTGATGTCAACAAGTTCCATTTTTCTATCCCCCTTAGATAAAAAATTTTCTAATCCTTTTTAGTTTTCTGTATTTAATTCAGTATCTGTAACATTTTCTGTTCCTGCCTCATCTTCAACAGTTGCACTGTCAACTACTTTCTGAAGTGCCAGATTGCATACATATACTTTCTTTAAATATTCTTTTCCGCTGTCTGCGCTCAATCCATATGATTTGTATAATGTGGATTCATCGCTGTAGCTGTAATTGCTCATAAGATTTCCAACGTAGCTGTCAAAGCCATCCTGGTCAAACTCAATGCCTTCCTTTTCTGCAATTGCCTCTAAAATCATCTGTGTCTTAAGATCTGATGTCACTTCGTCAGTTACATTGCTTACAAATTCATCATAATCCTGATTTGCTGTATTTTCCACATAATCCTTAAGGCTGCTTCCATCGCTGCAGTAATAGGATTCATACTGTGCCATTACCTCTTCCATACGGGCATCCAGAAGTCCATCCGGAAGTTCCTTTACGGTACATACCTCTCCTAACTTGTCCATTACTGCAGAACGGATTGCAGATTTCTTGGAGGATTCCTTAGAAGATTCCAGATAATTGCGTGCATCTGCCTTCATCTCATCTACCGTATCATAGCCAAGGCTGGCCTTAGCATTGACATATGCCACATATTCATCTGTCATATTGTCATAAGTAATATCCTGTTTCTCAACAATTTTATTGATGGTTACATTAAACACAACCGCCTGTCCTGCCAGGTCTGTATTTTTATAGCTTTCCGGGAATGTAAGATTCAAGGTTACTTTATCCCCTACTTTTGCACCAATCAGTCCTTCTTCGAAGCCGTCAATAAGCGTATTGCTTCCAATCTCTAAGACCGTATCTGTTGCAGTTCCACCGCTAAATGCCACACCATCTTTTAATCCTTCATAATCGATATTTACAGCATCTCCATCCTCTACCACTGTTTTATCCGTATCTACATAGTATGGATAGTTGGTAATTACGCTATTCTCAATAAAAGTCTTCACATCATCATCACTTACGGAATAATCGTCTGTCAAAGCTACTGACAATCCCATATAATCGCCCAGTTCCACATAATCAAGCGGGTCAAAATCAATTGCCGCACTGGATACCACTTCTGTGCTCTCTGTATTCTCTACCGATTCACTTTTCTTGTCTTTTCCACAGCCAGTTACTGAAAATGCCAGTGTCAGGCATAACAATACTGCTACTATTTTCTTCTTCATGTTTATTTCCCTTCTGTCTTTCATTCAAAGGCTGGATTTTTCCAGTCAGTCATACTTTCTAAAGATACCACATTTTCACCGAAAATAAAAGCATTTCATAGAATTTTTCGCATTTGCAGGTTGTCAATCCTGCCAATCAATGATACAATCATATTTGGATTTTACTTAAGGAGGTTTTCATCGTGCCAAAATTTGCGATTGTATTATTAACAATACTGATTATTATGATTATTGCCCTGATTGTTCTTTATTTTGTGGGCAAACGAGCTCAGAAAAAGAAAGAAGAACAGGATGCCCAGATTGCAGCAGCAGCACAGACCATTTCCATGCTGATTATCGATAAGAAGAAGATGCGGCTTAAAGATTCCGGTCTTCCGGCAAATGTCATTGCCCAGACTCCGAAAATGCTCCGCCGTTCCAAACTTCCAATCGTCAAAGCAAAGGTTGGTCCAAAGGTTATGACTTTAATCTGTGACGGACAGATTTTTGATTCTGTTCCGGTTAAGAAGGAAGTAAAAGCTACTGTCAGCGGGCTTTACATTACTGCAGTAAAAGGAATGCGTGGCCCTATCGAAGCGCCTGCCAAAAAGAAAAAAGGCTTTATGGCAAAGTTAAAAGAAAAAGCTGGTAAATAAAATAACTTGAGCTGGGTTTTCACCCAGCTCTATTTTTATACATCCAGCTACGCAAGACTGAATTCGCCTTTTTCTTTTGATGCAATCTTCATCTTAATGGTACAGTCTGCCAGATGCTCATAGTTTACCTCCAATGCATAATCTATCTGCACATCAATACAATGTTCTGTCTCTTCCACTTTAATATCCTTTGCATCAATTCCAACCAGAAGATTTCCAAATGGCGTTCCATAATAAGACATATTTTTCCGGTTCTTTTCAAAGACCATGTGTACATTGGAAACTCCTTTTTTTGTAATATCAATACAGTTTTCCTGCATCTTGATTATATTCTTTGTGCTTCCTTCAAAACCTTCATTTACTTCTTCATACAGCACATAATGTTTTCCGTTTTTCTGGTAATAATCCCCTACTGTAATCACTTCAACCGGCTCTGCTTCTCCTTCTGCCGGCATCTGTAATCCGCTGATTGATACAATTACATCTTTTGTCATCTAATCCGCTCCTTCTATAGAAATCCAGGTCAGTATAGCACTATTTATCCCAGAAATCCAGCCATTTCCATGAAATCTTATAATTCTTCTCTTCCATCAGAGACTGATATTCCGTCTCACTCAAGGTATCCTTCAATACCTTTTCTGATTTACCATCCACAACCTCATAGACACTTCCTTCAAAGCACATATTCGGATACATGACACACCACCAGTTATGTCCCATGCCTGCTCCGATAATCACTTCCAGTGCCTGATAAGTTCCCGCCGGGAACGTATAACTGCCATAGGTCTTTACCGGGAACTCCACGGAAGATAATTTCACCTCTACCGGATAATCATAGCCCTCCTGCCGGATGACTTCTTTTGCAATATGTATAATTTCCGGGAAGTGTTCTCTTGCAATCCGGCTGCTTTCTTCGGCTGTCTTAGCATCCTGCAAAAGTTCTCCCATTTCTTTTCCAACAGCATCCCGCACCTTAAGCTTCAGTGCCTGATCTGCTTCCCCATCACTGTTTGCCCTGACATGGAAACGCAGAATCTTTTCTGCAATGTCCTCCTGCATTCTTCGCCCCTCATAAGCCTTTTTCGCACTGTCCACCGTAAATACCAACAGTAATAACAGCATGCCATAGAACAACGCTCTTTTTAAATACAATTTTTTTCGGTTATATTCTTTCATCTTAAAACTCCTTTTCATGTTTCTGATTTCTTGTTTCTTCTTTTCCTTGCTACGCTTTCTTTCGCCATACTATTCTGACTTTCTATCTGGAATATAACCGAAAAAATTTTTTCTATACATTTTGATAACTTTTTGGGGGAGAAAATTTTATGTAGAAATGTGGTGGGGTTGTAAATTTTTCTTGGTGGGATGCGGCTGAGCTTGTAACTTTTCTTTTTAGGGACACGGTTGAGTTTGCGACTTTTCTCTCAAAAGTCGCTGGTGAAGTTAATTTGGGTATAATTTAAGAAAAATGACTCTTTTTTGCCCAATCTCCTCTGCTGTTATCTCCGAAGTTCTCTCGGTTTGGGTAAGATTCTAGAAAAATGAAGTCTTTTTACCCAATCAGAAGCAAATAACAAAGACTATGCTTCCTTCTGCAACTCATTTTGGGCAAAAAGTAATGTAATCTTTCTGTTTTTGCCCAATCTAAGTCAAATTAATAAATTAACTTAAGAAATAATAGGCTGCCGTCAGCATCACCAGAACCAGACATCTTACAAAGATGTTGCCAATGTTACCAGTGTAACCGGGTGTCCAGCATCCTACGGAGATGTCACCAGCGTGACATCCCAATGATATTCCACTGTCAGGTTTTTCCGGTAACCGCTCCAATCCTCCTGAAACTGCAAATAAATATCCCTTGCATATGCCCCTAATTTATAATAACTGTTTGTTCCATCTGCATTCTGATTCTGTTGCAATTTTTCTGTCATGACATCCATCTTTTCTTCCAAAGTCTGCTCTATTTCTGCTTCCACTTCCAGCAGTGCATTTTCATCCTGACTGTCTGTATGAAGGTCTTCCAATTTTTCATCCCTGTGCTTTGTTTTCTGCAGCAGTTCCCTGTTGCCCTGATACTTTCCATCCGCCTTTATTGTAACGGTTTCCGTCACCTGGCCATTCTGCTCCGTAAAAGCATAGCTGCAGCATAAATTACTAAGTGTTACACTTTCTGCATCTTCAAGTGAAATGCTGTAGCTTTTCATCTTCTGCTCTGAGAGCAAAGCCAGTTCTCCCGTTTCCCGGTCCACTTTGCCTGCTGCCGTCCTGCCCTGCATCAGATAATATTTTTCCAGTATCATTTTATCTTCTGCACAGTTAATATAGGGAATCCACAGATTTTCGTTCTCATTTTCCCATATCCGGAACAGGCTGCCCAGGGTAACTGCCTCACTGTCCTTAAAACGTTCATCCGAGGCAATTCTTTCATTCAGATAAGTTCCTACCGGCTCTTTTAAAACTGTATCCATCTCCATTACCTGATCCGGTTCATCCTCCGTAACAAAAAGCAGCGTATTCCTCGAAAAAAGATTTTCCTCTTCCAGATACCCAAGAAATGCCCCCAGCCGCTTTTCATTCTCTAACAGCGACCGGTTTAGAATCAATGCCTTTAAATGGTTATAATCCATCTCTCCAGGATTTTCCCCATCTGCATGTAAAAACAGCTCCATGCAGTCTTTTCCTTCCGCCAGAAGTACCGATGTATTCTCTTTTTCGCTTTTCTCATCTGCCACATTCTTAAGCTGCTCAAAGCCAAATGCCATCTGATAGTTCTCCTTTGTCAAAGTCACCGCTGCTGCCAATGGAAAATTCCGTTCTTCCAACTCTGTATTTCCACAGCCGCCAAGGCATAAGACTGCCAAAAATATCATGGAAACAATTGTCACGATTCTATTTTTCATACTGCTGCTCCTTTCCACCATTTTTTCCGCTATCCTTTTTCACTATCCCTTTTCACTATCCCTTTTCCCGGCATTTACTTATCTCTCCAATGCACAGCGGAAGAATTACCGTCAACGGAAGAAATGCAATTGCCTGAATCCATATAAACATTATTTTCCACTCCGGTAGCCGGTAAAAAAGTAATGTGACTGCAAATGTAAGAACCATTACAATTAGTATTATCAATTTTTCTATACTTTTCGCATCGGCTTTTCCCTGAATCGCTTCATTTTTCCCATCCGCTTTCTGGTGCCCTTCCTTTTGCCATACAGCTTTCAGCAAATCCGAGGCATAAAACATTCCGGTATTGATAAATGCGTAAATTGTAAAGAACCAGATTGCTACCATAAAGGCATCCTGCCGTTCGAAGAAACCGCCTGGCAGTTTTATCATACTCATTAATGTAATTGCCGAATATTTCATTTTCGGCAGCATGCCACTGCCAAAGATGCCAAGCGTAATCAGATAGATTGCAGCATTAAAAATCACTGTAACACAAAGGCTTTTCCGGCATGTTCGTCCTACACGGACATTTTCTGCAAGATAGGGCTGTAAAAACAAAACAAATGCCATTGTGCCATACAGAAGCACAACTGCCGCTGTCCCTTTCACAAAGTTTCCCCAGGAATGTACCATTATCGGAGTCCAGTAAATCGTATTGACATCCTTTGCTGCCAGAAGCAGCATTAAAATAAGTGGAAGAAATACAAACCAGAACAGGATTTCATACACTCTGGCACGCCCTTCGATACCCTGCCAGATTCCATAGCCACATAAAAGCATTAGCAAAACTGCTGCCAGCACAAATGAACTGTCCTTTAACAACTCACTCACCATCAGGTCACTTAAAAGAAATAAGCCATAGCCCGCCAGCAGAATTCCCTCGACTGTATAGACTACCAGTACAAAAATACGAATAAAACCATTGCCTTGTTTCTTTAAAATCTCCGGATAACTTTTCCCGATGTTACTGATATTGCTGGTATTACTGCCATTCCTGGTATTACTGTTTTTCCGCTTTTCCTGTAGCAGCTCTGGAAGAAAGGTAAATAGATACACCGGCACTGCTCCCAGCAATATGGCAAATACGCCGTCTGTCCCAAGCATTTTTCCTAACAGTCCGGGAAGCAGCAACGTACTGATTCCGCACATATCAAAAATCAGGAGCCTTGCCATCTGCCTCTCTGATATTTTCTGATTTTCTGAAAACATAATTACTTTTTCCTCCTAAGCCGCAGACGATTGTGGCGTCTCGCAAAAACCGGTCTGTGCCGCAGTTGATACAACGGCAGACGCAGCAGACTGTCCCGCTCATCCTGATAATCCGTTACATCTGCCCCTACAAAGGGCATCAGATATGGAATGCCAAAACTCTTAAGATGTGACAGATGAATGAGTACCGCAAGCAAAGCCATCAAAAAGCCGAAAAAGCCCAGCCACGCACACATGGCAATAAAGAAAAATTTCAAGATGCGAAATGCTGTTGCAAATTCTTCATTGGGTACCGCAAAGGAACAAAGTGCTGTAAATGCCACCACAATTACCACGATAGGACTGACCAGATTTGCTTCCACCGCCGCCTGTCCGATAATCAGCCCACCGACAATTCCTATGGTATTCCCCATAGCTCCCGGAAGGCGCACGCCTGCTTCCCGCAACAGTTCAAAGGATAACTCCATCAAAAGTACCTCTACCACCCCGGGAAACGGCACTCCTTGTCTTGCTGCTGCAAAGGATAACAGCAATTTCGTCGGCAGTATCTGTGTATGAAAATTACAGACTGCAAGATACAGTCCCGGTAATGTCATGGCAAAAAAAGAAGCCAGAAAACGTAACATTCTTCCCAATGATGCAATTTCCCAGCGGTTGTAATAGTCATCACTGGTCTGTATGAAGGAGTTATAATCCGTCGGCAGAATCAGTGCAATTGGTGAATTATCCGCAATCAGCACTACCCTTCCCTCTAAAATTGCCATAGCTGCCCGGTCCGGCCGCTGTGTGGTCTGAAACTGTGGAAATGGAGAATACCATTTTTCCTCTGTAAGCTGTTCAATAATTCCACTGTCTAAGACTCCGTCAATTTCAAATCCATCAAGCCGCTTTTCTACCTCCTCTAAAACTCCGGGATAAATCAAATCCTCCATATACATCAAATCCACATTAGTCTTACTTCGCAGCCCTACCTTTTTCTCTTTTACCTTCACTTTCGGAGAACGGATCCTCTTACGTACCAATGCCGTATTCGCTTTTACAGACTCGGTAAATCCTTCATTAGAGCCCCGGATTACCTTTTCTGAATTTACTTCGGAAATTCCCATAGACGGGTATCCCTTATCCGGAATCTTTAACGCTTTATCATAGCCATCTATAAATAGAATAGTATCTCCGGTCAGAAGACCTGCTGCTGCATCCGAAAAAGTATCAAAGGGCGTAACATCCGATAAGCCAAGGGCATTCTGCGACAGCCGCTCATAGACTTCTTTTTCATTATAATGACACAATTCGTTTAAAAGCCTGCCAACGAGAGATTTCTCAAAAATTGCTCCACCACCGGTTATCTCTATGTATGCTGCCATACACGCAATCTGCTGCTTCTGTCCAATCTTCATGGTTCGCATTTTAATATCCGCACACCCGGAAAATATCTTCTGAAAACGTGCAGCATTTTCCTGCAAACTGGTTGTAATTTCATCATTGTGTTCTGCATTACGTTCTGCTGTATGTTCTGCGGTGTGTCCTGCGATATGCTTTGCGGTGTGCTCTGCGATTTTCTCTTCTTTCTGCTGCATAAATCAACTCCTTGGCATAATTTTTATAGTATCGGATGTCCGCCAGCTCTGCATATAAACATGCGATTTTCCAGTCACCTGTGCATATGCAAAAAGGACAGACCCTGTGTGGTCTGTCCTTAGTGTTTCCGTATTTTGTTTTTTTATTCCTGTTTCTTTATGCTATTGGTCTTGTTCCTGCTGACGGATCATATCTTTGACTGCTTCTGCCTGATTCTTCACATGCTCCCGCATGGTTTCTGAAGCACGGGACTTGTCCTTCCTGCGAAGACTCTCTGCAATATCCTTATGTTCCTTTAATAATCTCGGATAAATCGTCTCGTCCTTTAAATATTCTACACGGTAACGATACATCTGCTCCCGCAGATTGTTCAGCATGGATACCAGTTTTGCATTTCCGGTAGCATTATAAATAGCATCATGAAATGCTACATCTGCCTGTGCAATTTCTTTTACATCATCACTTTTTAAAGAATTTTCAAAATTCTGTCTTGCCTGTTCTAATGCACCAAACTGTTCATCTGTAATCTGTTCTGTTGCAAGCTGCACTGCCAGTTCATCTAATGCTGCCCGGATCTGTAACACATCTTCCATGTCCTTTTCTGTCATACGGGCAACCTCGGCTCCTCTTCTCGGTATGGTTACAGCAAGCCCCTCCTGCTCTAACATCCGGATGGCCTCACGAATCGGAGTCCGGCTGACTCCAAGCTTAGATGCCAGCTGCAGCTCCATCAGTCTTTCACCCGGTTTTAATTCTCCTTTTAATATTGCCTCACGAAGTGTATTAAATACAACATCTCGCAAAGGAAGATATGCATTCATATTTAATTCCAGATTATCTGTCATATATTAACCCTCCAACCCTTTTTATAAAGAGCATGTTGTTATCTTCTATTATTATAAATCTCTGTTACAAAGACCTGCCTTGCGAGCCCGCTCTGGCGTACAATCGCTGCTGCCATTTTTGCCGTTTCCAGTTCATCAAAAAGTCCAAATACTGTCGGACCACTTCCACTCATCATGGCATTCAATGCACCATTTTCCCGCATCAGTTCTTTTATCTTCTCTATCTCCGGATACTTCTTTGCAGTAACCGTTTCTAAAAGATTTCCCATACTACCTGCAATTGCCGGCAAATCCTTTGTGCGGATATTCTGTATTAAGGCATCAATGTCAGGATGCTGTGTATGCTCATCCAGCTTCAGATTCTCATAGACATATTTAGTAGATACACTGACCTGCGGTTTGGCAATCACTACCGGACACTTCACCATCGGTGGCAGTGAAGTTAATTTTTCTCCAATGCCTTCTGCCAAAGCTGTACCACGCATGATGCAGTACGGTACGTCAGCCCCAATCTGAACGCCCAGCTCCATCAGTTCTTTCCGCTTTATTCCAAGATTGAATAATTCATTGATTCCATAAAGCACACCTGCGGCATCCGTGCTTCCACCTGCCATCCCGGCAGCAACAGGAATCCGCTTATTCAGCCGGATATCAATGCCTTCTTCAATCTGATATTTTTCTTTCATAAGTCTCGCTGCCCGGTAAGCCAGATTACTTTCATCTACCGGAAGAAATCCAAGATTTGTCTCTAAATGTATGCCAGACTCTATTTTCTTAAGATGAAGCTGGTCATATAAATGAATGGTCTGCATAACCATCTTTACTTCATGATACCCATCTTCTCTCCGACGTAATACGTCCAATCCAAGATTTATTTTTGCCAGTGCTTTTACTGCAAGTTCGTCCATTGTTTTTCTCCTGTATTTTGTATACATGATACAAATTTATGTTATCATTTTTTCTAAAAAAGGTCAATTCTTCCTCTTATATTTTGTCCCATTCTTACCGATAAAATATATGAATAAGACTAAGAATGGATACTTAGTAAGCATTTGACCAAGGAGGGTTAAGATTATGGCAATTAATTCTATTAACAATTATGTATCTGCTGCATCCACTGTTGCCACAGATTCCAAAGTTTCTTCTAAGAAGACCGAATCTTCGAAGAATAACACCTCTACCGGTGTTATCTATGAAAAAGGCTCCAGTGACAAGAGCAGTTCTTCCCAAAAGACACAGAACTCTGCTCTCATTGCAAAGATGAAAGCTGATTCTGACAGCCGTATTTCACAGCTTCGCGGAATTGTAGAACAGATGATGAGCAAACAGGGCGCAGCCATTGGCAAAGCCGATGATATGTGGTCTTTCCTTGCAGGCGGTAACTTCACTGTTTCTGCTGATGTAAAGGCACAGGCACAGGCTGATATTGCAGAAGACGGATACTGGGGTGTAAACCAGACCTCTGACCGTATTTTAGATTTTGCAAAAGCATTATCCGGTAATGATAAGTCCAAGGCCCAGGAATTAGCAGATGCTTTTAAAAAGGGCTTCGATCAGGCTACCAAAGCCTGGGGTGGAAAGCTTCCTGATATTTCCCAGCAGACCTATGATAAAGTATTAGAAAAATTCGATAGCTGGATGAATGGAGAAGAGGACTAAATAGAATAAAGAATGTGCCTTGGCACATTCTCGCGCCTGCGGCGGTCGCTTG
>ERZ773158.782-NODE-782-length-34766-cov-9.340180_pt1 | contig 34766 bp, 55 predicted proteins | sample MGYA00511918_ERZ773158 | MGnify/ENA primary metagenome ERZ773158 (study PRJEB29015, sample SAMEA2737876) | human gut metagenome | biome: human gut; feature: human-associated habitat; material: faeces | place: China | collected 2012 ...
GATGGTTAAAATGTTTTTTGTGGTTTTTAATTTCATAAAAATTCCTTCTTTCTTATTATTTTTCGTAAAACAGCGGTTTAAAGAAATATTATACACAGACAGAGGTTGATAATATTATTGAAAAAAACAAGGTGAAATCCATTGTTATAGAGTTCAAAGGCATTACTACCAATGAAAGCAAAGCATTTTTCCCTAAATATACCTATTGGGGATATGTCGGCGGAAAAACCACTGAAATTGATAATTTAATAGCACAGGGGCACACAATTCTTGGCGGTTTTATCTGCGGCGGTCCACACAACGATGCCTCCATGGCTGGCAATGGTTCAGATAACATAGGTGTTATAGTCGGTTCAGCAACTTATTATAACGTCCCATATTCATTTTACGTTTTTTCACAAGCTTATCAGACAATAAGGATTAAGGTCTGCGTTTTATATATTTAATATTTAACACAGTTTTATAGCAGTTATCTTTGTACTGATCTGTCCAAATGTCACAGCTTTTGGTACTTTTATTAAAAATTTTAAATTGGTAATTGCCTTACCAGATATTATTTCATGCATGGTCAGCCACGTGCCACCGTTTCCGCTGTTTGGGGCGGTGATTCCAATCGCCTGATCGACGGTACTTTTTAATGATACAACATCCACAGTAGAACTTTCAGAAACCCAACAGTAATAATTTACCAGCCACGTTCCGGAATCAATAGATAATCCGTCCGCACCTGCATAACTCCATGTATCGGAGAAGTATTTATTAAATTCGTTACTGCTTACCTGACGGTATCCGGTATTGAACATGGTTTTGGCGTCGGCTTTCTTTAAATATGTGGTCGGAATATCATTACCATCGTGATCTGCATCAGCCCGACCAACACGTACAGCAGGATAGGTGTCGTCAAGTTCATTATGTGCGATCAGATTAATTACTTTTTCAGTGGAATCCTGTAGCGGTATGAAGTCCCCTAAGGTTCCGGACCAATCACTTTTTTCAATTCTAATGTAATGCTTATTCTTTAAACCGCTGTTTAACGTACTTATCTGTTTCGCCAAACTGCCATCCACATTCGGATTTGCCTGTCTTGCATCAAGGGCAAAACCTGCTTCCGTGGTAGTGTTATTGTTTACGACGGCTGGTATGGTCGGCTTATTACTCAAATCATTATAATTACCGCTAAAGGCTACTGTTTTCAGATCTGCAAGCCACTTTGCAATTTTCCCGAACAGCACCGGTAATGTCTCTTTACTTTCAATATTCTTTCTCTCATCCGCCTGTGTAAACTGCACGTTTTTTATTTTCTTTATCTCCTCATTTGTTATCTTCTGTTCTGCCTCTCTTTTTTTTATCGTCTCGTCGATCTTATCCATGTTGTTTTTCCAAGTCTCAAGTTTAAAAAATTCCTTTATGTCAGGCTTTTCAAATCCGTAATTTTCTGTCTGCTTCATACAAGTACCTCCTCTCTCAGCTGCTCATAAGTGAACTTTTCTAATTCTTCATATGCAAATCCTTCAAGTACTTCATAAGTGTTATACATGATCATTACATTTATTGACACGTTGAGTGGCAAACATTCCTCTAACAGCTCCTGTACTGCATCGATCATCCTTTTCGACTTAAGTGCAACCTTTATATTCATATACGGTCCGTTTTCTTCGTCAAATGTTTCAATTTTATATCCACCCGGACACAGTGTTTCCAGTCTCCTTACCAGCGTTCTATATGTATACGGCATTTTTTCCAGTGTTTTTGCTTTAACCCTTAATCGCCGATCATCCAGTGTATCACTGTCCGGTACCATGATCTGCAGCAATGCTTCCCACTTTTTCACATTTTCTTCACCCATCGTTTCAAAAAAAAGGTTGTTTTCCAGTTCTTCCACTGCTGTATCAAGATCCCTTTCCTGCCCGTCATTGATCTCGTAAAGCTGCTTTATATCTGGAATCTGCATGAATATCTGTGGTGCATCAAACAATCGCAACACCCCCAAACGTTGGGATTTGTGTATAAGCAAGTGTCACATTCTCTTCTTTATCATTCAGCTTTGTTTCAATTACATCAATCACTCCCTCTACACTTAATATCCGTGCCTCCACCTGGCTGATTCTAATATACTGGTTATTCATTTTTGAACTTTCCCAGCTTTTCCGAATGGTCGAAAGGTATTCCTGTATTGCTGCTTCGATCTTGCTTTTTGATGTGTCTGTAGAATATCCGGAATCCCATACGACCTTCACAGATACACTGACTGGAACCGCTTCAACCGCCTGAATTAAAACATTATGGCATATATTTGCAATTCCATCACCTTCCCCGTGTGACTGCTCCGGATCAACGGCATCCTGAACCCTTTTTACAATTTCCTGCGACGGTACACCAAAATCACTTCCTATAATGGTTATATAAATCCATGAACTTGTTCTGTCCCTACGTTTTGGCTTGCACCCTCCGACTCCGTCCAGTTCATCCACTTTTTCCCGATAATCCGCAATATTTCCGCCAAAGGCCTTACTGTAAAAGGTTTCAATCACCTTTTCTCTATATACCTCTTCATCCTCATCGTTCATCCCGCTTCTCAGAATTTCCGTTATTTTTCCGCCCTTGTAATCGTCAACATAATCTGCCGGCACAAGCTCGCCCGTGTTTGTGTTTGCTTCCACTCCCTCTGTATCACAGGTCAGTTTATAAGCAAATCCATCTATCAATTCTGATACTGTATATGTGAAATCATTACAGATAAACTGCTGCCCTATTTCAATCTCCTGTTGGAACTCTCCTTTTACAACCGGAGCAGTCGCATAATTATAACTGACACCTCTCTGTAATTCTCCATACTGAATCAGGTGATCAAGATCCATCGTATCCGGAGACATGTTTCTATTAATCGCATCCATGTCACCGTAAGTCTCTTCCAGCTTTTCCGCAATTTTATCGCAGGCATTAAATGCCAGAGACGCCTCGCCAGTGTCAACATCCTGTCCGAATTCATCCAGCATCTCATCCAAGATGTTGTTGTATGTCCTGTCGTCAAACATTTATATCCACCTCCCCGTATACTGTCTGTGCTGTAAACGAGGCCATCAGTTTATCTCCCTCGATTGTACAGTCAAGATTCTCTATTCCTGTTATATTTTCATTCACTGATAGCGCATCCTCTATCATCCTTTTGACCTCGCTTTCTACATAATCCTGCTTTGCATTTTGTCCGATTAATGTATTAAGCTCCGATCCGTGGTCCCATGAATATTGTGTATAAAAATATCGATCTGTGCTTAAGACAATTATTATCCACTGCTCAATCGCTTTTTTGCCTGTTATGATTTTCCCCGTTAACTTTCCGGTTTTAAAATCTATTTCATAATCTCTCGGTTCTTTTTCCTCCCGCTGCTCAACATCAATTTCATCATCATCCAAATCAAATGGAAACATCTACATTCACCACCTTATCGAGGATCAGATATTTTTCATCTGATAATCTGTAAACAGCCACCATATCACCCGCTTTTAAAAGACTTTGTATTTTTTCAACCTGTTTCTCTTGATCATTCTCAACAACATTCACGTTCTTTTTCATGCTTAGATGTTCTGCCACATAAAAATCATCCTGATCCAGAATGTTTTTTGCTACCTCGCATTCCGTGGGTGATTTCATAATACCTATCACGATCTTCGCCGGATTATTTTTCATCCCCTCTTCCTGCATTATTTTCAAAAGCTTCTCATATCCATTCATGGCCTATCTCCAACACTTTGTGCATTTTCTATACTTTGGTTTTCCCTTATTTTTACCTTTTTTATTAAGAATCTTTAACACACCACTGACAGTTGTCTTTAAAGGTGTCGCACCCTTTAGTGATGCACATGCAGGGTTTGAATGAAAAACAGTCCCGTTTTCAAGATAATAAGCAACTGCGCCTTCATCGTAAGTTTTCTTATTATCCTCCGTAGATGCCTTTGTTTTTCTATTGTTGGAACTTCCTGTGGAAGTATCCGTGGATTTTTTCTCTGAGCTATCCGCTGATTCATCTGCACCGCTTTCCATAATATTCTGCCATACAAGTTCTAACTGCATGGTATGTACACCGTTTTCAAATGTATGTGTATCACTTGTGATATAAAATTTCCCGTTCAGTCCTGTTGCCTTGTCATAAATAACAATGCTTCTCCCGGAAACCGCTCTGATATTTCCAATCGCCTCAACAGACGCCTCTTTTGTGATTCCGACCATAAGCGCTTCCGCCTCTTTCTTTGCGTTCACGCCATCTTCCTTCGTATATGTTGACTGATAAATGCCATATTTCTGTGTCAGCTTTTTCTTTTCAACTTTTCCTACCTGCTGCATGCTTTCATTGTAAATTTTGACCAGGTTTACCATATTATCCGTGGTATCTGAATAACTCGCATCCGTGATATCTTTTCCCTGATCCAGCGTCACTTTTGAGTCTTTCCCTTTCACGATTACAGATAATTTCTTACCATCCATCGTCAGCATATATTTTTTCTTTGTTTTTCCAACAGCTTTTCTATATGCTTTCAGAATTATTCCATAAAGATTTTGATCTTCAAATATCAATTTCGGAATATTTACGCCCGTTTTCGCCAAATCGCTGCATTTAATTCCCGCCTCTGTGCAAATCTGTTTTGTAATCTGCTCCGGTGTTTTGTTAACGAACTTTCTTGACGTGCTTGATCTCAGCAGATAATGCATAAAATCCTTTGCCGTATAGGACGCAGTACCGATCGCAGCACTTTTTTCTCTGCTTGTGATCACACCAATAAACAATTTTTCTTTATCTGAATATAGTGTCACTATGTCTCCAAGTTTTATTGAGGCATTTTTAAATCCTTTGTCATATGGATTTACCGGAATAGAGAATGTAATCTGACGCGATGCCTGTGTGTCAGTACCGCTCCATTCCACCTTTTCAAAATTAAGCTGTACCTTATTCCAGTAAAGTTTTATCACTTAACCACCACCTTATATCCGATCAAGGCAACAGTCTCCTTTTTCTTAAAATTTTTTCTTTTTGCCTTATTCACCACTGCAATATTATTTTTTCTAACAGTTTTCCACGTTTTTGATGAACCAAGATACTTTTTTACCACCTTGGGCCAAGTGTCGCCCTTTTTCCATGTGTGTGTAGACCCTTTCTTTTTTGTGCTAATGCGTTTTGCTGCCACAACCTCTCTGTATTCTTTCAGTGTAAGTGTGTATTTGACGTCTCCTGATCCGTCATTTTCTCCATGAACAAATGATTCGATCGTGCAAAACATGTTAACATCTGTTTCTGTGATAATCAGATGTACTGTTGTGTTTTTTTCATATAAATTTTTCAATTTTTTACAATAAAAATTATATGGATCATGGTATTTTCCGTGTCTAAAATTATATTTTTTCGAAGGAAAAAAGGACTCCAATGTAATACTGTAGAGTCCTCTTTTCCCCTTCAAGTTAATTTCTCCAAGGTTGTGAATGTATAACGACTGATTGTTTTGTGATCCGGAAATTTCAAATGACTCAGGGTTTACCGGAAACAAAATTGATTTTTTTTCATTATCCCAGTTCAGGTATATATCCATCGTCATTTCCTCCGCCGTTGTTCTGGATTTCTTCCAGTTTTTTTGCAAATTTATCAATAAATTTGTCCATGTCCTCTTCTTTTTTAAACACTATTGTGTCGGCAATCTTTTCAATCACAACACCAGTTCTTCCTTTCGATGCTGCTCCGTCCTGATATGCTTTTCTCAGTGACTTGTCATGCGGGTACACTCTCGTCCCACTCGGAAGATCCACGATCTCCGCTCCGCGGTCATGAATCATTGCGGGGCCGCCTTTCCAGTCCATAGTTCCAGAATACAGCATCGGAATGGTTGGCAAGTTTATATGGAAGTCTTTTCCTCCAACTTCTGGTACCCAGTCCGGGATTGTAACACCAATATTGTTAATACCGGCGATTGCTCCATTGATCAAACCAATCACTGCATTCAGTGGCGTTTTGCAGAGTCCAGCTAGTGATTCAAACACTCCGGCAAATATCTCTTTTAAACCTTCAAATGCTTTCCTCCAGTTTCCGGTAAATACTCCCGTCAAAAAAACGATCAGACCATCAAATATTTTTAAAACTCCGCCTATTGTATCCTCAGCAGAAGTTGCCAGTCCTTTCAGGAATCCAATCGCAGCTCCTATCGCTCCACCAAGCACACCTTTAAATACTTCCTTAGCAATTCCCCCGATTTTTGTCATTACAGGCTGAATTGCCACCCACAGCGCTTTTGCGTGTTCGCCTATTTCTGTGAATTTTCCTCCAATTGGTGTCAGTTTTTCTTTCAAACTATCACCTGAAGCTCCACATGTCTGCATGATTTTCTGAACATATCTAAACACCTTTGTGGCTGTGGCTTTTATTTTATCCCAATTTTTATATACAAGTACCCCGGCAACCACCAGTCCTGCAAGTATAGTGATCACAATTCCGACCGGGGAAGTAACAAGTCCTGCGATTGTACCAAATGTTTTAAATGCCTTTCCAACCTTTCCGACTGCCGTCACTACTTTCCCGATCGTCGAAACTGTTTTGCCAAATACCAAGATTGTTGGTCCGATTGCGGCTGCGATCCCAGCATATTTCATAATGTTTTTCTGTGCAGCCTCATCCAGGTTGTTAAACGCATCGATCATTCCTGTGATCTTATCAATTCCTTTTTGCGCCGGTCCTGCCAGGTTACTTCCTATGCTGTATGTGAATACATCAAACGTTGATTTCAGCTTTTCAATCGAGCCTCCGACACCACTCAATAGCGAGTCCGCCATTCCCTTTGCTGTACCGTCCAGATCATCCAGCGAGTTCCTGTAATTTTGTACTGTCTCCGGAGCTGTGTTGATCAAAGTAAGCCATTTCCCCATCTGATTCTTGCCAAAAATTGCTGATGCTGCCTGCATCTGTTGTTCCTGCGTTAACCCCGCAAATGCATCATGTAACTGTCCCTGCACTTCTACCATGCTTTTCATGGTTCCATCCGCGTTTGTAACGTTTAGACTTAACTTTTTAATCCACGCCGCGCCATCTTTGGCCGGTGATACCAATCGCGCAAGTCCGGTTTTCATAGCGGTTGCGCCTTCTGATCCTGAGATAAAGTTATCTCCAAATACATCCGTGACTGCTGCCAAATCCTGCATAGACCAGCCTACTGTTTTAAAGATGGATGATCCGACGCTCATTGCTTCAAACAGATCTGACGTCGTTGTGTTTGCCTGCGCCTGTGCCTGGGCAAAAATATTTGCCGCATCGCTCGCTGTTAATCCCTGCGACTCAAATACTTTTAAAGTATTTCCTAATCCGGATGTGACTTCCGATAGATCTGTTGCCGTTCCTGCCGCAAGCGATAACGCCGGCTCCAACATCTCCGCTGATTTTTTTGCATCAAATCCCTGCCTTGCAAAATTTAATGTCGCATCCGCAGCTTCATCCATTGTAAAAACAGAATTTGCCGCCGCTTTTTTTAATGCACCTTCCAGATCACCTGTCGCCCATTTTGTATCGCCCATCGTTGATTCAACAAGCTTCAGCGTTTTATCCACATTACCGAAGTTTTGAACTGCTGCCACACCCATGCTTGCCACAGGCACTGTGATTGCAGTTGTCAGTTTTCCTCCGACTGCAGATATGCTGTTTCCCGCTTTTTCAATGTCTTTTCCAGCTTTGATCCATTGACCTGAACTGTCTTTTAAACTTGCCCCGACTGCATTCAGCGGACTGGATATTTTGTCAATCAGTCGGAGCGTTACGTCTACTATTTTCCCTGCCATAATATCTCCTTACTGATTGCTCATGGTTTCAATTTTATCTGCTTCTTCCTTGCGTTTTTCTGCCTCATAGTGCATAAACGCTCGTATTACCTGTTTCTCTCCATACCCCATCCGGTAATACTCTGATGGTTTCATGTTGTGATAACGAAAAAGGAGGTACATTAATTGCACCTCCCAATTCGTTTCAATCAGTTTTTTATTTCTTCCTCGTTTTCCTCTGTCAGCACTCCAGATAATTCCGAAATTGCCGATGATATATCTTTTGCTTCCATGCCAAACAGCATTTCTGCTAATTTAATCGCCGAATCGCATCCAAAATGTTGCTGCAAGTTTTTATCTCTTAAATCTGGCTCAACACATCCTTCCACGCAAGCAATTAAAGATGCGTCATACACCTTTGAGAAATCCACTTTTCCATTACTGTCAATCTGATGTGCTGCAATATCATTTAATCTTCTTGCTTTGATTTCACGGATCTTTACATCCACCGGCTCATCTGTTTCAAGAATTTTTGCAAGTCTGCGTGATTTAAACACACCTGTTTCCAGTTCTTCCGCTTTTTTTACATCCGCTTTTAATAATTCATCTACTAAATTCATGCTTTTTTCCTCCTAAAATGTATCGATTGTGTCTAAAACATCCCATCCTGTAAATGTGAACGGGTAACTTTCTTCTCCGAGTTTTTTCGCTTCCCAGCTGGCTATCGTCATTTCATCAAACGTGCAACCTGTCAAACGAATTCTTTCTATTCCGTCTGATGCAGGGTCAGCTAATTTTGTAATAATTGTGCAGGTCGTTGATTTTCCGGCTTTCAGATTGTCGCTCATTTTCTTAATGAAATATGATGAAACTTTATTTAATTTCACAGTTCCTTTACAGTCGATGCCGGTTACCTTGTGACCTTTCGCAAGACTCCCTGTCTGTTTCACTTCTGATTTTTCAATGGACACTTTTGCTTCAAGACCCGTCACTTCTGCCATGTAGTAGTCGTCAATCCATAATTCTCCAAAAGTACCATTGATCTGTTTATCTGAGTTGTATTTCAATCCATCCATGATCTTTCTCCTTCTTAAATTGCGATTGGAAGCACAATATCCTCGATTGCGTCCAGAATTGATAATTTGCATGTCAGAAATACATAAGATCCGGTGTTTGCGGTCTTAATATCATCATCCGACATGGAATCTACATTTTCCCCGTTATCTTTTAAGTAAGCCCTGTTTGCACTGACATCAATTCCGATTTCATAGGACTGGATTACGTCGTCCGTAATTAACCTGTCAAAATAATTGCTAATAGCAGAAATTAACAGGCACTTGTTGTCGTACTTGTTTGGATATTTTCCGATGTAGCTGTCCTCTGCCGTCATCCGGATATCATTTGCGATCATATCCATGACATCTACTACCTTAATTTTTTGAAACTGTTTATTCTTTTTATCCGTTAACGTGGTTAATGAGTTCACACCTCTTGCTGTCTTTACTTTCTCGCCGTCCCACCAGACAATAAACTTCCCTGCATCAACGGCTGCATCCATTTCTTCTTTTGTGAGTCTCTTGCAATCTGTCAGCTCACTCAATGGCGCATATGTGCATGAGATCGATAACGGCGTTCCGGCAATAATTCCAGCAATTCTCGCGCAGTACTGTTCTGTGGTGTACTTTTTATCGTTCACCATCACCTCTTCTGTTGCATAATTGATGATTCCTTCATTATCACCAGTTGTGTTTGGAAGTACTGCTTTGATCAGTTTATTTGCTGCGCGCTGCGCTTTTACATATGACACGACAGCTGTTGTCTGCTCGTCCGTTTCCACTGTCGGTACTACAAGGTAGTCAAATTTAACAGTTTTTAAATAATTAAGCGCTTCCGAATAATCTTCCGCACTGTCCTGAATTACATAAGCGATCACTTTTTTCGGTGCATTAATATATCCCATCAGTGCAAGATTAATCTGTTCCTGATTTTCTTTTTTTAACGACGTCGGAACATCCTCTGCGGATGTACACACGATCGGATTCTTAATTAATCCTAATGATGTCTCTTTCAAAATCATTGCAATGATTCCTCTGTCGCCACGTTGTACTGCTGTTGCTGCCATCTCCGTGAAGGAGATTGTAATACTTGGCATTCCCATCTTTTATTCCTCCATTTCTTTTTCTGTGATAACCCGCTCTACCAGCGGTTCATTTACTTCATGTACAATTTTTTCCAGCCACTCCAGTCCGATCGATATCTCTGGAACGTTTCTATCTGTACCCGCATACTGCCAGTCAAAATCTGTAACATTCAGTGATTTTTTTTCGATTTTTACATTCAATCCAAAGAGATCCTGGACTTCCTGTATCATCCGAAGCATTTCTTCCTCATCCACCTGTTTTTGCAGAATGGTGATGTAAAACACCACCTGATGGTGGCGCGTGTTATAATTTACCGGAGACGCATCAATCGGTCTGATTTGTGTAAAAAAACATGGCCTGTCGTATCCTTCTACGACGGCCATGCTGTAATATTTGTATTTTGTTTTCGGATATCTGGTCTGTAAAAGTGCATTCAGCCCTTCTTTCAATTCGATTAATGTTATATCAATCCCTCCTCCCGTAAGAGTTGGTTAACCATTTTCTCCACACCTTCCGGTATTGCAATCTGTCTCTTTCTTGATGCCGCATCCATGAAATGATATCCAGGTGTGAAACCTACTGCACTGCCTCCATTTGTCAGCGAAATCTTTCTTTTTTCTCCGTTTACTTTAATCGTCCGTGTCTTTGGAACCACATTCATATGCCCGTTTTCAAGCAAATGGAAATGGGGCGATTTTGCAGAAATTTCTACATATTGGCCACTTCCGTATCCATGTACCGGACTTATTTCATAGGACCCCGTTTTTGCAAGCGATTTTTTTGAGGTTCCATCTGTATCTGTATCATTTTTCACCTGACTTACTACATCTTTTCTCAATTCTTTTGCCTGTTTTACAAGTAACTCTGCGGCTTTATCCGGATACTTTCGTGTCAGATCTTCAAATGAACCTATCAGCTCCTCCAAGCCGTCCACCTGCATTGACATTTCACTGCTCATCCGGTATCTCCTCCTTATTCACACGTTCATAGCAGTAGATTTCTAACATTTTGTGTTCAAAATCCACATCTATAACGCTGTTTATTGCATAAACAGTTCCGTTATACCTGATATAACAATTTGTGTCGATTCCCTCCAGATACCGTACATAGCACTTATGTGATACCCGGCTCTGTATTTTCTGAACTTCATAAAACTCAGTTCCACGAATCGGATAAAATGAAGCCCACACGGTTTTCATTTCTTTTAATCCCTGTGTGGTCTGTCCCATTTTATCTTCTGTCTCTCCAAGTTTTAAAAATGTGATCCGTCTATTCAGCTTTCCTATATTCATAGTTCTCATATGCTGCTCCTAAAGAAGATTCACAGAGTGCAGATTTAAGATCGTCTTTACTGCCGGATTCATATTGGTCGATTTATAATCGATCATCAGATTCCTGTTGTCAAACATGTCCATTACCAGCACAAACAAAGCCTGCGTGATGTCTGCATGTTCATCTAACTCCTCTTCCTTTAATCCGGTATACGCGGCGATCATTGCTACCGCGCTCTCCCTCATTCTTTTTAACTCATTCAGCTCAATGTCTGACGGATCATCCAGTCTGGCGTATTCTGCCAAAATCGTCTCGTCGACTTCACTTACTTTCATAAGCTACCTCTTATTTTCCTGCACCCATCACAAGTGCTGCGATCATCTCCGCATTCTGTACCTTTGCATCAAATTCTACAAATCCAAGCACTTCAACAACATGCTGACGTGCTTTCGTTTCTCTGAGCACATCAATACTGATTTCCTCAGAAACTTTCACAGCCAGACCCTTATAATCGCCGTAGTAGATTGCCGTCTTTCCTGCCGCCATGGTATCCATCTGTGCGGATGTGTAAACATCTTTGCCGAATAATGTGTATCCCCATCTGGAAGTTGCGTCTTCGTTCAGCAGATAGTTTCCCTGCCCGTCTTTCAGCTTTCTAATCGCTTTTCTTGTCGCTTTGTTCATGATAAAGTAAGCATTCGTCTGATATTTGTCCGGCACAGCTTCCTGCAGATCAATAATCTCATCTGATGTAACTTCCGTAGCCGATTTAGCGGTAACTTTCTGCGTCACGCCGGTAAGTCCATCTGCTTTTCCAGGTGTCCCGTACAACAATTCTTTTTCAAGGAATCTTGTGATTGATAATGCCATTCTGTCAACGACAAAATCCACAATATTAAACTGTGAATTGTTAATCAGACTCTTTGACACATCTGTAATAGCCCTTGCTAGAAAACCTCCAAGTGTGATGCTTGCAAATTTACCGGATGAAGATTCTCCCTCCGTAAACTCGTCACAGTATTCCATCTTAATATCCTTTGTTGACTCGTCATAATATGGGATCGAAAGAGAACCTTTTACGTTATAACGGTCTGCATCCTGGTAGATTGGGCAGATATCGACCACCTTAGTGATGATTTTATTTGCGATCGTGGATGGAATCACCGCCCCATTATCCGTTTTAATCATGTTGGAGTCTTCTCTTTCCTCCACTTTCCCACGAATATACGCATCGAATTCATTCATATCACGCTGCTCAAGATCACGTTTTTCCTGCTCTTGATCTTTTTCTTTTTTCTCTTCTCCTTCCGCCGGAACATCTTCATCCAGATTGCGTGTTGCCTGAATTGCCCGGATCGTTGTATTAATTCCAAGAATATCTTTTTCTAATTCTTCAAACTTTTTCATTTCTTCCTCATTCAGGCTTCTTTCTTCTGCATCTGCAGCATCCACAAGTTTTTTCATTTCTTCCTGTTTTGCAGATCTCTGCTCCGTAAGGTTTTTCAGGTTCATAAACTTCGGCATTTCTTTTCCTCCTATTTTTGGCATAAAAAAAGCAAGCTAAATGCTTGCTCTGGTTGCTAATATTCTGTTTCTGAATTTATAATTGTCTTTCTTTTTTTCCTCTGTCAGGTCTACCGTTTCCATCTTATCATCCATGCTTCGGAGTTCAATGATATCATCATCTCTTGTTTCAATGGATGTTCCACTGTATGCGGGTTTTTTTCTATCATCCAGGATAGATACTTCTTTTAATTCCAGTTCACGAAGTTCCCTGTGTGATATGTCTGATTCTTTTTCCCATGAATCCCTGATTGGAATAAAGCCGAACGACCATCCCACCAGTTTTCCCTCGCGGGCTTTTTTAATCACTTCCGCATCTTGGATTTCACACTGGCACCTGAGTCCAATATTATCTTCATAGATCTTTGTACTCGCGTCTCTGGTAGAAGTAAGTTCTTTTGAATAATCATGATTTAAAAGGACTTTCACATCATACCCTGTCTTTTTTGACCGATCCAGTGAACGTTGAAAAGTTCCTGCTTTAATTTTTTCCACAAACGGACCGTTTGCATTGTGTAAAACTTTTGAATCACGCTCAACCGCATTTACATATCCATCTATCAACACAGAATCCGCTCTGATCTCAATTTTCATCTCCTATATCATCTCCTTCCTGCTGTTGCACCGGTGCAACTTCGTCTTTTTCCGGCACTGCTGCCTCTGCTCCCATTTCTGACATTTTATTTGTATTTGGGGTATAAATTTTATTTTCTTTCGGATAATAAATTACATCCTGCAGTCCCAATTTAATAAAATCTAAGCCGAAAGCCGGTAATTTTTCGTTTTTCCGGACTTCATCAAGCTGCATAAAACCGGAATCCAGTGCTGTTTTATAAGCTGTAAATCGCTTTTCAATGTCTCCCTTGGTCAGATCTGTATCATCAAACGCAAAAAACATTGTTGTTTTTTCATCTTCTCTGAGCATTGCCCGGTTAATTGCCGTTGAAAATCGCACCAGGATAGGCATGATGCAACCCTGAAAATACTGTTTTTTATCCTCTGCCGTGGAATTTCCATTGATAATCGACGGTGGAATCAGAAATATCTTGCATGCATCCTTATTATTTGTCTCTTTATTTTCATTCAACTGCATTTCCACGGATGTGCTGGATGATTCCTGAAACTCCAATCCGTCATTCAGCACCACAACATTTTCTGTATTGTTTGCATAAAGCCTTCTGAATGCTTCTTTCAGCATGTCTATAACTTCTTTCGCTACTCTGTTTTTGGCTTTCAAAAAACCTTTTTTATTTCCACCTGTTTTTACAAGATTTTTTTCATACTTCTGTGAGCTGTAAATGATATCCATCAGCTCTGGTGATTCCTCTGTGATCGGTTTCCCATAACATCCATTACGGGTGTTTCTCAACAATTTGATGAATTGCCACGGTTCATATGTATATCCGCCCACTTCCAACTGGTAATCTTTGAAAATTGGATCTGTATTTTTGCGAAATCCAATCCGTTCCGCCTCTACATAGTGAATAGACCGTACCTGTCCACCGATCCAGTTCACGAATGTATATCCTCCGCGGCTCAAAAACATGTCCACGACCATTGCTTTTTTAAACTGCACCGCATCCAGCGTGTCTCCTGTATCGTCATTTAAAAGAAATGTTCTCGGATCATCTGTCACTTCCTCGATCCTATCTCCATTTCTTTTATACAGTTTGATTTTTAACGCAGACACTGTATCAGCAATCATGTTTATACATGCTGCAATCGCTGGTATATTCATTACCGTATCCCGGTCTACTCCATCCTCTCCAAGCAGTGACCGCAGTAGCGGATTAGATACCACCTGTGCATCAGGTGTTGTGTCTTCTCTTATTTCCGGCTTTTTTTTATTCCTGTTGAAAAGTCCCATGTCTCCTCCTTATTTAGAACTGCACGAAGTAATCAGATTCTCCATAAAGCAGTTCCTGCTCTATCAGGTATGTACTATTTATATTTCCAACCACCTGGTCAACCTTTTCTTCTGACTTTTTCTTGTTAACATATTTATTTTTATTTGTATCCTCTGTGCACCTTGCATTTTGAAAGTTTATTTCCAGCATCAAGTTCTCATCATAGAAATATCTTCCAGACAAAATACATTCTTTCAGCCACTTTGTCGGACTGTGGAGCACACTTGAATGCTGTTTTATCTCGACACAGGTATACCCTGCTTTTTCAAACTTCTGGACACTCGACAATGCATTCCATTTATCATACCCGATCTGCATAATCTTAACCCCCAGCTTTTCTTCCAGTGTCAGAACATATTCTTCCACCGCCGTGTAATCGATCACTTCATCTCCGCATGCAATACAGCATCCATTCCGGATCAGCGCGTTATAATCAACACCCTCTTTCTTTGTTTTTTGCGCGATACGCCCCGCCGGAATAAACCCCATCGTCCGCGTATATAAAACAGCATCGTCTTTTGTTGTTCCATCATGTGTTTTCATGTCGACACAGACATTATCCTCCGTCATCGAAAAATCAAGTCCCAACCATACTTCACGGCCACGCCACCATGCATCATCTCTCTTTCTTTTTCCTTTGCGCACTTTCGTGATCTCGACGTATCCTTCAACTCCAAGTCCTTTATATTTAATATTGTTGTGCTTGCACAGATAATTTTCTCTTTTATTCTCATAATCAATGGCATCCGTACGCTTATCCACAATCTTTCGGAAAATTCTCTTATTTGTGCATGCGACCGGGTTACTCTGATAGATACACAAATCATTATGCTGCCACTCATCCCCCTGCCAGAGTTGATCATCCGGCACATAGATCAGCGAAAACATTCGCCTATCCTCCCGGAGACCGTCAAGTATTTTCTTACCTTTATCCACTTCATCGATCATTACGTTGTTGTCATTCGGATATTCAGTACTCAGGATGATTCCGAGTGCATTTAATAGTGTGATCTGGCCGGACCGCATTGCTTCGACCGGGTATGAATCCATTGCCCCCGCCTCATCCGCAAGAAATGCGCTGGGAAGTTTTCCGTCCATCTTATCCTCTGAGTATGCAAGTGGTGTGTACTCACTCTCTGTCAGCAGACACCGGATCTCGCTCCGCAGTGTCTTAAACACCGGCTCCAGCTCATCACTCAATATCGGACTGCTTTTTATAATTTTCTTAATCGCCACCTGGAGCTCTTTTGAAAGTTTCAGATCCGGTGCGACTGAAAAGAACCGCGAAAATCGCGGTTCTGTCAGCATCAGTAGAATAAAGATCACTGCTGCATTGAACGTTTTGAAATTTTTTCTGGCAATTTTTAAAAGTGCTGTCTCGTAAAACCGGACCTCAATATTATCATCCGGATCTATCATTTTTGTACAAAAAACAGCTGTTATAAAAAATGCTGCATAATCTTCCAATGACTCATCCAGTGGATTGTGTAAGTCTGGATGCACCATCAGGTGTAGAAGCTTCCAGATCTTTTCATAAGTCTGCTCGCTCACATATGCCTCCGGATCCTCGCCGTCTGCAATCTTTTTCCAGGATTCACACTGTAACTTCACATAATGCGGTACTTTATCATTACCCGATTCTATCGCCCATGCACAGTACTTGTATGCCCTACTTTCTTTTATCTCCAAATTAACCACCGCCTAATGCTTCTAACAGTGGGTTTGTCGTTTTCTCCGGCTCTTTCGGAATGCTTCGGAGCATCGCCGCCATGGTCATTCCCGATTCTTTTTCAATCGCCAGAAGCATTGCGCGTTTTTTATCTATTTCTTTGTCATACTTTATCAATGTACCTGATAGTCTCGCCATTTTATCTGCAAATTCAATAGATAACTCAGCTTTTCTTTCCGCATCCAGTTCGGCAAGTACATTCTTTTTAAACAGTGTGTTCATATTTTTCATATTTGTTTTCACTGTTTTTCTAAAATCTTCCAGGTCCCTGCATTCCGCCAGGATCAGACAGTAACGATTTATCACCGTCTCATACATTCTGTCATTTTTTCCGATTTTATCCAAAAGTCCGGTTACTCTGTCCCATTCCATTGATGCTTTTTTATTTTCTTTTACCTCTGGAAACTTCTTAATCTGTTCACCTGACTGCATGCCATCTTCTGCACGTTTTCTCGATGCCAATTCTTTTTTTGTCCTATGCGCTTTGTCCTCCATTTGGATGACGCTCACTGGTTTTGATGGTCTGGCCATAAGCACCTCCAATAAAAAAATCGTTCATTTTGGGAATTTTTTGTCTTTAAAGGTGGGGCGTCGGTCTTTTAGAACAGAAAAAATCGCCGTAAAAAATAGCGGGGGGATAGTCTGCATCAACCATGGTTAATATACCAAAGGTGCATCCGCATCTTCTCCTGCGTCATTCATAGACTTAAGTGCAAGCTCGCGCTGTGTCTCTCTGGTTATAATACCAGCCTCACACATCTCATGATGTACACAGCACACAGTGATAAGATTATCGCCATCCATACGCTTTGTATAATCCTCTTCAATCGGTATAATATGGTGCACCGATAAATCTTTTGTATTGTATCTGTTAAGCGTCCCTTTAAGTCCTGCCTTACAGCATAAGCACATGTACTTGTCCCTGTCTCTGATTCGCAATGACGTGTTAGTCCACGCATTTGTTTTTCTAAATTTCGAAGCATCTGTTTTCTTCCTCGTGCTCCACCTTTTTTCCATTGCCTGTTTTTTTTGAGCACACATGATTTTTTTATCATGTATGCGTCCGCAATAATTACATGAATTTAACATTTTTCTCACACAAAAGGAGTTGTTTTCTAACAGATAATCAGAAAACAACTCCTCATCTAAATGGTTAAAAGGAAGTCTTAGTGAGGTTTTCACCTTTTTGCTAATACCATATTAGCACTTTTGGTTCTGTAATGTCACTGACACTATACTGTAATTGTACTGACATCATGCTGACATTCAATCAATGTTTACCATTTCATGCGCTTCTTTGTAGATTCTCCATTCCTGGCGCACAGAATATCCTTCCTTTTCTGCTATTTCATTAACAGATAAGTCTTCTAAATAAATCCCGCATAATAACCGGTTATGTTTCGGCGATTCCACAGTATCGATATACTGCTGTACAATTCGTTTTTCATCCGCCGCCCTTCTCAAAAAAATATCCCGTCTCTTTTCAATATCTGCCTTTTTTACAATTAAATCCTCGGTCGTCATGTGGTTCCCGCCTCTCGGCATATCTGTGATTCTTTTTGAACCAACCGCCTCCGCCCTGTTTTCCAACTCGTCCGCCTGTTTCTGAAGCTCTTTCGCCATTTCCATCAATTTTCTATATCTCTCAAGTTTCCTCTTAATATCCTTCTGCACCTCTGCCTCCTGCACTGCATAAAGCCGCTTATGCATATCTCATTTTTTTCAATCTCGCCATGAATGTTATTGTTACTTGTATCGGCCATACCTGCCCGTATCTCTTATTTATCTCTGCCGTGATTTCTTCCGGTGTCAACTGCTGCTCGGACTCCTTCATGATCTCTAATACTTTTTTCTCCTGATCTGATAAATTTTGCATGTTATTTTCTCCTTTATAATTATATTTGTAATTTCTGTATAATTATAATTTACATGTGTAATGTTGTCTACTGCTGCATATGTATTAAATGTCAGTTTATTTAATCAAAATCACATCTTTTTTTATTCTTAGCTATATAGTACATATCTTCATCGTTTTCATTTGCATGCTCAGCGCGATAGCATATATCGCAATTTGCAGACTGGCATTCATAGCAACCATCGCATTGACATCCGGCGCAATCCATAGCCCTGAAATTCTTAATATTTTTCATGCATACACCTCTTTAAAATTTCTAATTTAAGCCCATCCCATTACCATTATTGTTATTGTCATTAATATGCCCCAGTAAACAATGTCGCACAGATCTTTCTTTTCTTTTGCTTCATCCATTTCTTTGAATATTGAAAGTATAATCATAAATGCGATTACTCTAAAAATCATTTTGTCAGCACCTTTCTTCTGTTGATCCCAGGATCAGCAATCCTAACTTATCTCAACATCCTTTTTAAATCACTCCAAAAATCTTTAAGTCTTTTATTTATTGGACTGTGAATTTCTTTGTTGCAGCAGCTAAAATCCGGTGCACATTCATCTGTAAAATTATTATGTATACTGATTCCGCACACATATAGTATTCCTTGTGCTATTCTTGTGATATTATTAAAAAATCTCATTCTTTGCCACCTCGACATTTTTATCAGTACTTTTCTTCTGCCACTTCTACGGCTAACAATTTCCAATGTGTCCCGGCTCTCTGATATTACCATCCAGTGATCCGGTACCAGGTTGTTGTTTGATATAATTTCTTTCTGTGCTCTTGTTGGTTTGCTCGGTTGTTTCATCTGTGCCACCACCTTTCACGATTTCTACTGCATCTTTCAGCGTTATAATTTCATACGATTTAGTCCATCCCACAGGTCTTGACAATGTGCTTCTATCTTCCATCCTTTTTCTCCATTTCTGCCAGCTTGGCTTCGGCTTCCTCTCTGGTAAGGAATATCCTTTCGCCAATGTCGCACGGTAAATAGCAACTCTCACCCATATCAGCGTCATTTATAGCATCAATTCTCATAACAGTTCTGTCTTTATGAATCTGCTTGATATATAACTGTATAACGCGCATCATAATAACTGGCTCTTTCGCTCCTTTATTTACCCTATACAAAGTATCTCCAACCTTGCACGGCAACCGCAGAAGTAATCCCTGCTCCTCGGCATCCTCATAGTCTTTTAACCTCTCAGCAAGCTTCAGTATCTTTTTTATCTCACTGGGCTCACGGGTTATGTCTAAATCAAATGTAAAGGCAACTCCGCCTCTATCACTTGTCTGTGTTAATCTCTCCATCGTTCTCCTCCTGCTTCCTGTATATCCGGTCTCTGTAATCTTCAACAACGCTATGCAACTGACAATACCGGCAGTCCATAATATTCTTTTCCGGACAAGTATCATTTAAGATACTGCATGTTCCGTCTGTCATCTTTTCCATACCACTCCTCGTTTTCTCAAATTTAATGTCCGCTCCGCATCATACAAAACAGCATTTCCGTCATAGACTTTTTTCTGCTTCCCACGATGCAGGGCTTTATTATTTCCAGTCTCCACGATACAGCATCCGATACCCGTGTCGGTTCTTCAAACTCCTGATATTTATCCCGCATCCACGGAACAGCCACTATAATTCCAAAATTCTTGGAAGATTCTGGATTTGTTTTAATAAGATGTTTTTCAAAAGTTCTATCATTCAAGTCTGAAAGAATATCTTTATAACACTGCATCGTGGTTACTATGTAGTTTTTCTCACCATAGAAGTTTAGACCATTCCCGCTGTATACGTCCTCTTTGCAACTTTTGATTTCGTAGCATATAAAAATTCCCTTTTCCAACGATGACACTGCGTATTGGTTTGGCGGTTCAAACTGCATGAAATCTACTCTTCCACCCTTCCCGGCAGTTGTGAACGCGTCAATGCTAACCTCACTCGCCCAGTATTTACCCATGCCGCTAAATCGGCTACTTACAAGCAGTTCTCCGAGAAACCTTGTTGTTTCCGCTCTGTTCATGCTATCCCTCACTTTCTGCCTTAAGCCATTGTTCCACCTCTGTAACAGAACACATTGCTACGCCGCCCTCAATGGTCTTTACACTACCCTGCTCATATGTTTCGATTGAGCAAAGGAAATCTAAAAGTTCCTCATCCGTCATGCTCCGGATCCGGTCTGCATTGGTCTGCGGTCTGCATTCTTTCACAATCTCAAAGCACTCATCCTTCCAAGCTAAAACATTTTCAAGCTTATAGGAACTGTAGCCAACATGATAAACGTCCTCCCCAATTTCCTTGTACTTAATTTCGTAATACGGCGCTTTCCCTGTCGTTGTGACGATAATATCTAAGCAGGAAACTTTAATGCGTTCCGTTTTGCTATCCCGTGCCGCAGTTCTTATACACTCAATCATGACTTTCCTCGCTTTCTGCCAGTTTGGCATATTTCCAATCGCATACATATGCCGGCCTTTCAACACTCCAAGATGTTGCACCCTGTTCCCATGCATACACTGATCCATTTTCGTATTTTGCAAAATATCTATGAATCCAAGTGCCTTCGTCGGTTGCCCTAACAAAAATCGGTGTATCAACTGGAACCTTACTCCAATCAACAGGTGGCTCAACCGGCTTGATATATTCGCTGTTCGCCCATTCGTTAACATTTTTTCTGCAATTAATATTACTGTTGAAATCACACTTGCTACATGATGCACCACTGCACTTTCTCAGCTTTCCATCGATCATAGCAATGCTATGTCCCTCACAGGCAATATTTAAAATTTCTTTTGCGTATTTCTCTTTATTCAGCATCCTTCTTCTCCTTCCCGTACCGCAACTGATACGGCACTTCTCTGAATCTTTTCAACGCATCCGGAACTGGGTGCTTAGGTATACTTGTCTGGCGATTTGCCATCTCTTTGACCACTCTGTTGCGTTCTTTATTATCTCTATGCATTGGATTCCTCCTAAACGCCCGTAACTTCCCGTATTTTCTCCGTCAGTTCTGTCTCTTTCCCGCCGTTTAAAATCTTGATCTCTTCTGCGGCACCTTTCAGCATTTTTTTCATGTGTTCGATATTGTCCCTCTTATGGCTTGCCTTGACCGCTTTTTCGTCGATTACTGCCGCAATCGTCGGTGTCTCTTTAAAAGCACTCCTGTATGACTTTACAATCTCCTCGATACATGACGTCGGCGTGTCTGCTTTCTCCAGCGTCTCTTCCAGGATTCCAAGTGTTAATTCCTGCTGTTCTGTGCGTTCCAGTTCTTTCTTTGCTTCCTCTTCCAGCTTTTCATCCAGGATTCTATGAAAATTCTCATACATTCTGATTCCTTCGTCACTATCCCCAAGAATATCCGTGATGATCGTCTTTAATGCTTCTCTCTGCTCCGTTGCCGTTGTCTGTTCAATGCATCCCATCGCCCGCGCAAATTCCTGATGCGGTGCTTTCGTGTCTCTTGTATAAAAGAGCATTGCGTCCCTGTCTTCCTTGCGGTCTGTAAATGCCGGAAATATAAATCCTGTATCTGGTGTTCCGACTACTGCATCCCTGATCCTGTTTATAATCCTGTTCTCCTCCTCGCTGTATGCCAGTCCTGGAGCTGTCAGATTTACCGGGCAGATTGCACAAAGCAGATATTCGTATACATCCTCTGACTCGTCTATCTTGTTATTGTCTGAGGTATATGTAATAACGTCATAAGCATCGCGGTAAAGCAGGATCAGATAGCCTCCGACATGATCATAATTATCAATCACTCTGTTATAAAATGTTTCCAGCAGATTCTCGTCTTTTAAGCCGCTGTCTCTTATCGCAAGCAGGAACTGCTGCATGTCGTTTTCTTCTTTTGCCTCTTCCGAAAGTTCCAGATTCAACATGTTGTCTTTCAGTTTTCCCTTAAAGATTCCTTTTGCAATATCCAGATATTTATAAAATTCTTCATCCGGCAGGTTTAAAAATGTCTCTCCGAACATTGTCACAATGTTTCCATCCCCGTCTACATAACAGCCGCAAATACGGGAAAATGTGCAGTCATTCTTCGTTAATCTTCTTTTTAATTCCAATACATCCTTCTTTTTCATTTTGCTATCCTCTCTACCGTCGCTACATACTTTCCGTAGCTCATCCCGGCTTCTCTTGCTTTTCTTAAAACATCATCTAATGTACTGTTTCTACATGTTTTTACGCTTCTTTTCTCTCTGTCTTTTCTTCTGTGGTACTCATTTCTGCACGGTTTTCCACAGGTAAGTGCTCTTGCTGATATTGATTCATAGGTTTTTCCGCAGATAATACACTTTTTTATATACACTTTGCTGTTGAGCACATTTTTCTCCTTTCTCTCCGGCACCGGTTGCCGGAGAATCGCGCGTTTACTGGTATCCTGTGATATATTGATTAACCAAAAGTTGGAAAATCCCATTTCTTATACCGCAGCTCGTCCTCATTCCAGTCCGGATACTGCTGCATCAGGTATTCTTTAAATATTACGATCATCTCTGACCGGAGTCCTTTACTGCCGTTGTCCAATAACATGTGATGGTACCGGCAGCCTACTGCTCCGTTCTGTGGTACGCCAAGTCCGCCCTGGGACTTATTTATGTAATGCATGATGTCCTTTGCCCGGTAGAGCATCGGATCTTTATTTTCCATGTGGTACTGCCGCCTACAAAAGATACAGCTTTCATCGTCGCGGTAATAGATGATCCGGCGTGTTTCTTCATCGAATTGAAACTTCATGTTTTTTCTGGTCCGGTACCGCATGTCAGTCCTCCTCGTTTTCTGATTCCTCAAGTTCTTCTATCTTTCTTAATCTCCAGTGCAGATCGTCCAGAATGGATATCATTTTTTCTATCCGGTGTGGATCACCGGAGTTCCAGAGGTTCTGCAGATTGTTCAGATTATTTGTGATCGCCGATTTATATCCTCTGTTTATATTTTTGTTATCAGTCATACTGTTTTCTGTATTTTCTGTTATGTTTCCTGTACTTTTCGGTTCATTTTCTGTGATTTCCGGTTCTTTTTCCTCTTTTTCCGGTTCATCTAGCATGTATTCCGGATGGTTCTCAATGCTGTCCTGCCCCGGTAACTGCTGCTCGCCGGCCGCCTCCGGCTCATCTGTCTTAATATCTTCCGGCTGTTCCTCCGGCTCGATCGGGGATGGTTCCGGAATATCCGGCTCAATGTCATGCAGTGTCTTGGGCACTTTTGTCTCTTTCGCCTTTTCTACTTTTGCCTTTGTAACTTTTTTCTGTTTCTTTGGCTCTGATTTTTTCTGTTGCGCCAGTGCAACTTTAGGTTTTTCTTCTTCTGGAAACTTTTCAAGATATAATTTTGACCATGCTTCTTTTGCATCAATACTTTCAACTGCACACATGCGTGTCGCTGTATCCAGCATTGCTTCCCATGTAAATGTTTCTTTTTCTCCGCTTCTTACATTTACAATTTCAATCTCTCTTTCAAGTCCTCTCAGCGAAATCATCAGCCTTCCGATTCCAGGAATCCGGATTGTGTATACCTTTGTCTCTGCGGGGGCAAGGATATCTGCCAGCTTTTTTATTTTTTCTTCACTTGTCAGATCATCTTTAAAACATTCATATGAACCGATATACAGTTCTGTTTCATCATGCAGTAACTGCATCATCGCTTTATCCAATGTGGTCTCAATGTTTTTCGTTCTTTCCGGTTCCTGTTCCATCAGAATCTCCAGATCTGATACTTTTCTTTCCTCATCCACTTCATCCTTTAAAGTATTGATCTCTGATTTGCTCAGATCCGGGGTGATGATATCGTTTACCTCATCGGGCAGCTGAAGCATAATGGACAGTTTTGCGTACCCGAACCCTCTGTACTGTTCCAAGAGCTGTTCCGAGTTTCCATTTTCGGCAAATTTGTCATTGATTCTGATAAATCTTGAAACCGTAGTCTTATCGATTCCATATTCTGTCTGTGCAAAATCGATGTAATTTTTGTATCCGGACTCTTTTAGAATATCTGTATCCCTCGCCTGTTTGAGAAGAAAACCGATTTTTACAAAGCCCTCCGCTGTTTTCTGCAGTTCGTTATCCAGTGCCTTTTTATATTCACCGTAACTGTTATATACACTTACCTCGTCCATTTAAATTGCCTCCATAAAATCTTCCATAAGCCCGTTCAGGACTCTTGTATTGTTTTTTTCCTGTAATTCCTGGATGTTCTCAATCCTCTTTACCGCCGAGACTGCTGCATGCCTGCGATCCTCGTCTGTCATTCTCTTTTTAATTTCTTTCTGCCATTTTCTTAAAAAAGGTTTTATCTCTTCGATTTCCGGTTCCTCATCCAGATAACCCCTGTGCTGTCGGATTGTTCCCCCTGGTTCAACTTCCACGGTGTAATATGGTTTGTCCGGCTCTTCATTCTTCCGCAGGAACACTATGTAAGTTTCTCTCTGTCTGATCCTGTCGAAATATCTGTCACTCGATCCAGCACAATGATGAAGAGCTCGCCCCTCCATAACAATATCTATACATTTTTCTGGCACTTTGATTGAATATTTATCATTGGAGTATTCATATTTCTCTTTAATTTCTGAAAGTACATCTTCAACACCCGGAAATCTTCTGCTAAACTCATCCGCCTGTAGTTCTGCTTCTCTTTCTGCAATCTCTACTGCCGCTTCATCGTGCCTCCGTTTCAATTCCCGCGGTCTGTATATCATTTCATCTGATGTATCTTTATGAAGTCTCTCGCACATGTTCATGTAATCTTCGTATTGTGCTATCACCTGTCTTGTACTCTTGCCTTTATACGATTCTTTTTTCTGTCTTTCTATATAGTTCATTGCCTGTTCCAGTGAAAAACGACATCCTGCCCATCTCATATCGCCCGGATCTAATTTATTACACATGAGCCATTTCAAAGCTTTATCGCTGATTTTTTGATGATGCCTGTCACTCCACCGCATCCAGAAAAGCATATCTTTCCCGCCATTTTTTTCTCTGATCCGGTTTATCTTTTGCCGGTCTCCTATGTCAAACACATCTTCCATACAACCGCCGCTCAATTTTAATGGCCCGTAATATGCTTTTGTCCAGTAATCTATAGCGTCTGATGTTTCCTGTAAAAGTTTTGTGAATCTGCCCTTAAACAGTAGTTCTACCATTCTTACCATATTCATATCATCCTGTGTGACCATCAGGCGATTGTAATTTGCTTTGACGCTTACTGCTGCCATTTGTGTAAAAACTCTCGTCCATGCCTCGTATGCCGTATTTTTAAATGCTTCTTCAATTCCTAAATCATATAGATAACACTGATATGCTCTTTTTTGGGCTGGATTTCCTTTATTGTCAAACTCTCCTTCATAATGTCCTCCATCCGGCACCCACATCGGCCGTTGGTTTTGTTCATAGAAAATATCACATGTTTTTCTTTTTTTAATTGTATTTTCTATGTCGAATTCCTTCGCGTCCTTGTACATTACAATCCTGATTTCTTCTTCAATCCCGATTGCCTTTTTCTTTTGTGGTTCACATGCAATTTCCGCTTTAAAATGCCTGATTACCGACATTGAATCATCAATCGGTTGCACCAGTGCAAAATGTGTGATTCTAAAAAAGCACTTTTTTCTTTTCAGAATCTGTATATGTTCCCCGCACACCGGGCAGATCACTATATCATTATCTTTCGGAGTCTTTCCCTGTTCCGTCTTTATCTCCTCTTCTTTGCTGCTCTTCCCACATCCGGAGCAGATCCATTGGCCTGTCTTTTTATCCTTGATCATGAAATCCATTCCGCCAAGTTCTTTTTGGTCTATCCATTCCTTTATCCGTTCCGGTATATCTGGAATTTTATCCATAGTATTCTTCACTCTCCGCAGTCTGTTCATCTCAACAATTTCTCTTTTTTCCCTCGAGTAATCTGTTTCAATCCCGCTGATCAACTCGATCACATGCTGTTCCTGCCTGTATTTTGATGTGTCTGTCTTAAGTAATTCTCTTATTCTCTTTTCATCCGCATTTGACATTTGCGCTTTTTTCTTTAACGTTTCTCTCCATTTGCTCGTGCAGTAATAGTACATTTCATAGGTTGCATCTAATGCTGCTTCAATTTTTGATGCACTCCATTTTCTCCCTTTCAGCGTCGCATACTCTTTTGTGATGACATTTATACAGTGTCTTGCCTTTAAGATTTTATTCATGTAAATATTCAACACCAAAATAGAATCATCGATCATCTGAACTGTTATACATCCTCCGTCCATCACTGCTGCTTTTGGATCTGTATTTTCTACCTTAACTTTCTTCAATGATCTCCACCTCTCTTTCTGCCGTAATTCTCAGCCACTTATCTGCAAATTCTTTCGGTGTCACAATTAGTTTTGCATTCTGGATCACTCCATTTTTCTCTACAGCAAATCCAAGAATACTTCCTTCCGGACCTCTTGCTACCGGATCTGTTCCTCTGGCTATCGCTATATGCCCTTTTTCTTTTGCCTCACATTCATCCGCTTTCACCTGGACACTCCCATGTGACTGCTTCCAGTGTTCTCTCTGTGGATGCTCAATCATGTACCTAAGCCCCTCTAATGCGTATTTTAGCGGTGTCAGCTCTTCAATCAATGTGATCTGTGTACATGCAATTTTCTGACCTTCATCCTCGTCGATGTCTCCTGATGCCTCAACTTTAAAAAATCGATTCCTGCCATCCATCGAATAATATGTCAGACAGTCAAATGGATTTTCACAGCAATGGAATCCCATTCTGGTAGTCTTGCTCGCTGTCTCTTTATAAGTTTTCCCAGCTTCAAATGTACATGACTCCTTTTTTCCATTCCCCATTACACTCTCTATATTTTTATTAAATCCTTTATAAGCGATCATCGTGAGCCTCCTATCCCAGATAATATTCTTTGATAATCTTTTCTGCCTGCGTTCTGTTTGGAATCCCCAAATATAAGGGTTTTCTCATCGCCTCTTCTTTTCCATTGTGGGTAACTTTTGTAATGTTCACGATCTTATTGCTTACTAACACTTTGTTTTCAAACGCAAAACGGATCAGTCTTGCCATACACTCCGCCAGGTTCTTACCTTTTCTTCTGACCGCAATCTGCATATCCTCGTTGTCCATGCACATCTCTATGATCTGATCCTTCCAGTCTGATAGAATTCCATCAATTCCAATGTCCTCAGACTCAATTTTTAATTTCCCAGTTGCCGCCATAAGCGGCGTAGCAAATACTTCTACTGCGTCATCCATAAAATCTTCTGCATCTTCCACATCAATTCCGTTTTCTTTTGCAATGGAAACAAGTGCCTGCTCGTCTCCCTCTGCTTTCTGTGCCTCAGCTGCTCTGTTCAACTCCTCCGCGCTGTCAAATTCTCCAAATCTCTCAAACATCCCTTATTTCTCCCTTCGCTCCATTTCTTCTATCAGTTCCTTCGTGTATGCATTTGACTGTTTCAGATAAAAGCTGCACAAATGCCCCTGCTTTCCTTTGATCAGTTCCAGCCACTTGTCCTTATTTTTGACCGGCTGTCCTCTGGTCGTGATCCATCCGCTCTTAATCCAGCGTGTCACATCTTCCCTTCCTGCAAATCCGTTGTACAGGTATTCACTGTCTGTATAAATCGACAGCTCGCATTTCTCTCTCATACGAGTAAATGCTCGTATCAGAGCCTCCATCTCTGCCCGGTTTGCGTTCATGGACTTGACCGGCTCAATGTGCTTTCTGATCTCCGGCAGACTTTTCCCCGGCGGGTAATATTCCAGGCAATAGCCGACGTAGCCGTCGCGCTCCCATCTGCCCTTTATGGACGTAACGGTGTATATACTGACTGCCCGCATAGGTCCTCACACTCCCTTCTTATCTCCCCGGCATCCCGTTCCAGCCGGATCTCTGTATAGTAGTAGTACGACATGCCGGTGTACGGGTTTTTTCCGTGCCGGATGCTGTCCCGGTCTATGTAATAACCCGGTTGTGGTTTCGGGCCATTCTCGATCAGCTTTCTTACTGTCCGGCGCTTATACTTATGTGTCTTTTTTTCTGGCATCTCTAAATTTCTTGAACAGTCATATTTAATAAAAATCTTTGTTTCTTCCTCTTCCCCGAACAATGTCAACTGACCTGTGATTTCTTCTGTGGGTTCTTTTACGATATAATTTGCCAGATCCTTAAAATAATCTTTTTCATATACCGGTTCGTAATTCACATGTCCATCTGTCAACTTATTCCACACCTCCGATACAATCTCTGCCGTTCCTGGTGTCCCATCTAATCTGTTCATCAAGATGTGGAAATGAATTCCTCCTCTTTCCCCTACTTCTATCCTGTATACAAACTTTAATATCTGTCCTCTCTTTTTATATTTATTTCTCACTGTATCAAAAAAGGATTTACGGACTCCTTTTATTTCTTTCACCGGCATTCTTATCCCTTTTGGAAATTTCATTGTCAGCCACAGATCACCTGGTTTAAAGTTGCAGCGAATCTTTCTCAATATTTTCTTTTCCCTGTTGTATTGATTTTGTTTCTTTACCTGCTCCGGGGTAGCTTTCTTTTTCTCTGCTCTTTTCTCTCCCTTTGCTCCAAACTTTCCTACAAACTTAAATTCATGTTCAATAAATCTTCCGTACTTATAAACATCATGTCTATGTGCCATGCCTCTGCTCCGTATCTGCTAAGTTTAATATATTGAGATTGTTAAATAAGCCGGGGCTTTTCCCCGTTTTCTCTTGCTTTTTCAGCAGGCGCATGATACACTATACCTGTCATAAGTATGGTGTGTATTGCACCTATCTGAGCATTGAAACCTAGCATTTCAATGCTCTTTCTTTATTACATTTTCGAACGTATGTACTGTATGTGAAAACCCGTGGAAAATGCACCAGTCAAGAGCTTTTATATACTGTGCTTCATCGATTAAGCCAATTACCGGATTATTCTTATCACGTACTCCAAAAAGCTCCGCTCTGACTTCTTCTCCCATATCCAGGCACATCACAACCATGGATGCCTGATCTGCACATAAAACTGCCTGCAGGTACTCTTTTCTCATCATATGATCTTTAAATATTTCCGTCTGGTCATACAGCTTTTTTCTTATCTGGTCCTCGTTCAACATTTACCCTTGCCTCCGAAAATGCTTTCTCAATCCTGCCCCAGCCGATCCGCTCCATGATCAACTCTGCTTCCTGTTTCATCTCAATAAAGTTTAGGACTGTATATATCTGTTCTGCCGCCATGGCAGCCTGTCCGTATTTTCCTGCAACAAATGCCGCCTCAAAACTTTGTGCACAATTTGCCGCCCAGTCTTCCATTTCTTCCGGTGTTTTCATTGTCGTCCTCCACAATGTCATAATAAAATTTCAGCTCCGCCTCTTTCGCCAGCATCATAGAAGTTGCGAGTCCTTTATTTTCCCATCGTGTTTTTGTGTCGGAAATCTGCTGGTTGAACTCCGAACGCTTCATCTGCGGTTTTTTTATTGCTTCCCCCAGCTTCTCTTCCAGACTGTCTGCTATCTCCTGCATCCACTCATACCCGCAGTCCATCCCGATTGTTAAATCACGAAGCATAAAAGTCTCTTCTTTTGTCAAATCTAATGTGATCATCTTTCTCTCCTCATTTCTTTGAAAAATAATGTGCTCCGGTCTTTCTCCATGGTGTCCCATAATCAGACCACTCACCTTCCCGGAAATAATAAATTCCCGGATATCCTCTCTGTTCTACTTCCATTTTTACCGCCTGGTACGTCTCCTCTGACGGTTCCCAGATGTCTGCCATCCCGCCGTCCCAATATGATGCGAATTGATTCTTCTGTGATATCACACCGGAGATTGTATCCGGCCACTGTCCGGATGTATCCTCTGCCCTGTTTAAAATCACGTCTGCGACCAGGCGTTTTCCCTGCAATCCCTGATTCCCGGCTTCCGCCTCGACACAGATCGCGAGAAGTTCCAAGCTGTCCCAATATTCTTCCTCTTCTATATCCACGGGATCTGGTTGTACCGGTGCAACCGGTGTGATCTGATCAAATACACCGGAGACAGGCTGACCGGAGACAGCCGCCGGCCGTAAAATATAAATCACTGCGTACATGATGATGATTACGATTACCATCACATAAAATGGTTTCTTATTTTTCATTGTCACTCTCCTCAATCCGGCATCTCCTTATATTCAAACGTGATCTTTATTCCCGCCAAATCTGTCAAGCTGTATAAATCTTTCAACCTGATCTTTTCCGGATGGTTGATTCGCTCTGTAACTGTCCGCTCTGGAATCCCACTTTTTAAACTCACGTCCTTCGTTGTCAGATTCTTTGCTCTGAATCCACCAGTCAATAAACCGGCTACATAGTCATAGCGTTTCTTTTCTTTGTTCTCGCATAATTTGCTGCCCACTTTTTTCTCCTTTCAATTATTTCCTTGCATTTCCCGCTCCTTGTTTTTTATAATTGTCTTATCAACTGAACAAGGAGGTTTCTTATGTTACATCAGTACCACATTGATTTTTCACAACTTTCTCCTGATGAGAAAGCAGCTCTTAGTGACCGCATCGACAACATTTCATTCACCGGTATCCAGTGGGAACAGGGTTTTCAATCTGGCACTTTCTTCATTGAGGAGAATTTTGACCTCGGACTTTTAAAAATCCCTGACTGTTGCCATCTTTTCCGCGTTATGTGAAAAACTTCACTTCGTAATCCACGTTGTACACCTACAGCGTGGATTTTCTTTTACTGCTGCACAAGCTGTTTCTTTGATGTCTCGATCTTATCCCTGGTGATCAGTACATCCGCTACGTTCTGAATTATGAGCAGATCAATGGGTTTTAACTGGTCAATTTTCTTTATGAGCTCTTTTTTCTTTTCTTCCATGTTTTTCTCCTTTCATGTGCTGTGTTGTTGTGCCCTATGCCTACATTATATTCCCCTTCGCCAATTTGTCAACACTTTTTTGTCCCCTTTGCCAACTTTTTTATTGACTTAACATTTTTCAGGTGTTATTCTATGTTTAGAAAATTAGATATGGAGGTGTGACATGGCGCAGGGAGAACGTGTTAAGGAATTGCGAAAAGCACTTAATCTTACATTGGAAAAATTTGGTGAACGTCTTGGTGTTGGCAAAACAGCGATATCAAAGTTGGAAAAGGGAGAAAGGAACCTCACCGATCAGATGTGTAAATCAATCTGCCGGGAGTTTAATGTAAATGAGACATGGCTCCGTGATGGCGAAGGTGAGATGTTCCAGATTCCAGATGACGAGGATGCAGCACTGGTTTCTGAGATTCTCGAGCACACGGACAGGCGGTTTTATCAGGCTGTATTAAATATCGTTCGTACATATTCACAGCTTTCGCCAGAATCGCAGAGTGCTTTGGATGTTTTTGTTGATCAGCTGCTTGAGAATGCAAAAAACCGGAAGGATTAATTTTCCTTCCGGTTTTTCTTATATTTAACATTTATTATGGCATTTCTTGTCAATTACATGTATAATAATTTTAAAAAAATTATGCTTTGGAGGTATCATTATGAATAAAAAAGTTGCTATTGCTTTGGTTATTTTTGGATGCAGCTCTCTCTTTGGTTCTCTTGATTATTTCGGTAATGGTTTCTATGGATACGGTTTTCTCTTCTTTTTTCTTGGGCTTGTGCTTTTGTTTATAGGCTTAAAATTTTCTGGTGCAAAATTTCGCACCTCGACCTCTGAGGATACTGATTCATCTAATAACCCATCTCTTCAAACGCCTAAGCCTCACTCAGCTAGTTATAAATATGCTCTCACGCAACGCGAAACAAATGCCATGAATGCATTTCTTTCTCCACTTTCAAATACTCCAGTTTATGAAATAACAGCTACAGGAGATTATAAAAAGCCTTTACTTGTCAAAAATCTTGTGGCAATGCCTCACACCAATATTTCTAAATCAACATCCTCAGATAAATACTTTCGTTTTATTTCTATTGATGTTGAAACAACTGGTCTAAATGCTACAAGTGATATCATTGAGGTGTCAGCCATTAAATGGATTGATCAGGAACCCGTTGAAAAATTTTCAACATTATGTAAAACAGATACCCCTATTCCAGTTGATGCCGCGCGAATAAATCATATTACTGATGAAATGGTTGCTGATGCCCCTTATTTTTATAATATTGTCCCAGACCTACAAGATTTTATTTCTGATTTTCCATTGGTCGGACATAATATTGATTTTGATTTAAAATTTTTGCAGAGATATGGACTTAATCTTTCATCAGACAAACGTCTCTTTTTTGATACACTTGATTTGTCGAGAAAATGTATTAAAAAAGATAACGGGAAAAATTATTCCGACTATTATGATCGCGTATCTGATTATAAATTGGACACAGTTGCAAAGTTTTTCAATATCAAATGTCCTGTAATGCACCGTTCCATTTGTGATTCTTATGTAACCGGTCTTGTATTCTTAAAATTAATTGCTTTAATCACAAAATAATTAATAAAAACAAACCCGGAAGGTATGGCTGCCTTCCGGGTTTTATTATTTTAATTCAAAATGTTTTCTCATGATCGTTAATATCTGCTTTAGAAATTTCTCATCCGACTGATCCATCCTGTCTATATATTCCTTCAACTGCATTTTCATATTTTCAAGCATACTGCTGCCCCCCTCCTCGTGGCTTTTATCTTCATCCGTAAGTGTAGTTATAAGCAGCGCGCTCTTCTTATGTTTGTATTATATTTATTATACCTGTCATTTGCAAGGTTTGTCTCAATATTGAGACAGATTTTTTGTATAATCCCTGGAGTACTTCGATTCGTACAGATCTTCCAGTGGTACCTTGAGCTCTCTTGCAAACTCCTCCAGGTCATCTAGTGTCGGACTCTTTTGTCCTCTTAAGATCCGGTATGTAGTCGCCCTGGAAAATGGTACACGCTCGATCAGTTCCCTTGCCTTGATATCTTTTTGTTCCATGATTTCCTGAATTTTTATCTTTGCCATAGGCAAATTATAGAATAATACGTTTGTGGAAAATACTGGAAATTTATGGTAAATCCGGTTGCACCGGTGCAACTTTGCGTTCAGTTGGTGACAAAATGTTACCAACTGAATATTTTTTCTATTCCTTTTTTATCTTATTTATGTATAATGTAATTAAATTCTACAAAACAAAAGCCGCATCACGATAAAGTGATACGGCAATGTAACTGCTCTGAATGAACAATTCCTCAACAAGTATATTGTATCATTCAGAGCAGCCATGCGCAAGTGAAATACTACTCACTGGCTGTTATTTTTATACTTAATTTTAGGAGGATGATACAATGGCTACTGCAAAAAAATTACCTTCCGGATCCTGGAGGTGTCTGGTGTTTAGTCACTATGAATATATTACCGGCAAAGACGGAAATGTAAAAAAGAAACGGGTTTATGAATCATTTACATGTGACGATCCAAGCCCAGCCGGCAAAAGAAGATGTGAAGCTATGGCAGCAGAGTATGCCGATAAAAAAGAACAGAGTAATCTTTCAAGTTATAAATTGACCTTCCGGGAAGCTGTGGATGCATATATCGTTGAGCGTTCTCAAATTCTATCTCCGGCATCAATCAGGAAATACAGAAGTATGCAAAAAGAATTTTCCATGCTCGATGATTACAAAATAAGGGATATTAACAAAAAAATTGTTCAGCAATATATAAATTCTATCTCTGGATCACTGTCTCCAAAAACCGTAAGGGACCGGCATGGTCTTATTACAGCGGTTTTAAAACGATACAACCCGGATATTATTTTGAATACTACTCTTCCAAAAAAGAAACGCATTGAGAGAAGCATTCCATCAGAAAGCGACATCAAGGCTTTAATAAGTGCAGCCAGTGGAACAGAAATGGAAGTCCCTATATACTTGGGCGCGTTCGGTATGATGCGTCGCGGAGAAATATCAGCATTAAAAAAGTCAGACTTTAAAAATAATGTTATCCATGTAAGTAAAACTATGGTTCTGTCGCCTGATAATAAATGGATTGTGAAAGCACCGAAATCTTATGCAGGTGATCGTTTTGTTCCTGTTCCACAGTTTGTTGTTGATGCATTCATGGCATTGCCGAACGATGGTGTAAATATGACTCCAAACATTATCACGTCTCGTTTTGAACATGTACTGAATAGTGCAGGCATTGATCATTTCCGTTTTCATGATTTAAGACACTATTCTGCCAGTATACAACATGCTCTTGGAATACCTGATGCTTATATTATGCAGGCTGGTGGATGGGGAGATGATAGAGTGTTGAAAGATGTTTACAGACATACTTTTGAGGAATCTGAAAAGAAAATGGGGAATATAGCAATTAATTATTTTGATAGTATGCAACACGAAATGCAACACGACACAAAAAAAACACCGTAAACTCGGTGTTTTAAGAGCAGGGGATGAGAGAATCGAACTCCCACCAAAGGTTTTGGAGACCCCTATCATA
>ERZ773158.797-NODE-797-length-34439-cov-6.053891_pt1 | contig 34439 bp, 21 predicted proteins | sample MGYA00511918_ERZ773158 | MGnify/ENA primary metagenome ERZ773158 (study PRJEB29015, sample SAMEA2737876) | human gut metagenome | biome: human gut; feature: human-associated habitat; material: faeces | place: China | collected 2012 ...
ATTACCGCGAAGGGATGCATCCGGCTCTCGTGGAGCCGATGCCCGCAGCCATGCCGGCCGAAAAGCACAAGCGTCCCCAGGTGGAGCGTTTCCTGCCCACGCGCCGCCGCATCGACCGCGAGATCAACAAACTCAAATTCGCCTACAAGGGCGAAGTGATGATGGGTCTTACGGCCTCCTACGGTACGGTTTCGAGCGACGACACCGACCTCATGCTCATCTTCGACAACATCGATGCGGATGCCACGATCGCAACGGTAAAACCCTTCGTCGGTTATTTCTACCGCGATAACAACTGCATCGGCATCCGTTTCGGATACAGCCACATGGGCGGCACGCTCGACAACACCTATTTCGATGCGGGCGAGGGCAACGACCTCTCGGGGCAGCTCCCCTACGTCGATCTTTCGAGCGACGAATACTCATTCGGCATTTTCCACCGTTCTTATGCGGGGCTCGACCCCAAAGGACGCTTCGGACTCTTCGCCGAGTTCGAGCTGGCGCTCTCGACGGGACATTCGAGCTTCGCATACGACCCGGATCATAACGAAGGAGGCGCACCCAACCGCACCTACAACGACAAAACGCAGGTAAAGCTGGCGTTCAACCCGGGAGCTGCCGTATACATCTTCCCCAACGTCTGTGCGACGATTTCGTTCGGGCTGGGCGGCATACAGTATACGAGCATCACCCAGAAGGATGCCGACGGCAACAAGATCGGTTCACGCAAGGCTTCGAACATGCGTTTCCGGCTCAATATCGCGGCCATCAACTTCGGTATGACGATACATTTGTGGGACAAGAAAAAGCAGTAAACTATGAAATACCTACGCATACTCTTTTCGGCGGCGGCGCTCCTGCTGGCAGCGTCGTGCATCGAGAACGACCTACCGTATCCCACCATCGAACTCAGCATCCGCAGCATCGAAGGCGAGGGGTTCACGGTGACCGGCATCAGCCTCGTGAACCGTACCGTGACGCTCACGCTGGACGAGAAGACCGATATCCGCAAGGTCACCATCGACAAGGCGGAATTCGATGTCGCCACATCCAACCCGATGATGACCGACAAAGAGAAATTCATCAGCCAGATCAGGACTTCGCAGCCGCTGAGCGGGGAGTTCGACCTGCGGGCGCCGCTCTATGTCACGCTCTCGCTCTACCAGGACTACGAGTGGACGATCGTGGCCGAGCAGCCCATAGCCCGGTCGTTCACCGTCGCCGGGCAGATCGGATCGACACTGATCGACACGCAGGCGCGTACGGCCACGGCCTATGTCGCCGAAGGCACCGACCTGAAGGCCGTCACGGTCACCAGCCTCAAGCTGGGGCCTGCCGACATCACCGCCTACTCGCCCACGGCCGAGGAACTTTCCGCCACGGGCTTCGAAACGGTTCGTCTGGTCGACGTCACCTGCCACGGCCGCACGGAGCGGTGGATGCTCCATGTCCAGCCCACCAACGTGAAGATCGGTGTCCGCGAGATCGACCTCTGGAACAACACGGCCGTCGTAACCACGATGGTTACGCCCGAAGATTACGCCACCGCCGAAATCCAGTACCGTCTGAAGGGTACCGCCGACTGGCAGACGACGCAGAAGGGCGCACAGGACGAAAGCGGCATCTTTACGAGCTCGATCGCACCCGAATGGACAAGCCTCACCAACGATGCGGGCATCCCCGTAAAACGCCTCGTCACGACCAAGGGCGTCTACGCCGGGCAAACGTATGAATTCCGGCTTCTCGTCGGCGGGCAGCAGACCGAAACCGCCGAATACACGGCACCCGCGGGCGACACGATTCCCGACGGGAACATGGAAAACCCGGGCTTGTCGTGCTTCACGAGCGAAAATACGAATGCGGAGTTCTGGGCCAGCGGTAACAACACATTTGCGGATAAGCTCTGTAGGCAGGGGACTTTCAACGGAATGGGCGGCAGCTATTGCGCGAAACTGGCCGCGGCAGCCCCTCCCCTCGTCAACATCGCAGCCGGCAACCTGATGTCCGGCATCTTCTACAAAGACGGCCTGTGGACGGGCGTAGTAGAATTCGGACAGCCCTACAACTGGACGGCGCGCCCTTCGGGCATGAAGGTGAAATACCACGCGACACTGGGCACGATCGACGCAAGCAAACATTCCGGGGCCCCGGTCGGCATAGGCGACCCGGACAAAGCCCGCATTTTCGTCGCCATCATCGACTGGAACGCCCGGCACCGGGTCGCTTCGGGCACCAAAGACCCCACGGGCATTTGGGATCCGGCGGAAACCACCCAGACCGCAGAAGGGAAACTCATCGCCTACGGGTCGCTGTTCGTCGACAAGTCGACCGAAGGCGAGCAAATGGTAGAGGCCACCCTGCCGCTCAACTTCTACGACCCGGCTGCGGGACGCCCCACCGGCAAGTACAGCATCATCATCTCCTGCTCCACGAGTGCCTACGGCGATTACATGGTGGGCTGCACGACGAATGTAATGTACGTCGACGATTTCCAGTGGGTCTATTGACCCGGCGCCGGACAAGTCCGCCGGCAACTCAGAAGATATAAAGAGAAAAGGCTGAACCCCTGGGTTCAGCCTTTTTGCTGTAGATTCAGACTTTTCAATTCCTGCCGGAGTTATCTCCGAGCAATCCGGCAGTATTTGTCATAGCGTCCTATCACGTCGTTCACGTAGGCCAGCGTCTGCCGGCTGCCGGTGAAACGTCCGCACTTGACCGCCTCGCTCTCGTAATACTCGGGCTGCGCCTTGAGTTGCAGGTAGCGGGCCACGACCTCCCACGAATTGGGATCCTCGCCGTTGAGCCGTGCCAGGCGCCTCGCATCGTTCACATGGCCGATCCCGCTGTTGTACGAGGCCAGGATGATGCTCATCCGATCCTTCTCGGGAGTCCCCTCGGGGAAACGGAGCGTGTTCATAATCTTCGACATCAGCTTGTTGGCCAACCATATGTTGGTCTCGGGATTGGAGACCTGCTCGGTCGGGACGTCGAACTGGCGTGCCACCGAGGGCATGATCTGCATCAGCCCGCGGGCCCCGCTGCGCGAGGTGATGTCGGGCGTGAACCGCGATTCATGGTAGGCGATGGCGCTCATCAGGCGCCAGTCGTGGCCCTCTTTTTCGCTGATGTTGCGAATGACATTGTCATAAGCCGAGATCACATAGTCGCCCTCACCGAGCAGCGAATTGCCGAAATCGGCCGCATCGTCGTTCAGCAGCATGTCGTCCGTCACGGGTGTGCTGAACTGGGCGTTAAAGCCGTAAAAAGTCGTCAGGATTGTTAAGAACGCAAAAGTTAAAACTGTCTTTTTTAACATAAAATGTTGTTTTGCGGGCAGTTCATACCGCGCAGAACAATACGCTAATCATAGAAACCCCATGAGATACCGATTTTAAACATGCCCGGATTGAGCGGGTAACCCGCCGCGGAGAAATACTCCCCGTTTCCGAACAGTCCCTTGTTCACATGCTGATATTTGAGGAATATCCGCATTCTCTTCCACTTTCCCATGACGAAGGCGTCCATGTAGGGGTAATTGCCTACTTCGACGTCCCGTTGGTTGTAATAGGCCGACAGCGCAGGGTTGTAACTGGGCGCATAATAACGCGTGTTATAGCGTCCGTCCAAACCGATCTGAAGGCGTAATACGTTGCGCACGACCCAGAACTCGTAATAATACGAAAGGAACGCGCTCAAAAGCGGAACGGGTGCAACTTCTTGATTCGTACTCCACTGCAACAATACCCTGTTGTCCAAATGAAGTCCGCCTAAGCGGAAATCTTTGCGAGCGTACACACTCGTGAGGCTTACGTTGTCACTGCTTTGGGCGATCTGGCTCTCCTTGTCGTAAAAGATCTTGTTGCCGACCACACCTTGCCATGCCCCCGCTTCAAACGCATAATCGGGGACTGAAAACTTCACCTCGAACCGAGTTTCATTCTCCTTATTCAAAGGAGTGGACCACACGTAGTGGTTCGAGAACAGATTCTCCTGCCAGTAGTTGGGCGAACGCCGATCCATCGTGAACCGGCCTTCGAGAATCAGGGGGTGTCCGCGGAGATATCCCGTCAGCGCCAGGTGGGCGCCGATGGTGAGGTCTCCGCCTCTGTATCCCGACGGGTAGAACTTGAGGTTCGCGTCCCAGTCGACATATTTCTTTATCTTTCCTCCGACGGAACCGTATGCGAAATAGCTGGTCTTGTTGACCTTCGTATACTTTCCCGTCTGGTAATCCCTCATTTCGAATTGCGAGTAGGTATGCATGTCGATACCGATGCCTGCATCAATCGTGCCTACCACGCCGTTACGATCCCAAGGCTGTGCCTGCACGAAGAAGCGGTTCGAAATCACACGCTCGTAGATCGAGTCGCGCGTCTGGTCGGGGTTGATATACCAGTTCTGGTAGTAGTCCAGCGTATCGGGCACGAAATTGCCCTGTTCGTCCCGGTGCGCCCTTTCGTCGATATACCGCGCATATTTGTCCGAATAGACCTTGCTCCACGAACTGTACTGGAACGAATGGCCGATATAGACCGCCGACAGGTCGGCGAGCGAAAAGTCGTTCTCCGTCACGCGTTGCAACGGCAGGGCGTAGGACTGCGTGATGAAAAAGGCGTTGTTGCGGTAAGTGTTCTGCGCCTCGGCATCCGACAGCTTCATCGGCACGCCCGAAGGCATCTGGAACGTCGTATCTGCGATAGCCCATGTCCCGACCACGCCGCCGTTCTCCTGCTGTTCGATGTGGTTGTTGTAATAGGCCGCATGCACCGAATAGCGCTTGCCCGTATGGCTGAAGGCGACCGACAGGTTGTGGTTCTTCGTCCGTGACCAGACATATTGTCCGCGCGTTCCCCGTGCCTTGTAGTCGACGTTGAACCCGGTCGTGGGCGAAATATTCTGCGCGTGCATGATATTGAAGTTCTCCTCCCGGAAACGCTTCTGCCCCGACTCGAGGTACGTCATGCGGATGATGGGCTTCTTCGTATTGTAGAACGGAACGTTCTCCATGTCGTACGTATACGCATAGTAGGGGCTCGCAAAACTGAAATCAAAGAACTGCGGCCGCCGGAAATAGTTCATCGGCAGCGATGTCTGCCCGAGGGCGCCCTGCGCGATGTCGCCCACCTCCTCGCGGAAGAAGGGGTAGTCGATGCGCCAGTCGGTGAGCGTCGTGTCGAGCGGGCTTATCTCCACGCGGTTGTAGTCGCGCTTGACGCTCCAGCGAAAATTGTTCAGGGCGCGGATCGAATCGCTGAAAAAATACGATTCGAGCGGCTTGCGGATCCGGCGTTCCTTCTTGGTCGTATCCTGCGGCTGGCCGTCCTGGCCCTCCTCCCCCTCCTCGCCGGTCTGCTCGTAAGGGTTCGTACCGTAAAGGTTCCCCGTCTCCCCGCGCTGCTGGGCACGCTGCAGCGTCCTGGCGTTGAAACCCTGCGAACGGACGATGCCGGGCGCTGTAAGGAACAGACCGAGCAAAGCTGCCAGCAATATTCTATTCGTCAACCTCGACATGGAACGCTAATCCGGGGCAAAATTAATAAAAATTCTTAAAATACACAACTATCCGGCTTGTCCACAGCCTTTTGCCTTCATCGACAACCAGCGTACGACCGAGGTTGCGATGTAGAGGACGATCACGACCGGCACGGCACGGACACCCAGCACGGCCAGCAGGAGCGCCGCCGATACAATAAAAACATAACGCACCCCGTTGCCTTTCCAGGCGAAGTGCTGGAATTTGAAGGCGAACATCCGCACGGGCGAAACGAGCAGCCACGACATCACAGGGATGAGCAGCAGCAACCAGTAACCCAAGTCGAAACCCGTCTTCACCTTAATCCACCCCAAAGATATGAAAAACAGCGCATTGGCTGGAGTAGGAAGGCCGCAGAACTCGGTATGCTGCGTCTCGTCGATATTGAATTTCGCCAGCCGCAGCGCCGAGAAGGCCGCCACCGCGAAACAAAGTGCACTGCCGCCGTAGCGCAGCCATGCTTCGGCATCCGCAGGCAGGGAATTGTTCCACAAGACGAAAAGCACGGCCGACGGGGCGAAGCCGAACGAGACCATGTCGGACAACGAGTCCAGTTGTACGCCGATGGCGGAAGGGCATTTGAGCAGCCGGGCCACGAAACCGTCGGAATAGTCGAAAACACCGGCGGCGATCGTGAGCCAGAAAGCCAGCGCCAGATCGCCGTAAACCAGTGCCGAAACCACCGCGAACGAGCCGCAAAGCAGGCTCGCAAGGGTCAGCAGGTTGGGTATGGTGAACAGTCTTATCTTCATCGGGAGTACAAAAATATTATTCCTGCAATAGGCGGCAAAGTTACAAAATATTTTTATCTTTGTCTCACTTAATTCCATATTATAACTTATGGCAAGCAATAAATATTGTGTCATCATGGCCGGCGGCATCGGATCGCGTTTCTGGCCCAAGAGCCGGCAGTCGATGCCAAAACAGTTCCTCGACATCCTCGGAACCGGGAAATCGTTTATCCGCCACACCTACGAGCGCTTTGCAAAAATCGTCCCCGCCGGGAATTTCCTCGTCGTGACGAACCACAAATACAAGGATCTGGTATTGCAGCACATCCCCGAAATCGGGGAGAAACAGGTGCTCTGCGAGCCGATCGGCCGCAATACGGCCCCCTGCATCGCCTATGCGGCCTATACGCTGCTCAGGGAGAACCCCGACGCCGAAATGATCGTCACGCCGTCGGATCACCTGATCCTCAACGAGGACGATTTCCGCACGATCATCGGCGAGTGCCTCGAATTCGCCGACCGGCACGACGCACTGCTGACCGTGGGCATCAAACCCACACGCCCCGATACGGGTTACGGCTACATCCAGGTTTCGGACGACCACACCATCAGCAAAGTCAAGTGCTTCACCGAAAAGCCCGATCTCGAGCTGGCGCAGACCTTCCTCCAGACCGGCGAGTTCTACTGGAATTCGGGTATCTTCATCTGGAAGGTGCAGGCCATCGTCGAGGCCTTCCGCAAATACCTGCCCGAGCACCATGCCATGTTCAGCGGCGTGATGAAGGCGCTGGGCACCGATGCCGAGAAGACCACCGTGGAGATCGTCTTCTCGGAGTGCCGCGCCATCTCGATCGACTACGGCATCATGGAAAAGGCCGACAACGTCTATGTCCGCTGCGGCGACTTCGGGTGGAGCGACGTCGGCACATGGGGCTCGGTCTACCAGCACGCCCGCAAAGACCGCTACGCCAACGCCGTCCCCGAAGAGGGGTGCTATGTCTACGACACGCGCAGCAGCATCGTCTCGCTGCCCAAGGGCAAGGTAGCGGTCATCAGCGGCCTGAAGGAATACATCGTCGTGGACACCGACGACGTATTGATGATATGCCCCCGCGCCGAAGAACAGAACATCAAGAAATTCATCGACGAAGTAAAGTTCCATAACGGGGACAAACATATCTGACACCTATGAAACGCATGCCGTTCCATACCACAGCCTTGCTGCGACGATTCGCTGCGGGCTTTTTTTTAGTGGCGGGGATGCTCTCGTGCTCCGCGCCGCAGGCCACCTTCACCAACCCGCTGCGCGACGGCGCCGACCCGTGGATCACCAAATACGACGGGCGCTATTACACCTGCTTCAAATCAGGACGCGGCATCGCCGTGACCGAATCGGACGACATGACGCGTTTCGAACGCGAGCGTGTTGTCTGGCAGCCCGCCGACAGCGGGGCGTGGAACAGCTTCAACATCTGGGCACCCGAGCTGCACCGCCTCCGCGGCAAATGGTACATCTACTACGCCGCGGCACCCGTCCCCGGCAGCCCCTTCACGGGGCAGCGCACAGGCGTGCTGGAGTGCGACACGCCGCTGGGCGACTACCGCGACCGCGGCATGCTCTACACCGGCGACAACCCCGACGGCAAGACGGACAACATCTGGGCCATCGACATGACGATCTTCGAACACCGGGGAGAGCTCTATGCCGTATGGTCCGGCTGGGAGCGCCAGCGCGATACCGACGCCACCGACCAGCTGCTCTACATCGCCCGCATGGAATCGCCGACCCGGATCGGGCCGCGCATCCTGCTCTCACGACCCGACCAGCCGTGGGAACAGGGCGACCACATCGCCCTGCAGGAAGGCCCGTCAGCACTGCGGCACGGCGACGACCTCTTCATCGTCTACTCCACGCGCGGCTCGTGGTCGCGCCACTACAAGCTCGGGCAGCTGCGCCTGCGCACCCCCGACAGCGACCCGCTGAATCCCGCATCATGGATCAAGAGCGGCCCCATCTTCACCGGCAACGACCGCATACACGGCGTCGGCCACGCCAGTTTCACCACCTCGCCTGACGGGAACGAATACTGGATCTATTACCACTCGAAAAAAGATACGGTACACAACTGGGGGCGCGACGTACGCCTGCAACGCTTCGACTTCGACGCCACGGGCAACCCCCGCTTCGGAGAGCCCGCAGAGCCGGGGCCCTACCCCATGCCCTCGGGGACACCCAAACACGCGAACTGATATGTCCGAACTATACGATATTTTCCGGGAACACCCGCACATCTCCACAGACACGCGCAACATCGGGGCTGATTCCATCTTTTTCGCCCTGCGCGGCGCGACGTTCGACGGCAACCGCTTCGCGGCGGAGGCGCTGGACAAAGGCGCGGCCTATGCCGTCGTGGACGACCCGGCAGCCGTCACCGACGAGCGTATGGTGCTGGTCGGCGACACGCTCGGGGCGTTGCAGGAGCTGGCACGCGAACACCGCCGCCGGCTGGCGATCCCGATACTCGCCATATCGGGCAGCAACGGCAAGACCACGACCAAGGAACTGGTGAGCCGCGTGCTGGCCGAACGCTTCGAGGTCTACGCCACGCGCGGCAACCTCAACAACCACATCGGCGTGCCGCTCACGCTGCTCGCCATGACCCGCGACACGCAGTTCGGCGTGGTCGAAATGGGAGCCAGCGCCTGCGGCGAGATCGCCCTGCTGGCCTCGATCGCCGAGCCCAACTACGGCATCCTGACCAACATCGGCCGTGCGCACCTCGAAGGCTTCGGCGGCCCGGAGGGGGTGCGCCGCGGCAAGGGCGAGCTGTTCGACTACCTGGCCGCGAACGGCGGCCGCGCCTTCGTACCCCGCGAGGACGAGATGCTGACGAACATGGCCGCCGAACGCGACGGGCTGGCCGCGGAGTATTACAGCATCACGCTGGCCGAGGACCTCGAAAACCACCTCGAAGGGCATTACAACCGGTTCAACATCGCCGCAGCCGTGGCCGTCGGACGTTATTTCGACGTCGCCGACGAGCGTATCCGCCATGCTGTCGGCAGCTATGTCCCCGACAACAACCGCTCGCAGCGCACCGAGACGGGGCGCAACACGCTCATCGTGGACTGTTACAACGCCAACCCCTCGAGTATGCGGGCATCGGTCGCGAATTTCCTCGCCGAGCCGCCCGGCATGCGCACCCGCCGCCTGCTGATCCTGGGCGACATGCTCGAACTGGGCGCCTGGTCGGCGGAGGAACACGCCGCTGTCATCCGCCTCGCAGCACAGGCTCCGCAGACGGAGGTGATGCTCGTCGGACAGGAATTCGCCAAGGCCCGTGCCGACATGGAGCCGCAACCCGCCCGGATCACGCTCTTCGCCGATCGGGAACACCTCATCGCGGCGCTCCGCACACACCCCGTGGACAACGCGCTGGTGCTGATCAAGGGTTCGCGCGGCATCGGACTGGAAAAAGCGGTCGGGGAGCTGTAGCCCCGCCGCCACGACCCGCCGGGCACCAACCCGGTACAGGCACGATACGCAGGAACAAAACGCCGGTAAACGAACCGGAAGGGCACGCCGCACAGGCAAAAAAACACCGACTGAGAACAACCTGAAACCCATAAGCCATGAAACACCTGCTGACAGCCATCCTCCTGCTGGCCTTCGCGCATACCGCCGCCGGCGAAAGGAACGTCTCGCTCGAACGCGATTTCGGAACGCTTTACGGCACGCTGCTCACCCCCGATGCAGGTACGGAAACCGTGGCCGTCATCATCGCCGGTTCGGGGCCCACTCCGCGCAACGGCAATGTAAACAGCTATCTCTACCTGGCGCAGGCGCTCGAAAAGGCAGGCATCGCCTCGCTGCGCTACGACAAACGCGGCATCGGTGCGAGCCGGTTCACGGAGCCGGAAAAAATGGCCGACGCCGTACTGGGGGATTTCATCGGCGACGCCGCGGCATGGGCCGACTACCTCGCCGGCGAAGGTTTCCGCCGCGTCGTACTGATCGGCCACAGCGAAGGGGCGCTGATCGCCTTCTGCGCGGCGCAGCAAACCCCGAAAGTCGCCGCCGTCGTTTCGCTGGCCGGCGCCGGCTACCCGCTCGACGAGATACTCCAGTTGCAATTGGCCTCACAACTCCTGCCCGACAACATGGATCTGCTCTTGCAGGCCAACGCGATCACCGCCGCCCTCAAACGGGGCGAACGGGTCGAATCCTGCCCGCCGCAGCTCGAAGCGCTGTTCCACCCTTCGGTACAGACGTTCTGGATCTCCAGCCTGCGCTACGACCCGCGCGAGGAGATCCGCAAGGTGCGGGTTCCGATACTCGTCGTGGGCGGGGACAACGACCTGCAGGTGCCACCAGACAATGCCGAGGCGCTGGCAAAGGCACAGCCCCGGGCCCGGAAGGCAATCATCGCAGGGATGACCCACCCGCTCAAAAAATGCACGGGACGCATGCGCATCGACCAGACGGGAGCCTACGGCGACAGCACGCTACCGATCGACCCCGACCTCGTGGCCGTCGTTACGCAATTCATCCGGGGGCTCTGATTTTTCCCTGCCGGAAAGACAAAACCGGATTATTTTTTTAATTTTGTATAAACCGATTCCGAACCAAACGACATACCGAACCATGAAACTCCTGATCAGCATCGAATACCGTACCCGCTGGGGCGAACAGCTCGTCATGCGGATCGGCAAACGGCGCATTGCGCTGCAATACGCCGACGGAGGCGTCTGGACAGGCGCCATCGAACGCTATACCCAGAGTGAAGATACCGAATACCGCTATGAAATCGAACGCGACGGCGCGTGCATCCGCAGCGAATGGCGGCCGCACACGCTGCGGCTCCCCGCCCGGGAGGGGGTGCGCACGCTGCGCATCCGCGACCGCTGGCAGGAGATGCCCTCCGACACGCCGTTCTACTCCTCGGCATTCACCCGGGGCATCTTCGGCCGCGGGAAAACCGGCAGTCCGAAGAAGGCTACAGGCAACATCACGCTGCGCGTCGTGCTGCCCACCCTACGGCCGGACGAAACGCTCGCCGTCGCCGGCAGCGGCCGTGAGCTGGGCGACTGGAAACGGATCGTCCCGATGGACGACAGCCGCTTCCCGGAATGGGAACTCACGCTGCATACTGCGCACCGGTTCGAATACAAATTCCTGATCGCCGACCGCAAGACCCTCACCCCCATCCTGTGGGAGGAGGGTGCCAACCGCACCTGGGGCGAGTTGCCCGGCGCTGGCGAACACGCCCTCGACGCCGCGGCATCCCCGCGTTTCCCCAAGCGCAGGTGGCGGGGCGCCGGGACGGCGATCCCGGTCTTCTCGCTCCGTACGGAAGAGGATTTCGGCGTCGGCGAGTTCTACGACCTGAAACGGCTCATCGACTGGGCGGCCGCCACCGGGCAGTGCGTCATCCAGGTACTGCCGATCAACGATACCACCATGACCGGTACATGGGAAGACTCCTACCCCTACAACGCCAATTCGACCTTCGCCCTGCACCCGCAGTTCATCCGGCTGCCCGCCGCGGGCGTCGTGGAGGACGACGAGTACCGCACCCTGCGCAGCGAGCTGAACGCCCTTCCCGAAATAGATTACGAGCGTGTCAACGGGCACAAACTGCGGCTGCTCCGCCGGGCGTTCGAACGCCACGGCGCCCGCACCGCGGCACGCCGCGACTACAAGGCCTTCATCGCCGCCAACAGACACTGGCTCATCCCCTATGCCGCCTTCTGCACGCTGCGCGACGAAACGGGCACGCCCGACTTCACCCGCTGGGGCGGTTTCGCCCGCTATGACCGCAAAGCCGTCGACGCCTATTGCCGCAGCCACAGCCGCGACATCGCATTCCACTGCTATGTCCAATACCACCTGCATACGCAACTGTCCGAGGTCTGCGCCTACGCCCGCGACCACGGCATCGTCCTCAAGGGCGACCTGCCCATCGGCATCAGCCGCACGAGCGTCGACGCATGGCTCTACCCGCACCTGTTCCACATGGACTCGCAGGCCGGGGCCCCGCCCGACGCATTCTCGGCCGTCGGCCAGAACTGGGGATTCCCGACTTACAACTGGGAACGTATGGCACGCGACGGCTACGCCTGGTGGCGGGCACGCATGGCCAAGATGGCCGAATACTTCGACGCCTTCCGCATCGACCACATCCTCGGGTTCTTCCGCATCTGGGAGATTCCCACGCATGCCGTACACGGGTTGCTGGGCTATTTCAACCCCGCCCTGCCCTATTCCGCAGATGAACTGCGCGGCATGGGCTTCGACACGCAGGACGGACGCTACACCACCCCGGCGCCCGACGAGCACACGCTCGGGGAACTGTTCGGCGACCTGGCCGGCGAAGTTCGCGCCACCTGCATGAAGGAGGGGCGGTTACTGCCCGCCTATGCCACCCAGCGCAAGGTCGCAGCCCGCTTCCCGGGCGACGACGAACACCAGACCCGGCTGCGGGAAGGGCTTATGGCATTGCTCGACGACGTGCTCTTCATCGAAGACCCGCGCCGCAAGGGCTATTTCCACCCCCGCATCGCCCCCCACTCGACGCACGCCTACCGCCGGCTCGACGGAGAGCGCCGTGCAGCTTTCGACCGGCTCTATACCGACTTCTTCTACCACCGGCACAACCGTTTCTGGCAGGAATCCGCCCTGCGCAAGCTCCCGGTACTCCTCTCGGCGACCGAGATGCTGACCTGCGGCGAAGACCTGGGGATGATCCCCGACAGCGTCCCCGAAACGATGCACGAACTGCAAATCCTCTCGCTCGAAATCCAGCGCATGCCCAAGACGCCGGGGGAACTCTTCGCCGACCCGGCGCACTACCCCTATTTCTCGGTCTGCACCACTTCGACGCACGACATGAACCCGCTGCGGGCATGGTGGGAGGAAGACCGCGAACTCACGGCGCGCTTCTACCACGAAGCACTCGGCATCGGGGGCGACGTTCCCTATTTCTGCGAGCCGTGGATATGCCGGCGCATCCTCGACATGCACCTCAATTCCCCGGCGATGCTCACCATCCTGCCGTTACAGGACTGGCTTTCGACCGACGGGGAGCTGCGCTACCCCGACCCGGCCAAGGAACGCATCAACGTCCCGTCCATCCCCCGCTACCACTGGCGCTACCGGATGCACCTCCCGCTCGAGGAGTTGCTCCGCAAGGAGACCTTCAACGAATCGCTGCACGACATGATCGCCTGCAGCGGGCGCCGCTGACGGGCGTACTGCGGCACCGCCGCTCCCGGCTACAAAAAAGGGGTACTCCGATGGGTACCCCTTTTTATCATGCAGCCGCGACGAAGGCTCAGCCATTCCCCTCCAACCACTTCAGGAAGTCGTCGACCCGCGACCGGCTCACCACCATCTCGAACTCAGGACGCGGACGTGCCGTGATCTTCAGCCGGTTGCCCAGATATTTCACGATGCTGACGATCGCCGGCATGGCGATGATGCAGCTGCGCGATATGCGGAAAAACCGCCCGGGATCCAGTTCGTCCGAAAGGACGTCGAGCGACTGATCCACAACATAGCGGTTGTTATCGCTCGTGACAAGGTAGGTGTTTTTCTCTTCCGAGTAGAAATAGGCGATGTCGGTGGTTTGTACCGGAACGATCCGGTCGTTGAAACGCACGACATAGCGCTGTTTGTATTCGCGCGGGCTGCGGATCGCGTTCAGCAATACGTCGGGGTCGATACCCCCGCTCCGCACCCGGCAGCGCTCCACGGCACGCCGCAGCGCCGCGGGGTCGATCGGTTTGAGCAGGTAGTCGATGCTGTTGACCTCGAACGCCCGCACGGCGTAATTGTCATATGCGGTGGTCATGATGACCCGCGCCGTCACATCCGCCTGGCGGAATATCTCGAAGCAATCCCCGTCGGAGAGCTCCACGTCCATGAAAATCACATCGGCACTGTTCCCCGGCGTGCGCAGCCAGAGCACCGTCTCCCTGACCGAGCCGGTCGTCCCGACGATCCGTACGTCGGGAAAATGCTGGGTCAGCGCTCGCGCCAGGTTTGCCTGGGCCATCATTTCGTCTTCTACGATCAGTACGTTCATATTACAGCAACGGTAAGGTGACACAATATTCGGTATCGGTACGGCGTATCCCGATCGGGATGCCCGACAGGTCGAGGTACTGCTGGCGGATGTAGTTCAGCCCCACACGGGTCGAGGTAGTGCCGGATACCTTCAGCTGAAGGTTGTTCGACACCGTCACGGCTCCGGCCCCGGCGACGATGCGGATCACCAGCGGCCGGTCGGCCCCCACCGAGTTATGCTTGATGGCGTTTTCGATCAGCAGCTGCACCGAGCAGGGCAGGACATGGCGGTTCATGGCCTCGTCCGGAATGTCGGTCTCCACGCGAAACCCCTCGGGGAAACGCACCTGCAACAAGTCGACGTACATCCCCACGAAAGCCATCTCCTCGCGCAGGCGCACGAGCGTCTCCTCCTCGTTCTGGAGCATGTAACGGTAGATGCCCGCCAGTTTATGGATGTAGGCGCTGGCCTGCTCCGTGCGCTGCTCGCAGACCAGGCAGTCGAGGATATTGAGCGAGTTGAACAGGAAATGGGGGTTGACCTGCTGTTTGAGTTTCATGTAACGGAACTGCGCCTGGTGCGCCTTGCCGCGCTCGGCACGCAGCACGGCACGCGCGACTAGGGCGTAATCGACCATAAATACGACCGAATAGAGGGTCACCTCGACCAGCAGGGTGACGATCCACAGTTGCAGGAACTCCCGTGCGGAGAACGAGCGGTCGAAGGCGAACGGCAGGTGCAACCCCGTAATGAGCGCCACGCAGGCCGACGTGAACAGCACGAACAGGAGGAACGCCGCGATTTCGGCGATCAGACCGTGCCGGGTTTCACGCCTGCGCGTATGCCGGACATAGATGATATTGACGCACAGCAGGATAATCAGTGCCGCGGAGTTCGAAGCCAGCAAGTCGGCCATGTGGTAAAGGCGGTCTGTGGAGAAGGAAGGCGATGAGAAGAGCTCGACATAGGCCAGCCTCAGCACGAAAATCACCCCCACGGCCAGCAGCAGCAACCCGATGCGGGGCGTCCAGGCCGAGGAGCGGCTCGCCGTGTCGTCGCCGCGGCGGAACAACTTGGTGAACCACACGATGCTCCAGCCCAGAATCTCGGTGGTTATGAAAGTCGACACGGCATGCACCACGGGCGGGGCGTGCAATAACAGCTCGATCAGCTGCGCACCGCCCGTACCCAGCAGGTAGCCGATCACGTTGACGACGATCACGCTGGCAGCGGTGAACTCCACGTTCAGGCCCCGTTTTAGGCAGATCAGCACGATCAGCACGATCGTCAGCAGCGTCAGCACCAACTCGTCGTTGATCCCCGCCAGATGGCATGAAAGGGCGACCACGGCATGGAGCACGGCGAACAGGTGGATAATTCCGGACACTTTGAGCGATCGCATATAGGCTGACTGAGGCTGTATTAAGTATATACGGGTTTCGTTTATTTATGAATAAAGGTAGTGTTTTTCCGCGTAAATTCCAAATCGTCCCCCTCGGGCTACCGTTCGTCGTAAAAATCCGCCCGTTCATCCGGCTGATCCCTCCGTTCGTCGCCCGGCGGTTCGCCATCCGGATTTTTTTATTAAAATTTGTATAACCTGAAAACCAACCGAAAAACCGAAATGACCAAACCTAAACTCTCATTTTGGCAGATTTGGAACCTCAGCTTCGGCTTCCTCGGCGTGCAGATCGGATATTCGCTCCAGAATTCCAACACGTCGAGCATCTTCGAATCGCTGGGGGCAGATGTCAGCCACCTGAGCTACTTCTGGCTGGCGGCACCGCTGGCCGGCATGATCGTCCAGCCCATCGTGGGGCTTTTTTCCGACGGCACCTGGACGCGCTGGGGCCGCCGCATCCCCTACATCCTGGGCGGGTCGCTGATCTCGGCGCTGGCGCTAGTGCTCATGCCCAACTGCCCCAAACTGCTCGCCTTCGCCCCACTCGCCATGGGGGCTTTCATCCTGCTGTTCATGGATTTGTCGTTCAACGTCACGATGCAGCCCTTCCGAGCGCTGGTGGCCGACATGCTCGACGATTCGCAGAAGACACAGGGCTACGTGGTACAAACCTTCCTGATAAACCTCGGTGCGGTCGTCGGCGCTATCCTGCCGCTCGTCATGACATGGCTCGGCGTGTCGGACGAGGCCGCTCCGGGGCATGTTTCGCCGCACATCGCCTACTCCTACTATGCCGGGGGCGCGATCCTGCTGCTCACGGTGCTCGTCACCTCGTTCAAGACACGGGAATATCCGCCCGGGGAGTTCGCCCGCTACAACAACCTCTCCGAGGAGGACGCCAAACCGGTGAGCTTCGTCGGCCTCATGCGCAACGTCCCCGGCGTGATGGTGCGGCTGGGCGTCACGCAGTTCTTCTCGTGGGCGGCGCTCTTCCTGATGTGGACTTACCTCAAACCCGCCATCACGGGTGTAGTCACCGACCATGCCACGGGCGAAGTGCTCTCGGCCGGCGCCACGCAGACATGGGTCGGCGTGCTCAACGGCACCTACCCCATCCCCGCCTGCATCGCCGCCCTGTTCCTCGGGCGCGTCGCCGCGCGCTACGGCAACAAACCCGTCTACGCGGCCTGCCTGCTCGCCGGGGCGCTGGGCTTAGCGGGGTTGTGCCTGCTGCACGACCAGTACGCGCTGATGCTCCCGATGGTGGGGATCGGCATCGCCTGGGCGGGCATCCTCGCCATGCCCTACGCCATCCTGTCGCGCGCAGTCGAGCCACGCCGCATGGGCGTATACATGGGTATCTTCAATTTCACGATCACCGTCCCCCAGATCGTCATCGGACTGACCGGCGGTGCCATCGTCAAGTACTGCTTCGCCTCCGACGCGGCCGACATGCTGGCGCTCGCCGGGGTCTTCATGCTGCTGGCCGCCGTGTCGGTCTTCCTGGTCAAAGAACACAAGGCCCAATGACCTACAATCCATAAAATCAACTTATAAACTAACCAAAATTCTTATGAAACGATTTTTAACTATGTGTGCGGGTATCTTGCTCATATGTCAATTTACCCCCCCCCTCACGCTGGCGCAAAACGCTGGTTATGAGGTTAAAGGCGTAGTTGTCGACAAGTCCGGAATGCCGATCCTGGGCGCTACCGTCGTCGAAAAGGGCACGACCAACGGCGTCTCGACGGGCATCGACGGCGACTATGCCATCCGCGCCGCCGGCCCCGAATCGGTCATCGAAGTCAGCTATGTCGGTTACAAGACCGTCAGCCTGGTGGCCAGTTCGTCGCTGCTGGCACACCTCACGCTCGAAGAGGATGCCATGGGTATCGACGACGTGGTGGTGATCGGCTACGGTACGGTCAAGAAGAACGACATGACCGGTTCGGTCGTGGCGATCAAGGCCGAAGAGTTCAACCGCGGCGCCGTGGTCTCCACGCAGGACATGCTCAAGGGCAAGGTTCCGGGCGTACACATCATCCCCGGCGACGGCGGCCCCGGATCGAGCGCCACCATCCGCGTGCGCGGTGCGGCTTCGCTCAACGCCTCGAACGACCCGCTGATCGTGATCGACGGGGTACCCATCGCAGTCGACGGCGGCAAGGGTATGGCCAACCCGCTGGAGACGATCAACCCCAACGACATCGAATCCTTCACCGTGCTCAAGGACGCTTCGGCGGCGGCCATCTACGGTTCGCGTGCTTCGAACGGCGTCATCCTCGTCACCACCAAGAAGGGGCGCGGCAACACGCCCCGCGTATCGTACAGCGGCAGCGTGAGCGTCCAGACCAACTCCGACGAGCTGCCCGTGATGTCCCCCGGCGAGTTCCGCACCTACATCGACCAGGTGTATCCCGCAGGTACGACCACGGGCGACAAGGTACAGTCGATGCTCGGCGACAAGAACACCAACTGGCAGGATCTGGTCTTCCGCACCGCCATTTCGCATGACCACAACGTCAGCCTGATCGGCAACATCAACGACCGCATGCCCTACCGTGCATCGGTGGGCTACACCAACCAGCAGGGTACGCTCGAAACGTCGAAATACGAACGCGGGACGCTCGACCTGAGCCTCTCGCCCAACTTCTTCGACAAGCACCTCACGGTCAACCTCAACGCCAAGGGCGTCGTCACGTCGCAGCGCTACGCTTCGGGCGGCGTGGTGGGTTCGGCTGCCTTCTTCAACCCCACGATCGACCCCTACTTCCGCAACGACGACGGCTCGATCGACTACACGACCACCAACGGATACTGGAACTACGGATCGGGCCGCGGCGAGGACTTCACGCCCAACACCCTGCTGGGTGCGGGCCCGCTCTCGCAGCTCTACGACCGCGACAATACGGCGCGTGCCAAGCGTTTCATCGGCAACGCCCAGATCGACTATAAGGTTCACGGCTTCGAAGCGCTGCGTTTCAACCTCAACCTCGGCCTCGACGTATCGAGCGCCAAGACCTACGACGGCGTGAACCCCGGCTCGTTCCAGGCATACACCGACACCGAGGCCCGCGGCTGGGGACAGTATTCGTGGACGACGAACTTCCGCCGCAACCAGCTGCTCGAATTCTACGCCAACTTCAATAAGGAGTGGGGCATCCACCACCTCGACGTGATGGCCGGTTATTCGTGGCAGCATTTCTACAGCTCCGACCACTCGGTATCCTATTTCAACGAGACGCACGAGCAGAAGGGCGAGGATTCGCGCTACCCGTTCAACCGCCAGGAGAACTACCTGCTCTCGTTCTACGGACGCCTGAACTATTCGATCGCCTCGAAATACCTCTTCACCTTCACGCTGCGCGACGACGCCTCTTCGCGTTTCTCGAAGGATACCCGCTGGGGCCTCTTCCCTTCGGGCGCCTTTGCGTGGAACATCGCCGAGGAGAATTTCCTGAAGGATTCGCGTGCCGTCTCGGCCCTCAAGCTGCGCGTCGGCGTCGGACAGACCGGCCAGCAGGAGATCGGTTCCAACTACCCCTACCTGGCGCGTTACTACATGTCGACCGACGTCTACAAGACCTACTACATGGGCAGCGCCGGCCACATGTTCTACCTCACGCCGGGCGCCTACGACCCCAACATCAAATGGGAGACCACGACGACCTACAACGTCGGACTCGACTTCGGGTTCCTCGGCGGCCGCATCAACGGTAGCGTCGACTGGTACCTGCGCCAGACGGACGACCTTCTGAACAGCGTCATCACCCCCATGGGCTCGAACTTCGGCAACACGGTGCTCACCAACATCGGCTCGATGGAGAACAAGGGCGTGGAATTCAACCTGAATTTCATCCCCGTGCAGACCAAGGACTGGAACCTCACGGTCGGCTTCAACGGCACGTTCCAACACACCGAGTTCACCAAGCTCAACAACACCGACGACCCCGACTACAACATCCAGACGGGAAGCATCACCAAGGGCACGGGTAACCTGCTCCAGATCCACAAGGTAGGCTATGCGCCCTACACTTTCTACTGTTTCCAGCAGGTATACGACCAGGACGGCAATCCGATCCAGAACGCGCTGGTCGACCGTGACAAGGACGGCAAGATCACACAGGCCGACCGTTACGTGACCGACAAGAGCCCCAACCCCGACTTCTTCTACGGCATCAGCCTCAAGCTGAGCTACAAGAACTGGGACTTCGGCTTCAACGGCCACGGTTCGGCGGGCAACTGGGTCTTCAACGACTTCGCCTCGGCCAACTCGACGTCCAACATCGACATCAACGCCGGCAACCTGCCCAACTTCGCACGGCTGGTCAAGAAGACCGGCTTTACGAAGGCCAACAGCGGCGAGCAGTGGTATTCGGACATGTTCCTCGAAAACGCCTCGTTCTTCCGCATGGACGACATCAACCTCGGCTACACGTTCAACAAGATCGGCAACTGGAAGGGTTCGATGCGCGTCGCCTTCGGCGTGCAGAACGTATTCGTCATCACCGATTACAGCGGCGTAGACCCCGAAATACCGGGTGTCAACGGCATCGACGGCTCGATCTGGCCGCGCCCGCGCACCTATTCGCTGCGTCTGAATGTAAACTTCTAAAAACGAACGAACCATGAAAATCGACATAAAACATTTCGCTATGGCGGCGGCAGGTGCAGCGATGCTGCTCACTTCGTGCATCGGAGACCTCGACACCCTGCCCCTCAACCCGTCCGACTCGACCTCGGAGACCGTCTACGGGAAAGACGAGAACGGCTACCTGGCCGGGCTCACCAAACTCTATTTCAATTTCGTCTCGAACGACACCACCGACCTGCAGGTCAGCGACGGCGGCGCCTCGGAGCTCATCCGCGCATTCTGGACGATCCAGGAGGTTACGGCCGACGCCTGCAAATGCGCCTGGGAGAACGACGCCTGGGTACGCGCCATGAATACCAACACGTGGTCCGACGCCGACAACGACGCGACCTACGCCGTCTACGTACGTACGTTGCAGGGCATCGCCTACGTGAACGAATACCTGCGCCAGACCGCCTCGGACAAACTCTCCGACCGCGGCGTGAGCAGCGAACTGGCCGCCAGGATCCAGAGCTTCCGTGCCGAGGCCCGTTTCCTGCGCGCCTATTTCTACTGGATCGCCCTCGACGTGTTCGGCGACGTGCCGTTTACGACCGAGACCTCGCCCTTCGGCGGCGGTGTGAACCCCAAACAGGCCTCGCGCAAGGATGTCTTTGACTACTGCATCTCGGAGCTGACCGACCTGGCTTCGGACGAAAGCGCGATGCCTGCCGCACGCTCGAACTACCCGCGTGCCGACAAGGGTGCGGTCAACGGCCTGCTGGCCCGCATGTACCTCAATGCCGAGGTTTATGCCGGCACCCCGATGTGGACGGAGGCCAAATCCGCCTGCGAAGCGATCTTCGGCATGGGCTACTCGCTCTGCCCGGAGTATTCCGACCTCTTCCGCGGCGACAACGGCGAGAACGCCGACGCCCTGAAGGAGATCATCTTCGGCGTGGCATACGACGCCGAGCAGACGCAGTCCTACGGCGGCACGTCGTACCTGACGCTGGCAGCCATCGCCGCCACCGACGTGACGGCCGAACAGAAGATCAACGGCGTGAACAACGGCTGGGCCGGCATCCGCGTACCCTACGAATACGTGCAGAAATATTTCAACGCCCGCAACGCGGACTACACCACGGGCGAATATACGGTCAACGACAAACGCGGCGGAATGTTCTACATCAAAGGCCGCCAGGAGTCGATGAACGATGCGCTCTATGTCTTCCTCAACGGGTGGACTTGCCTCAAGTTCAACAATATCCCCCACGACATGACCAACGACGAATTCCTTGCCACGGCTGCATCGAAGGCATACAGCGACATCGACTTCCCGATGATCCGCCTGGGCGAGATCTACCTGATCTACGCCGAGGCCTGCATGAACCTGGGACAGGCCAACACCGCGCTGCCGAAGCTCAAGGAGCTGACCGACCGCGCCGGGGTATCGGCCCCCTCGTCGGTCACGGCCGACTACCTGCTCGAGGAGCGTGCCCGCGAGCTGATGTGGGAGGGGCACCGCCGCACCGACCTGATCCGCTACGGCAAGTTCACCACCCCGTCGTTCCTCTGGACATACAAGGGCGGCACCTTCACCGGACAGGGGTTCGATGATTACATGAAAATCTTTGCCATCCCTTCGTCGGAGCTCGCTTCCAACCCCGAACTGCACCAGAATCCCGGCTACGGAAACGCAACCGATAAATAACCAACCCTAAAAATCGTACGACTATGAAAATTACACGATATGCGATGATGCTGGCGGCTGCGACGGGACTCCTCTCCGCCTGCCAAAAGCTCGACGAGGTAAAGGCCTACGACCCCGACAAGGTCGTGGCGCCCGTGCTGCATGCGCTGCCCGGGGAGATCGTCATTACGCCCGACAACATGGGCTCGACGCAGACCTTCACCTGGGACGCCGCCGACTTCGGCGTCCGCACCCAGATCAACTACTCGATCGAAGCCTCGTACAACGACGGTGCGAAACTGGTGCTCTTCACGGGAATGAACGGCACCTCGTCGGAACAGACCTATGAAAGCCTCAACAACATCCTTGCGCTGTCCGTGGAAGACGGCGGCCTGGGGGTTCCCTCGGGCGAACCTACGGACGTGGATTTCTACATCAGCGCCACGATCGGCACCGACTTCGAAAAATTCTACTCCGCCCCCGCCACCGTCCGCATGACCGTGACGACGGCCGAGCGTACCTATCCCCAGGTCTGGGTAATCGGCGATTACTGCGGCTGGAATTTCGACAACGCACAGGGACTGTTCTGTTTCTCCGGCGACGAGGTCACCTACGAAGCTATCGTTGACTTGGGCGAAAAAGCCGCCAACGGCTTCAAACTGAGCGGCGAAGCCGGTTGGAACGATGCCTGCAACTGGGGCACCGACGGTGATGCTGCGGCACCGGAAACGGAAGCCCCGTCGATCACGCTGATCTCCAGCGGCGGTTCCGGAAACATCATGGTCTATTCCAAGCGCTTCTACCGCTTCGTATTCGACCGCTCGACATTAACGTTAAGCAACAAGCTGTCGTTCAACTCGATGGGTATTATCGGCGATGCCACTCCGGGCGGCTGGGACACCGACACGGAGATGAATTTCGACACCCAAAAACAGCGTTTCTGGGTCGACGTCACACTGACCGCCGGGGAATTCAAATTCCGTGCGGACAACGACTGGGCGATAAACTTCGGCGGGGCGGACGGACGCCTTTCGCAGAACGGCGACAACATCAAGGCCACGGCGGGCAACTACCGCGTATACGCAACCCTGAACAACTCTGCGGAGATCACCTACGAACTCAATGCCGGCGACTACGGCACGGGCGGCGGCGAAGAACCCGACCCGGGGCCGGAAAAGGCCGACTGGTACATCCACGGCCAGACCGTCGCAACCCCCGACTGGGGCCCGACGGCCATGGAGAGCGCCAGCTCGAACATCGTGGCCTACAAGGCCGCAGGGGTCGAGGTAGCCGCCAACTCGGAATTCCTCTTCAAGAGCGGCGACGAGTCGCAGTGGATCGGGGCCGACGCCGCATTCGCCGGCAGCAGCCCCTACACCTGCACGATCGGCTCGGCCTTCAAGGTTTCCGCCGACAAGGTCAATGCCGTGATCGCCGAAGCCGGCACGTACGACTACTGGCTGCTGCCCGAGGCGGGACGCGCCTACGTGATGGCCGCAGGCGCCAAGCCCGAGCTGGTCGCCGACACATGGGGACTGGTCGGCAACATCACCGGATGGGGTGACCTGGGCGATTTCTCCATGAGCGAGGAGGGCGCCTACCTCGTTCGCAAAGGCGTAGCCCTGACCACCGCCAGCGAATTCAAGATCCGCTTCAATAACGCCTGGGACGACTCCAAGAACTACGGCACGGCGTCGGGCGGTGCGGTCGACATCAACAAGGCCGTAGACATCATCACCAGCGGCGGTTCGCAGAACATGAAAGTCCAGCTCGACGGCACCTACGACATCTATTTCGACCTCGCGAATTCGCAGATATACATCATGTCCGAGGGCAAGACCCCGGCAGAGGCCGAATAACGGCCACCCTTTCACGGGACGGCACACAGAGATTGCCGTCCCGTTTCTGGCCTGCCGCCCCTGACCGGACAGCAGGCCCCGAAACGAACTTTAACCGAGATTCCGCTATGAAAAAATTTCTTTTCCTGCTGCTGGCACTCGTACTTTCCGTATCCGTGTCGTGCAGCGACGACAAGACCGGCGATACCGGCGGCAGTATGCTCTCCGTGACCCCCACGGAGATAGAATTCGAAGCCGCAGGCGGCAGCCGGCTGCTCGACCTGCGCACCGATGCGGGCGCGTGGTCGCTGACGCAGAGCGACAATACCGCATGGTGCACACCGGCCCTCACATCGGGCAAAACCTCCACGTCGTTCGCGGTCACGGCGACCGCAAACGAGTCGTCGAAACGCTCCGCGACGCTTACCTTCACCGCCCCGGGCTGCGATCCGGTCGTCGTCACCGTGACACAGAGCGGCGATGCCTCCCAGGATTTCGAGGGCGAGCAGGTCGTCGCCCAGCCCGATGCGTGGGACAACCGCAAACGCGCCGACATAAGCTACCAGCTGCTGGTATACAGCTTCGCCGACGGCAACGGCGACAAGGTGGGCGACCTGCCGGGGCTGACCCGGCGGCTCGACTACATCGACGCACTCGGCGCCTCGGCCGTGTGGCTCTCACCGATCCATCCGGCGGCTTCGTACCACGGTTACGACGTGCTCGACTACGAGGCGGTCAACCCCGCCTTCGGGTCGGACGCCGACCTGAGGGCATTCATCGACGCGGCCCATGCCCGTGGCATCCGGGTCTACCTGGATTACGTGCTCAACCATACAGGCAAAGACCACCCGTGGTTCAAATCGGCCGCCGCGTCCGAAGGGAGCCCTTACCGTGACCGCTATATCTTCTCCGAAGACCCGCAGGCCGACATCGCAGCCGGACGGATCGACCAGATCGCCACGGAAGGCGCCGCAGGCTACGATGCCGGGCAATGGTTCTCGACCGACACGGGGGCGGGTGCCGCCGGGCGCTTCAAGTTCGTACTCGACTGGACAAATGCCGACAGCCCGACGGTGACCGTTACCGAAACGACCGACGCCGCGGACGCGGACAACACGCAGGGCGGCCCGGACGACAAGTACCTCTATTTCGGCAACGGCACGAGCAAACGCTTCTACGCCAGGGGCGGCAACAGCTACGAACTGACGCTCGACTTCGATTCCGACTGGGGATTCCTCGTCCGCACCTCGACCACGTCGTGGGCCGCAGGCACCAAATACGGCGCCCCGGACAACCGGACGATCATCCGGTTCGGGGAGCCCTTCACCCTGATGTCGAACCGCTCGGCCGACCCGGCCAACGTGCAGTTCTCGCTGCCGACGATGTACCATTCGCACTTCTGGACGGCGGCATTCGCCGACCTCAACTACGGCAAAGCCGCCGAGGCCGAGCAGTCCAGGGCGTTCAAGGCCGTCGCCGAAGCGGCTGACAAGTGGGTACGCATGGGCGTGGACGGGTTCCGCCTCGATGCCGTGAAGCACATCTACCACAACGCCTACAACGACGAGAACCCCACGTTCCTCAAGAAATTCTACGACCGCATGAACGAGACCTACAAGGCCGCCGGCGGAGAGGGCGATTTCTACATGGTGGGCGAGATGCTCGACGAAGCGGACAAGGCGGCACCCTATTACCGGGGGCTGCCGGCACTGTTCGAATTCACGTTCTGGTACAAGCTCAAATGGGCGCTGCAAAACGGCATCGGATGCTATTTCGTCAAGGACATCCTCGACGTGCAGCCCCTCTACGCACAGTACCGCAGCGATTATATCGAAGCCACGAAACTTTCGAACCACGACGAGGATCGCACGGGCTCCGACCTGGGGCAGTCCGTCGAAAAGATGAAGGTGGCGGCCGCCGTACTGCTCACGGCGCAGGGCGCACCCTACATTTACCAGGGCGAAGAGCTCGGGTACTGGGGCACCAAATCCAACGGCGACGAATATGTCCGCACCCCGATCCTGTGGGACAAGGCGGGCAACGAACTGGCTTCGGGAAGCCTCTCGGGCAAGATCGACATGCAGATGCTGACCGCAGCAATCTCGGTCGAGGCGCAGGCCGACGACGACGGTTCGCTGCTCAACCTCTACCGCACGTTCGCCCGGCTGCGCAACACCTATCCCGTGCTGGCGCAGGGCAAGATGGTCAAACACCCGGTCTACAACGACGGCAACACCTCGCAGCAATCCATCGCGGCCTGGTACCGCGAACTGGACGGCGAACGGATGCTCGTCGTGCACAACTTCGGCCAGGAGACACAGATACTGACCCTTACCGACCAACCGGACAAGGCCGTAGGCGTCTCAGGTGAAGTGAAACTTCAGCGCGGCGACGCTTCGTCGAAACTGCTCATGGGTGCCTGGTCGTCGGTAGTGTTCGCGCTCTAAACAACTCGCCATGAAACGGTTGCCCGCATTACTTCTCGCAATGGTACTGGTTGCCTGCGGCACACGGCCGCAGCAACCGGCCGCCCACCCCGACTGGAGTTACAACTCGGTCGTCTACGAAATGAACGTGCGCCAGTACACCCCCGAAGGGACGCTGGCGGAGGCCGCACGCCACCTGCCCCGGCTCCAAGAGATGGGCGTGGACGTCGTCTGGCTGATGCCCGTCTACCCCATCGGCGTCAAGGAGCGCAAGGGAACCCTCGGCTCGTACTACGCCATCTCCGACTACGAAGCCGTCAACCCCGAATTCGGCACGCTGGAGGATTTCGACCGGTTCCTGGCCGAAGCCCACAGACTCGGGCTGCGCGTGATCCTGGACTGGGTGGCCAACCACACCTCGCCCGATGCCCGCTGGATCGAGGAGCGCCCGGCCGACTGGTATGTACGTGACTCGCTGGGCAACACCATCGTGCAGTACGACTGGACGGACATCGCCAAGCTCGACTACGGCAACGCGGACATGCGTGCCGCAATGGCGGCCGCCATGCGTTTCTGGCTCAACCGCGGCATCGACGGATTCCGCTGCGACATGGCGTGCGAGGTACCCATCGACTTCTGGCAGCAGACGCTGCCCGCACTGCGGAAGGAGTACCCCGGCATCTACCTGCTCGCCGAGGGCGAAGCCCCCGCATTGCACGACGGGGCGTTCGACGCCTCGTATGCGTGGGAACTGCACCACCTGCTGAACGACATCGCACAGGGACGCAAAAGCGCCGCAGACCTGCGTGCCTACGTCGCCAGGGATGCCGCTGCCATGCCGCGCGAGGCGTTCCGCCTGATGTTCACCTCGAACCACGACGAAAACTCGTGGGCCGGGACGGAATTCGAGCGCATGGGCGACGCGGCACGCGTGATGGCGTTCCTGACCTTCACGCTGCCCAACGGGCAGCCGCTCGTCTATACCGGACAGGAGATGGGGTTCGACCACCGCTTCGAGTTCTTCGAGAAAGACCCCGTACCCGCGTGGGAACATAACGGGTTTACGGATTTCTACACCGCACTGATCCGGCTGCGCCACGAGAACCCGGCGCTCGCGGCCGGAGAACGCGGCGGGCAGGCCGCATACCCGCTCGGCGAACGAACACCCGACGGCCTGATGCTGTTTTCCCGCACGGCCGGCGGCAACGAGGTGACAGTCGCTGCGAACCTCAGCGCGGAGGAGGTCGCATTCGACCTGCCGTTCGAGGGCTCGCGCCGCGAGTTCTTCACCGGGAAGGAATACACGGGCGGCACCCGCACCGTGCTTCCCGCATGGCAGTGGCTGGTCTTCGCACAAGACAGGAGATAAGGGTTGCGGACATGCGCCGGGGATGCGCGGAAACAGCGCCGGGAACCCGATAGCACCCGACGGGAATAGACAGTAAACCATCAGAGAAGCACGGGGATGCGCATGAGAAGCACAAGGATGCCCCGGGCGAAACGGGAATCGCTGGAAACCGATTTTTTGCTAACTTTACAAACGACAATATTTTGAACCGATTTTTCATGACACTCGCAGCAGCCGGACTGCTCTCCTGCACAGGGACAGGACAGTCCGCATTCGACCCCGCCTCGGTGGCAGACGCCTCGGGCGAGGTTACCCGCGTCGAACCCCTCTCGTGGTGGACGGGAATGCAGACCCCGCTCCAGTTGCTCGTCAACGGGGCCGGCATCGCGGCATACGACGTCCGCATCGAAGGCGGACAGGGCGTCGGGGTGAAGGCCCGCCACAAGGCCGACAGTCCTAATTACCTATTCGTGGACGTGGAGGTGCAACCCGACGCGGAGCCGGGCACCTACTACCTCGTATTCTCGCAGGGGGAACGACAGTTCAAGGTTCCCTATGAGATCGCGGCACGCGCCGAAGGCTCGGTCGCACGCAGGAGTTTCACCACGGCCGACATGATCTACCTCCTGATGCCCGACCGCTTCGCCAACAGCGATGCGTCGAACGACTCGACGCCCCACACGCGGGAGCGCGCCGACCGCAGCGCCTTCTTCGGCCGCCACGGGGGCGACCTGCAGGGGATGATCGACCACCTGGATTACATCGCAGGGCTGGGCGCCACGGCCGTATGGCCCACGCCGCTGCTGCTGGACGACGAACCCGAAGGTTCGTACCACGGCTACGCCTGCGGCGACTACTACCGCATAGACCCCCGGTTTGGCTCGAACGAACTGTATAGGGAGTTCGTAGGCAAAGCCCACGACCACGGGCTGAAGGTGATTATGGACATCGTCACCAACCACTGCGGCACGGGCCACTGGTGGATGAAAGACCTGCCTTTCAGGGACTGGATACACCAGTTCCCCGAATACACCGGGACGAACGTCTGCTTCTCGACGAACATGGATCCCAACGCTTCGCGCTACGACCTCGACCTGCAGGAGAGCGGCTGGTTCGTGCCGTCGATGCCCGACATGAACCTCGACAATCCCTACGTGCTGCAATATTTCAAGCAATGGGCCGTGTGGTGGATCGAGTATGCCGGCCTGGACGGGTTCCGCGTCGACACCTACCCCTACAACGAAAAGGTGCCGATGAGCGAGTGGTGCGCGGCCGTACGCAGGGAATACCCCGGTTTCAACATCGTGGGAGAATGCTGGACGTCGTCGATCCCGCAACTGGCATACTGGCAGGGCGGCAATCCCAACAAGGACGGCTTCGACTCGCACCTGCCGTCGATCATGGATTTCCCGCTGCAGGAGGCCATCTGCCGGGCGCTGCCCACCGACTCGCTCCGCTGGGGCGAGGGCATGACGCGCGTCTACGACTGCCTGTCGCACGATTTCGTCTACCATGACCTGTCGAAAATGATGATCTTCGTCGCCAACCACGACACCGACCGCATCGGCGACATCGTACGCAGAAACCCCGACCGGCTGAAACTCTCGATGGCGATGCTGGCCACGATGCGCGGCATCCCGCAGATATTCTCGGGCGACGAGATGATGTTCACCTCGAAAGACCTCTCGCAGGGACACGGCGGGCTGCGCGTGGATTTCCCCGGCGGCTGGGAGGGCGACGCGGTGAACCTGTTCGACCCGGCGCAGCGCGATGCCGTACAGGCGGGGCTCTTCGACTACACGCAGCGGCTCTTCCAATGGCGCAAGTCGAAGCCCGTGATCCACAACGGCCGCACGATGCACTTCCTCTCGCGCGACAACACCTACGCCTATTTCCGTTATGACGACACCGACGCGGTATTCGTCTTCATCAACAACTCGCGGGGCAAGAAACAGGTGCCGTGGTCGCACTATGCCGAGATCGCCTCGGGGCTGAGCGACGGGCGCAACGTCCTGACGGGCGAAGCCACGGAGGTGGACGATACCACCACGGTCGGCCCGCGGCAGGCGCTGATCGTAGAATTCAAACGTAAATAACAAGACCGAACCATGAAGAAAATATTTTTATATATCTCTGCGCTGCTGGCCGGCGCAGCCTGCACGGCACAGGAGACGCTCCTCTCGCCCGACGGCCGCCTCCGCCTGGAATTCAGCCTGGCGGATGGAGGCCGCCCCACCTATACGCTCGATTACAAGGAGCGCCCCGTGATCCTGCCCAGCGGCATGGGGCTCGAACTGCGTGGCGAAGCCCCGAAGCTGGAATTCGGGGCTGAAATCCGCAAGGGCGAACCAGGGCGCCCGGTATCGCTCTACGACGGGTTCACCCTCGGGCAGGTGGCCCGCAGCGAGTCCGACCAGACATGGCGTCCCGTATGGGGCGAGCAGGCCGAGATCCGCGACCGCTATAACGAAATGGCCGTCACGCTGCGGCAGGCCGCGACAGGCCGCGACATGACGATCCGCTTCCGGCTCTACGACGACGGGCTCGGATTCCGCTACGAATTCCCCGAACAGGAGTCGCTGACCTATTTCGTCATCGGCGAGGAGAAAACACAGTTCGCCATGACGGGCGACCACACGGCGTTCTGGATCCCGGGCGACTACGACACGCAGGAGTACGACTACACCGAATCGAAGCTCTCACAGATATGGGAGCTGATGCCCGGCGCCATCACGCCCAACTCGTCGCAGACGCCCTTCTCGCCCACGGGCGTACAGACGGCCCTGCAGATGAAGAGCGACGACGGGCTCTACATCAACATCCACGAAGCGGCGCTGGTCGACTATGCGTGCATGCACCTCGACCTGGACGACCGGAATTTCATCTTCACCTCGCACCTTACGCCCGACGCACAGGGGTGGAAAGGCTACATGCAGGCGCCCTGCCATACCCCGTGGCGCACGGTGACGGTCTCGGACGACGCCCGCGACATCCTCGCCTCGAAGCTGATCCTGAACCTCAACGAGCCGTGCGCCTATGACGACACCTCGTGGATCAAGCCCGTGAAATACATGGGCGTATGGTGGGAAATGATCACCGGCAAGAGCGACTGGGCCTATACGCGCGACGTGCCGTCGGTACAGCTCGGCGTGACGGATTACGCCCGGTGCACACCCAGCGGCCGCCACGGCGCCGAGAACGAGAACGTGAAGCGGTACATCGACTTCGCGGCGGCACACGGGTTCGACCAGCTGCTCGTCGAAGGCTGGAACGTCGGCTGGGAGGACTGGTTCGGGCACACGAAGGATTACGTCTTCGATTTCATGACCCCCTACCCCGATTTCGACATCGCCGCGCTGAACGAATATGCGCACGGGAAAGGCATCCGGCTGATGATGCACCACGAAACGTCGGCTTCGGTGCGCAACTACGAACGCCACATGGAAGCGGCCTACCGCCTGATGAACAAATACGGGTACAACTCGGTCAAGAGCGGATACGTGGGCGACATCCTGCCCCGCGGAGAGCACCATTACGGGCAGTGGATGAACAACCACTACCTCTATGCCGTCCGCCGGGCCGCCGACCACAAGATCATGGTCAACGCCCACGAGGCGGTGCGCCCGACGGGCCTCTGCCGCACCTACCCCAACCTGATCGGCAACGAGTCGGCACGCGGCACGGAGTACCAGGCGTTCGGCGGCTCGAAGCCCCACCATGTGACGATCCTGCCCTTCACGCGCCTGCAGGGCGGCCCGATGGACTACACACCCGGCATCTTCGTGATGGACGTCGCGGAGGTCAACCCCGGCAACCACTCGCACGTCAACGCGACGCTCGCCAACCAGCTGGCGTTGTACGTGACGATGTACTCGCCGCTGCAGATGGCGGCAGACCTGCCCGAACACTATGAAAAATACATGGACGCGTTCCAATTCATCAAGGACGTGGCCATCGATTGGGACGAGAGCCGCTACCTGCTGGCCGAGCCGGGCGACTACATCGTCGTGGCGCGCAAGGCCAAAGGCACGGGCGAGTGGTTCGTGGGCGGCGTGACGGACGAGAACCGCCGTACGGTGACGCTCCCGTTCGACTACCTCGCCCCCGGCAAGGAGTATGTGGCGACGCTCTACGCCGATGCCCCCGATGCCGATTACCAGACCAATCCGCAGGCGTATGTCATCCGCACCGGGAAGGTTGGACAACGCACGGAACTCGACGTGGAGATGGCGCGCGGCGGCGGCTTTGCAATCTCCATACGCGAAGCTACCGACGCAGACCGCAAACTCCGCAGGCTGAAATAACGGGCGATGCCTGCGGACGGCAATCATGCCGGGGCCCACACAGCCCCCTCAAAAAATCCTTTGCCCCTCGTTCTTTTCAAGAACAGGGGCTTTTTTATGCGTATTTTTAAAACGCAAAAGTTCGCCCCTATATTATTGACTCCAAACCATTTACGCCCACAAATCCAAGATTAACACAACTGCTTGATTTTCAAAACAACATGGAGGTGGTCAATCAAAATTAACGAATCATTATAGCGGGGAAAATAAATTATTTTCCCCGCAACTGTGCTGCATCATCAAGTAGCTTATACGCTTTGCGCTCTTTAATTGAAGCCTGTTCCAGCTGCTCTGCCCGCCGTCTTACGGCTTCTTCGTATCGTTCAACTTGGTTTCGGACGGTATCGCGGATGGCTCTGTACTGCTCGTCCCAAAATACGGTTTCCAACTCCGTCAGCTCCTTTTCGCCGATTTCCCCGCGCATCTTCACATAACGGTATTTCAGGTCGTTCACGGCCAACAGCCTATTATTCTCCGAGATTCGGTAGATGAATGCAGCTTGCAGGAAAATACCACCCAGCATGACGAACATCGTCAGAAATGTTTTCGAGGATTTGATGTCGAGCGTATAAGTATGTCGATGCTCCTGCACGGGCAGGGCGTCGGTTCTTTTCAATGCTTCGACGGCCTGCCCGACCTGCTCGATCAATGTATGCATATGCTGGTTCTCGAGGTTGATTGTCCCCAGTCTACCCGCTAACTGCGCCAACAGCGCGTTGTATTTGTCGGTAAATTCCCGCTCCTGCTCGGTTTTTACTCCCGGCAAGGCCGTATGCCGTTGCAGTTGTTCGAGCATCTGTGCGACCTGCCCCTGCGAGAGCTCTGCGGCCTCTATCAGCCGCTCGATCCGTTCCAGCTGTGCATTCTCCAGACCCATGGTTCCTACACTGCCTGCTTTGGCGTTTTTGATGGCTTTGACAAGTGTTTCCTTGAGGTCTTCGTACATCTCGACCGAGAGGTCGATCCTATTTTCGTCGTTCATGTTTTTTGAGATTTTATAGTTTCATTCTGGTTCTTCTTTTCTGTTCTTCCATCCTGCGGCGGCGCTCCATCGCGGCTATCGCCATCGCTTCGGCCGCGGCATCGAGCAACGCCGTGATTCGTGCGATATGCTCTTCGGGGCTTTCTCCCGGCTTGCGCTGCAACTGCTCGGCCGACACCCCGCCGGGCGAACCGGCCGGCGGCAACGGAATCCCGCCTGCCTTTCCGAGGTTTACCGATGACGGCTCTTCGCGCGTGCCGCTGCTACCCATACCGCCGAACAACCCTGCAAATGCTGAACGGTAATTGCCTGCCGCCGCCGAGAGGTTTCCGAGGAGCGTGGCCCGGTGCTGGGTTTGTTGTTGAATATGGTTGAACCGGTTGTCGAGTTTCGTAAAGCTGAAAGTCCGGTCGATTTTCGATCCGGAGAACTCGAAGCCGTTTTTCGAGAACAAAACCCCTTGTTTGCGGTCAGTCGAACCGCAATACTTGTAACGGATGCCGATGCCCTGTTTTTCCAGTTGCTTCTCCAGCCCTTTCCATCCGGCGCATCGGGGCAGACACCTTTTGATCGCATCGTAGATTTCGTATCTGGTCTTGTCGGGTTCGCGCAGCCGCTCCCGCCGCACGTCGTCCTTTCCCGGTGCGAGATACAATCCGTACTTCTCGGTCAGCTCCCGGCAGACCTTGGCGTTGCGGATCTTGATGTTCCTGTCCGATATGGTCTGCCCGTTGTTCCCGACCCGGTTGTAGACCAGATGGCAGTGCGGATGGGGCTGGTCGAGATGGCGCACCAATAGGTATTGCGTATCGGTGATGCCCATCTTTTGCATATACTCCTTTGCGATCTGCGTCATCAGGGCGTCGGTCATCCGCGGGGCGTCTTTGGGTGAGAAAGACAAGGAGATATGGCCGACATTGTTTTTCAGCCGTGGGTTCAATAAGGTCTGGTCTTTGAAGTCCTGCACCATGTCCTTCACTTCCGGAGGCGTAATGCCTTCAGCTTCCAGTATCCGGGATTCCTCTTTCATCACGTAGCCTACCGTCCCCGAAAAGGACGAAGCGGATATGACCTTACCGACCATCGCATATCTGCTTCAGGAGTTTTTCGATGGCCGTGACGATCGCCGCATGCCGTACCCTGACAGCCGCCAGACCTTTGGCATTGGCCAGCCGGGTCAGCTGGTTCAGATTCCGGGCGATGCCTTTGAGCTGGGCCATGAAATCCAGCTGTTCGCGTGTGATTCGCGCCCTTACCGTTCCTCGGTCGATCAGCTGGCGCAGGACTTCGGCCGGCGGTTGCCCGGCCTCGCGGCAAAGGGCCGAGAATCGGAGTTTCCGTTCGGGGCTGAGCCGCGTGCTGACGACGTATTTGCGGATGCGGCCGATACTGACTTTCGGGCGTCCGCCTTGTTTGCCGTATGTTTTTTTCGGTGTTTCCATGATAAGTGGTTTGTAAGCATTTTTTTTCAGACCAGCGGGATTTTACGCCGGCCAGCGGG